>Ga0315312_1001485_pt1 | contig 18082 bp, 18 predicted proteins | sample TDP7_MG_FD_203629 | JGI IMG/M metagenome (GOLD analysis project Ga0315312, IMG submission 203629) | Freshwater sediment microbial communities from Lake Towuti, South Sulawesi, Indonesia - TDP7 | ecosystem: Environmental > Aquatic > Freshwater > Lake > Sediment | place: Indonesia: South Sulawesi... | reverse complement strand
TGATCTGATGACCATTTGCCACGAAATCGGAAACGATGGATACTTTGGAAGTCATTGATCTGTCCCTATGCGCGCCTGCTCTCTACTCGACGGTGAATCTTTAAGCAGGTTTTTCATGATTGGAATTTCAAAATTGTACTGCGGGACCGTGGAAGCCTCGGATCCCCTGCGTTATGAACGTCAATCGGGAAAGCTGCCCTCGCACCTTTTACAGTTTTCCGAGGACAAGAAGCCAGTGGTAGTTTGGAACGTTGGGCAACGGTGTAACCTAAAGTGTGTCCATTGCTACTCCCAATCGCAGAACAGAGAGTACTCTGGAGAGCTTTCTACGGAGGAAGGAAAGGCGCTGATCGAGGATCTGGCCCGGTTTGGCTCGCCGGTCATCCTTTTTTCCGGGGGTGAACCTTTACTGAGAAAAGACCTCTTTGGTTTGGCTCAATTAGCCACCAGCAGAGGGATGAGAACGGTTATCTCCACGAATGGCACCTTGATCACGAGAAAAATGGCCAAGCAGATGAAGCAGATTGGACTTTCTTATGTAGGTGTGAGCCTGGACGGGATGGAGCAGACCAATGACCGCTTCCGGGGTGTGAAAGGGGCTTTTGCAGGCGCCCTGAAAGGCATCCGCAACTGTCAGGAAGCTGGAATCAAGGTGGGCCTCCGTTTTACCATCAACCGCCGAAATGTCTTGGACATTCCAGAGATCTTCGTCCTTCTGGAAAGAGAAGGAATCCCTCGGGTTTGCTTTTACCATCTCGTCTACACTGGCCGGGGAAGACAATTGATGAAGGAAGACCTGAATCATCAGGAGACCCGGGAAGTGGTAGACCTGATCATGGAGCGAACCAAAGGTCTTCATGAGAGGAATCAAGCCGTGGAAGTCCTTACGGTGGATAACCACACGGACGGCCCCTACCTTTACTTGCGCATGCTCCGTGAGGGTTCGGCACGCGCGCCTGAAGTGTTGGAACTATTACGGATGAATGGAGGGAATAGCTCCGGAGTGGGTATTGGCTGCGTGAGCTGGGATGGCTCTGTACATGCGGATCAATTCTGGCGCCATTATTCTTTTGGAAACGTAAGACAGCGTCCCTTCAGTGAAATCTGGATGGATACGAGAGATCCCTTGATGGCCAAGCTCAAGGAAAAGGAGAAGCACGTGAAAGGACGCTGTGCTTTCTGTCGCTGGTTAGATGTATGTTCCGGAAATTTTCGCGTGCGAGCGGAGGCGGTAACAGGCGATCTCTGGGCTTCAGACCCGGCCTGCTACCTGACAGATGAAGAAATCGGGATGGAGTGACAAGTTGCCGTCGCCCCCTTTGCGGATGGTTGCCTGGGAGGTTACGCGCAGTTGCAACCTGAACTGTATTCATTGCCGGGCAGCAGCTGAAAGAGGGCCTTATCCGGGCGAGCTGAGTAGAGAAGAATGTCTAAGGCTGATCGATGACCTCATCACTTTCAGCAATCCGGTGGTCATTTTGACAGGGGGGGAGCCGCTCCTGAGGGAAGATATTTATGATATCGCTCGCTATGGGGCCAGCCGCGGCCTGCGGATGGTTATCGCTCCCAACGGCACCCTACTGGATGCAGAGAAAGCCGCTCGTTTAAAAGCCTGTGGGATCCAGCGGGCCTCGATCAGCCTGGATGGGGCTACCAGGGAAACCCACGATCGTTTCCGCCAGGTGGAAGGAGCCTTTGCAGGAGCATTGAGAGGGATTGAACATTTAAAGGGGGCAGGGCTGGAGTTTCAGGTGAATACTACCGTGAGCAAAAAGAATTTTGCCGAACTGCCCGCAATTTTAGGGTTGGCTGTCCGGCTGGGGGCCGTGGCCCATCATATATTTCTTCTCGTCCCCACTGGGCGTGGAAAGGAGCTTGGGGGGGAAGAAGTTCAGGCCGAGGAATACGAAAGAATCCTCCAATGGTTCTACGACCAGCGGGAGAAAGTTCCGCTGCAATTGAAAGCCACTTGTGCCCCTCATTATTACCGCATCTTCCGGCAGCGAGCCAGGGAAGAAGGGAAAAAAGTAACTCCTCACTCCCATGGGTTGGATGCGGTGACCCGGGGGTGCCTGGGAGGCATTGGTTTTTGCTTTGTCTCTCATGTGGGAGATGTGCAGCCATGCGGCTACCTGGAGGTTTTCAGCGGAAGCCTTAGGAGGCAGAGTCTGCGGGAGATATGGCATACCTCCGCCGTTTTCAAGCGCCTGCGGGATTTCTCTTCTTATAAAGGCCGCTGTGGCGATTGTGAGTATATCCGCGTGTGTGGAGGGTGCCGGGCCAGAGCCTATGAGGCTACCGGTGATTTTATGACCGAGGAACCACTGTGTCTATACCAGCCTCCCAAAAGATCCTCCTTCTGACGAGCAAAAAGAACAGTCCGGACTTGGGCAAGTGTCCAAAAATGATCAGCAGTTTTTGCGCCCATGGCCGGGAAACCCCCAGATGAAATCCCGGAACGCGAAGAAGCCCACCCGGAAGGCCCGAAAAATTCAGCCCAAAAAGGATCAACCAAAAATAACCTTCGAGAACTATCAAAAAACTTCGTGAGCCCTTCTTTCTCATCTCATTCTCGAGATGGCTAAAATTTTTCGGCATAAAATTTGCTCAAAGAATTCTTAACTTCCGAATTACAGTTCCAACAACAAAAGATACCTTCCAGGAGTAAAAAATGGCCTCAAACAGACCCGGTGCCATTGTAAATGATGAATTGTCTCCTCGGCAATCTGCTGGAGCAGTACTGAAAATAAACGTTCTTCTCCCAATCGAGTGGGTGATTTTTAGCAGTTTTTGGTGTTTGGTAGTGGATAAGAACTTGGGAGTTATCCATAGGGAGGTAGAGAGCGGAGAGATTTTAGCCGACACCTCAAATATGTCGGCGGCCCGAAGGGCAAAATCTCGTAGCGATCGTAGCTCCCTGTGGAGAACTCCCCTCCTTTATCCTCTTAAGGCGCGATTCGGGCTTTTTCCTTTTAGGAAACCCGGGAGTGATCCACAGCCCCGGCGCTCACCTGCTCCCTGGGGGCGTCGCGCCGAGGCTATGGATAACTCCCTACCAGCCAGATGAGCCATGAACCAGTCCTTAGATCGCTGGTAACATGCAGGTTAATACCTTCAGACGGAGATACTCTTCGTCTCGCAACCCATAGGCACGGCGCTGAATGACTCGAATCTTGTTATTCAAACCCTCGACAAAACCCAAAGAGACTTTGTCCTCGGATTGGATGAAAGCCGCCATCCCCTCCCAGTGGCTTTCGATCATCTGGGCAAACTCCTCATACGGTCTGAGTCGCTGCCATTTCAGGGAGGACCGCCAATGGTCGAAAAACTTCCGCGCCCAACCCTCTTTTTTGTACTCCCACAACTGGCAGAAGGATTCTTTCAGAAGATATGCGACGTTCAACCGCTTGTTGGCTTTCAATAACATCCGTAAGGCACACCGGCCGTCGGTATCCAGGTTCTCCCGCCGAGAAAGCAGGGTATACTTCTGCCCCTTGATGTATCGGCGGTCCTTTCCTGAAAGCCGGGCATACTCACTCTTGCGGACTTTATCCAAGGCCTCGTTCAGATGACGGATCACATGAAACTTGTCAAACAGAATCGCCGCCTGGGGAGCATGCTTGCGGGTGGAGTTGTGGAAAGCCTTCCACATATCCATAACCGCCAACTGGATCCCTTGGCTCTTCTTCTCCCCCAGCCACCCATAGAACAGGTCCAGACTCTTCTCCGAACGGTCTTCCCCTCCGAACCAGATGGGCCGCTTCCGCCCCAGGTCACTAACCACAACCCGGTAGGTATGCCCTTTGCGGAGCGAAACCTCGTCGAGGCCGATGATTTTCGGGCCTGGAGTCCCCGCTCGCCTCAGCTGCTCCCGCATGTACTGCTTCTCCAGGGCCTTGACCGTCTTCCAATCCAGATGGAATTCCTTGGCCACGTCCTGAATACTGGAATCCCGACAGCGACGGCCAATGTAGAAGGCAAATCGCTTGGTGTAAAAAGGAGAGTCCGCCAGCCAGTCCAGCTTCTCTTGCTTCACCTTCTGGCACCTTCGGCAAAAGACGCGGCGAATCTCCACGTCCAGGTAAACCCGCATATCCCCGCAGGACAGGTCTCGAACCCTGCGGGTCTTTCGGTCGTAGAAGGTACGATGGATAGCCCCACAGGCGCCACAAACCGTTTTTTTTCCCTGCGCTTAAGACGAAGGACGAGGGCTCGGGGGTCCCCGAAGATCCCGGAGACCCTCCGTCCAGGCCAGAAGCCAGGAACCCGATAGATGTCCCGGAGTTCTTTATGTTTTGCCATGTGTCTTTCATAACACTTTTTTCGCCTTGGTTACAACACTTAAGTCCTTTGCTCTATTGATGTTTTTTCGGTTTTTTGGGCCATTTCTACCCACTCATTTGGGAGAAGACCCAAAATAAAAATCCCCGTCAGTTCACCCGGCAGTTCCCGCCCCGCGGAAAAATCGGAGGGGACTCTCAATAAAATCTTTAACCTTTTCAAAAAGGAAAAGTGGCAAACCCAAAATGAGTTTGCCCGTTATATTTATCTTGTCCGCAAGATGCCCAACAATCCCAAAGCTCACCTCAAGCTGGCCGAAATTTATGGGGAAAAAGGTGAGATTCAGAAGGCCATTTCCGAATATCTCCGCACGACTGAGATCCTTTGCCAAAAGGGGCTTTATCCTCAGGTGATTGCCCTCTGCAAGCAGATTTTGAGACAGGATCCAACTTCAGATCGAGTCATGCTGAAGATGGCAGATGTCTACCGGAAGATGGGGTCGATCGCGGATGCGTACTCTCAATATGGCCGTCTGCTCAGGTATTATGGCAAACAGGGGAAAGAAGATGAGGCCCTGGAAGTCATGGTCCGGATGGCCGAGCTCAGCATGCATAAGATTGACACGGATGCGCAGGGTTCTGGTTTTCCCCAGAGTTCGAAGATCGAGGAGACCCTCTTTGACCTTAATGCTCAGTTGCAAGGTGGCGAGCCCGTAGGGATCAAGGGGAGCAATGAGATGGATACGGAGAAGAGTTATGGATTCGAGGAAATTCTTAAAGAACTGAAACGGAGGAACGTTTCGACCAGGGCATATCCTCAATTTAATTTCCACATGGGCGTTGCCTGCCGGGAGATGGGATTCATCAATGAAGCCATCGAGCAATTCCAAATGGCCTTCGAAAAAGGACAGAACCCCTTCGAAACGGCCCATTTGTTGGGTCACTGTTTTCGCGAGAAGGGATGCTGGGATGAAGCTCGACGTTCTTTTGGAGAGGCCCTGAAAGTGGAGGGGATCTCCCCGGAAAGGGTCCAAGAAATCAGAGATGACTTAGCTCTCATCGACTGGGAAGAGAAAAAGGAAAAAGATGAAGCCAACGGAATCTCGGTCGAAGCGCCCGGCAAGCAAGAATTAGCCTTGCTCTATCGATCCCCGAGGAAGATGGGACGTGCCGGGACCTCCCTCAGCGATCCCCTTCCTGCACGATTCCTGCCAGAACCCAGTTTTTCTCATCTACGTTCTGGGAAAAAGTCCAATACACCATAAATTCCAGTGGATCTGTAAAGGCTTCCAGATAGAACTGGTCCATTGGTTTCATCAACCCCGTCCTATTCTTCCCTATTGTTGGTCATCTATCCCATATTTCTCCCAAAGGACGGAGAACGTATCCCTCACGTCTATTTACTGCACATTTGCCGAGATTAATTCTTGCCACCCCCCAGTTTTTTGTCAGTGCTTAGCTCATGTTTGACTCCTTTTCCTTTCCTGCCGCCATCGGGAGCCCCGACCCGTGCTCGGGAGCAATAAGTGCCTTATGCGGGCGAGGACAGCGGCCCTGCGCCCGAGTCCGCCTCAGGTCTATCAAGAAATGATTTCCCTCCCTATGGGAAAAATGGGGGGTGGCAAGGGGATTAATTCGGTTGACGATCAGGTTGGATTTGGATATTATTTGAAAGAAAATCGAAAGGCCGGGGAGAAGGGTAAAAATAAATAATTCCGCTGGATTGAAGCTCCCTGTTCGATCACAAGTCCTGTGAGGGAAGAAACCTGCAAAATCATGGAAAAAATCATGGGGTCTATTCTTAAGTTTTTCAAAAAAAGTACCGAAGATAATGTTAATGTTAATGATGTTGGCCATACAGAGGCGAATGGAATTTTTCCACGGACGCTTCCTTACGGGGCGGCCGTTAGGTTTGTATAGTCTTAAAAGGGAATATATGATTGGAATCGAAAGGCTTAAAAATGTGGAAATTTTCCAGGGTCTCAGGGATGAGGAACTTGAAATTGCGGCTCGCTTCTGCCAGGAGGAAAGTGTTCCGGAGGGAGTAATTCTATGCGAGGAAGGGGCGCGGGCTGATAAACTTTTTATCTTGGAGGAGGGAGCCGTTTCCATAAGATTCAGGAAAGGGGTCAGCTTTTCCATTCATGGGCCAGGGAAAATTTTGGGTTGGTCTTTTTTGGTTCCCCCTAACCGCTATACCGCTTCAGCTGTGACCGTTACTCCATCCAAGCTGCTTGTGATCAAAAGCCCAGATTTTTACAACCTCGTGCATCAAGAAACAAAAATGGGCCTTAAGATCATGGACAGCTTAGCTCAGGTCGTATCGAGCCGCCTGAAGGCATTTGTAGATTATTACTAAAAATTCACCAATCTTGAGAGAAAAATATGGGATTACTCGATAAATTTAGCGCTTTCCTCAAAATGGGAAAGCCTCAAGATGCGGATTATATGGAAAGGTATTTGGCCCTACTCGAGAAGGATCCAGAGAACGCCAAGGCCCATCTGAAAATAGCAGATATTTATGAGAAAAAAGGAGAAAAGCACAAAGCAATTTCTGAGTATCTTCTGGCGGCAGATATTTTTGCGAAAAACAACTTCTACGCCTGGGCGATGGCCATTTACAAGAAATTGCCGAAACAGGATCCATCGTTGGACCATGTGTATCTAAAAATTGCGGATATCTACCGGAAGATGGGTTTTCTGGGGGATGCTTTTGCCCAGTATCGGGTACTGGTCCAGCATTATGATAGTCAGGGGATGAAGGATAAGGCTTTAGAAGTCATGAAACTCATGGCTGAGCTCGACCCACGGAAAAGCGCTCTTAGGGGGAAGGGTTTAGATAAGGCCGGGCAATTCCTCAAGGGTGAGGAAGGACTTCCCGGCCTGGGAGAGGCCGCCTCGGGGAAATTCTTTGATTTAGGGGCTGAGCTAAAAGCGGCCGACCCCCTGGAAATCGATCTTGCCAAGGAAGTTTCGACTTTGGAGAAGCTCTATGGAGTAGAGGAGATTTTCAAGGAATTGAAAGAGACTGGTGGCCCAAACGTTGTGGATCCGGATTTCAATTACAACATGGGAGTAGCATATCGAGAAATGGGGTTCTTGGATGATGCCATCGAGCAATTTCAGGTCGCCCTTAAAAAGGGGCCAAAACCCTTCGAGGCAGCAACCCTGTTAGGTTTGTGTTACAAGGAAAAAGGCTTGTGGGATGAAGCCCGCCAATCGTTCGAAAAAGCCTTAAAAGTGGAGGGAATTCCTCAGGAACAAAAACTCAATGTCAAATATGAATTGGGCCTTTTGTACCAGGAACAAGGTCGAAAAGAAGAAGCGTTCAAGCTCTTGCGGGAAATCGCCTCGGTGGATCAAGCGTTCCGGAAGGGGCAGGATGAGGTCTTTAAAATTTCGGGCAAATTTAAGGCCCGGGGGAAATCATCCAAAAGATAAAGAATCGAAGGTAACTTGATGGCGGTCTTTAATTATTTGCGGAAAGAAATCGATGCCAAAATCGTCTACTATGGGCCTGGGCTTTGCGGGAAGACTACCAACCTCCAGTTCATTCATCAGCACCTAAAGCCAGACCAGCGGGGAAAGATGGTCTCCCTGGCCACGGATGAGGATCGGACGCTCTTTTTTGATTTTCTTCCCATCGAGTTGGAAAATGTCCGGGGATTTAGAACGCGCTTTCACCTGTACACGGTGCCCGGCCAGGTTTATTACGGAGCCACCCGCCGCGCCGTCCTTACGGGAGCCGATGGAGTCATATTCGTCGTTGATTCCCAGATCGAAAAGATGGAAGAAAATTTATATAGCTTGAGGGATCTGGAGGAGAACCTGCGCTATTATGGCAAGAAGATGGAGACCACCCCATTTATCATCCAGTATAACAAGCGCGATCTTCCCAACATTCTGCCCATGGAAGAGCTCAATGAGAAAATAAACCACCTAAATGCTCCATATTTTGAAGCTGTAGCCATCTCGGGCAAAGGGGTATTCGAATCTTTGACCATGGTTTGCCGTATGGTTTTGAAGGCCATCGAGGCTGGGGTGGAAGCCCGGGCACCATCGGGGATGGCTGCCCCTGCTCCCGAGGCAACGGTGGCCGAGGCCCCACCGGTGGAGAAGAGAATTCCTCGTCCTGGGCAGCCCCGAGTGAGTCAGGACATAACGCCGCCAACGCCAGTGCTGCGGTTAGAAAAAGAGGCCGCTCGTCCTGAGCCACCTCGGGCTGGTCAAGATGTGACGCGAGCAAGGATGTTGCGGCCAGAGAAAGAGGTTCCTCAGGCAGAGACACCCCGGCCGGCCAAGATTCCATCCGTGGCCAGCCCAAAACTCGAAGCGGAAACGAGTGGCCCAGTTAGCCGGACCATTCTCAGCCGCATCTTGGACAAGAAAAAGGTCGAACCTCTCCCCAAACCGGATGAAGAGCAGGAAAAAAAGATCTCCGCAGCCAAAGAGAAAATGCGCATCCTCTCCTGCGGGCAACCGCGCATCTCCTCCCCGAGTAGTCTGGAAATCCCTTTGACCTTGGAGATTGACGGTCTGGGGAAAAACCTTTCCTTTATTCTGACCATCAAACTTGAGCAACCTGACCAAAAGGTGAATTAGAAAAAATGGCCAGGGGTTTTTTCTTACAGCTTCATCGCTGGTCTGGATTATTCAGCGCTTCCTTGGGGAGAATCTGTTTCTTGGTCCCCCTGATTGCCGGCCTCCTTGTTTCCTCAATGGGCAGCGATTTACCCGCTTGGGCTCAGACCCTTCCGTCTTCTCCCATCTCTTCAGGGACAATCCCCGAAGGGGAGAAGAGAGAACAGCAACCAGCGGAAAAAATTTGGCTTACGCATAAGGAGTTTTCTAAAATAGGGGAATGGGAAAAAAGCCAAGGAGAATTAGAGCAACTCTACCAGTGGAAACTCAATCAGGGAATCCGGAATCATTACGGTTATGCGATTGCCTTGATTCGGGAAAGCGAGCATATAGGCGGGGAGGAAAGGTCCAGGACGATTTCCGGACTTCTAAATTATGCGGAAAAGATGGCTCCGGATTTTTCCCAGGTTGCTTACGCCCGGGCTCGTTGGTTATGGTCCCCAAATCCCTTTTCTTTTGACCACGTGACCAAGGCCATATGGCATGCGGCTCAGGGAGTCTTCCTTTCATTCTATAACCTGGAAGAGGCCTCCTCTCAATTGGCAAATTTTTCCCTTTGGATCCTTTTAAGTTTCCTCATTACTTTGGCGTTTTTCTCATTTTTCTTGTTATGCAGGTATTATTCCTTTTTTACGCATCACCTGAAGCACCTCCTCTGGCTGGGCATGAACCCCTTAACTCTGAACACCTTGAGCCTTCTGCTTCTGCTCTTGCCTTTCCTTCTGGGCTGGGGATGGATGTGGTTGTTCGTTCTATGGCTTTTAATTTTCGGGGCATACGGAACCCGGTCGGAGCGAGTGGTGATCGTTGTTCTTCTGGCGGTTCTTCTCCTCCTGCCCACGGGTATGCGGATTCATTCTTCCTTCCTGAACTCCTTGACGGACAATGGAATCCCCGAGATCATCAGGGCCAACACCGGCGCGTGGAGTCCTGATTTACACCGGCGGCTTTTGGATCTAAAGAGAATTAACCCGCGGGATCCAAATATCCTACAAGTAGTGGGGTTAGTGGAAAAACGAATGGGAAAATTCGAGGAAGCGGAGCAGCATTTGCGCGAATGGACACAATTGCAGCCCCATTCTCCCGAAGCGTTTAATAACTTGGGAAATGTTTATCTGGTCACCAACCGAATTGGACAAGCCGTGGAGGCTTACAAAAAAGCCATTCAACTCGGGCCATTCAGGGCCGAGTCGCACTATAATCTGGGCCAGGCGTACCTCCTGACCCTTCATCTCAGCGAAGCCGAATCTCAGTTTCGCCAGGCCAGGGAACTGCAACCCCAGCTTATATCCTTTTACACGAACGTTTCCTCACGCAGTCCAAATCGTCTGGTTATTGACCAGACCATCGAGCCACCCCAGCTGTGGAAGCGAGTTCTTGGGGACACCCCAGAGCGAGAAAAGATCGCCCAGGGATTCTGGGAGCTTCTTTGGCATAAGGTACCCTTAAAATTCGGAGAGATCATGGCAGCCGTCCTCTTGGGACTCTTCGGGCTTATGCAAATAGCCACTCGCAATAAGCCATTGATCCGGCGCTGTGAAAGGTGTGGCCGGCTGATCTGCTCGGGATGCATCCGATCCAGGGTGGTTGGGAACCAATGTTCCCAATGCCTCAACGCCTTTACGGCCCGGCCATCTGCTGATCCCCAGGGGGTTAAACAGAAGAGGGCGGAAGTGGCCAAACATCAAGCCAGGCGGCGCTCCATCCCTCAATGGCTATCCCTGATCCTGCCGGGCTGCGGGCATCTTCTGCGGGATCGTTCCAAGGAAGGGATGGTTTTCCTCTTTATTTTCATTCTTTTCTTGACGAAAGGAATATTGTGGCGGGGGTGGATCCCCGATCCCATGGTTCAAGGCATTTTTCTTTCCATCCCCTGGATGGTCGTTATGGCCATCCTTTTTCTGTTCTATTATGGCTTCGTCCAATACCGGATGATCCGCTTGCGTCCAAAGGGAGGTAAGTCCTATTTTCGAGCGGCGTAACAACCATAAAGATGCAGGGCTGACCGGATCGTTGAAGGATTTTGGGCTGACGGATATCTTTCAGCTCCTGGGGCAACAACAGAAAACGGGTGTATTGAACCTGCAGGAGGATAAAAAAGTCGTCCAAGTCCTCTTCGATAATGGAATGGTCGTCGGCACCAATCTCCCCACAGAACCCGAAGAAGAGAATCCCTTAGGAAAGAGATTGATCCGTGGTGGCCTTATTTCTCCGGAGCAATGGAAAAAGGCCTGCAATCAACATAAGGAAGAACTCATCAGTATTGAACAGGCTCTGCTCAAGAATGGGATGGTCATCAACGAGGATTTAATCGCCGTCATTAAGCTATTGAATTTTGAGACGATTTACAGCCTATTCAAGTGGAAAGGCGGGGCTTTTCGATTTGAAGCCAAGAAAGTCTCCTACGATCCCAGCTTTGTGGAACCCCTGAACGCCGAGTACCTTCTGCTGGACGTACTGCGCATGGTGGATGAATGGCCTTTACTCGCAGAACGCATCCCAACTTTTGATATGGTTGTGCAAAAGGTTAATCCCCTGGCCACCCTCGATGTCCTGGCCGACACGGCTTGGGCGAAAAAACGTACCTTCCAGATGGAAGTGATTTTCGAATTGATCGATGGGGCGAAAACAATCCGGGAGATTATGGACCTTAGCTTTATAGGGGAATTCGACACCTGCAAGAATCTAATCACTCTGATCGATGCCGGATTGGTAGAGCCGGTCTCTATCAGCGTAGGCAGGCAGAGAACCAAAAGGCCCCCGCTAAGCAAACACCTGGTGGATGCTGGGGCACTCCTCCTGGTAGGAGTACTGGCTATATTCCTGATCTTTCAATTGGCGAATACCCGCTTAGCAGACTTTCCTTTAAGCCCAGCGGAGTGGAAGGGATGGTCCACTCTCCGGGATTCCATCCAGAGGGTGGAGAGGGAGAAAACCACGAATGCCCGCGAAGTTTTCTTCCTGGAAGAGAATCGCCATCCCACTGCTCCCGAGGAAATGGTAAAGCAGGGACTCCTGCCGCGTTAATAGCCACCCCTTCTCGGGCCTGATCAAAATCTCACCCTACGCCTCAACTTTTCAGATATCTGTCAGCCCATGGCCTGTTGAAAACGTCGATCCCGGGCCTGGTGTTCCTTCCTGCGCCATTTATTCTCGGCTGTGATTGATTTGGCTTTGGCCAAACGTTCCGTCATTCTAGGATGGGTGGCGAAAAGCCCCTGGTTAGCCCCCCTGGTTTGCTCTTTGGACAGTCTCTCCAGGAAATCAGTGAAGCCGTAGGGGTCATAGCCTACGCGATGCAGGAAGGTCAGGGCGCTCAGGTCGGCGGCTCCTTCTTGTTCGCGGCTGTATCCGTTGACCAGGAGGGTCTTGACCACGTCATTTACGGATCCTTCAAAGAGCGAGAGCAATTTGGCCGTTTCTGCACCGCTAAGTTTTCGGGCAGCCTCCGCCCCCAAAAATGTCACTACCTGGACCCAACGGGCTCTCTGGATGGCTCCGATTCCATCTTTGTGGCTTACGTGTGCCACTTCATGGGCCAGGATAGCAGCCAATTCCTCTTCATTTTGGGCCCTTTTTAGCATGCCACGGGTAAGGAAGATTATTCCGCCTGGACATGCCAGAGCGTTGATCTCCTCCGTATCCAAGATGGCCAAGTGATAGCCCCTGTAAATTAGGGGACGGCCGGAGGCCAGGGACACAGCCTGCCCAACTTCGTTGATGTAGCGGGTCAGGCGCTCGCTGCGATACAATCGGTACTGGCCCAGGATCGTCGCCGCTACTGCTCGCCCCACGTAATATTCCTCCTGTTCCGTCATCGGCCGGGCGGCCTTGGCGGTTTCAGAAGCCATCCGGTCAATTTTTTCTTTGTCCTCTTTAGAGATTGTGCCCATTTGCTGGCCCACCGCGGTTCCCACCTGGACAACTTCGGCGCATCCAGCGAGAACCAGTGGTGCTGCCAGACCCATGATCACCCAGAAAAAATTTCCTCTCTTCATGGTGCACCTCCCGGTTCCTTCAGGAGTCCGGCCCGGATGAAGGCCTGGAGCTGTGTTTCCTCAATTTTGAGGGATTGGACTTGATCCACAAGATCGTATCTCATCCTGGGATTCTTTTCTCGAAAGGCCTTCTCTACTTCTGGCGTAAATCCCTTTCCAGCCAGGGCCACTTCCTCCCGGGACGCCTCCTCAGCCCTTTCACCCATCAGCGACGAAAGCCGAAATTTTTGCTCTTGGACCGCGCTAATATGGATCCAACCTTCTTTCCCCCGATAATTAACTCGTAGCCAATCTCCCTGCCGCTGCAGTTCCTGAATCATCTCTCCATAGGGAACTCGGATCACTATGGGGGCAAAGAACCGTTTGTCTTTGCGGATCATGGCTTCCTGGGTGATGACCTTTAGGGTGGCGGCCACGGCCACTGAGGCTATCATGAGAAAACCCACCAGAATCATCCAGATTTTCTTGTTCATCTTGCCCTCCTGACATCAAAGACAGTGCTAAAGTGCGCTAAAATGCCTAAAATCCCATATAAGAAATAAAAGATTAACCGCCGAGAGCGCGGCCGTGCCCGGTCGGAGACTCGACTCTACGAGCCACGGGAGGACGCAGAGAATAATTAAAATGGAAAGACCGAAGAAAGATCTGCTTTTTTTGAATTTTGTTTTTTGAATGATATGATCCCGCTCGGAGCGGGACGTTCTTTGCGTGCTCTGCGGTGAAAGATTTTTATAACTTCCTATACGTTGAAAAAATCCGCTACGCAGAAACTTACTATCCATACCATCATAATCTCTCATTGGTCTTTTTTCACTTTGTTGTTAGGCTGTATACTCCATCCCACCCAGCCGGTGGTGGGGTCTTCATAAATTCCTCGCACCTGCGAATAAAGATCTTGGCCGGACCATCCTCAGGAACCAGGGTTAAGACCTGCTGAAATAGAGAGAGCGCCTCAGACCACTGCTGCTGGCGATAATGTTCCAATCCCTGTGTGAAGGATCGAATAACTTTCCGCTTTGTTTCGTCAAGCTCGCCTTTCCTGCAGAGCAGTTCATAGATGCGGACGGGAAATTCTTTGCCTTTCACCCTAAGCAGGTCGAGCTCCCGCACTTCCACCCTCTCTTCAGCCAGGCGGTATGTGTCTCCACTGATGATGATGCTGACTCCATATTCTTTCCCGGCGCCTTCCAGCCGGGAGGCCAGATTTACGCTATCGCCGATAACCGTAAAATCGAAACGCTGGCTAGACCCCATGTTGCCGATGATCATTTCACCGGTATTGATGCCGATGCGGGCATACACCGGAGGCAGACCCGTTTGGATAAATTCTTGACGCAGTTCGGCAAGGCGGGCTTGATTGTCCAGGGCGGCCAGGCAGGCCCGAATCGCATGGTCTTGCTGGGGAAGCGGGGCCCCCCAAAAGGCCATAATGGCGTCTCCCTCGTATTTATCTATGAGGCCGCCACTGGCCAGGATAATGTCGGTCATGGCTGTCAAGTATCGGTTAAGCAGGGTCACCACTTCCTCCGGTGTGAGCTTTTCAGAGAGGGAAGTAAACCCCGCAAGGTCCGAAAAGAAAACCGTAAGAACTCGTCTTTCTCCACCGAGGCGCACCTTTTCGGGATTTTTCAGGAGGTCTTGGATCAACAAATCTGACATGTAATGGGAAAAGATTTGCTTGATCTGCCGCCTTTGCCGACCTTCCGTGGCGTAACTAAAGGCAGTGCTCATGGCAAAAGAAACACCCAAGCTGGCCATCAATAAGACACCATCCCACCAAAGATTTTGCCGAAAAGCCATCGCGATGAACAAGAGCAAGCTACCCCCATAGCCTATAGTGATAAGGGCAAGCTGCCAGAGGCCGGGGATTAGCATCACGGTAATGGCCATGGCTACCGCCACTGCCGCAGCTAAGGCTAAAACGGCTGGCGGAGAGGCTCGCACCCGAAAATCCTTTTGCAGAAGGTTCGCTACCAGCGTAGCGTGGATAGCCACGCCGGGATTCACGGAGTTGATGGGCGTGGGCTTCAGGTCGAAAAGACCTGGGGCAGTGAATCCCAAAAAGACAATCTTATTGCGGAAGACCTGCGGCGGGTAAACCGGCTGGCTTCCTTCCTGGATGGCCTGGAAGGATTGGATGACATTGAAGGCTGAGTACCGGGGGAAATCCCTTTCCCTTCCGTAATAACTGAGTAGGAAAGTTCCCTGAGCTTCCAGGGGGATGTGCGTTCCCTTCAAATGTATCCCTTTTTGGTCCAGAACCATGCGGGCGTTGCCCTGCAGATGCTGCCAAACAGCCAGACCCAGGGAGGGAATCCAGCGACTGCGGTATGAGAAAACCAGGGGCAGGCGGCGGTAAATCCCATCTGCATCTGGCAGGATGGCCACATTGCCCAGGGCGGAGGCATGGTCTGCCAGATTCTGGATGGGGGGTACGGAGGAGAGATAAGGAGCGATGGGTCCTGCGGTTCGATCTTCCAAGGGGAGGGTGATGCGGTCAAGCAAGCCTTTTTCCGAGGCTGGTTGGGGACGGTCCTGCCGACTGAGAAAAATGGGCAAAATGGCATGGCCGTTCTGCTCGAGGGCCTCGCCTAGCAGCTGATCATCTTCCAGACCATAAGATGAAGGCTCTGTGAAGAGTATATCAAACACCACTGCCCGGGCACCAGATGAGGAACAAAACTGCACGATGGGGGCGTACATTTGTCTGGGCCATGGCCAATTGATCCCCTGGCGCTGGGCAGCTTGCAGACTGCCCTGGTCAACAACAACGAGAACAATATCATCGGGGGCCGAGGATTTTGAGGCGGTCAGTCGGCAGAGCTGGTCGTAGGTTTTGAGCTCATAGGATTCGAGAAGATTTCCATAGTATAGGGACGAAACCAGGACCCAGACCAATACTCCGATGATAGCCCCACCGAGGATTTTCCATTTGTAACTGGACAGCAGCGGGAGTTGCAAAGGAGACCCCATCAGTAATTGCAGAAATTTTCCATCCCTATGAGTTTAAGTATAGTCAATTGCCGTTTCTTTTGCCAGAAGGAATGATTCTATTGGAGAAGCCAAACTAATACAGACGAAAAAAAATAAAGTGTCATTGCGAGGAATCCCGCGCTTCGCGGGACGACGAAGCAATCCCAAGAAAAATCGAGACTGCCACGCCCTTCGCCCTGTACACCATGTGGTGCAGGGCTTCGGGCTCGCAATGACATGTAAAAGTAATAAATGCATTTGTATTAATCCGACGAAGGAATCCATCATAGCCATACCCGGTGAAGATTTTTGAGGAATCAGGGGAAGAAAGGTTGACCCAGGTTAAAAGTTCCCAAGAAAGAATAAAATGGTTTGCTCTCGGAAATGATTATGGTATGGTACTTTTCTGACGCGAAAGAATCTGGAGGGAAAAGCAGATGCGCTCAGTTCGAGAGGTTTTGGAATCCAGAAGCGTGGCCGTGATCGGGGCTTCGCGGGATCCTCAGAAGCCAGGAGCGCAGCTCCTCAAAGTCTTAAGAAAAGTCGGATTTCAGGGTCAGGTAGCCGGGGTGAATCCCCAGGGAGGGGAAGTTTTCGAGGTTCCTTTATACCGCAGCCTGGATGAAATTCCGTTTCCTGTAGACTTGGCTGTCCTCCATATCCCCCCTGCATCTGTCCCAGCAGCTTTGCTCGAATGCGCCCGCAAGGGCATAAAAGGGGTGGTGATTTCTTCAGAAGGCTTTGCAGAGACCGGTCCTCAGGGAGCTAAGTATCAGGAAGAAGTACGCAAGATTCTTCGCTCTACGGGCATGAGGGGATTTGGGCCAAACACGCTGGGACTTGTGAATACGTCCACTGGCCTCACCACATCCTATTACGCGAGCGCTCGCATGCTTAAACCCGGCTCCATCGGCTTTGTGGCCCAGTCCGGAATTTTCGTGGGAGCATTGCTAAGATACCTGAGTTCCTTCGAGGGATTCCAGCTTTCCAAAGGGATTGGGCTGGGTAATAAAGTGGATGTGGACGAATCTGATGCGCTATCTTATCTCCTGGAGGATGAGCAGACCCGCATCATTGGAATGTACCTGGAGGATGTGCGGGATGGACAACATTTCCTGGAAATGGCCAGGAAGGTCACGGCTCGAAAGCCCGTCCTGCTCCTTAAAGGTGGTCGGACCAAAGAAGGCGCCCTGGCTACGGCTTCTCATACAGCTAGCTTGGCAGTGGAGGATTCTGTATTCGAGGGGGCCATAAGGCAGGCAGGAATCCTGCGCATGCGGGGGATTGACGATTTCGTCCGCACCCTCAAGGGATTCCTCTACATGCCCCTTCCGAGGGGAGAGCGAATTGCGCTGGTCACGTACAGCGGCGCCCAGGCCATCATGACTATTGATGCGGCCGTAGATGAAGGGCTAAAGATCGCTCGCTTCAGTGAGGCTGCCCGCGAAAAAATCTCCCGGGTAATCTCCACTCCCTCAAAAGCCCGGAACCCTATAGATCTCTTCCCGGACATGCTGACCCATGGCTTTGAGAAGACGGCTACGGAGATTCTTCAGGCCCTGCTGGAAGACGAGGGAGTAAATGGAATTTTTTTCATTTCCTTCGCCAATTTGGGGGCAGAGCCCTATCGCCCCATCGTGGACATGCTCCGGGGCCGGTGCTCAAAGCCTGTCTTTTTTTCATTGTTGGGAGCCAAAAAAGACTTAGAAGCGAGCCAGATATTCCTGGAGGAAAATGGGATTCCTTGCTTTGATTTTCCAGAAATGGCCATTCGAGTTTTTTCTCACATGTGGAAATATGCCCGAATAAGGGAAAGGTATGAGGTGAGAGGTTAGAGGTAAAAGGCAAAGAGTAAGGAATAAGAAATAAGCAGGCAAGATATTAGGTGATGGATTCAAAAAGTATCAAGCTAACTGTACCTCAGAACTTACAATTTACTACTCCCTAATCACAACTCACTACTTACCATTGACTTTTGGAGGCCACCATGACATTGGAGGAGATGCGGGAAGGAGCTGTGCAAATGATGATGAAGCGCTTCCATTGAAGCCAGGCCATTCTTGCGGTCGGGCAAGAGAAGCTGGGGAAGAAAGATGAGGAAGTTATCAGAGCCATGGGAGCCTTCGGGGGAGGCCTGGGGGGAAATGGGGAAGTCTGTGGAGCGGTGGTGGGGGCGCTGGGGGTTTTGGG
>Ga0315312_1001484_pt1 | contig 18083 bp, 26 predicted proteins | sample TDP7_MG_FD_203629 | JGI IMG/M metagenome (GOLD analysis project Ga0315312, IMG submission 203629) | Freshwater sediment microbial communities from Lake Towuti, South Sulawesi, Indonesia - TDP7 | ecosystem: Environmental > Aquatic > Freshwater > Lake > Sediment | place: Indonesia: South Sulawesi... | reverse complement strand
ATCATGCACCTCACTCGATAGAGGAGAAGACACGGGCCAATTGGTGGGAGATCCCTCCTGGAATACCTGGCCTTGAAACGACCGCGCCACTGCTGCTTACGGAAGTCGCGAAAGGAACGATATCTCTCAAGAGAGTTGTCGAGGCGCTCGCTGAATCACCGGCTAGGATCTTCGGCATCAATCGCGGCGAACTGAGAGAGGGCGCAGCAGCCGACATCGTTCTTCTTGATATGAAACGCAGGTTCAAGATAGACTCCTCTACATTCTTTTCGAAAGCGAAATACTCTCCGTTCGATGGCCGAAAAGTGACAGGGAAAGTCGTCAAGACGTTCGTTGGTGGCAAGCTTGTTTACGATGAGGGCAGAATTGTAAGAGAACCGGGAACGGGATCGATCATCTATCCAAAGACGGTAGACTGAAGTCCATGTGCTTGCCTCTCCGCCAATCAAAAGGAACCGAAGAGCTGTGAGCATGAGTTGAAGTTTATCGCCGACGGAATGGTTGGCCGCCTCGCCAGATGGCTTAGGCTGATTGGAAACGATGTCGTGTATTCGAGAGATTTGACCGATAATGAGCTGATAAGGAGAGCCGTCACAGAGGCAAGGATCTTGCTAACTAGCGATGTCGAGCTCTATAGGAGGGCCGTTGCTGATGGGGCAGATTCGTTTCTGGTCAAAGGTAGAACTGAGGCCGAGAGGCTTGCACGAATAGCTAAGAGATTCAGGATCGACCTAGACATCGATACGGCGACTTCCCGATGTCCCACTTGCAACGCAACCATCAGACCAGTCAAGAAGGAACAGGTGAAAGGAATGGTCCCCCCTTCTACATACAAAGTGTTCAATGAGTTCTGGGAGTGCACAAATAGGGACTGTGGTAAGATATACTGGCAGGGTAGTCACTGGAAGAAGATAGGTGAGCATCTGTCAAAGGCCGAGAGGCTGGCTAGCGAAAGGTGAGCGGCATTGTTTGATCTCACAACCGAAGAAGGCAAGTATCTTGTTCAACTCGCAAGGAGCACCATAACCGCCTTTCTCAAATCTAGAAAAATGCCTCCAACGCCATCGGATGCGCCAACCAAACTGAATGAGAAGTGTGGCGTCTTCGTCACATTGAACAGCATTAGGAATGGGCATGAGCTGAGGGGGTGCATAGGTTTTCCGATGCCTGACTATCCTCTCGTTGAGGCGACGATGCGTTCCGCCGTTGAGGCTGCTACCGGCGATCCTAGGTTCAGCCCTGTCTCGTTGAAGGAGTTTGAGAGCGAAGTCGTGGTGGAGGTAAGCGTCCTGACGCCTCCCGAACACGTTGAGGTCTCTGATCCTCGGACCTACCCGAAAGAGATCAAGGTGGGCAGGGACGGCCTCATCGTAGAGAGAGGTGCATACAGGGGGTTGTTGCTGCCTCAGGTTCCTCTTGAATGGGGCTGGGATGAGGAAGACTTCCTGTCTCAATGTTGCCTCAAGGCCGGGCTATCTCCTGACGCTTGGCTTGTCAAAGGGACGAAGATATCGAAGTTCCAAGCGATCATCTTCCAAGAGGACAGACCCGGTGGAGAGATTACGCCTAGACCTCTGAAGACCGGAGGGACCGGATGAAAGTCTACTTGTCTCCCTGCGGGATGGGAGTGGGGCATGTATCCCGCTGCAGAACGATCGTGGATGCACTTGTTGAACGTGACTGTTCTGTGCTTGTCTCAACGTATTCTACTGGACTGGAATACGCGAGGAGGCTGGGATATCCAGCTGTAGAGACGGTTCCCGTGTGGCTGAAGAGAAATAGTGAAGGCAGAATTGACTTCAAGCTGACTGCAGCCACATCACCCGGCCTCTTTCGAGGCCTCTGGTCCATAATGCGGCAGATCGTAGCCGAAATAGGGAATATTCAGCGCTTCAGACCTGCCCTGGTGATTTCTGATTCGAGGCCGTCATCTCTCATAGCTGCGAGGCTCCTTGGAGTTCCCAGTATAGCCATACTGAACCAGTTCAAGGTTCGGATAGCCCGAAGGCCAGGCAAGGGGCACACTGGCCCCCTTGAGAGGGTTTTCTTCTTCATCGCTAACGTCGTCTGGTGGTTCGTCAGTGTGGTGATAGGTTGGTTCTGGTCGTTTGCGGACAAGATTCTGATTCCTGACCTTCCGCCTCCGCATACAATATCATCTGACAATCTGTCGATCCCCAGAAGGTGCGCCCGAAAGGTGGAGTTCATAGGCCCTCTTCTGAACACATCCTGTCGCAACTCCCCGAAGCGCGTTGCAGAAGATCGGTCTGAGCACGCCTCGGGCATGCCTATGATCCTAGTGCCTCTCAGCGTTTCGCCCGAAGAAGGGTACGGCTTCACCGGGCGCGTCGAGAGAATTCTGGAGGAGCTGTCTGACAGGTATCAGATAGTCATGTCTAGGGGGAGAGTGTCAGGCTCAACTGAAGCGGAGAGGAAAGGCAATCTGAAAGTTTACGATTGGATACCTGCCCTTGACAAGTATCTTGATGCCTGTGACTTGGTCGTGAGTCGTGCGGGACACGTGACTGTCCTAAGCTCATTGGCGTACGGTAAGCCTCTATTGATCATCCCTATTCCCGATCATCCAGAGCAGCTGAGCAATGCTCGTAGAGCGTTCGAACTCGGTGCAGCCACGGTCCTAGCCGCAGACGAGCTAACGGCTGACCTTCTTGGTTCAACTATCGACCGTATGCTCAACTCACCAGAATATGCAAGGCGTGCCGCTGAGATTCGAGATCTTACGTGTGGGATGAAGGGTCTAGAAAGAGTAATTGCTGCGGTGACGGAGTTATCACAGGAAGGCGGTGGCGCTTGCTGAGTATGCCGAGAGAGCTTGTGAAGGAGAAACTTCTGGCCTTTCTCAAGGAAGATGTCGGTCAGGCAGATATTACTTCTCAGCTTGTGGTTCCGCAGGACGCCCTTGCTAGAGCTGATATCGTAGCGAAGGATAGCGGCGTCGTGGCCGGGCTCGAAGAAGCGCAGATCCTGCTTGAAGCAATGGGCCTTACAGGTAGATCGTTGGTTGCAGATGGTGCTGCCGTCAAGGCAGGTGTGATTCTGATGCATATCGAGGGTAACGCCCGAGACCTCTTGACCGTTGAGAGGACATTGCTGAACATCATATCGCGGATGAGTGGAATCGCCACGAAGACAAGGATTCTGCAAGACGCAGCATCGGACGCCAATCCATCCGTTAAAGTCGTCTCGACTAGAAAAGTGGCTCCTGGCTGTCTATACTTTGACAAACGAGCAGTAATGATCGGCGGTGGAGATTCTCACAGGTTCCATCTAGACGACCTTATTCTGATCAAGGACAATCACAAGGCACTTGCGGGAAGTATTAGAGAAGCTGTGCAGATAGCGAAAATCGGATCTTTCACGAAGAAGATTGAGGTTGAGGTCACCTCTGCTGACGAGGCAATTGAGGCGGCTGAGGCTGGAGCTGACATACTGATGTTTGACAATATGAGCCCCAGCTCGATCAAGGCTGCTGTACGGCAACTGGAAAGCAGGGGCCTGAGAAAGGGCCTAGTTCTTGAAGCAAGCGGTGGGATTGATGAAACAAACATCTCAGAGTTTGCTCGTTCAGGTGTAGACATACTGAGCCTGGGCTCTTTGACACACAGCGTCAAAGCGTTTGACGTGAGCCTTGAAGTGAGAAGTCCAAGTAGGCGCTGACCGTCACACGTGGCTCTGTTTCTTCTTCGCTATATGCGCTGAAGATCCAACGATTAGGGCCTTGTCGGCTTCAACGCCATGTCTCACTCTCAAGCGGCAGACTAGAGTTCGTTATCAATGTCTTGTGCGCTTGCTATGTTGTAGCTCTGCAATACAATCCAAGAGGGCGCGTAGCTTAGTCTCCACATTGAATCGATACGCTTGGGCGTTGCCGATCTTCCTAGTCTCACTCACATATCCAAACTTCTTCAGGTGCTGTAAGGCGGATTTCACGGTCTTGTAGTCGAGCTTCGTGGATTTGGAGAGCATGGAAACTGTCTGTTCCATGTTGCCAACTATTCTAGCTTCTTCCAGAATTCGCGCCACTGGATCCCTGAATAGGCTAGACAATGGGCCGTCGAAGACACTTGCTCTAGTCCTCCCCATGGCTCTCCCTCTCCCCCAATGGTTATGATAGTGATATTAGACATTTCGTTTGACTCCAAGAAGATTGGAAATAAATCCGAGGCGGACCAGCCTCGGAATGTCACGATAATCTAGCAGAACGCTACAGGTCTATCTTCTTTAGCCTCTTCAATGCGTCCTGGACAAGGAGGTCAATCTGGAGGTCCTTCTCGATGCTCTCTATTGTCTGGAGTTTCGCGGATGTGGCAGGTTTCTGGGGTACGAATGTGCAGCCATGAACCTTTCGTATCGACACGTCGTAGGTACCTATTCGCTGAGCCAGAGCTTGAATCTCCATCTTGTCCAGGCCGATCAATGGTCGATAGATAGGCAGCCATGAGGCTTCACTGATTGCCGATAGATTCAAGAGCGTTTGAGAGGCCACTTGCCCGAGACTCTCTCCTGTTACGATTCCCAATGCCTGCTGCTTATTGGCGATTGAGCATGCAACTCTATACATCATCCGCTTACAGTGGACGCATCTGTACCTTGCCTCTTTCACCCTTGAGATCGTGTCTAGGATCTTGGCAAAAGGGGCGATGATCATTCGATATTTGCTGACTGGAGCGTACTCTCTCAGTTTTCTCGCTACTTCGACTGCTCTCTGCTCATAGTCTCTTCCGGCGTAGGGGGCCATATCTATGAAGAGGGGGATCAGATGGCTGCCCCTCTTCATCATCAGCCATGACGCCACGGGGCTGTCGATGCCTCCGGAAAGCATTCCCACAAGTCTCCCTTGGGATCCATATGGTAGGCCACCGCATCCCGCTATGCGCCTATCATACAGGTAGGCGGTGCTCCCTCTAATCTCGACGTAGACAGTCTTGTCAGGATCTTCGAGGTCCACCGTTACGTTATCCTTTCCAAGATGGGTGAGGATGGCGGCTCCAGCTTCTCTCTCAATATCTTTGCTTGAGGTTGGATAGGAGCCCACGACGTGAGCCCTCACAGCGAAGCTATCGCCCTTCGAAATGCGAGTCTCAGCGTACCTCGTCACGGCTTCTGTAAGCGTAGCAGGGTTGCTTGGCAGCTTGACGGCGCTCATTGTGGCTGCTACTCCGAATATCTTGGAGCATGCTTCAGCCGCGCTGATATCGTTCAGACCGGAAACTACGATTCTTCCAGTGTCGATTGTTGTTTTGAAGCCTCCGAAACCTGAACGCCTCAATCTCCAGCGCAGGTGTTCGAGAAGAGTTCTCTGCAAGGAGCTTCTCACGTAGGGGCTCTTCAGAATGATCTCAGATGTGGAGATTAGGATGACCGGTTCTATGCGGGCCTCCCCCTTGCGGAACGCTTTGACTTCTTTCTCTGAGTTCAGTTCTCCTCTGCCAGCTTGGCCTCCCAATATTCAATCCATTTCGGTGAGCCCAGGCGCTCGCTCATTTTCTTGCACTTCTCTAGTAGGGATATCCTCTTCCTTCTTGGTAGGTTCTTCACATAGTGCTTCAGTTTCTGGAATTCCTTGTCCCTTTCGTAAATCGCTCTTCCCTCGCTCGCTATTATGAAGCAGAAAGGCCCGAGGAACGGGTTTCTATTCATCATCTTGACGAAGTCTCTTCTTGCACATGCGTACAACTTGATCGGACCTAGCTTGTATGCCGACATCCTGAACTCTGAGGAAAACTGGACAAACTGCAGGAGAGTTGTCTTGTCTCCCATCAATGCGAAGATGTCGTAGTCGCTGCCGAAGGAATAGTCGCCCCTTGCTCTCGAACCGTAGAGAACTATGGCTAGGATCTTGATCTTGTATTTGTTGCCGATCGCCAAGACTGTCTTCTTGATCTTTTCAAGAGCTGGCTCCATCGCTGGTCACATTGTGGAACATAGATTTCACCTGAGACAATTTCAAGGTTCGGTCTCTGTACGGCCGGCCGACTGGCTGCGATTAGCCGCCCGTACGCGACTGTCAAAATGTATCCCTGAATGATCGTTGGCATCGATGTGCACAAGAACTATTGTGAACGATCGTTCCAAGCCTGCGAGAATAGACGGGCATAGGTTGCTTTCAGAGCCCGGATGAATTGAGTTGGTAGCGTTGACGAGGATGAGGTTGTTGGTATAACTTTTTATACCTTGCACCCGATAACCTACTTGAGGACAGATGGGGACTACGGTCGTAATCAAGGGGATTGATGAGAAGGCCTACAGAAGACTGAAAGGTGAAGCGATGCGAACGGGGCTGAAGGTTGGGGAGGCAGCGTCTCAGGCGTTCAGGCTTTGGGTCCAGCAGAGGATACCCTCAAAGGCCCGCGACATTGAAAGATTGAGGCGTGCCTGTCAAAGAATGGATGAGAATCGGTCTAAGCTGAGAGTCCTAGAAGATTGGTCCAGCGTGAAGGTCATAAGACAGTGGAGAGAGCACCCAAGATCCTAGTCATCGACGCTTCAGTGGCTGCAAAGTGGTTCATTCCTGAATATGACTCAGCAAAGGCGATAGCGATACGGGACAAGCTTGTCGATGGGAAACTGAACCTCTTAGCCCCTGATCTTCTCGCCTACGAGGTTGCAAACACTCTCCGGTTTCACCCCGAGATCACTGAGAAACAGATCGAACAGGACGTAGAAGATCTTATGGCCCTAGACATAGATCTTGTGACGCCATCAAGCGAACTAGTTACCACAGCTGTCAACATGGCTAGAGATCTTGAAATGACAGTGTATGACGCGTCGTACCTTGCAGTTGCGCAAGACATACCCACCTCCTTGGTGACAGCTGACAGGATGCTATATGCAAAAGCCGAAAGAACCGGCTCCGTGCTTCTTCTTGAAAACTCGGAAAAAACGTGGATGTTACTGTAGAATCGATAGGTTCTGAAAGGGAAACGAGTGTGCGGCTTCTACGAGGCACGAACTACTTCGAAGAAGCAGGCGAAGCTTGAGATGTGGCGCTTGGGCTTTCGCTTCTCAACTCATGCAGAATTACAAGAGCCTCTCCGAGTGGTATCCCAATCTGTATGCTCAGGTCCTTCGGCGTAATATTCGGCTTCTCGCCTAGTATCATGGTTGAGACGTAGCGCTTGTGGCTTCTGTACATGACCAGGGCGTGAGCTGTATCGACTAGAAGAGGCCAGAGAGGCGATTTCACATATTCACCTAGTTCCGAGGACACCGTCCTAGACCCATTGATCCAAGTAGGATGGTGCCCGATTTTACCTTTCCTTACGCCAGTCTAACCCTCAAGTTCTGGCTTGGGTTCTCTCATAGATTCGTCTCAGGGTCCAGCGGATTGCGTTCCGAAGCTCCTGAAGGCGCCTATCGTCTCCGTAATTCTTGACCACTAGCCTCTTCATCAGGTTTCCATCCTGCTCAAGAGCGTATGATAAGACATTGTCGGGGCTCATCTGGCCTGCTCTGGCTGAAGCGTCGTCTCTGCTGCGCATAGGCTCTAGGACACGGCCCACTAGGAAGGCTCTGAAAGGGGGAGCGGAGACGTCGAACTTCATGCCGGACGCCGGAGTGACGATCAGCTCACTTTCGGTCTCGGAAGCGTCCGCCAGATGCACTCCGTCAGGGGTCTTTAATGGTACAACCTGCCTCAAGCCTTCCACTTGCTGAACTATGGGAGGGCTGGGGCCGGGCGGCGGAGGTGTAGGCTTGGGGACTTCCATCTTTTTGAAGCTCTTTTCCGCTAGGCTGGCGTCCACAACTTCTAGGAGTGACTTGAGCTTTGATGCCTCATCCTGTATCTCAAGCATACGTTTCTCTAGGTAGGCTTTCACTTCGGCGAGCCTCCTGACCGACTCTTCCTCACTCATCTTTCAGCTTCTCCCGGGCGCATATGGCGAAATCTGGGCAGTAGAGTTCGCATAGTCCACAGAGGCTGCAGTCCTCAGCTCTTTTGGCTTCGGGCATGTGGAACCCTCTCTCATCCATATCGCTTCCCATCTCAAGGACTTTCCGTGGGCAGAACTCGACGCATATTCCGCATCCCTTACATAACCTCTTATCAATGAATATCTTCGCCAAGACCCCTGCCTCTATCCGTGCTTCCAATGTCAGACCGTACCTGTTTATGTTATCTTACCCGTATCTAAATCAACTTGGCTTCCTACACATGCCAACACACGGTTCTTCTCTTAAGGACAAAAAGGTTAAACAGGACATTTTCCCCTCGAGACACGGAAGACGCTCCTTGCCCGCATCACCAGATGAGAATGAAAGCACCCTTCACGACTATCCCATCTATGAGATCTGTGCGATAGCGGAGTCCCTTGGCTACAGGATAGCCGAAGGGCATCTGGGTGGTGAGAGGGGCCCGGACATAGTCATCAGAAATCCCGCCAACAATGACGTAGGAGTCATTGTTGAATCTGAACTGGGCCACAACATCACCGCTTAGTCATACGACAAGTTCGAGAGAGGAGCGAGACATCTGAGAGAGAAGAATCTCGAGGCGATCATTGTGATAACAGAAACCTCAGAAGAGTCTGGAGGAGACGCATGCAAGGTATTGAGCCACGAAGGAACTTCTTTGTAGTAGCAGGTTCAGTACCCAAAGACGTAATACCTGCTTTGCTCGTGAAGACATTGGATAGATTCGCTAATCGAGATAGAGATCTGTAGGGATCTACGAGTCTTCCAGGGTCCTCCTGACACATTGCCCTCTGTTGCTTGTTTTGCGAATATATCAACCATTGCGGGTGTGTTTTTGATGCTGTAGTTAGGCGGCGTTGGGGGCGCTTTCGCACGATCTCCCTTTGGCCCTCCTGACCGGCTGGCGGACATCCTTTAGATAGCGTTAATCCGAGTTCAAACAACGTATAGCGTTGGTTTCTTGGTGTTTTAAAAGGGTTGTGTGGGGGGGCAGGCAAGCTTCCTGAAGTCTTTCTTCCAAGGATGTCTAACCAAAGGAAATAGGGATTCTCCAACATTGTTATACAGGAATTGCGGTTTTTCCTCGTTTCCTATTCGATGAGGCGGTGGGTTGGGTGAAAGTGCTCGGCATTTTCTTTGGCTTTTCGTTCTGAATATGTGTCGGCCTATCCGGTAGCTGAGTGTGTCGACGCGAGGAGCGAGGAACTTGGCTATGTCTCTTCCGAGTGTGTCTCTCGGAGGCGAACAAGTGTTCAAATTACGGTCCCTTTCTTAGAGCGGCATGCCTCGAATTCACCTTCATGGGATGTGTGAACCCTTTCAGAAGCCAAACTCATGAGGGAACCACATAGAATGATCTTCTATAAACGTGCCATGAAAATTACATGGGACGTGTCGTTAACATTATATAGCCTGCCTAAAGGTATACCCTTACTTCTGTGATACGTTTGGAGCCAGTTTGGTGGGGGCTTTGATAGGTTATTTGATGCTTGCCTTGGCAACAACGGTGGCGATGTCTGTTGTGTCGGTTGCCTATGCGCTAGGCAAGGTTGAACATGTCCAATTGGTTTCGAGGATCCATGTTCTTAAGGCTATGAGAAGGCTTGGAGTTTCATTAGATAGTGCCACATGTGTGGTCTGTGGCAAGCAGATCACAGAAGAGAACATCAGTGCCGTTGTCAAGTCCAATGGTGCCAAGTACTTCACATGCAAAGATTTGCGCTGTAACACTCTGGCAGATATCTATGTTAAAAGAAGCCTTTAGAAACAAACTAGCTTGTTCTTGAGCCAAGAGGAGATTTTCACCCTCTTGGATTTGATTGCGCTCCTCAGGCAATGGCTGGACATAATTGTCTCATCTATCCTAATTGTGGCTGCGACATCTTCTCTTGTCCTGTATTCTTTGTACTTCGCCCGAGAGGCAAAGCTGGAGAAGATCTTCAAAAGACTTGCGCAGACAGCACAAGGATGGTTTCCCTACTGTACTTTCCATCCTCCTGAGTTCTTCTTAGTCTCGATATGCGAATCAAAATTCAGCATTCTCAGACTCATGGTACGAGAACTAGTACTACGAATCACTCACTGGAAAAGTCTGCGAGGAGTGTCTATAGGCGCCCAAAAGGTCCTTGTGACCGAAAGGTTCTCCGAAGCAGAACAGCAGGTTGCGGTCGCACTAGAGTGTGTGGCAAGGCTTCAGGGTGTTGAACTGCTGGATCTTGACTTTCTTGTTTCGTTACGGCAATACCTCGCGTACAAACATGCGAAAGATCATGAGGACATCATGAAGGAAACGAAGGAGAAACTTCGAGCTAACTTTGAATCCTGTTCATTTAGAGACAAAATGGTAATGTTAGACGACCCACTCTTCTCCCGTGATGTCATTGCATATCCGCTTCCGCCTTCCGAAACTAGACCAAGGGGAGAAACGACAATACTTGCTGACATAATCTTGCCCCTTATTAGAGAACGGGCGAAAGAACTGGATAGAGCTGGAGCTAAACCGCCTGAACTTGAGAAAGAGAAAGACAAGATTATGACGATAATAAACGACCTGATCCATCGCAGGATGGGTGTGGTTTTCGTCGGAGAAAAAAGCGACATTGCTTACAAAGAAGTCATCTCGACTAAACTAAAATCGGTAGGGCGGGTTATGGTTTCAGCAAGAGGATCCTACATCTACAAGCTGATACTTATCATTGACAGCATGGAGAAACAGATTTTCGAGAGAGATACAATAGCTGGCGAGTGGATCTTCTATGACACCAAGAGACCGGTGCCTGTTCTATGGATTATTGTCGAAGGAAAACCAAAGTCCCGCAAGGCCCCAGCAGAAGTTGATGAGCCACGACCATTGAGTTCCGCAGCAGATATGCCAAGTTCAGGCTGCGCATCGTGAGCATCGCTTTTGAGCTCTAATGCTCAACCTTCTCCCCGAAGGCAGCACAGCCATCGACTAGTTCCCAGCTAGAGCGTATTTCTCCTTCTGGTCTGGGTTCTGTGTCCGTTCTTCAGCCTTGCCAACTGACTGGCCGAGAAACGCGCTGACGCGGTCAAGCTTGTCGTGCAGTTCGCTCAGGCTTCTGTGATGTGCGAATAGGAGGGAGAGGAACATTGCTTCGCTTTTCGATGGGATGCATGCTGCGCCGGCGGCTGATGCGTGTCGTCGGCATTCATCCATCATGTCCTGGAAGACCTCCCGTTTGTCGATGCGGAGTGCTTCTCGGAACCTTCCCCATCTTTTCAGTTCTTCTTCTAGTATGATGCGGTATGGGGGGATTGTTCTACCCATCTTTGGCTCCTTCCAGTGCCAGTCTCAGTGCGATGTAGGCTTGGAGGAGCGGGAACATGGTGCCGGAGGTGACATGGAGAGGTGCGATGGCGGCTTCGGGATCCATGATCTTCGCCCAGTCTGGGTGAGTTGGCTGGAGGTGGATATGTGTGGTGGAGGGTGTTTCGAGGAGTCGGAGAGGAGGCAAGAAGTAGTCTCTGCAACAGTTGCCTAGCCGCGGAGTTCAGCAAGGCAGCTCCATACATCTTCCGCCATGTGGAGGGGCATCAAGATGAGCTTGAAGTTGGTATGGACCACGAAGGGCGGCTCCAGATAGCAGTAGCACAGCACGTACCTGAGACACCTCCTGACTTTCGAAGCCAAACAAGACAAGTCAAATAAGATAGGTTCAGCTGGCCTATGTTGGGAAAAGAGAAGGCGTGTCCGATGCGAATGCCCAAGCCAAAAAGGACAAACGGGAGCTGGGGCATCTGAGAGACAAGACCTCCATTTCTATGGCGGCGACTGCGTCCGGTACACTCGCAGGGTTTGGCGTAACGATTTTGACTCTTATAGTGTCTCTCTCACCTAGGGGGAGCAGCCCACAGGCGCTACTATTGCTCTTGGAGATTCTCGGGGTCGCCATAGTGTTTCTCCTAATGTCAATAGATTTCTACCTTATTGCTAGCTGGAAAGAAGATGTCTATGAGAGATTCGGCACCTTGGGCTCCTTGCTCTACGGCGTAGGTGTATCTCTGCTGATTGTGGCAGTCGCCTTGATGATGGTGGTTCTAGTTACTTTGACGGTTGTGAGCTACACAATTCTAGTGCTCACATTCGCTGGATCAATGGTTCACTACGCTCTAAGGTGGAAGTACACTAAAGGCGATCCGTATCGCGCTATGCGTCTAATTGGCAGGGCTGCAATATTCATTATCAATGCCACTGGAATAGCACTCGTCTATATGATTGAAAGGGGGTGTTTCTAGTTGCCAGACGGGCCTCCACGTAGGAAAGGCAAGAAGAAGCCCAAGAAGTAGTAGTTTTCCGCGAGGCAGTGGTCTAAGTTCCGTTCCGATAGGCGTCAGCACTAGCCGACACAAGATCCCCGTAAGGATAGGTGTCTGCCCGTTTTTCGAGCCATTCGAGTCATTACCAGAACAAGACTCACGAACAGTGATGATACAAATGTCGCAAAAAACGCCTTGAGGGCTCGAGGTAATGTCGCGAGGACATCAAGTTCTCTAAAGGTAGATGTTGTGGGCGTCTGTTGCTTGTCGAATAAGTCTCGCGATTGCTGATTGGACCAAGGAATCGATATTGCGAATCATGCCTGACTCATAGTTCTTCGGTTTGGCTTCTGTCTCAGGAAAACTCCACTCCCGGAAGTCTCCGATCGCTTCGGCCACATTGTAGGCCAATGTGTGGGCGTAGTGTTCTCCGATTCTGTATGCACCTTGCTGCGGTTCAGCAAGGACACACATGAGTTTCAGAGATCTGCCGTGTTGCTTATAGATAATCTTGCCTAGTGCGTTGAGCTGCATCACTCTCTGCGCTGTGAAGGCCTCTACAGGTAAAGCAAGGCTAAGTTCCCTGTACTTCGATGCATAGTCAAGCATTTGTTTGACCGCTCGGTCGAAACCGAACTTACTGCCTTTCGTTTCCACGATCTCACCGTTGAAGATGAAATCCGGTCCGGCACCTTTGGTTGGTCTTGTCCTGACCTTACGGTGGATTTCCAGATACTTCTGTACAACCGATCTCACTGTCTTTTCGTCAATTCCTCGCTTCGGCTTCTCGGAGGCTTTCACTTCTTCCATTGATCAGTGCACGCTCGAATGGGCTCGGTACTACGGCCAAAATTGGTCTTTTTGGTTCATATCTCTATTGTGGAGGAAATATAGAAATGCCTCGTCGTCTTCAAGCGAACCTACCCAACGGGTCACGGTGACAGTCTCGGCACTAGTGCTGCTGCATGTTGCGATCGGACTTGACCTTGACCTGCGATAACGCATGGGTTAGAAAGATCCTAAGGCAACAGAGACGAAAGAACTAGGCTGGATTCCCAGTCACCATCGAAGGAGTATAGTACTCGAAATCATTCGTCACTGTCCTGAGATAGTCCGCCACTTCGTCATCAACACCTGAATGTCTTCACCCATCATGGATGTCTTTTCGTGGCGGAGTTGATAAATCCGTTATTGCGAATCTCGGCATGATTGCCACGGAGTCTTCCCATACAATTCGAGTTTCAGTAGTTCTACATCTGCCTTAGAGTTAACTTGCAAGATCTGCTGTGCCAGCTTTCTTCCTCTGCGACCAAGGATCCTTGGCGTGAAAACCAATCCATTCTCCTCGCTCCACCAAGGGACAGCGTTTCTTCTTCTCACGAAGTTCAGTATCCTTTCTCTATCCCACCTCTCTAGGTCTAGATCACGGATGTAGGACTTCCGAACCATGGGGACAAAGTCATGAGATGCAGTCGCATAAACCTAACGCACCCCTTCCCGCAGCGTATAGACCCGCTGCAACGAGGCTCTTGACCCACAAACAGTCTCGTTCCGATCATACGTTCCCCTGCTGTCGTCCGAATGTCCAAGAATGCTTTGGCCTTGCCGAAGAATAGCAAGATTCGAAGAATTTTACTATTTGGATATTTACCTGCGACAATGCATGGACTAGAATGCGTAGAAGGGACCTAATGGAAGAAACGGCTATGTAGGCCAGCTTGGGCATATCAGAGCAGGAAGAAGAGGTTGGGACTGCTTCCCACAGGACCTGAAGACTTGGTTCGTCATACGTCCAGTCAGTAAGGTGATGGCATGATAGGATGCTGTAAGGGATGCGGTCGTTATGAAGAATTGAATGGTGAGGGACTATGCCGCAACTGCCGAATGTTCGGTATGATGCGAATGCTAACATAGAAGTCGCTAACACAAGCAAGTGCTACAACTGAACACTTGTGAATCCCTGCTTCCTAAGACTTGTCGTTATAAGGTATGAGTTCCACCTTCCTTCTCGATATCTGTATCTGAAACTTGGATAGTACGTCCATGCCAAGAATTGAAGGGGTAAGTTCGAGCATTCTTCTTCTAACATCAGGGTTCGCATGTTCTGCGGGAATCACTTTGAATCCGCTTTGAGGCACCGTGTAGTAGCCCCCATTCGTGCTTCTGAAGATGAGTTCAACAGGTCTGTTTATGACCTTATATCTGAAGCTTCCTCCGAATCCCCACGCTCCACGTTCTACGTAAGGTAACGTGGCGACATCTATCTTGGCCAGGGAGGCCTCAGACTCGCTGATGGCAGACTCGGTGGACCCTGTATCTATCAGGAACCATATCATTCGATGTACGTCGAGGGACCTGACAGAAAGATAGGCTTGAACTCTGGGCCTGCGGCCGTCATTTATTCCGACGATAGTCGTCAACGGGATCTACGTCAGAAGAACATCGCGACTGGCTCGGTAGTCACATACTCCACCACTAGGCATTCGGAGTGCGCATGTCCTCTGACAGTTTGAGCCAGCTCTTCCAGGGTGTCGGCTTCTCCTATCACTTTCCGGTTGAAGATTGCGATCCACTTCCGGTCGTGTCTCCTTGCTAGGTCGGCATAGTTCCGAGTGAGATATTCCATGTCCCTTGCCGAATGCATGAAGCACTCTTTCATCTTGTCACTATCCAAAGGACCCACCGCCTAACCCCGAGGTAAGTAGCTACGAAGTGGATGTAAAAAGACTTACGGTGAGGGCTGGTGTCTATGGCTAGGTCTGGGCCTACCTTCATAGATTGTTAACAATCGCTCTAAGAGCGGACTCGCTCGGAGATCCTTCGCGGCAGTCAAACAACTACTTGCGCTTCTACGGCGATCGAGTCCAAGTAGTTGACCATGCCTACAACATGGAGGTTTCATGACAGAAGGGAAGGCTCGAGCTGACCCGATTTCCACGGGGGCCCAAGGAACCCTACGGGATCTTGAGAGCGAGCGAGGGAAGGTGAAGACCAGTAATATGGGCTTGATGAATAGGCTGGTTGAGCATGTACGGCAGGCAGGCGAAGGCTCCCTAAGGAAGGTTGAGATCCAGCTGAGCATACGAATCTGGAAGCAGTATGTTCTAGCCGAAGCCTATAGGAACTTCTTCCAAGATGTCAGACTGGAACGGTCAAGGTAGAGGCTCATAGCAATCAGAGAACCGGTAGTGGTGCCACTGGACTCCCAGAATTCTCTCTCACTCACACAAAGGCCGGGTAAATCCAGCCGTAGCAACCGAACCCTAGCAGCTAGAGCCTGTGAGGGTGCGCGAAAACCGTGATCCATAGTAAACCTAAATTCATCCCAATGCAGTCGTAGATGATAGGATGAACATATAGTAGAGGGAAGGCTGAGAGAAGCCTGGGCGATGTGAAATGACTATCGAAGTTGAGATTAGGGAGATCAAAGAGATGCTTGAGCAGTTGAACAAGAAGCTGGATGCGCTCGTTCATGACCGTGAAGCAGTGGCAATGATGACCATCGCGCAACAGTCTCTTAGCGAATTCCTGGCGAATGAGCCTGACCTGTATTCCGTAAAAGACGTGAAGGTAGCGTACAGGTGAAAGGCAAGATAGTTCTCATACCATTCCCCTTCACAGACCTAACCAGCACGAAACTGAGGCCGGCACTGGTCCTTATTGAAGGAGAAGCAGATTGTGTCGTTGCATTCATATCGTCGAAAGTACCTGCGCAGCCTTCACCAACTGAGATTCTTATTCCTGAAGATCATGAAGAGTTCGCTGGCACCGGACTCAAGAGAACATCTGTCGTAAGACTGGACAAGGTCGCCACGGTCTCCAAGAGCTTGATGTTGGGAGAAATTGGCGAAATCGGAGAGGCTCTTCGAGGAGAGGTCAACCGTAAGCTCCGCGAGGTCTATCGCCTATAGATAATGATTCTGAACCCACGAACACCATGATGCAATTACTGACGCCGCGTCGACCATGTTCTGGCAAACACTCCCAAAGATCTGGACCCCGATGGCTAATTCTTAACAGCTGTGGCACGAAACCAAGACCAGTCCACCTCAGAGAGTTCAGACTCCGCGATGGTACCAAGCTTGGCTGAAACTTCGAGCGGCCGGCCGAGGCAGGGCATCGAGAATACCATATCGCTCGTACAGCCATAGGCCGCCGGCGAAAAACAGTGCTGCAATAGTGCAAGCGTACACAGCGGCAAAAGCCTGCGAGAAAATAGAGCTGCAATACTGCAACTACTGGCGAAGGAGGCGATGCAAGAGCGGCCTATTCTGCCAACTATCTCCGAAGAATACCCTAGCGTCCCAACAGAAGCATCAGCAGCATCAAGAGAAGGAGTATCCAGAAAGAGATTGCTGCCTAAGGCAATCCCGTTCCAAATCTGTAACAAGGGAATGGCTTAAATGAGGTTGAAGATCTCAGAAAGACGAGAAATGGTCCTCGTCTCCTTGAGTTCTGTCCCCGTTTTCTCTCTCAGAACTAGCAGGGATCTAATACCGGCCTCCTCCGCTCCCTTGTAGTCCGTGTCTATCCTGTCTCCCACAAAGATCGCCTCTTCCGGCCTGACCTGCAGCTTCCGCAGCGCGTATGCGAATATGTCACGGTGTGGCTTCCTCTCATGCACCGTATCTGCGCCCACAACAACATCAAACATCTTCGTGCTCAAGCCTGCTTTCGAGAGGACGCTTCTGATCTCCTCCTCATAGCCGTTAGAAACGAGACCTATCCTCAGGCCTATCTCTCTAAGTCTCTGCAGAGTCTTCTGAGTGTCTGAGTATAACTTGAAATTCGCGAAGTCGAACCATCTCCGGTCAAGCACTCGGGCAAGTTCTCCCTTCTGATCGTCTATCCCCAGATGCTTCAGAACACGTGAGTCCCGCCTCACCCAGAATTCTCCGCGAGGGATCTTGCCAAACTCTTCCGCAAACCTCTCGACGTCCAGTTCCTTCTTGGCCTTTGAAAGCGCTTCTTCAATATCACGCTTCGTTCTTGCTATGCCAACCGACCTCAAGATTCTCCGAAACGTTTCCGATTCGCTACAAGTCGCGAAGACCAAGGTACCGCCCATGTCGAACAGAACCGCTTTCGTCTTCAAGACACACCACCCTTCGCGACAGGCCGAGCACTCTAACAACCTCGAAGCGAAGATAACAGTTTTGACAACAGAGAACTGAAATCCTAAACCGCGCGAGCAAATAAGGGGGATCTGGCAACTTACTAGGACCCGGGTAGGACGTTTGCCCTTGACGACACCATTGCGCAGACTTGACGGGATAGCCTATTGGGTCATCGAAGATTCTGACGAAATCTACGATTTCATCAATTCTCAGATCCGAAAGGAGTGGACAGCCGACGCCAAGCATGAAGGCAGAAACCCAGACGAAGATTCCTGGCTCCAAGAGTTGTCCAAACGTAAATGGCGGCTAGAAATCCTACAACTAGACGAAATCAAACCGAATCCATACGAATTCATCCCCAAGACCGGCTACAATTTCGAGGAGAAACTAGCCAAACGAAGCAAGGAACTTCGACGAGCCGTCGAGACCTATGCTTCCGTCATCTGGCCCGTCATCGTGAGACAGGAGGACATGCAACTCGTCGACGGATACTGTCGATATACCACACTCCAAGCAATGAACGTCCCAAGGATCTACGCATACGTGGGAACACTATAACCCTACGAAGACAAAGAACGAAACAACGCTGGAATTCCGAACTAGAATATCAGGCTGGACTGTAGACTGAGGGTAAACCTACATAGGCTACCTTGGGCAATCAGAAGCAGATTGAGGCTCAGCGCGCATCCCAGGTCCGAAGAATTCTCGATCTGCTTCGACTCTTTTGCTCAGCCATAGTTGCTATGCTGAAGG
>Ga0315312_1001483_pt1 | contig 18084 bp, 12 predicted proteins | sample TDP7_MG_FD_203629 | JGI IMG/M metagenome (GOLD analysis project Ga0315312, IMG submission 203629) | Freshwater sediment microbial communities from Lake Towuti, South Sulawesi, Indonesia - TDP7 | ecosystem: Environmental > Aquatic > Freshwater > Lake > Sediment | place: Indonesia: South Sulawesi... | reverse complement strand
AATAGTTGTGACTTGCGTTCTCGACATTGCGAAGTATCACCGGTTCCTGTTTTCTGTCCTCTGTATTCCGTCATCTGTCTTCTGTTTTCTCGTTGTGACTTGCACTCAGGCACGGATCAGTTATAATCGACAGGACATATGATTACGTTGACCTTTAGTTGTGACTTGCACTCAGGCACGGATCAGTTATAATAATTATTTTAACGTCCCTATCGAGCCTCTAGTTGTGACTTGCACTCAGGCACGGATCAGTTATAATCGAGAAATTGAAGCGCAAATGCTTCAGTATGTTGTGACTTGCACTCAGGCACGGATCAGTTATAATATACTGGCCTGGCCCTTGACCAGGTCAGAGTTGTGACTTGCACTCAGGCACGGATCAGTTATAATGCAATTTTTTGCGTCAGCACCGGACGTCTGTTGTGACTTGCACTCAGGCACGGATCAGTTATAATACGGTACGGGAAAGGAATTACTCGAACAGCGTTGTGACTTGCACTCAGGCACGGATCAGTTATAATTTCACGGCCAGCCACTCCCTTCAACTCAATGTTGTGACTTGCACTCAGGCACGGATCAGTTATAATGTTTCATCCATATAAGATGTCGTTCGTTTAGTTGTGACTTGCACTCAGGCACGGATCAGTTATAATTAGAGCGAATGTGCGTGAGGTACTAAGGCAGTTGTGACTTGCACTCAGGCACGGATCAGTTATAATTAACCGTCCGGCAGCCGGTCATACTTTGAGTTGTGACTTGCACTCAGGCACGGATCAGTTATAATTTGTTTCCTCGATAGGCTCAAACATCAATTGTTGTGACTTGCACTCAGGCACGGATCAGTTATAATCAGTCCGCACGATTATAAAAGCACCATCTAGTTGTGACTTGCACTCAGGCACGGATCAGTTATAATATTCTGCCATTTTATCACACTCCTTCTATGGTTGTGACTTGCACTCAGGCACGGATCAGTTATAATGATAAGAAAAATAACTGCAATTTATAGAATGTTGTGACTTGCACTCAGGCACGGATCAGTTATAATACCATTTTCTATTCTCTACTACGAGTAGAGGTTGTGACTTGCACTCAGGCACGGATCAGTTATAATGTGACAGCACTGAGGGTACACGTTACGCCTGTTGTGACTTGCACTCAGGCACGGATCAGTTATAATGAAGGATGGTGACTTTATTAGCTTGAGTTAGTTGTGACTTGCACTCAGGCACGGATCAGTTATAATTTTTGACCAAATTTACCGTATAAACTATTGTTGTGACTTGCACTCAGGCACGGATCAGTTATAATTTCTGAGCCTGCAAGTCCTTTGTTTTTAAGGACTTGCAGGCTAAATTTGCTAAAATAATTCGAGCTGTTGAGGCTGCGGAGGAGCAGGTTTTCGCATTTTTCCCCAAAATGTTTCCATCCGCCCAAACTGCTTATCTGTAACAGTAATAAGCCGAACTTCCCCATCAGGTGGCAAAAAATTTCTAACCCTATTGTAATGGACATCGGCATTTTCCTCACTTGCGCAGTGCCTTACATACACAGAATATTGTAGCATACTGAAGCCATCTTGTAAAAGATTTTTTCGAAAATGTGTATAATCTTTCCGTGCTTTATCTGTATCTGTCGGTAAATCAAACATTGCAAAAATCCACACGGCTCTATACCCGCTTATTATCATAAATTCAGAAGTCAGAATTCAGAATACAGAAAACAGAATATAGTTATCACAGGTTGGGTAAATCAATCGATTTCTGTTCGCCGGCAAAGCACCGCTGTAACGACGCCATCGTTCGATGCAAAGAAACCATCAGAGGTCCTGAGAACTGTCCAATGGTCACCGGCTCATACAGCACTTCTAAAAGTTTTGCTTTTATAGGCTGAGTAAGCTCATCAGGGATACCTTCTGCCTGACAGATGTCCCTTACTTTTGCTTCTACAAATCCTCTGAATGGTTCCAAAATATCATCAGCTAAGCAGAATGCGTTATAACGGTTTCGGTGATGAATACCTAAGCAAGGCAATAATCCAGCCGAACAAAGCGCACGTGCAATCGCTGCCCGCATAACCATATAGCCGTAGTTGAGCATATTATTTGGTGGCGGTCCATCAAGGTCTCTTCGGAATTCAATTATTCCTTGCAAATATACTGGCCAGAATTTTTTGCTTGCCTGTGCCTCGATATTTTCCGGGTCACCTGAGCGAACCTTATCTCTTAATATCATCAAAACTGAGTAAACGTCACTATCTTTGCCAACTAATTTTGCCTGATGTTTAATCTTTGCCTGGACAATTTGTTTCCACAACCTCTTTTTGACTGGCTCTTTTGCCTCGATTTGTTGTCGGAATCGTTCGGTTTGCATAGAGTTACTTTCGATAGGAAGCAGCATCCCGGATGGATGATGGTTACTGCCACAGAGGACAATTGCAGCACCACATCGTAAAAGTTCGGTAAATACGGAGTGCGTATAACTTGTTCCCTGATGGTCAACTAATAATACGCCTATATCTTCGCAGGGAATGCTTGAGATTTCCACGCCGTCTTGCTTGACAATCAATTGGGCAAGCCGAATTGATAGATGGGTTTTAGCCTGCGATATCTCGATAATTCGTTTTATCATTGTGTGACCTCACGCATATATTATTATCGACCAATTAGTGAGGCCACTTTGATTATTGATATTGCAAGATATGAAAAAACTAATCGTTCACCGGCCTAATCCTGCCAAGAGGGTCAACTGTAACCTTGTAACCCTCAAAAAGATGCGCCGTCTTGTCTATATATGTCTCCTTTTGTTCAATTGTTGATGCTGTATGGTGACGAAAACGAACTATCTTGTTCGCATCCATTTTCTGAACTCGGTAAAGATCCATTTCGTTCTTTTTGTTTTTCATCATAACCATCTCGTTTATCGCGAGGGAACAGATAAATTTCTTATCCGTCCCGTGGTCTCTCTGTACAATTGGTTCACCTTTCCGGCTTCTCTGTACCGCTTCAAACATCGTAACGACCTTGCTATCTCTTTTGACATTACCTTTTTTGTCTTTGAACTCAAATATCTCAATATGATGGTTACTGCCAGGGTCGGCAACTCTGTATACTTCACCTCTATTATTCTTGAACGGAATCACATTCGTTTTAACATCGTGTATCCTTACGCTTTTTATGGGCACTTTCTTGTCGGATTTTTTTGTCTTCATATATAGCGGTTCTTTCCAGACCTCTTTCGGTATTCTTCTATCACCGGATTTGAGATCGATGCCTTTTTCTATCAAGCGGCCTTTTATAATCTCTCGAACTACTGGATCAACAATTTTATTAACCATCGGCACGGTCAAAACATCAAGCGGTTTTCGGTAGACATAAATATCTTGACCTTTTTCATCCTTTTTCCCCGTTGGGCCATAGTTTGTCTCCTCGTGTAATTTGCCCGATACCTTGCGGCAGGCTCTATGCGAGACATTGATATTTTTGACTTTCTCTCTCACCTCATTTCTGAAATTCTCCCATGGTGGTTCAAATTGCCCACCCGTAATCGAATATTTACTTCTTGCAAGCTTGCGCAAATGCTCATTTTCGGTAACTCCGACCACAAGAGCATCAACAGCATGTCGGCGATGGTCATCATCACGCCAGGTCCCAAGCTCCTCAAAAATTCCATCCAGTCCCCATTGATGTCGAAGCTCTGCTGTTATTTTGCCTCTTGTGCCACGAACATTTACTCCGAGTTTTTTAAGGTATCCAACCACTTCTCGGCAGATATATCTGGTATCGTTAAGTTCTCTATTTATATGCGTGTCGAGGTTTATTTCTTGCTGAAAAAATTTCTTCTGTTTAGGCCAGGGCAAGACTTTTATGTTCTGCTTTATCTGCTCATATCGTTCTGAGTCGTGGCCGTATGCTTCATAAGGTGTCTGGTTCTTTTTGACGTGTATATTCTCATGGACTTCGCAGAGTGTTTTATTCATGAAACTATCATCCAAGCTCCTGTCGTATGGCAGAATATGCTCAACCTGAAATTCAGGATTAGGCCCGAATAGTGACTGCTGCGAAATGGTTTTTCCCGTATAAGGACATCTCTTGCCGCATTCCTCCCATAGCTTGTATTTGATTACATCATCGCGGGTTGGATTAGTAATCCCAATATCCTCTTTCAATCGCTTGCGCGCTTCTTCGTTCCTCTCCTCATTTTCCCTTTGTTTCCAATGCAATTCTTCTCGCTGCCTCCTGCTGCCTTGCACATCTCTTGCCATCTCAATTTTTATTTTTGCAGGTTTGCCGTACTCTCTTACAATAGCATTGACAACCTTGCGTACTTCAAATAGAGCTTTTTGGACAATGGGATTTCTTAAATCAGAGGGCTTATCTAATCTTTTAAGATTTTCTTCGTCACCTTCGGTTTTTCTCTCGCCATATACCTCTTTTATTGCCTCATGTGTCAGCTTTCCTTGCTCCATTGAAGGTAGTAGCTTTTGGATAGCTTTACGAGAGAAGCCCATATATCCTTGGGGTAGTGGAATTTTTAATACCAAACTTATCTGTTTATCATCCAACCCATATTCAGCACCCAGCTTTTCTTTTATCTGGTCATCCTCAAGTTCTAAAAGCCAATCATTGAGCTTTATCTTTTGCTGCTCATTCATCGATTCCCAACTATTTGGCCCAAAAATATTCTTGCTTCGCATTCCTGTGGCAAAAACATCACCTTTCAATGATTCGACTCTTTTACCTTTTGGGCCTCTTCTGTATTCGGCGTTGAACTTTTGGATTTCCATAAGTTCGAGCTTATCACGTATCTTATCAAAAGGGAGTTTATCTTTTTGGCTTAACTCATCGAGGATTATCTTTTGCTGGTCATTGGAGAGTTTTTGTTCGGTTCCATCTGGATTTTGTATAATCAGGTTATTGACATCCTGAAGCAGCCGAAATCTCCTTGCATACCAGTCTCCTCTCGGACAGCGTTTTTCTCCTGGCTCCAATTCACAATCACCGATGGTCTTTGGGTCCCACCTCATCGGTCGCTGGTAAAATATAATCTCATCTCGAATCTTTTTGCGTAAATTCTCAATCAGAACCTCTTGATAAAATTCTGCCTGTTTCGCCCATAGCAGATCGAATTCCTTCTCATACATCGATCGGAATGTATATTGTCCACGTATTCGTTGTTCTTCGGGATTCAGACCTGCAAAATACTCACCTATCGTCCGGCATTTTTTGTTGTCTATTTCAGCTTGCAGGGCGTTTGCACCCTTTATGACAACACTGTCTTCTTTTGGTTTTCCGCTCTTGCGATTGCTTTTAAAGCCACGACGTTGGCTTAAATGATAAAGCGCTCTTCCAAATTCATAAGGTTCGAGTTTCTTAGCAAGTCCTTTTTTGCGCAATTGGTAAGGATTAGTTTGAAAAAGCGATCTCATTTCTGAATCATCGTTTGGCAACAGACCCAGCGTTTGCAGGGTATTTAGCAATTTTTCTTTCCTAAGATTACGTCTTTGATGGGTTCGCCTCGCTCCTCGTGCTTCTCTACGTGTTTGATTTTTTGATTTTTCCAGCCCTTGGGTGTCTCTATCTATCCCTTCCGGAAATACACGAACTCCCATATCAACTATTTTTGGTTTTTGTCCAAGATCAAGAAGTGACCAGCCTATGCTATTTGAGCCGATATCTAAGCCCAGTGTGTAATTATTCATAGTTTACCTCCGTTTTAAAATTGAATAGATTCTAAATTTTTTTCTTGACCTTTCTATTATAACGTAATATGATTTAATAGATTATAACTGATCCGTGTCTGCGTGCTTGCCATAACAAGTGGCGAAAGCCACGCAGGCACTGCCCCCACGTCTTTCTGTCAAAAGACAGATGTGGGGGCAAACCTTTTTCAGCCAGGTTTATAATACCCAAAACCGCAATTTCTTTCAATTGAATAGCATTTATTACCAGTGAAATCTGTGGCAGATAGAATTATCTATCCTTCCTAACTTAACAAAATGTTAATTTATAAAAAATGCTAAAATTTTATCATTTTTTGCAAAAAAGCGTGCATTTTTGTAAATTTTTGTTCATTTTTTGCAAATTTCTGCTCATTTTTGCTCACTTTTTACCCCATTTTTTCTTGTCTATTTTACCCAAGTCCTACAATCTAACACCTCAGCCCCCAATTTCAGCCCAAAAATCCAATTTTTAAGAAACCAAATCTCAAAAAATGCTCAAAAATTGGTGATTTTCTCATCCCAGTTCTGTAACAGCATAAAAAGCAAAACCCCCAAAGTAACACGCCTAACAAGCCGAAATTAGTCTATGCCGGTAGCTGAAGAACAGTATCTCTCCAGCGTCCCAAAACGCGACTAAAAGGTAAATTATATGGGCAAAGCAGAGCTATTAAATGGCATTGAAGTGCTAAGAGGCTTCACAGACGTTCTCTATCTGACAAATAACAGCTATATGCCTGAGGAAATAAAGCGGCTGTTGAGGCAGAATAAGCTTTCCTTTTTAGAATTGCCCATAGATAAATATCCTCAGATACGCGACCGGGCTGACCTTATCGGGACTGTTATTATCGATGCAGAGAGCCTGGATGTGTTACAGCAGCAGAAATTAGCCCGAGTAATTGAATCGCTGGAGATGGAAAATATCGGCGTGATTCTACTGACTAACCGCGTGGAAACACCCATAAAGAGTTTTTCTTTAGCACCTACCAGCAGCAGTTTCTCTATGGTTAACACGGTGCAGTCCATAGACACAGATGATTTATGGGTAAGAATCAGCCTAAATCTTGCGTACCGTAAAAAAAGCTCCAGCTTCACGGTAAAGCCTGCAGTTCCAGCAAATCATGTGAAAAGTATTTACAATAACAAATTAGGCGAACAGCTTCAGATGGCTGTAGCTCTGGTTGATAGTCTGGCAGAGCAGCTTCGTATGGCAGGCCTCGTTCAACGTGATTTTCTGCCCAAACAACTGCCGAATTGTGACGAAGTGCAATGGGCTACCATTTTTCTGCCAGCCGAGTGGGTCTCAGGCGATATTTACGATGTCGTCCGTGTCGATGAGCAGCACATCGGCTTTTATATAGCTGATGTAGTTGGTCATGCCATGCCGGCGGCGCTTTTGACCATCTTTTTGAAGCAGGCGCTGGTTATGCGCCAGACCCTTGATAACAGTTATCGGATATTTCCGCCGGCAGAAGCTATGAAGAACCTCAACGTGCGGATGACAAGCCAGAAACTTTCCGGTTACCAGTTTGCTACGTGCTGCTACTGTTTGCTAAATATAAAGACACGACAGCTAACTTATGCCCGTGCTGGACATCCCTATCCAGTTCTTATTAGGCCCGGAAGGCAGCCGGAGCAACTGGAATTACGCGGCTCACTGCTTGGGGTTTTTGAACAGGCTGAGTATATCCAACGAACCATTCAGCTCCAAAGCGGCGATAAATTGGTGTTATACTCCGATGGGGCGGAGCCGTTTATCGGTAATTTCGATGAATTAGGCAGCTTTCATTTTAGTGAGGAATTTTGCAATCCTGGTCTTCTCGGAATGCCCATCGTGCAGATGCTGGACAGATTTAACACGCTTTTACAGAATCGAAAAGTCGGCCCATCAGAGGTTGATGATGCTACGGTAGTTGGGTTGCAAATTCTTTGAAAAACAATACTTGTAGTCCAGTTTTGCAACAAATGGGAAGGTGCAAGGCTCTTTAACTATTGGTGGAGGCTCTGAATTGATCCTTTGGCCAGTCAACGACGTTGTGGAATTAAACAAGCGGTCTGAACGAAGAGCAGCTCAGTTAACGCAAATTTCGCAAAGACGTATGATTTCTATTGAAGTTTTCTTCTTTTCTTTGCGGAACAGCGTCAGCCCCTTGCTATGGAGGTTCCCGATGTGATTGTACCGATAATATCTTGTCATAAACGCTTATATGAGCTTGCAAATCAGCAAGTCAATTATCTCAAATGGCTTGTGGAGGCTTCCCAAATCCCTAAAATATCACTATTGACGATAATATGGTTAATATAGTATAATTAGGCAAAAGAAATGCAGTAGTCTTAAATATTATGCAATAAGCTTATTATTTTGTATAATTTAGAAAGGTAAACGTGCATGTAGTATAATCATTATTAAGGCTATTAGGTTTTTGCGGTAATAGCAATTAGACTATGATCTATTTTATTCAGGAAAGGAAGGGGTTTCATCTCAATCAACGCAGTATCCAAAAGAACAATCCAAAACAGTTCATTTTGACACGTGAAAGCTGTTTTGGTAAAGGAGGTTTAACGTGCGAAAATTCTGAATCTCCCGGGAATTAGTTCTAAGATTCGAAAGGAGATATCTAATGAGAAGATTATTAAGTGTCTCGATTCTTTTAATGATGGTTGTTTTACCTGGTTGCTATAAAGGCAAAGGCCGGGACAATATCTGGGGGATTAAGCCAGTGAAAGCAGGTCCTGCTGAACGGCCTGCTGGGGATGAGACTCTCAGACCTGTAGCTGCAACCCCGGCAGAAACTGTGCCTATTGCCGGAGAGAAACCTGTTGCTGTCAAACCAAGCCTGGTAGCTGTGAGTGAGACTGGCTCATATATAGTCTCGATGACCTATCCGAGCGCAGACTATGGGATTATTCAACTGGATAAGACCCTGCCGAGGGAGGTGGGGCTAAACGAGCCGTTCGACTACTCTATCAAGGTCACAAATCTAACGAGCGTTACGTTAACCGAAGTTGTGGTAGCAGAAGAACTTCCGAATAAATTCGAATTCATAGGTGCCAGTCCGTTAGCCAGAAAAGATGGGAACAAGCTGGTCTGGAGGATAGATTCGCTTGGACCGAAAGCCAGCAGGCAAATTACAATCTCTGGCAGGGGTACCGAGATGGATTATCTTGAAAACTGTACAACTGTTACGCACGCCGTTCAAGCCCGTGCCAACGTGAAAGTTGTCCAGCCCCAGTTGGAGTTAAGAAAGACCGCGCCGACTGAAGTTTTGCTATGCGACACAATTTCTGTGGAGTTTGTGGTGACAAATTCCGGAACGGGGACCGCGCAAAACGTCAAAATCTTTGATACTCTTCCGGCAGGCTTGCAGACGATAAATGGCCAGAACGAGATTGTAATCGATGTCGGCAGCCTGGCGGCAGGTCAATCGCAACAATTCTCCAGTCAACTGCGGGCTACCAAAACCGGTATATATGTTAATAAGGCAATGGTTAGTTCTGCCTCCGGTATGGTAGTTGAATCGATACCAACGGTAACCAATGTACGCCAGCCTAAGCTCAAAGTCGTCAAGACAGGTCCTAAACGGCAGTACCTTGGTCGGCCATTAGCCTATGAAATAATGGTTAGCAACGAGGGAGATGGGCCGGCGAGAAATATTATTGTAGAAGAAACCATACCCCCAGGGGTAGGCTCAATAGAAGCAACTGCTGGTGTAAAGATTTCCGGAACAAAGTTGATATGGGAGTTAGACACTCTTGCGCCTACTGCTTCCAGAAAGATACGTGTATCCTACGTACCAACAACAGCGGGCAATCTGACCAATAGTGCAACTGCCACTGCCTACTGTGCAGAGACTGTGACTGCTTCTATGAGCACTTTCATTGCCGGAATTGCAGCGGTACACATGGAAGTTGTTGATCTGGAAGATCCTATCGAAGTAGGTAATAACACTACTTACCTAATCACAGTGACCAATCAAGGCTCGGCCCCTGACACCAACATCCGTATTGTTTGTGTGTTAGAAGATAAGGTTCAATACGTTTCTTCAACCGGTGCAACTGCTGGTTCGATAATGGGCAACACAGTCAGCTTCGCACCATTACACAGTCTTGCACCGAAGGCCAGAGCAACCTGGCGGGTCGTTGTAAAAGGGATAAGGCCTGGAGATGTGCGCTTCAGGGTCACCATGAGTAGTGACCAGCTTGCTCGTCCTGTCGAACAAACCGAGGCTACGCATTTGTACGAATAGCACAGTAGACAGCAATAATGTATAGTACCATGACGTCGTTTTTTGCCGTGGTCCCTGTGCTTTAAGAACGTACATCATCATGCAGTCGATCAACTCCTTTACATCTACGCACGAAAAGTATCCATCTTTTGATATCGCTGGGGGTGTTGGAAATTGTTTGCAAAAACATTTTTTGTGGTTATACTTCTTTTTGGCTTTTAATTGGCATTTTAGGCTCCCATTTTACGAGGCTCCCGGAAAGGACGCGGCGATGGCGCAAAAAGACACTGATTTGCAGAAAATAAAAGAACTCATCGAAATAATGGAAAAAAATGGGCTGGTCGAGGTTGAAATAAAACATGGCGATGACAAGATTTTTTTGAAGCGCTATGTGCCCCAGCAGCCGATCCCAGCTGGTACAGCAGCGGTCCAGCCGGAGTCCATTGCTGTCCCTGCTGGTGTTGCTGCAACGCAGGCGCCAGTGGCTGAAATGCCGCCCTCCGCCCCGGCAAAACAGGAAGAATTAGTACAGATAAAATCACCGATCGTCGGTACTTTCTACGCAACTCCAAGCCCCGATTCTGAGCCGTACGTGGAAGTCGGCTCACACGTTGAGCCGCAGACAGTAGTCTGCATAGTCGAGGCAATGAAGGTAATGAACGAAATAAAAGCCGAAACCAGAGGGACAGTTGTCGAAATATTAGTGACTAACGGCCAAGCTGTCGAATATGGTCAAGTGCTTTTTAGGGTAAGACCAGACTAATAATTGATTATTGATTATTTTCTATTGGTTATTGAAACTACAAACAAAAGTCGGAGTCAAAAGACAATAATCAATAGTAAATAACAAATAGTAAATTGAAATATGTTTTCAAGAATCCTGATAGCGAATCGTGGCGAAATAGCAGTGCGTATCATTCGTGCCTGTCACGAGCTGGGCATTGAAGCAGTCGCGGTCTACTCAGAGGCTGACAGAGATGCTCCGTACCTTAAATTTGCTGATGAGGCCGTTTGTATTGGGCCTGCTGATTGCGCCGAAAGTTATCTGAATATCCCGCATATCATAAGTACCGCTGAAATTACCGACGTTGAGGCGATTCACCCGGGTTATGGTTTCCTGGCTGAAAACGTAAACTTTGCGCAGATATGCCAGGACTGCGGGATAACATTCATCGGCCCTCCTGTGGAGGCGATGCGGCTGCTCGGCGATAAGGTCGAGGCTCGCAAATTGGCTCTGGAAACCGAAGTTCCCATAGTACCAGGTTCTGAAAGTGCCATCGAGAATGAATCGGACGCGCTAAAACTGGCAGACAAGCTTGGCTATCCGGTGGTGATAAAGGCTGCTGCCGGCGGGGGCGGACGCGGCATGAGGGTTGTGCACAATGATATCAGCTTGCGCTCTGGATTCAGCGCAGCGCGTGCCGAGGCAGAAGCTGCCTTCGGCGACGGCAGTGTGTATATGGAAAAATATATAGTCGAGCCCCGGCACGTGGAAGTGCAAGTAATGGCAGATAAGGAAGGTAATGTATTACACTTTTACGAAAGGGATTGCTCCATTCAGCGACGACATCAAAAGATGATCGAGGAATCGCCCTGCCCTGTCCTAGATGAACGCAGCAGAAATGAACTTTGTGAAGCTGCGATTAGGCTTATAAAAGAAGCCAAATATGTTAACGCCGCGACGGTGGAGTTTCTCTTGGACAAGGATAAGCAGTTTTACTTTATTGAGGTAAATACGCGCATTCAGGTTGAGCATCCTGTTACTGAGATGGTCACCGGCCACGATTTGATTAAGTGGCAGCTAAAGATAGCAGCAGGCCAAGAGATTGATTGTAGCCAGAGAAATATCAAGCACACTGGCTGCGCAATTGAGTGCCGGATTAACGCTGAGGACCCTGCGAATAGTTTTGCTCCTTCTCCAGGTACGATCGATAGATTAATTCTGCCTGGAGGCCCGAGCGTAAGAGTCGATACACATGTTTGTCAAGGATGGACGGTCTGTAAAAACTACGATTCGATGATTGCCAAGGTTATTGTGCATCAAAAGACGCGAGCTGAGGCCATCGCCACAATGAAAAGGGCTTTACGGGAGTTTGTGATTGAGCCGATCAAAACCACGATACCTGCGAGTCTGGATATTCTTTCGCACAATCTTTATGTTAAAAACAAAATCGATACCAGCTTTGTCGAACGTAACTTCTAAAAATTAAGGGCTGCTAAATGGTATCACAAAACCAATTTGATACAGAAATAGAAAATATAGTAAAACAACTGATTCATCGGTATAAACCCGAAAAAATTATTCTTTTTGGTTCTTTAGCCAAAGGCGAGATACACCAGGGAACCGATATTGATCTTTTTATTATTAAGCGAGACGTGCCAGAACTCGGCGTTGATAGAATCCGCCAATTAGACACTATTATCAAGTATAGATTGGCTACCGATTTTATCGTGTATAAACCAGAGGAACTTGAGCAAAGGCTGAAATTAGGTGACCCATTTGTAAAAAGCATTCTCCAAGAAGGTAAAGTGCTTTACGATGCTGCCTAAAGTTGCCAAAGAATGGGTAGAAAAAGCGGAGGAAGATTACGGTTTTGCCTGTGCGAGTATCGAATACACAGATTATTTTGCCCAGGTCTGCTTTCATTTTCAGCAAGCAGCGGAAAAGTATCTTAAAGCCTTCATCGTTGCCAAAAAGCTGGATTTCAGACCCGTCCACAACTTGCTTGAACTATTAGCGATTTGTAGACATGCTGATCCCGACATTAAGGAATTAGACGAAGCCTGTCGATTTCTGAACCCGTTTTATATCGATACTCGCTATCCTGTTCATTGGCCCTCTGCTTATGATAAAGATACTGCCAATAAAGCAAAAGAACAGACCACTAAAATCAGAGATTGGGTAAAGAATTCTCTAAATGTATAACAGTAATAAAAAATGGAGCGGTGCCGCATCTGAGCATATCAATTCTTCTTTATCAATCGTAAATCATCAATTGAAAACTTGTGGTGAGCCCATTCGGCTACGCTCAGAGCCTGCCCTGAACCCAGTTGAAGGGATAAACTCTGTCGAAGTGCCGAAGGAGTGTGTGTTACAAATCATAAATCGCAAATTGAAAACCTGTGGTGAGCGGAGTCGAACCATCGAAAATAATTCAAAGTCTCCTGCCTAAAATATCCGCACATAAGCCGATGGAAAAAAGAGTGGATTTGTTTAAGAACAGACCTCAATTCTTCGGTGTAAGCCGCTGTCTGTTGCTATATTGTCATATCATATTCGAAGGTGAATTCGTCCTTCCAACCATCGTCATTATTAGCATAGCGCAGAAATACATAAACCAGAGTAGGGAAATCGATCTTTCCAATGTACTGGTAGATATCACAAGTTCCCTGTTGTCGGAAACGTATCCCTGTTTTCCCGTCAGTCTCGATCCAGTCGTCTTCTGCTCTCGCCAACACTATCGTCTGAACAGGATAAGCATGGTGACATTCTTCAAGGGCCGCGCAAATTTGCGCTGATGTGGGTTCTGCTATTGCTGGCATAGGATCAGGATGCACCGGAAAACTAAGTTCCATAGGCACTCCTTCAATCGGACCTCTGACAATCAAGAGACATAGCGTAGCCGGCTCTCAAAGGTCCTTTCTGTTCCTGATATTAGCTTGACTGAGAGCCGCCGGGAAAGTGTTAGTGATTACAACCGGCGGAAAGACCTCTTTCATTAGCTCCTTCAGTGCTTCTATAGTGGATGCGATATTTTTTCCAAATACAAAAACAATATTATTAAGGTTTATAGCATCTTCTGGGACCTTAAATTCTTGCAATCTCGGCATGACGGTGCTACGAAGTCTCTCAGGCTCGCATTTGGCCTTTACGACAGCGGCGATAATAAGCTTCGTTTCACATACTACTTTGAAACGCTGCCTTTTTACCGCAAAATTGCTACACATGAGCGTAGCAAAAGCGGGCGCTAAGTATTCTTTGGGAGACTTTGGACTTTCCTCAATTTGGATCAATGTGATTATTTCTCGCTCGCGATTGGCAACCATAATGTCAATTTGAGTAACTTCATTTTTGTTCGTTAGTGATTCCCCAAAAAACCCTCTTATTTCAGCCACATTTGGCTTGCGACGATCTCCATGGTCGTAGTAGACTTTGTAGTCTCTTATTTCCTCGACGTAATTAGTGAGCCATTCCCCGAATTCGACTGTCTTTGGTCCGTGGATTGCTAAAAATTTTTCCTCTGCCATATCTATGCACCTACTTTCTGCTTATTAGTTTACAATGATCTGCGTCTGCGTAGCCAAGTAACAAAACCTACACCAATACTACCAAGCAAAAGAGCACCAGGAGTAGGGATCGGGGTAAGTACGTATCCACGCTGGTAGCCATCGGCGTTAATCCCGGTTCCAACTATCCAGCCTTTGTTATTGATCCCGGACGCTGCGATCAATGTCCAGCCGAGTCCGGGGTCGATAAGAGTGTTCAAGTCGATGTTGTTACCGTTGCCCGTTATGTCAAAAAGTGTAGCGTGCCATTCGCCCGTTCCTGTCTGCGCCCATCCTACGGTTTGACCCAAATCGTTGATTGCACACGCCATGCTTTCTTGCCCGCCCAGCGTGCCGAAGGTCACAATACCAGTAGGGGCAAACAGGGCTGCTACTATAGGCTGTGAAGGCGCCTGTGCTTCTCCAACAATTTGGCCCATATCATTAATTGCTCGAGGTGCGTTGTCATGTCCTCCTAAGGACCCAAGGTCGGTATAGTTGGTGCCCCCCGTCATGTCGAGGATTATGGCATGATAGCTCCCTGCCATGAATGCACTACCCACGGCTGCTCCGTGATTGTTAATGCCTGTGGCATCGCTAGCACCCGGGCCGATTGCAATGTTGTTTTGGTTTCCTGTTGGATCGAATGACGTTGCGACGAAGTTGCCCGCCTGCCCTACGATTTGGCCGGGATTGTTAATGGCCAAAGCTACGCGGGTACCGAGGTCGATGTTGTTTCCCGCGCCGCTGGAATCAAACAGTGTGGCCTGCCCGTAATGTCCAGGTTGATAACACTCGCCTACGATTTGTCCATAATCGTTTATCGCGTAAGCACGGCTTGTACTACGACCAGGCAATGTACCCAGGTCTACCAACGTGTGGTTCTGCCAAAGGAACGCACGGTCTCTTCCATCAGAAAAAGTGCAGTAGCCGACAACCTGTCCGTTGTTGTTGATGGCTCCCGCCCCGCCGAGAGTAGCACCAGGCAATGCCTCGATCTCGGTTACGTAATACGTCATTTCTGCGTATAAGGGGCCGTCCATCATAATAGCCAGAAGTAGTGTGGCTGTTGAGAAAAGAATTGCTCGGAGTCTCATATTTGCTCCTCCTTTCATTTTTTGAAGGCCACTTGAAACAATATAATTGTACACTTTTCTTAACCTGAGAATCAAGGAAAATTCGAGCAAATTGGTAATTCGTAGCTAAGAATCTTTGAATATTAGGTCAGGATAACTCCTCTCGGCGAAGGCCAAGCCGTAGCCAGATCGGTCAGTTTGAGTCGCCTTAACAATCAACCACAATAAAAAGTTCATACGTAAAGCGCGTACGCGCTTTACGTATATAATATATGAACGCAAAAAACTTGACGGCCCGCAATGACCGTAAAGAATCCTTCGACGTTGCTCAGGACAAGTATTGAATACTGAACAAAGAATAAGGAATACCGAAGTAAAGGATGTGGAGCAAGCATAGATTCCTGCCGGAGTTTATCCCACACTTCGATGCAAGGCAGAGACACTAAGAACTCGTCTTGGCAAAGGCCAAGCCGTAGCCAGATCGGTCAATTTGAGTTACCTTAACGATAAACCGCAATAAGAAGCTCATACGTAAAGCGCGTACGCGCTTTACGTATTTAAAGCGGAGGTCTGTCTTGGGAATCAAGCGATTTTTTAATTCAAAGAATCCTTCCAATAATTCCTTAAAAAAATGATGCTACCAAGGAATGCAGTCTTAAGACTACATAACAATTTCAACCATATTGGTACATTTTCTATGTGGTGGAGACATACAAAATAAATGACGCGCAGCACTACTCGGCGAAGTTGGCATCCATCTTTTGTCCCGATATCATCGGAACTGTAGAAGACAAGCCGCTATGAAGCACGAATATCGCACCCTACATGGCTACATGGCTATTTCGTGCGGTACAAGCATGGATTCCTGACAGAGTTTATCACGTACTGCAATACGGGTGCGAGAATGACACTAAGAATCAGGTCAGTTTGAGTCACCTTAATTATCAACCACAGTAAAAAGCTCATACGTAAAGCGCGTACGCGCTTTACGTATATAATATATAACCGCGAAAATTTTGATTTATATCAATCCATAAAAATTAAGCGCTCTTCGATAAATTTATGCCGGGCCATGCGAATGAATGACAATGGTGAACCTGCCGTGAAACGGCAGGCTAAATAAGAAGTATTATGTATTCCCGCCGGAGTTTATCCCGTATTGTATTACGATGTGGGGCGGGAATGGCACTAAGAATCGATCAGTTTGAGTCACCTTAATTATCAACCACAGTAAAAAGCTCATACGTAAAGCGCGTACGCGCTTTACGTATATAATATATAACCGCGAAAATTTTGATTTATATCAATCCATAAAAATTAAGCGCTCTTCGATAAATTTATGCCGGGCCATGCGAATGAATGACAATGGTGAACCTGCCGTGAAACGGCAGGCTAAATAAGAAGTATTATGTATTCCCGCCGGAGTTTATCCCGTATTGTATTACGATGTGGGGCGGGAATGACACTAAGAATCGGCCAGTTTGAGTCACCTTAATTATCAACCACAATAAAAAGTTCATACGTAAAGCGCGTACGCGCTTTACGTATATGATGTTTGAACGCTTAAAATTGATTTATACCAATCCATAAAAATCAAGCACACTTCGGTAAATTCATGCTGGGCCATGCTAATGAATGACAATGGTGAACCTGCCGTGGAACGGAAAGATAAAACCCTGCCATAGTAATGGCAGATAACGGCCCTGCCCACAGGTAGCAGGGCTAAACGTCGTTTTTTTCTGTGACCTCTGTGACCTCTGTGGCTATTTTTCTAAAGCTATTAAATCTTCGTACGTCTCGCGTTTTCGGATGACGGAGAAATTGCTGCCATCGACAAGGACTTCGGCGGCTCGGCCACGTGCGTTGTAGTTGCTGCTCATAGAAAAGCCATAAGCACCGGCTGTAAAAATAGAGATTAAATCGCCGCGTTTGACCGGCGGCAAAGCTCTATCCTGAGTAAAAAAATCCGCACTCTCACAGACCGGCCCAACTACATCCACAACCTCTGTGCCTTTTAGTTGCAAATCCTTATCTCGCTGACGAGGCACGAATTTTTCAGCCACCTTTGCAGGCCAAATAAAGTGAAATGCGCCATAGAGCGGCGGACGAATCAAATCGTTCATTGCCGCATCGACTATAACAAATTTCTTCTCGCCGCTGGTTTTTAGATATAAAACCCGCGTCAATAAAATCGCAGCGTTGGCTGCGATGCTTGCACCCGGCTCAAGAATAACCTTGAGATTCTTACCCTTTAATAACGGCACAATAGCAGCGGCGTAATCAGCAGCAGCCGGCGCGGTGCCGGTTATGTAGTCGGCGCCATATCCGCCACCAATATCCACAGCTTCAATTATGAAACCATCGGCACGCAATCGCTCGATTAGAGCCAAAACTTTTTCTATTGCCTCAACGTAAGGCTCAACGGTATGGCCAGCCGAGCCTAAATGGATATGAATCGCACAAAGATTCACCGAATTTTTTTTGCCGTAATCGAAAAAAATTTTTTCTGCCCGTTCAATATCAACACCAAACTTAGTCTCTTTTTTGCCGGTGGTGGTAAATTTATGAGTCTTGGGATCAACATCGGGATTGACACGCAGCGCAACTTTGGGTTGTTTGTTTTCTTGTTTTGCAAGGCGGATTAAATTTTCTAACTCAGATTCTGATTCGATATTGAAATAGGCGATGCGGGCTCTTAATGCTTCGATTATTTCTGTGTCGGTTTTGCCAACGCCAGCGTAAACGATTTTTGAGGTGTCACCACCAGCCTGCAAGACGCGATACAATTCTCCACCGCT
>Ga0315312_1001482_pt1 | contig 18098 bp, 14 predicted proteins | sample TDP7_MG_FD_203629 | JGI IMG/M metagenome (GOLD analysis project Ga0315312, IMG submission 203629) | Freshwater sediment microbial communities from Lake Towuti, South Sulawesi, Indonesia - TDP7 | ecosystem: Environmental > Aquatic > Freshwater > Lake > Sediment | place: Indonesia: South Sulawesi... | reverse complement strand
GGAATTTTAGAGGGGGAGCAGGAATCGTTAGGTATGATCTGATGACCATTTGCCACGAAATCGGAAACGATGGATACTTTGGAAGTCATTGATCTGTCCCTATGCGCGCCTGCTCTCTACTCGACGTCTCTGCGGTGAATTTTCTTATACCTGTTCCCGGTAGGCTTCCAGGGCCATGGCGGCCATCTTCCTCCGAGGATTGAAGATCGTCTGCAACTTCGCAAAGTGGTATCTGTGATCTTCACTCCCACAGGCTATCCTTTTCCCTTAAACGAAAAAAGCCAACTCATGTTGGCTCACCTTTTATGATCCTCGGACTGTGCTTGAACGAGCGTTGGGAGGGAGCATTGGTTGTTTTATTTTTTATTTTCGATAAATCATCCAAAAAAGTCAAGGTTCTCTTTTTGCTAAGCAGGTTTTAGCTCTGCTGGAGAATTCCGGCGAGATCCAAACTTGAACTTGAATGGCCTGGCAAAATCAATTATACTGTCAAAACTTTCATGAAAAATAGGAGAAGATATCAAACCACAGAGGGCACAGCGCGGCATAGCCGCAACCAAATACATTCACCACAGAGGGCACAGAGATCGCAGAGAAATTAGCCAAAAAAAACTAACAAAATCATAAGTATAGATAAAGCTCGCTACAAAATGCTTGCCAAAATTTCAAGACTTTGAAGGCAAGTAGTACAGAGAAATCCTCTGTACTCCTAAATTGCAAACTCTCGAAATTTGATCAAGCAAAATTTTTTTAGTACTACAGCGAATTTTTCGTCATTCCCGTGAAACCTGTCCTCGCGAAGCTTGTCCCCGCGAAAGCGGGGAGCGGGGAACGGGAATCCAGGAGATAGATCTGGCTCAATAAAAACCAAAAAAACCCCTGGATACCCGCTTCCGCGGGTATGACGGAGGGAGGGGAAGTACTTTTTCCCGGGGGAGAGGGACATTATTTCCAAAAGGTTCGCGGTAGTATTAGTATTAGAAAACAGCTTTTAAATCCCCCCAATCCCCCTTTGCTAAAGGTGGGCAGGCCATGAACCGTACTGGTACATGGCAGGGGGGATTTCTGGAATAGGTTGCGGCTAAGCAGCGCTGTGCGCTCTGTGGTTTGTTTTCGACAATACGCCAGCCGCAGGAAGGAGGAAGATAATGGGGGTGAAAATCTTTCAGGTCGATGCCTTCACGGATAAGCCGTTCACTGGCAATCCAGCGGCGGTTTGCCTTTTGGCAGGCCCCCGAGACCCATCCTGGATGCAAAATGTAGCCAAAGAGATGAACTTATCCGAAACAGCTTTCCTTTACAGGCAGGAGGATGGATTTAACCTCCGCTGGTTCACCCCTGCTGTGGAGGTAGACTTGTGCGGTCACGCTACGCTGGCGAGTGCTCACATTCTGTGGGAAATCGGCCTGCTAACTCCGCAGGAGCCGGCGAGATTTCATACTCGGAGCGGATTATTGACCGCCGAACGCCAGGGCAAGGAAATCGAACTGAACTTTCCCGCTACTCCTGACGAACCGGCGAGCGTCCCACCCGGGCTTTCCGAAGCATTGGGTGTGGTTCCCAAGTACATCGGCAAGAGCAGACACGACTATCTTGTAGAAGTGGAGTCCGAGCAAGCGGTAAGAAAAGTGAGGCCTGATTTTGCCAAGCTGCGGGAAGTGCCAGCTCGTGGGATCATGGTCACGAGTGCGGCTAATTCAGGGAGTTATGATTTTGTATCGCGGTTCTTCGCGCCGAGGGTGGGAGTGGATGAAGACCCGGTGACCGGGTCTGCCCATTGCTGCTTAGGTCCCTTTTGGCACAGGCGGCTGGGAAGGAATGAGTTCATGGCTTACCAGGCTTCCAAGCGTGGAGGGATTATGCGCGTCCGCGTCGCTGGCGAGCGTGTGAACCTGGCAGGCCAGGCCATCACGGTCCTCCGGGGGGAATTGGTGGATTTCTGAGAGGGGCGAACAAAAAGAGCTGATAGAAAAGAATTTGACGAGCAGCCGGAGGTGTGCTAAATTAACGTCTCGGAATTCCTATAAAATTTGCAATTAAGGTGCCCGATGAACCCAAGGATTTTCCGGGAGTATGACATTCGCGGAGTGGTTGACCAGGACTTAACCGATGAAGTGGTGCACCTTTTAGGGCAGGGCTTCGCCACCTATATTTCTCGGCAAGGCAAGCGCAGGGTTGTGGTGGGGAGGGATGGAAGACTGAGTTCTCCGCGGTTTCGGGAACCTTTGGTTCAAGGGATGGTCGGGGGAGGTCTGGAGGTCGTAGACATTGGGGTTTGCCCTACACCCGTTTTCTATTTTTCTCTTTTCCACCTGGACCGGGAGGGCGGCATGATGATCACCGGCAGCCACAACCCTCCTGAGTTCAACGGTTTCAAAGTTTGCGTGGGCAAGGAGACGCTTTACGGAGAGGAAATCCAAAACTTAAGGAAGCTGGTGGAAGCCAAAAAATTCACCCAGGCTAAAGGCTCGGTGGCTTTTCAAGATATCATTCCTGTATACGAAAATTTTATCCTGAACAACATTCGCCTGAGGAGAAAGCTAAGAGTGGTAGTGGACAGCGGCAATGGAACTGCCGGCGCCGTGGCTCCCAATATTTTGAAGAACCTGGGTTGTGAGGTGACCGAACTTTATTCGGAAGTGGATGGGCGGTTCCCCAACCACCATCCTGACCCTACCATACCGGAGAACATGAGGGATTTAATTGCCAAGGTGCAAGAGACCGGAGCAGAATTAGGGATTGGCTATGATGGAGATGCGGACCGGATCGGAGTCGCCGACCATCTGGGAAACATCATCTGGGGAGACCAGCTGCTGATCCTCTTCGCCCGGGAAGTGCTGCGCCACCACCCCGGGGCCACCATCGTCTCCGAGGTGAAGTGCTCCCAGAATCTCTATGACGACATTGCCAAAAATGGAGGCCGGGGAATCATGTGGCGGGCTGGCCACTCTCTGCTAAAAAGCAAGATGAAAGAAGAGAAGGCCCTGCTGGGAGGAGAGATGAGCGGGCACATCTTCTTCGCCGACCGGTATTTCGGGTACGATGACGCCATCTATGCCTCCTGCCGCTTGCTGGAAATTCTCTCCCAGTCCAAGAAGAAGATCCCGGAGCTCCTGAGCGACATTCCGAGAACCTTCATTACCCCGGAGATCCGCGTTGACTGTCCCGATGACCAGAAGTTCGAACTGGTGGAACGCGTAAGAGAATCCTTCCGCAAGGAGTATCCCATCATAGACGTTGATGGCGTCCGGGTTCTTTTCCCCGATGGCTGGGGCCTGGTCCGGGCTTCGAACACTCAGCCTGTACTGGTACTCCGCTTTGAGGCCAGATCGCCTGAGCGCTTACAAGAAATTCGCCACTTGGTGGAGGATAGGATCAAGGAACTGTCCAAATAAATCCAAAGCACGGAATCTTCAACCCGAACCTATCTGAGAGGTTTGGGGGATTAACATTTAGGAATTGAACTTAAAGGGCTGCTCAATGGGAAAAAAGCCAGAGGTTTATGTGGCCATCATGGCTGGAGGCGGGGGAACGCGCTTTTGGCCTTGGAGTCGAGAAGAATGCCCCAAACAGATTCTGCCGATCATCTCCAACCGCTCTATGATTTGGGAGACAGTGGAGCGGATCCGTTGCTTCACTTCCTGCGAAAAAATTTTTATCGTTACATCTCGCTCCCAGGCAAAGGACCTGCAACGGGAAGTCCCCCAGATCCCCCAAAGTAATCTTCTTCTGGAGCCCTTAGGTAAAAATACCGCTCCCTGTCTCTGCTTGGCAGCTCTGTATATCCAAAAGCTCAACCCAGAAGCTGTCATGGTCGTCCTCCCGGCTGATCATTTTATTGCCGACCGCAGAGGATTTTTGCGGACTCTGAAGGCGGCTGTGGGATTCACGGCGAAACGAAATCTTTTGATGACCCTAGGCATTCCACCCACTGAACCCGAGACGGGTTACGGGTATATTCAAAAAGGAGAAAACCTCGACAAGGTAAATGGCATCTCCGTATTTAAGGCCAAAGCCTTCCGCGAGAAACCTACTCGGGCCAAAGCCCGGGCGTACTTGCGCACAGGAAAATATCTCTGGAATAGCGGAATGTTCATCTGGAAAGTCGGTGTTTTTTTAGCAGCCTTGGAAAAGTACCTTCCCCAGCTTTATGAGGAGATGCAGCCTCTGCAAAATCATCTGGGCACAGCTCGGGGAGAAAAACTTTTGGAAAAAGTCTATGCCCGCTGCCAGCCCATCTCCGTAGATTACGGAATCATGGAGAAGGCCGAAAATGTGGCGTTGATCGAGGCGCAGTTCCACTGGGATGATGTGGGAAGCTGGGCGGCCCTGTGCAAGATTTTGCCCAAAGATGAGAGGGGCAATGCCCTCATGGCGGGCAAGCAGGCCGGGGAGGGGAAAATACTTGCTATCGACAGCTCGGGCTGCCTGATCCGCGGGGAGGAAAAACTCATCGCCGTCATCGGAATAAAAGATACCGTCGTGGTGGAAGCGGGGAATGCTTTTCTCGTTTGCCCGCGGGATCGAGCGCAGGATATCCGGCGGGTTATTGAAGAGCTGAAGAATAGAGGTTGGACCCGATATCTCTGATCATTGGGCATTGATCAATGATCATTGTTCATTGAGTTTATCCCTATGCTGATCATCCCGGCCATTGACATTCGGGGGGGAAAATGCGTGCGCCTCTTCCAGGGAGACTACGAGCAGGAGACTGTCTTTGGAGAAGACCCGGTGGCCATGGCAGAGAAGTGGGTGAATCAGGGCGCTAAGTTTCTTCACCTTGTTGACTTAGACGGGGCCCGGGAAGGGACCCCCCGAAATAAAGGGGTAATCCAGACCATCTCGAAAAAATCCACTGTTCCTGTGCAAGTCGGCGGAGGAATCAGAGACTTGGCCACGGTCGATGACTATCTCTTCATGGGCCTACAGCGGGTGATTATAGGGACGGCAGCTTACACTGACCCCCGGTTCCTGAAAGAAGCCTGTGCCAAATGGTCGGGGCGCGTGGCCGTAGATATCGCTGCTAAAGGGGGGAAGGCCGCAATATCTGGATGGGTCAGGGAAACTGAAATTTTGGCGGTTGACTTAGCCAAGAGGTGCGAAGAGCTGGGGGTGTCGGTAATCATATACACGGACGTTTTGAGGGACGGAACCCAGAGAGGCGTAAACCTCCAGGCTACCCGGAAGATGGCCAGGACTTTGAAAATTCCTCTTATCGCCTCGGGGGGTGTTTCCACGATAGAAGATATCGCCGCCTTGCTCCCCCTGGAGAAAGAAGGGGTGAGCGGCGTAATTGTTGGCCGGGCGCTGTACTCAGGAACCCTAAAACTCTCCGAGGCCATCGCCCTGGCAGAAGGAAAGGAAGGAAAGGAAGGTTGAAATGCTATGTAAACGGATTATTCCCTGCCTGGACGTGAAGGACGGCCGGGTCGTCAAGGGCATTAACTTTATCCATCTGCGGGATGCCGGTGACCCTGTGGAAAACGCCCGGGTTTACGATGAGCAGGGCGCGGATGAACTTACTTTTTTAGACATCACGGCTTCCTCCGAACGTCGCCAGATTATCCTCGATGTAGTCCGCCGCACGGCCGAGGAGGTTTTCATGCCGTTGACCGTGGGTGGAGGGGTGAGGAGTCTGGAAGACATCCGGGCATTGCTGCAGGCAGGGGCTGATAAAGTTTCCATCAACACGGCAGCTGTGCAGGATCCAGACCTTGTTCGGGAGGCTGCGGAGAAATTCGGCAGCCAGTGTATTGTCGTGGCCATCGATGCCCAGAGGAAGGAAGCAGAACCGGGTTTATGGGTGCGGGCGGATGAAGTCATAAAAGCAGGCAATGGCGATGAGTTCGCAGCTCTCAGTAAAAAACTTTCCTGGGAGGTTTATATTCATGGGGGTCGGACCCCTACGGGGAGGGATGCTCTGGAATGGGCCAGGAAAGCCGAGAAGAACGGGGCAGGAGAGATTCTCCTCACGAGTATGGACCGAGACGGAACGAAGGAGGGATACGATATCCCTCTAACGCGGGTATTCTCCGATGCTTTGGGTATCCCGATCATCGCTTCTGGAGGGGCCGGAACGGTCGAACACCTCCGGGAAGCGCTCGTGCAAGGGAAGGCTGACGCAGTTCTGGCCGCATCTATTTTCCATTACCGGCAAAACACGGTTAAAGAAGTTAAGGAATTCCTGAGAAAGAATGGAATTCGGGTTAGGGAAGAATGATAATTCTTTGCAGAAGCAGAAGAATAAAAAAGGAAGGAATCGGAAAAAAAATTGATTGTTTTTTTAAATAACATAGAGTATAATTAAAAATTCCGCATTTATTCTAAAATATTGACAATTGGCATGTTAAATTGATTTTTAGAGACGAACCAGCAGGTCGTCTCTAAAATTTATTTATCCTGGTGAAATAATTAATATTTTTAAAAGTGTCATTTGTCAGGGAGGGAGGGAAAAATGAATGCCGGGGGTAAGAATAAAAGAAGGGGAATCCTTCGAAAATGCCCTGAAACGCTTTAAAAAGCAGTGTGAAAAGGCTGGTATTCTTTCGGAGATCCGCAAACGCGAGCACTACGAAAAGCCCAGCGTGAAGAGGAAGAAAAAAGCATTGGCGGCCCGCAAGCGAGCCCTAAGACGTATGCGTATGTATGAAGAGTGACCCAGGATGATGCTGAAGGAGCAGATCGCTAAGGAATTCAACAAAGCGCTGAAAGCCCGAGATGATCGTAAGTTATCTGCCTTGCGCCTTCTGCGGACCGAGATCAAGAAGCGAGAGGTCGTCGGTCAGAAGAAGGAATTATCAGACGGCGAGATCATGGAGGCAGTCTCCAGCCTCATCAAGCAGCGGCGGGAATCCATTCGATTCTTCCGCGAGGGTCAACGTCAAGATTTGGTGGAGAAGGAGGAGGCCGAACTCCAAATTCTCCTCTCTCTTTTGCCCCAACCCTTTTCCCCGACTGAGATCGAGGCAATCATTGACCAGATGATCGGAGAAACCCAGGCCGTCGGTCCAAAAGACCATGGCAAGGTCATGAAGGCTGTCATGGCCAAGATCGCCGGCAGAGCAGAAGGGAAAACGGTTAGCGAGATCGTCAAACAAAAATTGTCCAAACCGGCGAGTTGAGCATCCTTCTTCGAGAGCTCGTCTTCTTACCATCCCGAGACCCTGATATCATTTGGAAAGAATGAATCCGGGGAGGGGCTCTAATTTTACTTTCTCGGTATCGGGCAAGCAACTTCTTTGGCCGCAAAGGCAGTTTCTGGGCAGACCGCGGCAAGCAGGGGCGGCAAAAATCTTTTTTCACCCATCCTGTACCTCTCCATCATCCATTATCCTTCGCCGCTTTGCTGGACTGTACTGTCTTGGGAAAGCGACCTGGGGATTATCTCTTTGAGATCGAGAAGGCCACCGGAAGATCGTTCCCGGCGGCCGGAGAATGATCCATGGAGGAGCGGACACTCCGCGTTTTAGAGTTTCATCAGTTCCTGCAAATCTTGCAGGCTTGCGCCTCTTCGGAAGTAGGCCAGGCTCTCTGCCTCTCCCTGCGGCCATCCCCAGAGAAAGGGGAGGTCGACGAGCTGTTGCGTGAGGTTGCGGAGGCAGCGGACGTCTTGCGGGAATGGGGCGATATCCTCATGGGTGGAGTTTATGAGGTGCGGCCCCTGTTGGTCCATACACGCGCTGAGGGAGCCTGTTTGCTCCCCGAGGAATTTCTTCCTCTCAGGAGCACAATGGACGCAGCCAGGAAGGTCAAGCAATTCCTGCAAAATGCTGCTGCCCGGCATCCCCTCCTGAAGCAATGGAGAGAAAAGATCCCGGAATTTAGCGAATTGCTTAAGGTCCTTCATTCCACCCTCGGTCCCCGCGGAGAGATTCTGGATACAGCCAGTCCAGAGCTACAGCATATTCGAAAGGAAATCTCCCGCACCCGCAGCCAGATCCGTAAGACCTTGGAAGCGCTGTGGGAACAAGAGAATTTTCGGAAGATTTTCCAGGAGCAGATCATCACCCTGCGCAATGAGCGGTATGTTGTAGCCGTGAAAGCGGAGTTCAAAAACACCCTCCCCGGGATTATTCACGACCAGTCGCAGTCTAAGGCCACGTATTTCCTCGAACCCCTCTCCACGGTAGACCAGAACAATGAACTCCACTTGCTGTTGAAGGATGAAAAAGAAGAGGAACGACGCATCCTCGTCGCCCTTACCGCAAAGGTGGGGGAACAATCCCCCAAGATCGTCAAAGCCGTGGAGATCCTTGGGCATCTGGACTTGGTCTTTGCCAAAGCCAAATGCGCAAGGGCCCTCGGGGGAACAATCCCTTTACTCAATGATCAGGGACGCTGGCAGTTGCGTAGTGCCCGGCATCCGCTGCTGGAACCCAAGTCTGCGGTGCCCATCGACCTTCATCTGGGCGATGGACAGAGCACTGTGATTATCACGGGAGCCAATACCGGAGGGAAAACTGTCGCCCTAAAGACATTGGGGCTGCTGACTCTCCTGGCTCAATGCGGCATTCCCATCCCGGCTGCTGAGGGTAGCGAGATAGCCGTATTCAGAAAAATCTTTGCCGACATTGGCGACGAGCAGAGCTTGCAAGATAACCTGAGTACTTTTTCAGCCTGGATCTTGGCAACTTCCAAGGTCATAAAGGAAGCAGATAAGTCCTCCCTCATCCTTTTGGATGAGGTCGGGGGAGGAACGGATCCCACTGAAGGAGCTGCCCTGGCTATGGCTTTGATCGATAGACTTCGCCTGCGGGGAGCAAAGACCGTGGTCACCACCCATCTTCACCTGCTCAAGGCCTACGGAGCCATCAACCCTGACGTGGTAAATGTCTCGGTGGAGTTTGACCCGGAAACTCTGCGACCAACCTACCGGCTGATCTACGGCCGGCCGGGGGAAAGCTATGCTCTTCTCATGGCGGAAAAATGGGGCTTCCCCCATGAGCTGGTGGAGAGTGCCAAAGCCTACCTCGGGGAAGGCGATCGCCAGGTAGGGGAGTTGCTCAAAAGCCTGGAGCGGACCCAGCAGCAGATGGAAGCTGCCCGGCAGGAATCCGAAAGGATAAAACGAGAGGCAGACGTCGCCCGGCAGAAGGCCGAGGAGCTCTGGCAGCAAATTCAGGGGGAGAAAGAAAGCATCCTTACCAGTGCCGGGGAAGAAGCTCAGAGACTTGTTCGGCAAGCCAAAGAAGAACTCCGCCAGTTGATCAACGAGTTCAAGTCAAAAGGACGAACCGACTTGCACCGCCTCGGACAAGAGATCAAGGCAGAAGAGGAGAAGATCGGGCAATTGGCTTGGAAAGAAAACCCCGAAGGGAATCACAAAGCAGGAAGCGAGCGAGGTTGGGGAATTTCGGCAAAGGCCTCCTCTTTGAGCGAATTGCCAGACGCTCTACCCCTGAAGTCAGGAAAGAGGAAAAAAGAGATAATGGCCGATCGCCCTGGGCTCATCCACTACCAGGTGCCTACTGCTGCCCAGAAACTTAAAGTCATCGGCCTGCGCGTGGACGAAGCTCTCCCTTTAGTGGACAGAGCAATAGACGAAGCTTTCCTGGGGGGCCTCAAGGAACTGGAGATTATCCACGGAGCGGGAACAGGGCGTCTTAGAAAAGCAATCCGGCAACATTTAAAAGAGCATGTTTTTGTGCGAGCTTTTCTACGCGGGGCCCCGGGTCGAGGAGGGGACGGAGTGACTGTGGTGGAAGTCGGACCGGCTCCTCCGAAAGATTCCCATCAAATCGCGGTCAGGCAAAGAAAAAAGGGGACGTAGCTGAAGGATGTGGGACTCCATTCCTGATGAAAAGATCACCGAGATCAAAGAGCGGGCCAGCATTGTAGAGGTCGTATCTGATTTTGTGTCCCTGAAAAAGTCTGGAAAAAATTACTTGGGACTTTGCCCGTTTCACTCTGAAAGGACACCTTCCTTTACCGTGAATGAAGAAAAAGGAATTTTCCATTGCTTCGGGTGCGGAACAGGGGGAACCATATTCAATTTTTTGATGCGCGCCAGCCATTTGAGCTTTCCGGAAGCTGTGCGGCAGGTGGCCAAACGATACGGGATAATAATTCCCACACGGGAGCTATCCGAAGAGGAAAAACGTCGGCGGAGCCTGAAGGCCCGGCTTTTTGAAATAAACGAGATGGCCGCACAGTACTATCATCAATTGCTGGTCTCCCTAAAGGAGGGGGAAGAAGGCAGGAAATACTTGGCCAAAAGGGGAATATCTGAGGAAACGATCAGGGAGCATCGCCTGGGCTTTGCAACTGCATCCTGGGATTCGTTGGCCCTTTTCTTGGCGAGCAAAGAGGTGCCCCTGAAACTTGCTGAGGGTCTGGGCTTAATCATCGCTCGGAAAGAAGGAGCCGCCCCAGGGGGCCGACCCAGCTTCTATGACCGTTTTCGCCATCGCGTGATTTTCCCCATCATCAACGAAGCAGGCCGGGTCAGTGGTTTCGGAGGAAGGATCATCGACGACTCCCCGGCGGGTGATAACCAGGCCTCTCCTAAGTACATGAACTCGCCGGAATCGCCGATATACAGCAAGGGCCAGATGCTTTATGGCTTAAACCTGGCCAGAGGGGCCATTCGAGAAAAGGGAATGGCTCTGATTGTAGAAGGGTACATGGATCTCCTCTCCCTGCATCAGGAGGGCATCCGGAACGTAGTGGCTTCTCTGGGAACTGCCTTGACATCTGCCCAAGTAAGCCTGCTGGGACGGTACACCCAGGAGGTGGTGCTGATCTTCGATGCCGACGAGAGCGGCAAAAAGGCCACCCAGCGAAGCCTGGAGATTTTCCTGAAGGAGGGAGTCTCTGCCAAGGTGATTTCTCTACCCACTGGTTTTGATCCAGACAGATTCATCCGGCAGGAAAAAAGGGCTGGTTTTGAGCGGATTCTGAACAATGCCCTTCCCGTATTAGAATACATCCTGGGACAAGCCCTGCGGAGGCAGGCCACAGATACTGTCGAAGGAAAAGTTCGGGTAGCCCGGGAGGTCATCCCAGCGCTCAATTGCCTGAAGGATCCCTTAGAACAGGACCTTTATGTTGAACTCGTTGCCAGCCGACTGGGGCTGAAGGAATCCCAAATCCGCGCCCAACTCAAAGGAAGAAAGACAGCGGTCAACGAGGGCGGCAAGACATCTCCCAGGACGCCCCCAGGGCCAGCCCATGAAAGGCTCCTTTTGCAACTGATGCTCATGCGCAGTCAGGTCATCCCTAAAGTGGAGGAAGCTGTGGGAAAGGAAGGCTTCTCTGACCCCCGGCATCAGAAGCTGGCTGGCGAACTGCTGACCCTTTGGGAAACCAAGAAGAAGATCGATGTTCAGGAATTCCTCGGCCGATCCGAGGATGAAGAATTAAAAGATCTGGTCTCGGAGCTCCTCCTGGCGGAAGAGAGGGTGATGGATGAAGAACGGATGCTCCGGGATTGCCTGCGGAAAATGAAGCTTTCCCAGATTCACCGTGAGATCCAGCTTGTTGACGAGGAAATCCGTCAGCGGAGTCGGCAGGCAAAAGAAGATCCTTGGGGCGCTACAGGCTTAAAAGAGCTTCTCAAACGGAAGCAGCGGCTCATCGTTGAACAGAAAAAATGGATGGGTGATTCTGCCGTGGGGCACCAGCCCAACGTCGGGCAATAACCCAGAGAAGAGGTGGAAAGCTTATGGCCAAAGAAGAAGAAATGGAGAAGGTCAAACAACTGATCAACCTGGGAAAGGAAAAGGGCTATTTGACCTATGAGGAGGTCAATGACCTCCTCCCGCCGGACATCGTCTCCTCGGACCAGATCGATGACCTAATGATGATGTTTGGGGAAATGGACATCGAAGTCGTGGATGCGGCCCACAAGGTGAAGGTGGCCAAACAGCATGAGGAAGTGGACCGCCTTACGGCCGAGGAAGAAATGGAATTAGAAGCTGAAGGGCTGGGGAAATCGATTGACCCTGTATACATGTACCTGCGGGAGATGGGATCGGTCTCTCTTCTGACGCGGGAAGGCGAGGTGGAGATTGCCAAGCGCATCGAGGCTGGAGAAAAAGAAGTGATCAACGCTGTCCTGAATTCCCCCCTGACCATCAAAGAGATCATCCAATTTGGGGAGCGGCTGCGTTTAAAAAAAGTGAAGACCAAGGATTTGGCTCAGGAATTGGATGAAGAGGACTATTTCTTCGAAGAGGAATTCAATGTTCAGCGCATTCTTTCCTTGATCGACCAGATCAAGAAGCTCGATGAACGAAATCGGCAGGTGCGGGAGAGGCTGGCGAAAGGTAAGATTAAGGATTCCGTCCGTGGCCAACTGGAGAAGCGCTGGCAGACCAACAAAGAGAAGATCGTCTCCCTCCTTAAGGATATCAACCTCAAAACCAAGCACATCGACAAGATCGTCCAGAAACTCAAAGGACTGGCGGAGCGAGTGGAGAAGGCCGAGGCCGAAATCTTAGAGTGCCAGAATAAGGCTAAGATGCCCCTGGATCAACTCCAGCGCCTTCTGCGATTGAGAAAGAAGAATCCGGAGGACTTCCGCAAGATCGCCCGTAAGTCCGGCCTGAAGAGGGAAGAGCTGGAAGAACACGATCGGCTGATCAAGAATGCCCAAAGAAAAATCCGCCGGGTGGAAGCGGAGTCGAACCTCTCGGTGGAGGAGTTGAAGCGGACTCTACAGGCAGTAAGGGATGGGGAAACCAAAGCCGAGTTGGCCAAGAACGAGTTGATCAAGGCCAATTTGCGCCTGGTGGTCTCCATCGCCAAGAAGTACACAAACCGGGGCTTGCAGTTCCTCGACCTCATTCAAGAAGGAAACATTGGACTAATGAAGGCGGTGGACAAATTTGAATACCAGCGCGGCTATAAATTCAGCACGTACGCGACCTGGTGGATCCGCCAGTCGATCACCCGGGCCATCGCTGATCAGGCCCGGACAATCCGCATCCCTGTCCACATGATCGAGACCATAAACAAGCTGATTCGCACCTCTCGCTACCTGGTGCAGGAAATTGGCCGGGAGCCCACGCCGGAGGAGATTGCCGAGCGCATGGACTTCTCCCTGGACAAAGTGCGCAAGGTGTTAAAGATCGCCAAAGAACCTATCTCCCTCGATACCCCCATCGGCGAAGAAGAGGACAGCTATCTGGGAGACTTCATCGAAGACAAGAAAGTCGTCGCTCCCTCAGAGGCTGTGGTGCAACTCAACCTTTCGGAGCAAACTCGGAAGGTCCTGGCCACCTTAACGCCCCGGGAGGAAAAGGTCTTGAAGATGCGTTTTGGCATCGATGAGAAGGCTGATCATACCCTGGAAGAGGTAGGACAGAATTTTGATGTCACCCGGGAACGCATCCGGCAGATCGAAGCCAAAGCCCTGCGCAAACTCCGCCACCCCTCCCGCTCCAAGAAGCTGCGAGCATTCGTGGAGGGGTGAGGAAGGGCGACCCTTGACAAGCAGGCCTGAAACGGATATTTTGAAAATGAAAGGATGAGGGGCCCATAGCTCAGCGGTAGAGCCACCGGCTCATAACCGGCAGGTCCCTGGTTCGAACCCAGGTGGGCCCACCAGGATATCTAAGATGACCTCAGAATATAGAATTATCCCATGGAAAAAAGAACGGCCTCTCCCGAAAGCATTCGAGGCCCCGAATAAAAAGTGCACCTCCCAGGGTGCATTTTTTATTTTGGGAGGAAAAAGAATTGCGTGACCAACTGCAAAAGCTGGTCGCCTTGCAAACCGTCGACCTGAAGATCCAGGAGATGGAGCGAACGAAGGAAGAAATTCCCCAGCGCATTGCCGCCTTAGAAGAAGACTTCAAAAAGGAAGAAGAAAGGGTGCATTCCCTACACCTGGAAGTAGAGAAGCTCCAGAAGGAACGGCGAGTGAAAGAGCGGGAACTGGAAGAAGAGATCGATCGGGTGAAAAAAGCAGAAGCGCGGATCTTCGAGATCAAGACGAATAAAGAATACCAGGCTGTGTTGAAAGAAATTGAGAACGCCAAAAAGCTCAACCGGGAACGGGAAGAAGAAATTCTGGGAATTCTGGAGCGCCTGGAAGAAATGCAGCAAAACCTGGGCCAGGGAGAGAAGGGATTGGAAGCCAAAAGAAAGGACTACCAGCGGCAGGTCAATGAACTCAGGCAGAAGGCCGACTCTTTCGCAGAAGAGATGGCCAGCGAAGTCCAGCACCGGGAGGCCCAAAAGAAAGAAATTTCTCCGGATCTCCTGAACAAGTATCTCATGCTCTTGGAAAAACGGCAGGGAATAGCCGTGGCCCGTGTCAGAAATGGAGTATGCCAGGCCTGTAATATGAACCTTCGACCCCAGCTGTATATCGAGTTGCAAAAAAAGGATCGGCTCATATTTTGTCCCAATTGCAACCGTATCCTCTTCTGGGAAAATGGATCAGCTAAGCCCAAAGAAACGTGAGCCCAGAGAAAGTCGCTGATTTCCTCCCCTCCTGCGAGAGAGAAAAAGAAAGCTTTCCTCCTTCCGAAGAAAGTGTGCTCCGGCATTTGGCCCAGACGTTAAGCATAGCCGAAACCCTCAAACGGTTTTCTTCCTTAAAAACCAAAGATCTGCAAGAAATTTTACTCCGCAGCGCCCAGCGGGCCGAAGAGCATAGGGCTATCACCCAGGCTGGGCCTGACAGGAAAGGACGCTTAGAATTCTTCATCCACGCCGACGGAGCTTCCCGGGGAAATCCGGGCGAAGCGGGGGTCGGGGCCGTAATCTCAGATGCCCGGGGCCGGACGGTGAAGGAGATTAAGCTTTTTCTGGGAATGGCCACCAACAATGTGGCCGAGTATCGAGCAGCGATTTTGGCCCTGGAAAAAGCCTTGAACCTCGGGGCCGGAAAGGTTACATTGTATCTCGATTCAGAGCTCGTGATCCGGCAACTTCGCGGAGAGTACAAAGTGCGCGAGGCCCACCTCAAGACATTGCACCGACGGGCCCTGGAGATCTTGCATCGGTTTTCCAAATATAGTATTCATTATATACGCCGGGAGGAAAATCGCCGGGCGGATAAATTGGCTAACGAAGCGATTGACCAAAAGTTTAAAGGTTAGGATCATCTCCAAATTAGTTGAAGGGCAAAGAGCTGGCAATATTTAAAATGTCCTTTGATTTCAGGGGCCCGGAAGAAAAGTCATCTTGCTTGCAATCATGAGGCACATATCTCTCCCTAATTGTGGCGGGGGGTTCTGCCATTTCTCCGAAGCTTTCTTATCACGCCCCCGCTGCGCTTTGCGGATGGCCAGCAGGGAGCTTATGGAAAGCGGATATCCCGCCGATGCTTGCGGCGCAATCTGCCTTTCCTTCCAGGCCCTTGGCAAGCTTTGATCAAAAATTTGGCCAACTAATTTGGAGATGAACCAAAGGTTGTTGATAAGGCATAGTAAATAAGCGGAAAAAGGGGGAAAGGCGAAGAGGCGATAGGGTCTGGAATCTGGTGGTATAATTGAGTATGCTTTTGTGGAAGTGGGTCGGGTGATCGCTCGCCACGCGGAGCGCGTGGCGGGAGGAAAGTCCGAGCTCCAGAGGGCAGGGTGGTCGCTAACAGCGACCGGGGGTGACCCCAGGGAAAGTGCCACAGAAAAGATACCGCCCCGTGAAATAGGCGTAGCCGCCATTTCACGGGGTAAGGGTGAAAAGGCGAGGTAAGAGCTCACCGCGGCTCTGGTGACAGGGCTGGCAGGGCAAACCCCACCCGGAGCAAGACCGAATAGAGGAGCGTTTGAGAGTGGCCCGCTCGAAGCTCCTGGGTAGGTCGCTAGACCCCGGCAGCAATGTCGGGGCCAGAGGAATGATCACCATCTCCGGACAAACCGGAGAGACAGAACTCGGCTTACAGACCCGCTTCCGCATTTTTCTTAGGCAGAGTTCGAGGGTCCAATGTTTGTCATTGCCAATTTTCTCTTGGCCATAGCCATAATTCTTGACGTTGTCCTAACCATCTACATGTGGATCATTATTGCCAGGGCTATCCTTTCCTGGGTGGTCCCATTTTCGAGAAGCCATTTCGCCTACGCTCTGGCCCATGGTCTTTCTCGACTCACAGACCCGGTATTATGGCGAATCCAGAGGTTCCTGCCGCTGCGGGGAATGGGAATTGATATATCTCCCATCATGGCGATTTTGGCCATTCTATTCCTCAAATACTTTTTGGTAGCCACTCTTTTCGACATAGCTCGGAGTCTTTAGCCCATTTACGCCACTGGGCCCATCAATTGTGCATGACCCCTATTCATCTGCTCTGCATTAAATAAAGTGAACTATGTATTCTGCTCCTTGAAAGATAGAAGGGGGAAAATCCTGGTGGAGTAAAGTGGGCGACAGCAAAAATGAGATTCGGGAGGAAGTCTGGAGATCCTTAGAAAAGGAAGGAGTAGTTCTTTTTCCTGGCGCCCGCGGCCGGATTCCCAATTTTAGGGGAGCAGAGATGGCGGCCCGCCTTCTGAGCACCTCAGTGGAATGGCAGAAGGCCCGCCATATCAAAGCCAATCCTGATTCTCCTCAAAGACCTGTTCGATACCTGGCTTTACGTTCCGGTAAGATTATTTACATGGCTGTTCCCAGGTTGAGAGAAAAGAAATGTTTCCTAAAACTTGATCCATCAAGGATTTCAAATAGAAATATTCTGAAGGCCTCTACGATTCAGGGAGCCTTCCGTTACGGGACTCCCCTTCACCCCAAAGAAATCCCTCAGATCGATTTAATTGTCGCTGGCTCCGTCGCGGTCAATAGAAAAGGGAGCAGAATTGGTAAGGGTGGAGGATTTTCTGATCTGGAGTATGCCATTGGCCGGCAATTCGGATTTGTCAAAGAAGATGTGGTTATCTTAACCACGGTCCATTCCCTTCAGATTTTGGATCAAGACCTGCCAGAGACGGACCACGATTTTCGCATTGATTTTATCCTCACCCCAACTGAAATCATTTCAACCTATCGTGAAGGCGGACGGCCTCAGGGAATTATCCGGGACCATCTGACAGAGCAAAAAATTTCCGAAATTCCAATTTTGCAGGAAATTTTGTAATCCTCAATGCTGGCTCTTCCCCCGGCATGCATGACTTATATTATTTAACACATAAGGGTGTCCCATCTTCACGCATGCGCCCTCTCCTCAGAATCGGAGCTTCCCTCTCCCCCAGGAGACTGTGTCATAATCCCTTTTTATCATCGCGAGCGATCCCGCCATGGCGGGAGAGCGTGGCAATCCCGCCCTTGGCGGGATTGCTTCGGTCGTTTCACTCCCTGGCAATGACATTACGACACAGTCTCCAGAGGGAAGGGGAAAAGGAACTCTTCCGATCATCCGATTTGTTTCTCATCTAAAAAAGCCGGTTCACCACACGGGGCACAGAGAGAAGATTGAACTTATTCTGTTTTTTTAACTATGAAGTTATTCTCCGTGTTTCTGTGGTTAAAAAAAAGCCTCAATTTAGATTTCATGAAACTGATCGAACCAAACTGTGGTATATTCAAAACTCAATCGTTGAAGCAAAGGTTGGATTCAGGGAAAGAAAAGCAGAATCGGTTTTGGTCATCTGCGTTCGAAACTGGGCAGACCTATAAATATCAGAGGAGCTTGATATGAAAGTTATTCAAGCGGATTTCCTGGAGAAGATTTCCTACCTAATGTTGTGCCATGCCTCCAGAGTCCTTCCCCCAGCAGTGGAGCAGGCGATCCGAAAGGCTGCCTTGGAAGAGCCCAATCCCAAGGGGAAAGCCTATTTCCAGGCCATGGTCCAGAATATGGAGGTGAGCCGAGAGCGGGGGGTGCCGCTCTGCCAGGATACGGGGGTGCCGATGTTTTATATCGACCTCCCTCCGGGTTTCTTCATCGAAGGGAACCTGAAGGCAGCTCTGGAAGAAGCCACCCGGAAAGCCACGAAAGATACCCCCCTGAGACAACAGGTTACCCACCCTTTGACTAATGTGAATTCCGGAGATAATGTGGGTTGGGGAGTTCCCCCCATCTTCTTGGACTACAACAACCGGATCGACTACCTGGAGCTGCTGGCAGTGACCAGAGGCGGCGGAGCGGAGATTAAAGGCTCGGCTGTTGTACCTATCCCGGGCGCGCCCAAGGAAAACACCATTATGAAAACGGT
>Ga0315312_1001481_pt1 | contig 18101 bp, 14 predicted proteins | sample TDP7_MG_FD_203629 | JGI IMG/M metagenome (GOLD analysis project Ga0315312, IMG submission 203629) | Freshwater sediment microbial communities from Lake Towuti, South Sulawesi, Indonesia - TDP7 | ecosystem: Environmental > Aquatic > Freshwater > Lake > Sediment | place: Indonesia: South Sulawesi... | reverse complement strand
CCACCCTTCGTTCCCTGATTATCCTCGATGAGATTGGGCGAGGCACCAGCACCTATGATGGGCTTTCCATTGCTCACGCCGTGGCTGAATATATTCATTCCCATCCCAAGCTGGGGGCGAAGACCCTCTTTGCCACCCATTATCATGAGCTGGTAGAGTTGGCCAGCTTCCTGCCCCGGGTGAAGAACTTCAATGTAGCCGTGACCGAAGAAAGGGGGAAGGTAGTCTTTCTGCGCAAGGTCATCCCTGGGGGTGCTGATAAGAGCTATGGCATCCATGTAGCCCAACTGGCCGGCTTGCCCAAATCAGTGCTGCATCGTGCCCAGGAGGTGCTAACAGAGCTGGAGGGCGATCGCCACCGCAAGCTGCCCAAGGGCCAGAGAGGTCGTCGTGGTCGGTTACCAGAGGCATCCCCTGAGCAGCTCCCCCTTTTTGGGCAAAGACCGGCGGTGATAGACGAACTCCTCAAAGTTGACCTCGACTCCCTCACCCCCCTAGAAGCCATAAATAAGCTCTACGAGTTGCAGAAGAAGGCGAAGGAAGGGTAAGACAGCAACCCGGCAATTCCGCCTTGTCAAGACGAGCAAGAAGAGGGTGTTTAGCAACTTAGACTGTCATTGCCAGCCCTTCGCTTCTTGCCATTCTGAGCCGAAGCCCTGAGCGAAGCGAAGGGGCAGCGAATAGTCGCTTTTAGAGATTGCTTCGGCACTTCGTGCCTCGCAATGACAACTAATCACTCTCGCCAAAAGGTGTCCGCTGGTGTATAATTCACTTTTAGAAGGGGCTAGCATGGAAGACCGAGTGGCCATTTTTATTGATGGGAGCAATCTTTATCACGCTCTGCGAGATAACTGCGGACGTGTCAACCTCAACTTTGCTCAATTCATCAGCAAGCTCTGCGGCACGAGACATTTGTTCCGAACCTATTACTACAATGTCCTCCAGGACCCGAGCCAGCGACCCGAGGGTTACCGTGAGCAGCAGGAGTTCCTCGATATGCTGCGCAAGACGCCCTATCTAGAGATCCGCTTGGGGACTACCAAGCTGCTGCAAGGCATCCCGGTGGAAAAAGGCATTGACATCATGCTGGCTACCGACCTGCTTCATTTTGCCTGGAACGACCTCTACGATGTAGCCATATTGGTCAGCGGCGATGGTGACTTTGCCTATGCTCTTCAAGCAGTGAAGAACATGGGGAAGCATGTGGAGGTGGCTTACTTCGAAAGGAACGTTTCCAAGGACCTCTTAGAGGTAGCTGATAACAGACATCTACTGGATCGAGATTTCTTTAAGGGACTCTGGCGGATGAAGAAGCGACGTGTACGTAAGCCGAAGGTGAGCCAGAAGCAGGAGCAACAAAGTAGTTAAGGTTCTAAGCTATACACTCCAAGCCAGCGCACCCAGGGAAGTCTATCTCTAACAGCCTTGTAACTCTCTATCCCCCTCCCGCTTCCACCCTGCCAAATCGGAGATTTGGCAGGGAACCCGGGGCCCCCCCGATTTATCGGGGTGGGGTATGAGCTCCCTCCCGCTCGAAGAGTCTTGTCGACCAGGGGAGGGAGGATATATATTTCCGAGGCTATCCAAAAAACAACTCGAAAAGTCTTGTCGACCGTAGGGGACGAACTCTGTGTCGTCCCCAGGGGGGGCGGACAGAGACTACCTCCCGTCAGGTCAGGGACCTGACAGACACCTATATTATTCCCGTGGCTAACAGGTTCCAGAAGTAGTGCAGGTCTTTAGAGCTGCCAGGGCTAATTAGCAGACCTAAAGGTCTGCACTACAACTGAGTTTATCAATGGGGCTCAGGGCGAACGGGGAAAACCCTATTTTCACAGTGGTGACAGACGGATTATTAAACTACCTTTGATTTTTCTCTCCGTGGAAACTCTATGCTAAAATGAGACTAAGGGAAACCCAAGCAATGCCCATCCGTGTTTTAACTCCTGAGGTTGTCTCAAAAATTGCTGCCGGGGAGGTGGTGGAGAGACCTGCTTCGGTAGTGAAGGAGCTAATGGAGAATTCCCTTGATGCTGGCGCCTCTCAGATTAATATCGAAGTGAGGGGTGGTGGGGTGAACTTTATCAGGGTATCGGATAACGGGGTGGGTATTCTGCAGGATGAAGTAGAGCTTGCCTTTCACCGATACGCCACCAGCAAAATCACCACCTTGGCTGACTTGGAGAAGACCACCTCCCTTGGCTTTAGAGGTGAGGCTTTACCCAGCATTGCTCAGGTGGCTCAGGTGGAACTTCTTACCCGCAGCAAAGAGGAGATATCGGGCACCTATCTTTGTCTACGGGAAGGCGAGGTGGTGGAAAGAGGTGTTCGGGCGAGTCCCCAAGGAACTACGGTTACCGTGCGTAACCTATTCCGCAATGTGCCAGCGCGGCTAAAGTTCCTCAAATCCTCGACTACCGAAAATAGCCACATAACCGACCTTGTCAGCCAATATAGTCTTGCCTTTCCCGGGGTAAGCTTTACCCTTATTATCGATGGAAGAAGGGTTTTGCATACCCCGGGCAATGGCAAGTTGAGAGATGTCTTAGTCCAAGTCTATGGCTTAGAGACAGCTCAGGCGATGCTAGAGATAGGAAAAAGCGGTAAAGAGGGTGGCCTTGCTCCGACGGTCAGTGGCTATATAAGTCCGCCCTCTCTCAGCCGCGCCAAACGTAGTCACCTTAGTTTCTTTGTCAATCGGCGGTGGATACAAAGTCGCTTGATGACTCGGGCTGTGGAGAAAGCCTATGAAGGGCTGCTCATGGTGGGAAGATATCCTATTGCCGTAATCAACCTCTCTCTGCTGCCGCAGTGGGTTGATGTTAATGTTCATCCTACTAAGAGGGAGGTCAGATTCTCTCAAGAGTCCACTATTTTCAATACCGTTTATGGAACAGTACGCCGTACCTTGGTGGAAAGGATGCCTGTACCTGAGGTAGGCCTCTCTCCTCATCCTGTTTTCACTCCTGAACAACCACCTCTGGAAGCGCCAAGCGATGAGAAAAAGCCAGGCTTTGCCTTACCGCTGATTCCGCATGTTGCCCCTTCAGGTTTACCTGTTCTTCGTGTTCTGGGACAGCTAGCCAATACCTATATTATTGCTGAGGGTCCTGATGGGCTTTATCTCATTGACCAGCACGCCGCCCATGAGCGGGTCCTTTTTGAGAAGATTCTGGCGCAGTGGGCGCAAAAGGGGGTGGAAATTCAATCACTTTTGGAGCCATTAACCATTGAGCTTAGCCTGAAGCAGGAGGAACTGCTGAGAGCTAAAGGGGAGATGCTAGCTCAATTTGGCTTCACTATTGAGCCTTTTGGTGATAGGACCTACCTTTTGCGTGCTGTGCCAGCCCTGCTGGGGGGGCGAGGCATTTCAGAGGCAGTGAAAGAAGCTCTCGACTCTTTAGAGGGTGAAGCTACCCTGACTAGGGGGGAGGAAAGGGTAGCCCTTTCTCTAGCCTGCCATGGTGCGGTAAGGGCAGGGCAGACCTTGGACCAGGAGGAAATGAGGGAGCTGGTAAGACAACTAGAAAAGGCAACTTCACCCCGCACCTGCCCCCATGGCCGGCCGACAATGATTCACCTTAGCTCAGGGCGACTGGAAAAGGAGTTTGGGCGGATCTAGGTTCTGGTCGGTTGCTCTTGCAGGAGTCGGTCGGCGGGCTAAGCTACGCCTGCTGCAGAAGGACAGGCAGGTACCGTCTTACTCTATAGTTTATAGGTGAAGTTCAGGCCAGAAATACAATCAAGGGGGAGAAAAATGGGTGAAGAAGTGAAGATGACCCTGTGCGGGCTCTGTGTTTGGCACTGCCCCATGGAAGTAAGGTTGAACGATGGTCGGGTTGTTGGTGTCGAGTCTAAGGGATTCAAGGGGTGTCCCAGGTCGCTTACCTCTCCAGAGCTTCTTTATCATCCGAAACGCCTCGACTATCCCTTGAAGAGGATGGGGAAGAGGGGAAAGAACCGCTGGCAGCGGGTTACCTGGGAGCAAGCGCTGGATGAAATCGCCGCGAAACTGGGGCAGATAAGGGACAAACACGGAGCTGAGGCTGTTTGCCTCTCTGTTGGAGGCGACAACCACTGCTCAGGGGAATACCTGACCCGCTTTGAGTACCTCTTTGGGACTCCGAACCTCATGTCTCACGGCCGGGTATGCCTTATGCCCACTATGCTGACGAGCCTGATTATCAGTGGCTGGGTGATACCCTGGCCCATCATGCGCCGGGAAACCAGGTGTTTCCTGATTGTCGGAGCCAACCCGTCAATGGCTGCCTGGCGCTTATGGCACCGCCTACGGAAGGCCAAAGAGGAAGGATTGAAACTGATAGTCATCGACCCCAGACTCACAGACACAGCCAGAATAGCTGACGTATGGCTGCAACCCAGGCCGGGCACTGATGCCGCCCTGCTGTTGGGTATGGCCAACGTCATAGTAAGGGAGAGGCTCTATGACAGAGATTTTGTCCACAAATGGTGCTATGGCTGGGACAAGTTTGTAGAGCGGGTCAATCAGTATCCGCCGGAGAAGGTTGAGGAGGTCACCTGGGTGCCCGCTGAGAAGATTAGAGAAGCTGCCCGTCTTTATGCCACCACCAAACCAGGGATATGTTTTGAGGCTATGGGCATTGAGCATGCCCGAAACTCTGTGCCAGCGATGCAGATGACCTTGATACTCCCGGCAATAACCGGCAACCTGGATGTGCCGGGTGGGAACCTGCTGCTGGAGCCGCATCCCCGCGTCAGACTCGCCGGAGACATTGAAGGCTCTGAATTCCTTTCTCCAGAGCAGAAGAGGAAAGCCATTGGAGGGGAGAAATACAGGATGTTCTCCTGGGACATGTGGGACAAGGTTGGCGCACAGTATGAGAAACTCACTGGCCGGCCTTTTAGCTACTACTATCTAGGTGGCGTAGGCCATCCGCCCTCTATGTGGCGGGCTATCACGACGGGCAAGCCCTATCCTATCAAAGGTCTGCTAACCATATGTCAAAATCCCCTCCTCAATTTCCCCAACGCCAAGCTTGTCTACCAGGCGCTGAAAAAGGTCGAATTCAGCGTGAACATGGACATCTTCATGACCCCTGCCTGCCAGCTCGCCGATTATGTGCTTCCGGCCGCTGGCCAACTGGAGAAATCGAGCATGGGTCACGGGGGTAATATGTGGCCTCTGTTGGAGGTTGGGGCAAAGGTAGTTGAACCGCTCTATGAGCGCAAGGACGAGTACTATTTCTATCGTGAGCTGGGACTAAGGCTGGGGCAGAAGGAATACTGGCCGTGGCAGACCCTGGAAGAAGCCTTTGATTATCGCCTTGAACCTCTGGGCGTAACCTTTGAGGAGTTTGTCAAAGGAACGGGAGGTTATGGCTTCGATAATCCGGGTTTGCGGCACAGGAAATATGACGAGCCAGGATTTCGCTTCGGCACACCGACAGGTAAGTTTGAGCTTTATTCTATTCTCTTGGAAGAGATTGGATATGACCCCCTGCCGGGGTATGTCGAAGCCCCTCACACTCCTGTCAGTGACCCAGAGAAGGCCAAGGAGTACCCTTTGTACCTTATCTCCGGACCCAGAGCGCGGTACCATTACCACTCCCAGTTCCATCAGATAGAGTCCTTCCGTAAGAGATACCCCGAACCCATAGTCCAAATCAATCCCGAGAAAGCTCGGGAGTTGGGTATCAGCCATGGTGACTGGGTGTGGGTCGAGACCCCCCTGGCCAGGGTTAAGTTCAAGTGTGCCTACTTCGATGGTATCGACCCCCGCGTGGTCAGTGCTGAGCACGGTTGGTGGTATCCCGACGACCCTGGAGAGGAGCCTTCCCTTCATGGATTGTGGCGCTCCAACATAAACGCTGTTGTGGATGATGACCCGGACGACTGCTGCGACCCGATGAGCGGCGCCTGGATGATGAGAGAGCTGCTGTGCAAGGTGTATAAGGCTGAAGATTGAGGATAGTCCATGGCACTCCAGACTATATAATTCGGCAACGAGCAGGGGAAACCCCATTGACGGTCACGTGATTGAAGATTGAAGAAGGAGAGAATGGAGAAACTGAAGCACCTTTTCCAGCCGCTGAAGATAGGCTCTATGGAAGTGAAGAATAGAGTCGTCATGCCAGCTATGGGCATGGGTTTCGGGATTGATGAAGATGGATGTGTCAATCCGCAGCTCACCGAGTTCTATGTTGAGAGAGCGCGGGGCAGGCCGGGGATGATGACCGTCGGCGGCGCAGCAGTGGACCCCATGGGTTTGATAACACCACGGGGGATGGAAGTCTTGTGGGATGACAAAGTCATTCCTGCCTTCCAAGAGATGGTAAGGGCGGTGCATAAGTATGATGTCAAGTTTGGGATACAACTGTTGCATGCCGGGCTGCAGTCTTATTTTGAGCAGCCTGTGGGGCCATCAGAGCATTCTCCTTTACCGAAGTTCACTTATTCCGCGGCGACCACGGTGAAGACTTCACCCAGGGGGATGAGCGTTGGTGAGGTAAAGGAATGTGTCAAAGCTTTCGGAAGCGCTGCAGAGCGGTGTGTCAAAGCCGGGTTTGACTTTCTGGAAGTCAACGCTGGCCATGGATACCTGATAAACCAGTTTCTTACTCCCTACTTTAATAAGAGGACTGATGAATATGGAGGGAGCTACGAAAATCGGATAAGGTTCTTACTCGAGGTAATACGTGAGATAAGGGGGAGAATAGGCAATGAGATTCCCGTAGGCGTGAGGATAAATGGAGATGACTTCCTGGGGGAGGATGGATGGACGTTGAGGGATGCCTGTAGACTAACTCCTATTCTGGAGAAGGAGGGTGTGAATTACTTGAATGTCTCAGCCGGCACCTATGATACCGGTCATATCTCACTGATGTCTATGTATAGAGACCAGGGAGCTATTGTTTACCTGGCTGAGGAGGTCAAAAAGCACGTCTCTATTCCAGTCATGGCGGTGGGAAGGATTAAGAACCCCATCATGGCAGATGAGATTATCAAGGAGGGGAAGGCAGACCTGGTTGGTATGGGCAGGGCCCATTTGGCTGATCCGGAAATAGTGGAAAAGGCTAGGAAGGGAGAGATAGCGGACATAAGACTATGCCTGGGGTGCGCTAGAGGGTGTATCGACAGAGGCGGGGGAGCTAGATACAGCCATAAGCTGCGTTGTGAATCCAAGAGTAGGTCGGGAGTACTTCATAAAGGAGATACCAGACGAGAAGAAATCCGCTGCCAAGAACGTCTTGGTTGCCGGAGGAGGGCCTGCGGGATTAGAGGCTGCCAGACGGGCAGCCTTTGCCGGACACAGGGTTGTATTGTGTGAAAGCAGGGCCATGATAGGGGGGCAGCTAAGGCTAGCTGCTCGGATGCCGAGAAGGCAGGAGATGGAGGACATAGTCCGCTGGTATGAAAGGCAACTTAGCAAACTGGGTGTGGAGGTTCGCTTGAATACGCCTGTTAGTGAAGCATTGCTGGACGAGCTGCGTCCAGAGGTATTTGTACTGGCAACAGGCAGCTTGCCCGAAGTGCCCCTGGGGTTTGTCACCGGTCTAGGTAACATCAAGGATATAGAGCTATTAATGGTGGATGAGTTTATTGAGGAACAGAGATTAACAGGAGATAGCGTTCTGGTTATTGGTGGGGACCAAATCGGAGCGCAAGTTGCCGATTTTCTATCAGAGCAGGGGAAGAGGGTCTATATAGCAGAGAAAGCCGCCTACTTAGCGGAAAAAATGGCTGGGGTGGAGGTCGTTGACTTAGTGGATAGGATAAGAAAGAAAGGCGTCAAAGTGTATAGGCGCGTTCAGGTAGTAGAGATTCTGCCCGGTGACGAAGTTTGGATTGTGAGTGATAGGGGAAGGGAAAAATTGCCACAGGTCGATACCATCATACTGGCCAGTGACCGGCGACCAAATGTATTTCTGGCTGAGGTTGCCGAAAGAAAGGGTATCGAAACACACATAATAGGGGATGCCAAGGGTGTTTCTACCGGGGATGAAGGTACGGTCTTCGCAGCTATTGCCGCCGGATATGAGGTGGGACGTCAAATATAGCCAAGAGCGAAAAACAAACTTTGAGCCTAAAATGCTAACAAGATATAGTCTCGAGTCGATACTTGAAGATTGCCAAAGGAGGCTGATATGATTCTGGACAGGTTTGCTTTGACGGGCGAGGTAGCCATCGTCACCGGGGCTGGAAGGGGAATAGGCAAAGGGATTGCCCTGGCCTTTGCTGAGGCTGGTGCTGACTTGGTCTGCGTTGATCAAACGGAGAGCCAGGCAGAGACTACTGCGGCTGAGGTACGCACCCTGGGCCGCAAAGCTTTGGCCATATGCTGTGATGTCCGAGATAGCGGGCAAGTGGAGAACATGGTGAACATGGCCAGGAAGGAGTTTGGCCACATTGATATCCTGGTGAATAATGCTGGCTCTGGTTTGTTTAGGCCAGTGATGCAGACAAGCGAGCGAGCCTGGGAGGCTCTTTTACGAGAGAATCTAACCAGCACTTTTATCTGCAGCAAGGCTGTGGCCCGGGTGATGCTGGAGCAGAAAGCAGGCTCAATTGTTAACATCTCCAGCCGGGAGTCTCAATTGCCAAGCGTTGGCATGGTTGCCTATGGGGCTGCCAAGGCAGGAGTGAACTCTCTCACTCGGACTCTGGCTTGGGAACTGGCCCCCTATATTAGAGTAAATTGCATCCTACCGGGCGCTGTTTGGACGGAAGGCAGTGCTCCGGTACTCGGACCGGTGAAAGACAAAATCGTGGATGGCACCCCGCTGAAGCGCATAGGTACACCCGAGGATATAGCTTTGGCGGCGCTATATCTGGCCTCTTCTGCCTCCGACTGGGTGACAGGCAAGATGTTCGAAATAGATGGAGGGATAGAGTTTATTCCTCTGGTTACCAGGGAAATGGCTGGTCAAGAATAGGGAGAAGCCCTAGAGTGCCAGACCTTAATGATCAGACGGTTCGTCTAAGCCAAATCTAAGGTCTGAGGACATCGCGAACCAGGGGTGAACTTGTGGCGGGTAGTTAGCCGGATGCCTAGCTGACTTCTTGAGCGACCTGAGGAGTCTGCTTCCGGACAAATTCCACTATATCTTCCAGAGGCGTTCCGGGAATGAAAATTCCGCCTACTCCCATCTCTTTCAGGGCAGGAAAGTCATCCTCAAAGATAGTCCCACCCAGGAGCACTAGTACGTCGCCCTTTCCGTGGTTTCTCAGCTCTTTGAGGGTCTCAGAGACTAGCTGCATATAGTTTGCTGTTAGAATACTAAGCCCCACTACGTCTACATCCTCTTGAACTGCTGTCTTGGCGATCATTGCTGGTGTCATGTTGCCCCCATAGATGACCTCAAATCCAGCATCTCGCAGGGCCTTGCTGACCACAACTAGCCCGACCCAATGCCCCTCCAACCCCGGCTTGGCCATCAGAATCCTGACCTTCTTCCCTGCCATCTGACCTTCTCCTTCTAGCCTGCTATTGGGAAGGGCCATTCTCCGTAGACTTTGAGTTGGACATTTACGATTTCTCCCAGGGTGGCATAAGCCTTAACTGCCTCCATAGTCGCCGGCATTACATTCTCGCCGCGACGAGTAACCTCCTCCAGCTTTTGCAGCGCTTCGGCAACCTTGGCACTATTGCGCTTTTTCCTGAGCCGCTTGAGCTTCTTAATCTGAATCTGTGCAGATTGGGGGTCCGGCCTGAAAATAGGCACTTTGTAGGGTTCCTTTTCAGCGCGGAACTTATTCACCCCGACAATGGGGACCTCTCCAGAAGTCACCTTACGTGCCCGCTCGATGGCAGCCTTCTTGTATTCATTATGAACCCATCCTGAGGCGATGGCTTTTGCCATCCCGCCCATATCTTCGATTTTTTGGATATACTCCCAGGTACGCCTTTCCAGTTCATCTGTAAGCGACTCGACATACCAGGAACCACCTAGAGGGTCTATGGTGTTGGTCACATTGGTTTCATATTGAAGTATTTGCTCTGTTCTGATAGAAAGCAGCATCGATTGGTCTGTCGGTAAGCAAACCCCTTCATCGTATCCATTGGCATGAATTGACTGAGCACCGCCCAGAACACCGGCCAGCACTTGGTAGGCAATGCGCATGAGGTTGTTCAGAGGTTCCTGGGTGGTATGGGTGGAGCCTGAACTCTGAACATGAACCCGAAACTGGGCGCAGCGAGGGTCATCGATACCATATCTTTCTCTGATAATCTTATACCACATACGGCGTGCTGCCCGCAGTTTAGCAATCTCTTCGAAGAGGTCATTATGGGCAGCCGTATTGAAGGAGAAACGTCTCACGAACCGGTCCAGAGGCACCCTTCCCCGCTGTTTCTCCTCCTCAATGTATTGAATAGCTGTAGCGAAAAGCATGCCCAGCTCTTGAGCGGCATTGACTCCTATATCACGAGCATTGTAGGAGTCAAAGGAGACTGGATACCACTTAGGAGCAAACTCGCTGCACCACTCGATGAAGTCTACGGCGTACCTCAAGTACCCTTGGGGTGGCACTTGGTTGGAAAGATTTACACAAGTCCAAGCGAGCATATCGTTAGCAGTAGTGCCTCTAAGCTCTCTTATATCTACCCCCCTTTTCTCAGCCATAACAAAGTACATCGCCGTCTGTATGCCGTGCTTTTCTGCCAAATATGTTGATACCTTCTCTATAGGTAGACCATCGAAGGCTGTCTCCATATCTTCAATTGAACAGAGGGGCACACCGGAGTGGCCAACGTCTGCTGAGACTCTGGGGTCGTCACAATCCATCCCAACGCAAGTAGTAATATCTGGAGCTACAGAAAAACCTGTCTGCCCTAGCTCATATTCTTGACGGTAAAGCTTATTCGTATCCTCTGGAGTGTTAAATCCAGTTAGCCGCCTGATAGTCCACAACCTGCCTCGATACATACTGCGGTAGACTCCCCGAGTAAACGGGGGTTCCCCGGCCAGACCAATGTCTTTTTCATAGCTAATATCTTTGGCATCCTCCGGGGTGTAGATTTCCTTTATGGGAATCCCTGAGGCTGAAAGATGTTGCTCCTTAGTCTGAGTCATGTTGCCCTCCTCATTTTGCAAAATAGATTATCAAGGGTTAGCTAAACTGGGATGGCGCATTTCGATCCGCCAGGAGATAACCCTCGTCTTGCTTCAAATTACTTCTTCCTCCTTGAATTTAGTGATATCGTCCCAGGTATAGTCAAGCTCCTGAAGAACCTCTTCTGTGTGCTGGCCGAACTCAGGGCAGGGACGCCTTATGGATGCCGGCGTCTTGCTGAAATTGTAGGGGAATCCCACCATTTTTTCGGGGCCATAGGCGGGGTTATTGAACTCTACGATATAATCATTTGCCATCGCCTGGGGGTCGTTCGCCAAGTCGCAAAGCTTCTTGATAGGTGCGTAGAAAAGCCCTTGTTCATCGAGAATTCTCATCCATTCCGCTCTGGGCCTAGTAGCAAAAACCCGGTCTAAGATGGGGATCAGCTCCGTCGTATGTTGTAGGATTGCCTCTAGGTTCTTGAACCGTGGGTCCTTCTCCAACTCTTTTATCCCCAGGGCTTCGCAGAAAGCTGACCAATGCCTGTCAAACTGGAGCATGACTAGGTAAATCCACTCTCCATCGGCGCATTTATAGGAATTATAGAGTGGGTTTCGGGCCTCTGTTCTAGGTGGTCCCAGAGGCTCCTCACCATAGCCAAGGGCACGGGCTGTGGGCCATGCTGCCAAGGTAAGGGTGGAGCCGAAGACGGAGGTATCAACCATCTGCCCCCTGCCGATTCGCTCTCGCGCCTGAAGGGCAGCCAATATGCCCATAGTTAAACATAGGCCTCCTGCCATATCACAGAGCGCTATGTTCTGATTATATTTGGGCTCTGCTGCTCCCTTTTCGCCCAGAATGGACATTAAGCCAGTCCTGGCTGCTGCCGCAGCGTCGAATACCGCTCTTTCGCTTTCTGGCCCCTTTAGTCCCCAGCCGGAGGCCTGGGCATACACCAGCCTTGGGTTAAGAGAAGATAAAGCATCATAATCTAAGCCTAACTTTTTGGCTGCCTGTGGGCGAAGATTGTGCATAAAGACGTCTGATTTCTTTATGAGCTGGTAAACTATCTCCTTTCCTTGTTGTTTCCTCAAGTCTAGAGCTACTCCCCGTTTGTTGCGGTTTATGCTTCTGTAGGGCACGTTACGTTGATACTCTTGATAATGACCCACCAGGTACCCCCTCAAGGGGTCTCCCACACCACGCTGTTCTATCTTGATTACCTCAGCCCCTAGGTCTCCCAGCAGCGTAGCAGCAAACGGCCCCTGGAGCCAGGTAGTACAATCGACAACCTTTATACCTTCCAATGGGCCACTCATTTTCCCTCCTTCTACAAAAGCATGGTGCCAGTTGTTATCATCCAGTTTTCCCGGTTAAAGTCACCAGACTGGGCATTTTGCCATCGTTTGTGCGGTCGCGGTGTGATGTGCGGATATTATAAATCCCTGCTTATAGCCTGTCAACAACCCTCTCTTGCTGCCGCCTGAAGTTTTTCATGGTAGCGCAAGAACCGGTCAATGGCCTTGGCTGCGCTTGTTATGGAGTGATAGACAGGCAAGCCTGCCTCACAGCATTTCTGCTGTAATTCTAAGGTTCTTTGCAGGTCCCGGGTTGAGAGGATGCCGTGAATTACCACCGCTGTGGGTTTACCCACTTCATGATGAACCTTGATAGTAGCATCGGTAAAAATATCAGGCCAGATGTTGTAAGAAGCGCCCACATATGGCCATTCGGAGTTATTGATACTGAGATGTGTCACCAGCAAATCAAAACCCTTGTAGTCAGCCAATCTCTTGAGGATAGCGTAATGGCCTTCGCCGGATGCTATATTTGTAATGTCAAAGGGATTGTTTAGGATCATTCCAGCGTCGGTCTTAACGAAATTCCTAATCTCTTGGCTAATCTCTTTGTGAAGTTGCTGAGGTAACGGTGGTAGGATAAAGCCAGCCTCAGCATACCCGTCAGTAGCCAGGACGTTGAATCCACCACCACCTCCACATGTAGCCACCCTCCTTCCTTTGGGGAGAGACAGGTATGAGAAGGTGACCATCATATCAACCAGCTCCTCTAAGTCGTAAACCCGTATTGCTCCAGCTTGCTGCAGAAGTCTGTCCCATACTTCGTTGGACCCAGCTAAAGCGCCGGTATGGGAGGCAACTGCCCTTGCTCCAGCTGGGGTATAACCAGCCTTGAGGATTATGAGTGGCTTTGCAGCTGACAGCTCCTTCAGAACCCGATGAAACCGCGGGCCATCTTTTACTCCCTCAATATAGGCGGCGATTATCTTAGTCTCGACATCTTTGGTGAGGTACTCAAGTAATTCGCTTTCATCGATATCGCAGGCATTTCCATAAGAGACAGCCTTACTGAAGCGGACCCCTCTCAGGGCAGCGGCTCGAATCAAATAGATAATGCTGCCACCACTCTGGCAGATAAGAGCCACTCGCCCACTCTCTTTAGGAAAGTCGGAGGCGTAGGATAATCCCACCTCGGGGTGATACACACCCAAGCAGTTAGGACCAAGAATTCGAATTCCACTCGCCTTGACCAGGTGGATAATCTCTGTTTCCAGTTGTTTGCCCTCGCGGCTGTCACTTTCAGAGAAGCCGGCGGTATAAATGGAGATCACCTTTACCCCTTTAGCCGCACAGTCTTTAATCAGTTGGGGCACCGCAGGAGCTGGTATACAGCAGATGACATAGTCAACTGGCTCCGGGACGTCTTTTATGTTGGCGTAGACCTTTACGCCTGAAACCTCTCCACCTTTAGGGTTAAGTGGATAGACTCTACCCTGGAAGCCAGAATCGAGCAGACTATCAAGGAACGCCTGTCCCAAATTGCCTGGAGCAACCCCGGCAATGGCTACTGAGGTAGGGTTAAAGATTGACTCTAGGTTTTTCTTTTTATCCATGTGATCAAGTTGAACTAGAAGGCACCAGACTGGGCGGTGAGAGCTTTACCACCGCATTATACTCAGGAGGACAGACTTCCATGCAGGTCCCGCACTTAACACACTTCGTCTGGTCAATGACCTTTATTTTGCCTTTTTCACCGCTAATTGCCTCGGCAGGGCAAGTGAGCACGCAGTGCTCACACCCCCTATCACACTTATCAGGGAGAATATAGTAAGCGATAAGCTCTTTACACACCAGTGCCGGGCAGCGGTGTTCCATAATGTGGGCTTTATACTCACTGCGAAAATAGCGGATGGTGGTAAGAACAGGATTGGGTGCTGTTTGCCCTAAGCCGCAAAGGGAGCCTTGCTTAATATCCTCAGCTAACTCAACAAGTAAATCGATATCCTCTGTCTTACCCTGGCCCTTTACGATGTCCGTCATTATATCCAGCATCTGCTTTGTCCCTAGCCGGCACATGGTGCACTTGCCACAGGACTCCTTTTGAGTGAAGTCAAGGAAATAGTGGGCAGCATCTACCATGCAGTTGTCCTCGTCCATCACTATCATGCCTCCAGAACCCATCATTGCCCCAACCTCAGTGAGGGAGTCAAAGTCAATAGGGGTGTCAATTAGGCTTTTGGGGAGGCATCCTCCTGACGGTCCGCCGATCTGCACCCCCTTAAATTTCTTCTTGGGAACCCCACCCCCAACCTCATAAATAAGCTGGCGCAAGGTTGTGCCCATAGGCACCTCTACTAGCCCGGTGTGAGCTATCTTGCCTGCCAGGGCAAAGACGGCTGTGCCCTTACTACCCTCCGTCCCCATGCCAGTATACCAATCCGCACCGTGAGCAATAATCAGGGGAACACTGGCAAAGCTCTTTACATTATCCACTATGGTTGGTTTCCCCCATAAACCAGACACAGCGGGGAAAGGAGGTCGATGTCGAGGCATACCCCTTTTGCCTTCAATAGAAGCTATCATCGCTGTCTCCTCCCCGCAGACGAAAGCACCAGCGCCTTGCACCACTTCAATTTGAAAGCGGAAACCACTGTCTAGAATATCCTTACCCAATAGCCCTAATGCTTTTGCCTGCTCTACAGCGATTCTAAAGCGTCTCACTGCCAGGGGATATTCCGCCCGAACATAGATATAGCCATATGGGCTGCCCAGGGCGTAACCAGCGATAATCATTCCCTCTATGACTGAGTGTGGGTCGCTCTCCAAAAGAGCGCGATCCATAAAAGCGCCTGGGTCACCTTCATCGGCATTACAGAGGACATACTTTGGTTTTCCCGATGCGTTGTAGCATATTTCCCACTTCTCACCCACCGGGAAGCCAGCCCCTCCCAGCCCTCTCAGTCCAGATAGTTTGATCCCGGCAATTATTTCCTCTGGGGGCATCCCTAGTGCCTTGACTAAGCCACTATAGCCATCGTTGGCAATATATTGATTTATATTCTCAGGGTCGATATAGCCACAGTGACGCAGAATGAGGCGCAACTCGCTTTCAAACCGAGGTAACTCTGGGATGAAAGGAACCCCTCCCTTGCCTATCTCGAAAGTACCTAGGGCAAGCTCAAGACAAGGGTCATCACCTAGAATGTAGCCTGCCACAAGTCGGGGGACAATCTCTGGGGTTATATTAGCGTAGCAGACGCTGAAGTTGTCTCGTTTAATGATGACCACTAAAGGTTCGGCATAGCAAAGCCCTATGCAGCCAACTTGGGTGATGAGAGCCTCGGCCTTTTGGCGTTTTATCTCTGCCTCGAAAGCCTTGAGCACACCGATGACCCCAGCTGCTCTGCCACAAGTAGCCGTGCCAATGAGAATACGGGGTTTTTCGCTCTGTTGAAGAGCTTCCCACTCCGAGTTTGCCTGACGCTGAATTTCATCGAAAGTCATTTATCTCAGGTATCTGATTGAGTCTTTTCCTTAAACCCAGTCAAAACCTCCTCTACCTTGAAAGACGTCATCTTAGGATGAATATCTTCACCAATTACAGTCACCGGACCGAGGACACAGCAACCAATACAGGCTACCCTATTGAGGCTGAATTCTTCATCTGGGGTGGTTTCCCCCACCTTAATTTCCAGTTCCCTTTCCAATGCTTCCAAAACAAGCCTCCCTCCTTTCATATGGCAAGCAGTCCCCAGACATACCTTAATCGGATGTCTCCCCATTGGTGTAAAGCGAAACTGATTGTAGAAGGTGGCTACACCGTAGATAGTACTCGCCGCGATTGGCATAAAATTGGCAATTTCTAGCATTGCCTCTCGAGGCAGGTAGCCGAACTTCTCCTGCACTTCTTGTAAGATGGTGATCAGGGAAGCTCTCCCTCGTCTATGGCGGGCTAAGATTGGCCTTAGTTGGTCTATAATCTCCTTGGTGGTAAGCGTTTTCATACTCTGGTGCAGATCTCGGGGGGGTCTTTGACGGTCTCCTTTACATACCGAAGCATGTGGTTGACACAGGCAATGGTAAGCTCGGCTAAGTCCTCCCCACGGATACTTTTTATCCTTTGGCCAGAATAAAGAGCCCTGAGACTGCTGGGGAACTCCTCATCGGCGCGATTATAAATGAAGAGGATTTCAATCCCGGGAAAAATCTCCTTCTTCATTGCCCAATCTTCACCCAACCCCAGAGATACTATCTCACCCCCTATATACTCCGCTAGCCGGGAGACATCGTCTACATAGCCCAAAGCCTCTTTCCTTTTGTCTATCTCATGCTTGACAAAACCATCGTGGGGGCTTATCGGCCCCTCAATTTCCTTTAAACTTATTAGCTTCTTATCTCTAAGGCTCATTTCCTGCGCTCTATTCTAAAGCCCGACTTTACTGACTAGCTCCCTTACTCCGATTCGCAGAGGAGAATCTGGGGGAAGCTCTGTGATTGGCAATCCCTTCACCTCTAGATTAGCCATCCCTGGGTCCTGGGGTATAGTAGCCACCAGTTCGAAACCATGCCTATCAATCGTCTGCGTTATCTCAGGAGGCAGCCCATTCAGGGAGCGATTAATCACCAGACAAATCTTGCCAACCTGGGTCCTCAATTCCTTCATTAGTTCTTTCATGGCGGCTGCGGTGTTGATGCCTCGTTGGGTAACGTCAGAAATAATGAGCAGGATATCTATATCCTTGGTTGTCTGACGGCTGATGTGCTCCATTCCAGCTTCACTATCAATGACAACATAGCGGTAATTTTGGCCTAGCCGATCGATGGAAAGACGCAGCATATTGTTGGCGGCGCAATAGCACCCCGGTCCTTCAGGGCGCCCCATGGCCAAAAGATCGAACCCCTTCGATTCCACCAGGGCCGACATTATCTTATAGTCCAGGTAGTCTTGTTTAGGCGTCGTGGGGCTGAGGCTGCCGAGTTTTATGGCCTCTGTCATTTCCTCTCGTATTCTGCCCACTGTATTGCCCAGCGACACACCGAGAGCCTGATGGAGGTTGGTGGCAGGGTCTGCATCAATAGCCAATACAACTCCTTTCTGAGAAAGGAGTTGTATAAGCAGAGTAGCAATGGTAGTCTTGCCGGTTCCTCCCTTGCCGGCAACGACAATAGTGGTAGTCATATCTCCCCTAGGTTTTCAGCTTGGCTGCAAAACCTGGCAGGAAAGCGGGGATTTCACTGGCCTCCCTGGGACCAACTACGATCTCCCAATCTGGCAGAGCTTCTCCCAACTCGCCTTTAATTCGAGCTACTTTCCCTGGGATAACCAGCTTCCTATGCTTCACCTTGTCTGCCACCCCGCATTTCTTAATAAACGGCGCTACTGAATCACCAGTGAACTTGCCCGCTGCCCAACCAGTGAGGACACCAAGCCCTTCGGTATCCTTCACACAAAGAAAGGACGGGACTTTGCTTCCTTCGATTTCTGAGGATACGATGAAGTAAGTCAACGCCCAATTTGAGGTGACCAGAACGGGAGATTGTTCGTTGGGCTCGCCTATCTTATAATACTTTTCCTCTACTGACATAGGCATTCGAGGGTCGGTATAAATATTGAGCCTTTGAACCAGTAGGGGAAGCAGGGATTGTTTATCCACGTCGGAAAGGACGATAATCCCGGCGTATTTAATTAAGAAAAGAGAAGCAGCCAGGATTTCCTTCAAGCCATCCTTGGCCAGAAAACAGGGGAAGGCAATGGTCGGGTAACCAAGG
>Ga0315312_1001480_pt1 | contig 18117 bp, 20 predicted proteins | sample TDP7_MG_FD_203629 | JGI IMG/M metagenome (GOLD analysis project Ga0315312, IMG submission 203629) | Freshwater sediment microbial communities from Lake Towuti, South Sulawesi, Indonesia - TDP7 | ecosystem: Environmental > Aquatic > Freshwater > Lake > Sediment | place: Indonesia: South Sulawesi... | reverse complement strand
CGAGCCCTTAGCGCAGTGCAGTTTGTAGCCCCACGAGTAGACCGATTCCTAGACCAGCCAGAATCAGTCCGATGACAAGCATAATGTTGGGCTTATTCCATCTGAGCCACATCGACGAAAAACGCCGTGCTCGAACCATATACAATAGGTCATACAAAAACACTGCGCCAAGACCTGCCGGTAGGATTGAGTTTATGAAGCGAACAAATAGGCCTTCGTATATCCCCAAGGCCAGCCAAGAAACTGCGGTCAGACCTGAAACAACGAAGTGAAGAGCACTTGGTCTTCCTAGCTTTCGCTCAAGCATGGCTATCAGAAATGACTGTTTCAAAGCTGGATAAAAACCTGCTGAGCTACTTCTGCGTGAACCCTCCTCCTTTTTAGAGGATTCATCTACGTTTTCTGAAGACCCGAAGGTTCTCAGGCTTTGGGTAACGAGATTACATTCGGAATCTAGCACGTCTCGACGAGAGCTCCGACATAGAGAAGGGCGACTTCGAGGCTTAACCGGGTTGTTCTTTGAATCTTCTCGCATAGCAGAGGCTATCTTGGGGAGAGATATCGCTTGATATGTTTAAATTGGTGATGGTTCTGTAAACTTCTTGATTAGTCGTGAAGTTTCTCACTCGACTTCGGATAGCAGTCGCAGTTATTCTTCTAGCTATCGTGCTTGTAGCTCTCGGGGTTTATTTGGCAACGCCTCCGACTCCATCCCCAACACCTGAAGTAACTCCTGCACCTATTCCGGCTCCGCTTGGTCCAGAATTGAATGCGAGCGCTGACTTCGCCTCATTGAGAGGCTTCAACGTCGCGTGGATGGAGTCTCAAGGAAGCGTCTTTCCATTCCTGGTTCTTCCACCGGGCGGGTCTGGCTCTATACCGATAACGTTGATCTCAACAGGCGATGAGGATTACAATGTATTCCTAGCTGTAAGCTTAGCTGGAGAGAACCCGAAGTTTGAAGGAGTCAGATACGCCCTCTCCCAGTCAACTTTAAGCATCAAAGCAGGAACAGAGGTAAGCTCAATCCTAAGCATGGAAGTAGACTCAGACGCACCCGCCGCCCTTTATACTCCGAGCGTAGACGCCCATGTAGCAGGGTACACCGCAATGCCTACCTTCCCTTTTCTCCTTCTCATCTACCCCTACACGCCTTCATACGCCTTCCAAATCTACGGACCGACGGCGCCTGAACCTCTGCCTACACCGGGAGGTACACTCACACAACCAGAACACATCATACCCAATATCCCGGTTAAACCCGGCGAAACACTACACATAATGTTCTACACCGATAAGATGACCGACGACCCAGCCGTCCAAGTCAAGCTTAACCTCACTTATGACTCTGGCCCTCTGCCCCAAGGTATGGGCGCCGAGGTCGTATACAACCCTCTCAAGGTGACGCCTGTGCCGACACATGACAGCCTCATCATGTTGACCTTAACTACGACTATAGATGTTCCTGAGAGCGCGTATAGAATGATCGCAACGATCAGCGTAGGCTCATACGTTACTGAGAGATCGTTTGATCTCACAGTGACTTCTCAAAAGTAGATTCAAACGATTCTTGATGGATTCCAAATAACAATAGTTTGAGGAGACGAATACGATGGCAAAGTTTTCTCTTGGAAAGTTTAAGAAATAATTGAGATGGAAGAGAAAGGAGGTGATTAAGGCGGGATTATTTGAGACTGCTAGAAGGAGTCTTAATGGGTATAAGGCGAACCCTATACTTTTCATGCCTCCTTTAGTTGCGCTCATCGTCTCTATTTTGACTCCAGTGATCCTCTCCAGAGTCGTCGTCCCTCGTGAAGGTTTTCCCACTATAACGCTTAGTCTTTTGATGACGGGGTTTGGAGTGCTATTCTTGTTATCGGTAGTCAGCTTCCTAGTCATCTTGGGCCAAGCAAACATGTCTGGGAAGGTAATAGCGGAAGGTAAGACTAGGCTGGCTGATTGGGGTATAGGCATTAGAAAGTACTTCTTCAGGGTTTTAGGAATAGGCATAGTCTTTCTGGGCATCGTGTTCGTACTCTTCATGATCGTGATGGTCGCCTACGCCTTGACCATCCTACCTAAGATAATAACGCCTGAAGGCGTCATTACGCCCCCTATTACACCCACTCCCCAAACAGCGTACATGGACTGGACGATGACCTTAATTACGGCGTTGATCATGACGGTAGCCCAATCCTTCTTCTACATCTGGCTTGCGCCAGCCATCCTAGATGATAAGGGTATAGGAACCTCCCTAGACCTCGGGTTAAAAACCATAAGGAAGAGCGGAAGAGTCTTTGTCGGTTTCATCGTGCTTTTCCTTATCGTGTCGGCGATCGCAACGCTCGTCAATAGTTTCCCCGCAATAATCGGTGTAACTGTTCCGCCTCTAGTCGGCTCCCTAACCCCCACAAGCATCATATCCCAGATCATAGAGAAGATTTTCTCTCCGCTGTGGTTCTTGATAGCATTCACAATATGCCATCAGCATTCCGTGCAAACAGCAGAGATAACGAGTGGATGATGAAGACGATGAAGTCTTCTCTTGAAAAGTTTCTCACTCGAGTTCGCATAGCGGTGGGAACCAATCTTCTAGTTATGGTATTGGTATCTCTTGTAGGAGGAGGAGAGCACGGGTGGATTGGAGTAGTGATAGCTATGGTGATCGGGCTTACCTTGGCAACGATTGAAGGGTGAAGTGAGATGAGAAGAAGATTTCTAATGAAAGACGTTGCTATTGTAGTCCTGATCTGCCTCTTAGTAATAAGTGTCGGTCTCAACGTTGGCTTATATAGAAAAATACAGAGCGAGAAGACATGGATAAGCGGATATGTTAAAGATACAGTAGTAGGTGCGATTATAAAGGCTAGAACATCGACGGCTAAAGGAGTATCTGAAAAATCGACGATAACCGACGTTGATGGATATTACGAACTCATACTTAGCGCAGGCGAATGGAATGTAACATTATCAATGGACTATGAAACTATCATAGAATCAAAAACCATATTCCTTGCGGATGGTGAACACAAAGCCCTAGATTTCACTATACCAGCTCCTCCGCCTGCCGTGTCTCCATATCTTGCTGAGTTTAGAAGCCATCCTGAACTGTTCATATCTCACACAACAATTCTTCATATACTGTTTCAGGACGAGTCCGACAACCGCTTGGGAAACCTAACTAACATATATGAGGTCAAGAGAGACGGTTACACACTCTTCTTGAACATAAACCACTCCTTTACTTGCGACTCTTCCATTCAGAATCTCACATTCGTTTCTGGCGTGGTCTGGGCTGTCACTGAGGGAACCATAATAGTACCAATGCCGACTCCGATACCGCAAAACGTAACCCTTCGAAACGGCGAGACAGTAATCCTCTACAAGGGGTCGGATGATTTCGAGGAGAATTGGGAGTACGTTCAAATCAACATCATCTCTTGTTTACGTTACTTTCAGATTCAATTTTCAGATGAGCGGAAATGGGAGTCTGGAGAGAATGTTTATTTCTGCAACGGTACCGTCAGTGGCGACCTATTCGCCCTTCTATACCTCAACAAGACCGGAGTCGAAACTGAGACCATTCGAATCAGACCATCAATGTAAGGAATCAATTCGCCTTCTTTGTCCACGATTGCGACGGAAGCGTAGCCGGCGATTATTCTCGTAACCCATGACTTCATCGTTTGTCTGAGGGTTCTGCTCCATAACGAGATGAAGGAGGCTTGGCTTGCTGGTGCCGATTCGGAGGTCCCAATGCTGAGCGCTAGGTTCAGGAGTCGACTCTTTTTATGGCCCTGACGCCCGTAAACCAGTATGCTAGTATGACCACCATACTTACATACGTCGCTAGCCGTGACAAGAAATAGGTGAGTAGTTGTGAGCTCGACATCAGTTCCCTCAAAGAGCATCTTTCCCCCGGAACCTTTAGACTCAAGGGATAGAAAAATCCTCGAGTTGTTGTTCAGATATGGAAAGGATGGTCAGAGTTTCAATAAGCTCGTGGAAGAAGCTAAACCTTTCGCTTCACGAAGCACCTTTGCTTTAAGAATCGAACGATTGCAGAGGCTTAACTATGTGGAGAAGCTACCTGATAAAGAGAGGAAACAGGTTAAGCGGCTCAGGGGAACTCTCCAAGCAAGAATGCTTATGTGGATAGTTGGTAGAATGAGGGAAGAAGCGTCTGAGATTGAGAAGCTCATAACAGAGAAAGAGGAGGAGCTTTCGAAACGCAAGGAATTGTCGCCTGAAGATATCAAAGCCTTTGGAGATTTCCTTCAGAAGACTGGAGTTCAAAAGATTAACGGTATTTTTGGCTCAGTCGCAGCAGTAGCCGTCACTTACGGAGAGGCAGCTGCAGGAGATATCTTCCTTCCAAGCGTCGTTGAAAGCTTCAGGAACGCGGTGCTTAAACTTGCATCGATCATAAAGAAGAATCCCAAGCTAGCCAAGGCTATTGTTCCAACAGAGAAACCGCCGGAAGAAACCGTCAAGGAAGCAAAACTGTTCTTTGACGAGTTCGGCGAAGAAGTTCTTGAAAGACTATCTGTGCGTTTGCAGTCGAGGAAAGCGGCAATAGAAGAAATAATAAAGGATCCTGAAAAGCTCGGATTACTACCCTCTGTTCTATGGACCTAGACAAATCCTAGCGAACAGGACGAGAAAATAGAACAATTCCTTAAGAGCTATGGTATCGAACCTGAAAAGATTGAGCTTGTTGTCTACGAAGAAGGTATCTCCCGCTACTACGAGTATGAATGTTCATTGAGCTACCAGTACTTCGGAATAGGCTATTACCGCGAACGAAAGCTCTACCAGTTTTCCAATAACGAGAAGCCAATAAAGCGCATACATGCTAAACTTTAATGGGTATTTGATGAAGTAGGGCTGCTTGTGGATGAGTATTAGGAGAAGGGGTAGGGAAATTACTATTACCCTTCCAGAGAAACGAACTGTGATAAAGATTTTGGTGGTAAGTGCATTAATCATTCTAGCCGTGGGCGGTACAGCCGCCTTCCTCACCCGTCCTGTTGAGCTGTTCCGAGACATTAGAACGCCTTTCGAGATAGATTTCACAGAGAATATTCAAGAGGTCTTATTGGTCTATGAGAATGGCACGTTGATAAAACCGATAATAGGAGGCTACGGGGGCGAGGCGCCTATGCGAGCTTATTTCGATCCGCCTGTACTTTTCCATTTTCACGCCTACGCCCCGTTCTACAATCAGTCAGCAATCTATTCTACTGTCGATGGATATGTTGTCGATGCTTGGACGACTGTGGGACTCAATAAGCTAACGTTCTTGATCACCTTCAAAAATCAAACGACCATTACCTATGAACATTTTGCGCAGGAGGGGTTGATGTACACACCCAGTCCTTGGCGTACATCACCCTACTTCACCACTTCACCCTACTACTTCCACGTAAAGCCCGGGATAATTCTCTAGAAATCTATTCTATTAAATAGCCTTCGAGGGCCTAGAGCATTTAATTTTTCCATGTAGAAAGCGGCTAGATAGAATGCGGACCCCAAAAACCACTCCCAATCAAAAAAGAGGGGGTTTGCGGGAGACATCGCCACGTAGCGGTGGGTTCAAATCCCACCCCCCGCACCATTGGATGCACACACAAAACGATTCCTCTCCTACTCCTGACTCCTTCTATCGTTAGGGGAGGAATTCCCTGACAACCCCACTTTCTCTGGCTGACCAGAACGATGAAATCCTTTGTTGTTTCTCCAAGAAGGTACTCTCATATCATTTCAACACCATCTGCGAAAGATCACGGAAACCGCTTAGGCGAGGAAAAAGAATCGTTTCAAATCATGCAATTTTCACTTGGGCTTCCTTGATATTAGCGTCGACGTCTCAAAATTGGTACCCCTTAAAACCGATTTAATGGGTACTTTTTTCTCCGGTGTGGTTTGAAGGCTTGAATTGGCTTGAAGGATCATCAAGGATCATGGTTGGCTTGGCTACCACTCGAAGGGATTTATTCTCGACGGTCGATTCACTTAGTGTTTGGAATGTGGCAAATGCACTATCTTGAAGATTGTGCGAAGACTGAGCATAGGGGTATCATGACTAGGCTGAAACACATATCGACATGAATTTGATAGGCGTTGTTGAAAGCGGTCGTCGTCACATTTTGAGTGGATCTTCGGAATTCGAGTTCTGTCTTCATTCTTCGGCCTTCGAGAAAGGATATCCTGTCCATCTTTCATGTAGGGATGACGTAACTGCGTTAGCCTAGCTCCCGTAAAGCCTGTAGCTCCCTGTATTCTGAAACTGAGGCTAGCCTTCTTGGGCCTAAAAACCTGTACATAGAAACCTCTGTGAAGATGATAAATCAATTCTAGAAAAAAAGAATGAGTCTAAGATTATTGAGAAATTCTCAAACATAAGAGGCAAACAATATCTTCTATTTGAGATAGACAACGATGTCATAAGAGAAGCGCTGCTCAATACGCCTGAATTGGTACATGAGTTGCTTAGAATCTACGATATCGAACGGAACGAAAAGCTGAGGGAAATACCAAAGGAACTAAGAATAGAGAAAAATGATTTGAAATAGAGCAGCGCGTTGCCGTGTACGAAGGAGATTCCGCGTCCAACCTAAGCTATTGAAGGCTATCAATCAACCTGTTTTCAAAATTCGGGTCATATGCGAAGAAAGGATTTCTCAGCCTCCTTTTGAGCTCACAGAAATTTTTTGCGAGCCTACATCTAAAGAGTAATCTGGAAGACCACCTTCCAGCACATCTCTGACTAAGGCTTTGCCCTTTCTACTCTTAACCAGGTTCTCTAGCGACTTTACTTCAATTCTTTCTATGAGAAGGATTCTTTCCAGCTTCGCGAATATAGTGCTCCATATCTTGGTGATCGTTCGAGACGAAACAGCTTTCCTTCTCAGTTCATCACCAGGTATCAGATTCATCCCCCTTCGCTAGACCCAGTATATCCGATAGCTGTCTTTTTGCTATCAGATTTGTTCTACGTTCTAGTATCTTCTCGAAGTTCCCCAAGCCTCCCAGATAATAATAGAAGAGGGAGAACTGTGTGAATTCGGAATTCAATATAAGGTAGTTCGGTATCTTCGATATGGCTATCGTTCGCATATCCATTCCACGGCCCAGTTCCCCCTTCGCATTCTGAAGGATCGAGTATTTTCTCTCATGGTAGTCGTGCTTTACAAGGAGCAGATCCTTGATAATGCTTCGGGGAATCCCAGGCAGATTTAAAGTAGCTTTTCTTTAACTTCAATATTGTATAAGCTATAATCATGCTTAAGCTCAGAACGGACGTACGTACGCGTCGTCAAGAATGCGGTTGAGCTAGCGAGGCGAGACATGAAGCTTCAGAGCCGAAACAGGTAGTCTCTGCGTATCTATAAACTCGCGAAATAAAATCGATTCAAATTAGCGGTTGAAGTTATTAGCTTTTCGAGTGTTTTCAGTTCTGTTACACTCAAAGTACCTCGTAAGAAGGGCTCTCGATTGAACAGCAAACTGTGTAACTTACTAGTGATCTGCTAACCACCCATTAACGCCATATCCACTTCCTCATTTCGCAGAGATTTTCCTATCTTCTCAGAGTCTCTATTAACCCATGGATGTCCTTTTCTAAAACCTCTGGTAAACTTTTCATACCTGTTTCCTTCCAGTAATGTTCTATTCCCTCAGAAAAGAGTCCAATCTTTATTTTCGTTTTTTTCTCTCCATCATCGTGAGATCCGCTTCCTATCACATCTTTAGGGCCGCGCATCGATTTTTAGGTTTCATATTTGTTTCCCTTTCTAGCAGAGTCTTTGAATTACTGATCTAGGGGGTATACCCCATACTTCCTTGCGGCTTTGTAGGCTGCCATGGCGTTCATAGTTGGTGTATCAGGGTTAAGCTCATCGGTGCTAAGGCAAAACCCTGAACCTGGGGCTGCCTTTTCTATGGATTCTTTTGCTTGATGTTCAACATCGTCAGGGGCGCCGTGTTGAAGGAGGTAATGGTTGTCGACTCCGCCTATTAGTATGATCTTGTCGCCGTACTTCTTCTTTATTTCCCCTATGTCCATTACCTGAGGTTCCACGGGCCACAGCCCTTCGAAACCAGCATCGATGAGGTCGTTCAACATTGGTTCTGTGTTTCCTTCGCTATGATAGATAAGCTTGATTGCCGCCCTCCTGAGGGGCTCAACGATCTTCCGTACAATGGGAAGCCAATCATTCCTTAGAAAATTGGGGTTAAATAGCAGGCCTTTCTTGTACGCTATGTCGTCGCCGTATATGAAAGCCGGGCCGATTCTTGCCTCCGCGTAGCTTTTTACATACGCGCAGGCTGCGATGGCTATTTTTTCTATCAGTTTTCGCAACCGATTCGTCTCACGAAACATTGCTTGTGCAAATAAGGGCCACCCGAGTATGCGGTATGAGGTCTCTAACACTGAGCCACCATAGCCTATGAAAACAACACCGTATTTTTCGTAAGTCTTTCTAGACCTCAGAAACTCCGAAGTTTGTTCCTCAATGATCTTGTCTTCCGATAAGGGCTCAACTCTTATCTCAGCTAGATCGTCTAGATTCTTAAAAGGCCGATCTATAAGCCAGGTTGTTTGAGCAACCGGATCCCATCTAAAGGTGAATGGCTTTTCACAAACAATCAAGCCAAGACTGTAGTATTTGCTCCTCCACACCCTCGCGGGCTCCTCGCCAATACTGGCCGCACCGACTCCTCCATATGCGACATCTAGACCTAGAGCCTTATGAGCCCGTGGAATCACCTCCTCGGCAGGACCTATCCCACCCATCTCTCGTATGATTCGAGGGCTTCTTATGCTATCAAGAGTTGGCACCCTATCCGGTTCCTCGAAGTTCAGTACCCGAACAAACCTTTCGTACGAATCCATCTTTTACATCCCGACATGTAGTATCCAGTAACGAGGCTAGGTATTAATTACATAAGTATATCGCGCATGACAGAGGATGTCCAAAGTAATCATCATCCTCATTGCATACTATTTCAAGAGATTATTGATTGAGAGCTTATTCCGGCTTCGAACTTCTTCACTATCTCGCTGAGATTTCGCCTAATTTCAGCGTCGAGCGGTCTAGGTTGGTGTTCCCGCAGAATTCTTTCTGCTCTCTCCCGTGCTTTCATAATAACGTCTTTTGACGCCAGCTCCGCCCAGCGACCGTACGGGGATCTAGAGGATATGGTTGGCATCCAGTGCTCTCGTCTTAGGTAAGTTAACGTTTCCCGCTCCTTCAAGTAGTGGCCAGCAACTCCGACTTTTTTGATCAATTCAAAAGCGAGAAGATCTAGGCTCACATCTATGCCTCGAAGGAGACGATGCAAAAAACCAATTATTTCGTTGTCGATCGTTAATTGTTCAAAACTCACGGTCAAGCCGGTCTCGAACATTCCAGGGTTGACTATCATGTCCACACCCGCCGCCATGGGTGCGGCGGTCGTTATCATTCTCTCCCAAGCGTTCTGTTCATCCTCACAGTGAGAATCGGTATCTGGCGCAATCGAGTGAGATGGAAGATTGTAGAATTGAGCGAGCTGCACGCTCGCGATTCTCAGAAGTACGGCTTCCGGCGCACCTATTATAGGAGTAGCTTCTCTCATATCGAAGACCGTAGGAGCGCAACCATACATGACTGGGCTACCCTTATTCGCTAATTGGGTCATCACTATTCCACTAAGGTTTTCAGCGTTATGAATGAGCAATGTTCCAGCAAGTGTAACAGGGGAGGTTGCGCCTGTTATCGGTTGAGGTAGTAGCTCGCACATTAACCTGTTCCTTGAAGTTTCAGTCAAAATGTCAATCGCTTCAGCTTCCCATCTGAGGGGGCTTGTCGGCGAGGCTTGCGTTGACAACAATGGAGCCTTGCCTAAATCTTCTGCCCCAGCTACGACTCGCGCCATGTCGAAAATTGTTTTCGCTATCGCGACGCGAGAAGGACAGAAGAGTAGATGCTTCTCTGTATTAAGAAACATAACTTCCGCAGCATGAACATCTGCTGAAAGCGGCATAGTATCTTGAGGTATCGCCTGTGTACCAACACCATCTATGTTCTCTAGAGCGTCGGCAAGCTTTGCGAAGTTAGCTACATCCTCCTTTGTGGCAGGCCTCCGCACACCTGATTGGGGATCAATCATATAGATCGCGTTGAAACCGCTGAAAGCATAGGTTCTGCCCTGACCAAGCTTCAGGCATGGCTTACAATCGCGATTGAAAAGCGTGATATCCACTGGCTTTGGTGCAGAGTTCAATGCATCTTTGATAAGAGATTCAGACATCTTCACAGTCTTCGTTGAGGGGTCGACCAGAGCGCCTTCGTTTTTCATAATTTCAAGTGCTTTCTCACTTTCGATCTTGACGCCTACTGTCGATAGTATCTTCAGCGATGCATTATGTATTGTTGACAGTTCATCGTCTGAAAGCACTTTCAGTTTGCTGAGCTTCACGACGATCTCTCACCGACAAGTATCTTGATCTTTGCAACTCCTGTCACTGCATTGTCAGCGTAACCGTCAGCTTCAATCTTCTCTGCCCACTCTGGGGTTACGGCAGCCCCTCCTATAATGACTTTCACTTGATCTCTCATGCCGGTGCTTTTAAGCGCTTCAACAACTTTTCCTTGCTCGGGAAGAGAGACCGTTAGTAACGCAGACATGCCAAGGACTTCAGCGTTCACCTCTTTCGCTTTCTCAATAAATACTTCAGTAGGTACATCAACGCCAAGATCGAATACCTCAAAACCAGTAGCTTCGAGCATGGTAATTACGATATTCTTTCCTATGTCATGGAGGTCGCCCTTTACTGTACCGATCACGATACGCCCTAGACTCTTCGTCTTCAAACATTGCTTCACAATTTCAGGTTTGATGACAGTAACGCCAGCTTTCATAGCCTCACCTGCCATTATCAATTCAGCTATGAAGGCTTCCCCACTAGCGTACTTCTCACCTATAATCCTAACGCCCTTTGATAATGCCTCGATTATTTCGGTAGGGCTCATCCCGACTGAAACAGCTTCTCTAACAATAGCCTCGACTTTCGGCGGATCATATTCCTGAATGACCTGAACCAATCTATCCTGGAAACTTTCATTGCTTGGCATGCCGATAACCTGTTATGAGCCGAATAAGACCAGTCTCAAGATAATTTCTTGGCTACCATGCGAATTCCATCGATTAATTGACTGATATCCTGTTTCGTCAGTAGAGGGCTTACATCCATATGAACAGCTCGACCCAGGAGTTCAAGTGTCCTAGGGCATTCATTACCTTTGAATGGGGTAACCTTCTTCCAATGAGCGTAGACATGCCAATCGGGTTTGGAGGGATCATAAATAACAAATGTTCCATATCCGGGCCCTGTCAAGTTGTTCTTGCAAAGGGTATCTGCAAAAGCTCTAGCTTTCTCAGGGTTCTCTAAAAAGAAGATCAAGCATATCCCAGTATCACCTTTCGGATCAGGAACCTCTCTAAACTCGATTCCCTCTAAATCCTCTATTCCCTTCTTTATCGCTTGTTTCGCCTTCCTTGTGAGACTCAGGATCCTATCCAGCTTCTTCAATTGCTCTAATAGTATAGCGCCGGTAACCTCGCTCATTCTAAAGTTCAATCCAAAGAGTGGCTCACCCTCGAACTTCCCCCAGAACTCCTCCCTTGTCAACGCAGCCATGTCGTGGAACATTACGGCTCTCTCAAAGAGTTTCTTCTCGTTGGTCGTTATCGCGCCTCCTTCACCGGCTGTTATTATTTTGTTCAATTGGAAGCTGAAGGTGCCTATGTCGCCTATTGATCCAATTCTCCTGCCCTGATAACTCGCACCGCAAGATTGAGCGCAATCTTCAATGACTGTGAGCCCGTGTTCCTTCGCAATTCTCATGATCTCATCCATTTTACAACTGATCCCGCGCATGTGAACCGGAATAACTGCCTTCGTTCTTTCTGTGATTTTCGCTTCCAAGTCGTGTGGATCAAGTGTAAGCGAGCGGTCTACCTCGGATAGAACTGGGGTAGCTCTCGTAGCCATAACTGAGGTTGCGGTGGCAATCCACGTGTACGCTGGAATTATCACTTCATCTCCGACTCCAACTCCGGCTGCCGTTAGTGAAGTTAGAAGAGACGCGGTTCCCGAAGTGACTCCAAGCGCATATTTCACGCCGATCTTTTCGGCGAACGCGTTTTCGAATGATCGTACTTTGTTGAGAAATTTCGGACCGTAGTACCGGAAGAGCGACTGTGTATCGAGAACTGCCACAACAGCTTTTTTCTCTTCTTTACCGATCATCGTGGCGCCGGGATACATTGGTGGGAGAGGTTTATCACGAGCCTTTCTGGTCTTCACAAGTATACCTCATTCTAAAATGCAACCATTGGCTGTCAGCCTCTACTTTCGTTTCTAGTTACTACTTAAAGGTTTACACGTTTGTCAAACGAGACGAGATTTCCGAGCCATCGAAAAGGCTATGAGTATCGCCAGTCGGATTTCAATTTTGAGGGGTCATAGAGGTGGCCGAGAGGAGACCAAAAGTAGGGCTATTGATGCTTGGAGCAAAGTGGTTCTGGGAAACAAAGATGATGGATCAGACGCTGGTAGAACGGATAAAGAGCGATGTCGCGATGATTGAGCAGGCCCTCAGCAAGGACTTGGACTTGGTAAGTAGTGAGCTTGTGACAACTGAAGAGCAAGGTAGAGCGGCAGCCGCAAGATTTGCAGAAGAGAATGTTGATCTATTACTGTTCTGTAGCGTGATTTGGAGTGAGGATCAACCCGCACTTGCCGTATTGAGAGAAGTCGGTCATTTGCCGCTTGTCTATTGGTGCTATACACCTTGCGCGAAACTTCCATCTGAAATGACGGTACCGGACCTGATACGATGGAGTGGCCCTGTGGGCGCTCAACAAACTGGAGGTGCTATAAGACGGTTCAACATGGACCTTGGGTTCGTCGTCGGGAGCCTCGACGATAGGAATGTTATCAAGGAGATTTGCGAGTATGCCGAGGCCGCAAAACTTGTCAGAGATTTGAAGAATTTCAAAATCGGGTTGCTTCCTTCCCATTATGATGTTATGACAAACACATTTGTCGACGAGTTTGCGCTTATGAGTCGAATAGGTCCTGTGGTGAGATACGTTTCGGTGGCTGAACTTCTCTCAACTACCAACGAAGTGAAAGAATCAGGGCTGGATATGTTTGTCAACGAGCTGAGGAGAAGATATGAGGTAGTAAATATATCAGAAAGAGGGATGTCTCAAGCGGCGAGAGTATCCCTAGGTCTAGCAAGACTCGTTGACAGACTTGGACTGGATGCTCTGTCAATATCTGACTGTAACGAAGAGTTGCATAAGGTTCTGGGATGCCGCCCATGCCTGTATGACGGAGCGATTCGCGAGAAAGGTGTGATCGTGGGTATGGAAGGCGATCTACTGTGCCTAACAGGTCAAATTATGTTGAGCAGATTAATGAAGAGCCCAGCGATGTTCACAGAAATCTTCACCTTCGATCTAGCCGAGAACATCCTCCTATTGGGTCATGCCGGCATGCATGATCCTAGTCTAGCAAAGAACGACTCACAAATCAAGCTAACTCCAGACTATGAGTATCCAAATGAAGAGAGCGGAGTCTGGATGTCTTTCGCGGCTAGAGAAGGCCCAGTAACTCTCCTCTCAATTGTAAGTCGACAAGATTCCTTCGGACTCGTAGTTGCCAGAGGGGAAGCTTTGCCCAGCAATAACAAGCTCCAAGGATATCCACACATATTGGTCAAACCAGGCGCTCCAGTGCGAGACTTCCTTCAAACGGCGTCTAAGGCTGGAGCGACACAACACTGGGCCATTATCCACGGTGACGCTGTAGGTAAGTTAGTGAAACTCGCCGATTTTCTCAAACTTGAAAGGATAATCGTCGGCTGAGATCAACTCTGACAGATGCGACCAGTCACGAATAAAGCGGTTAGAGAACTCTTTGGTGACACTCCAAATCCAACGGCGATTCTCTCACGGCGAACACCTATCGGGAACCTTCCTTAGTCCGGCATGTAGAATAGACGTAGCTGAAGAGGTACGGCTAAGATGTGGTATGATCTCGTTGTGCTATTGGATGTATTCGTCTGCCGATTTGAATTGATGTTACTTCTGCTTGTAGACGCTGTAGAATCACTCCAGCTTCCCATTGGTCTTAAGATGGTTTACTCGGACGAGAATATGCTTGATTCCATGGCCGGCCAGATACTTTTCGAAAAGCCTGCTCCCCTAGCTCTTCGAAGGGAAACCTACATCCTCAAAGCCTACATTTTGAATTCCAGCATGCCTAGAAGACTTCTATCGCGTTTGGCACGGTTCTATCATGGTGCGTTAACATAAGTATCAACTTTAACATCTAAAACCCTAAGTAGATTTGGGTCTTAAGAGTCTGTCCCTATAAGCTACCCTCACTCGGTCCAACAATATCGCAAATATGACTAAGAGCCCCATGGAAGCTTTCCTTAGCTCTGGGGAAACGGCAAACATAGTTAGGCCAGCTTCGAGGGTTCCTACAACGAGACAACCACCAAAGGTATTAATAACAGAGCCTCTTCCGCCGGTGAGAGAAACCCCGCCGATCACGGCACCCGCAAAAGCTGGAAATATTGCACCATCCGCTAAGTTGAGTGGAATACCGTTGCAAAATCCAGTATATATCAGAGCACTCGCTCCGCTGAAGAACCCACCTATCGTATACGCCAAAAAAATGACCGAACTTGCCTTGATTCCCAACATCGTAGCTGACTCTCTATCTCCACCGGTTGCATAGATATGGATCCCAACCCTCGTATACCTGAATGCTAACCCTAAGATGATGAGAGTAGCTATGAAGAATGGGGTGGCTACATAATCGGTCCCTCCAAATGAAGTGTAGTATTTTGGTAATTCGAGCCCCCAAATCGATTGCGGATGGATCATGATCGTTAGTCCATCGAACAAAAGAAATGTCCCTAATGTCGCAAGAAAAGGGTTTAAGCCTACAATCCCGACTAAAAATCCATTTAGCATGCCACAGAGAGCGCCAAGAGCGAAGGGCACGATGAAAGCGAAAATGGGGTTCAAATCTAAATTGCGCATCAAAATATATCCGGATGCCATCGCCACTAGTCCAGATATTTGTCCTATCGATAGATCAAAATTTCCCGTTATCAATGGGATCGATTCGGCAAGGACTAGAAAACCAATTGGAACCGAAGAGTAAAGTAAAAATCTAAAAGTATCCAAATTCAACATCGCACTCGGATTAAGAATAGCGAACGATAGGTAGAATAACACTACTAGCAACCAAGCCATCTGGTCGAGAACAAAAACAAAGATATTTTCTGTGGTCAATCTCATTTTTGAACCCCCTTGATTATCTCCAAAATCTTAGATTCTAGTTCATCCACAGAACGAAATTCCTTTTTCTTAACATCGACTTTCTTTTCACCTCTATCTAAGATCACGACCCTATCCATAACCCTAAAAATTTGACGAAGTGAATGAGTGACGAACAAACAAGAGATTCCGGTACTTTTCAGCGCCTCGGTAAATCCTAAAACTCTTTCCACGCCCATCACCGATAACGCCCTGGTAGGTTCGTCCAGAATGACCAATCTTGCCTTGAAATACATGGCCCTTCCTACTACTACACCTTGTTTTTCTCCTCCAGAGGCGAACCTCACCTCTTGATCAGGGCCTATTCTCAAATTTAACCAGTCGACTACTCTTTGCGATTCTTCTTTCATCTTCATGTAATCCACTATTTTCAGGAACCCAAACTTTTTTTCCGGTTCTCTCCCAAGAAATATATTCCTGGCTACGCTGAAGCAGTCGACTAACCCTTTCTCCTGATGTACTGTCTCGATCCCTAACCTTCTAGCATCCTGGACCGATGAGATTTTGACTTTTTCGCCTTCCCAAAAAATTTCTCCTTTGTCAGGGTATAGACGTCCCGATAGGATTTTTACAAGCGTTGATTTACCTGCGCCATTGTCCCCGACAAGTCCAACAACTTCTCCTGGATAGATATCCATATCTACTCCATTTAATGCATGAACTCTTTCAAACCATTTGTGAATATTTCTTAGCGTTAGTAAGGGCTCCACAAAGACTGCCTTCCGCACTATTCTCATATGTTGGATACGCGATGAATTTTTAGTATGAAAAAAAAGGAAGCGAGAAGAATTCTAAGCCAGCCACTTATCCGCGAGTACATACCAGCCTACATATGTATCAACGTTCTCAGGCGTGATGATAGCTCCCCCCGTTTTCAGCCATCTATGACCGAACGCACTTTCGATCTTCGCTGGGGCCCAGACTGGATTCGTCCATGGATTTACACCTTTATGTTCTAAGCAACCCCTCTCCAAAGCCACGTTCCAAGTTCCATCCGGCTGGAGGCCATCCGGCTTAGTAATATCGTCGATTACCGTAGTTCCTACTGGGGGTAATGCATTTACACCTTTCTCGATGACGAGTACTGCGAAGTACTGACCTAATCCCTCCCAATGCGGATTGGGTACATCTGAAACCACGTCGAGCAAGCCTTCTTTTATGTACTCTACCAAGGCTTTGCAGGCATCGAAACCCCCTACGAACGGGTGTCCCGGTTTACCCCTCGGAATGGCGACCCCTGCCCTCTTCACGCCTTCAACGCATCCGATCGTTGTCGTCATGTTAGTTCCCAGGATCATCAGAGGTTTGCCCATCCCCGCAATCGCATCGACGATCGCTTTTAGAGCTTCGTCCGACCCCCAAGTAGGGCATTCAAATCTTTGCAATTTTAGGTCCGGGTATTTTGCGAGCACATTATTATACCCTTCCCAAAGCATTCTAGCTTGGGTTTCACCGTAAGGTCCACTCGCTACAAACACGTTGCCTTTCAATTCGAGTCCCGCCCCCTTTATCGCATCTACCATAGCCTTGGCGATCATTTCCCCAACTTCAACCGTACCAGACATAACGGTGATAGCTATCGAATCGGTCTCAGCAGTGGTGTTGGTGCAAATCACAGGTACTCCTTTTTCCTTAACTGCCCAATCTATCACTTCGGTTAAGGCTTTGGGATCCGTTGGGCTTATGATCAAAGCGTCTACACCGACGCTCCCGACCAAGTATTTCAAGTTCTTGATCTGAGTCTCGACGTCTCCATGTGGGTTCAAAACCATCAAACCGTATCCATGATCCTCGGCGTAAAACATAGCTCCCTGAACGTCAACCCTATACCAGTCGTCATCGACGTAATATGGTGAAAACCCGAAGATGTATGCCTTCCTCTTTGGCGTTGGAGTAGGTGTTGGGGTCGGTGTAGGTGTAGGCGTCGGCGTAGGTGTGGGAGTTGGCGTTGTCGGAGGAGGCTTCGTCGCTTCATAGATACCATATCCTGCTGCAGCAACAACAGCGACAACAACGATTCCGCCTCCGTACTTCAAGTACTTGCGCCTAGTGATCTTCGCTTTCTCTACTTCACTCAAAACATATCACCCTATTTTTCCAAGATTGATTGTCACTTTGCAGCTATTTACATATTTCCGTTGTAGACACAAGGATATTATGTCAATCTTCTAGGAGTCCATAGATTCGTATCATCGATTCGAACGAGGCAAAAAATGAGTATGTGACGTGATTCCTGTCGTTTTATTTTGAGGAGAAAAAGAGGGGATTTGCGGGAGACATCGCCAGCGTAAGAGGGGTTCAAATCCCACCCCCCGCACTATCCTCAAACGCCTATCTGAGGATGTTTTGCGGATGTTTTGTCCTTTTGGGGCGGAATTATGGCGTATTTTTCTCCCAAAAATTTCATTTCGCAGGAAGGTTTGGATTCAACGAAATCTTTGATCTATAGCTATGGGATGTGCTGCGTTAGCACTGATTAAGATCCGAGCGTTGTTGGCGGATGGAAGGCCGAGGAGTTCTGGGGATATCGCTCGTGAGCTTGGTTGGGGATTTGGAGCTACTTCCCAAGCTTTGAGGAGAGCTTGGGAGGTCGGCGTTGTCTTGAGGACGGTGAGTCCGATTTATGTGACTGAGAGGCGTAGGCGTGGTAGAGCAGGTGTCGCAACGAATCTACGAGGCTATCATCTCTATTGCATCTCAACA
>Ga0315312_1001479_pt1 | contig 18122 bp, 19 predicted proteins | sample TDP7_MG_FD_203629 | JGI IMG/M metagenome (GOLD analysis project Ga0315312, IMG submission 203629) | Freshwater sediment microbial communities from Lake Towuti, South Sulawesi, Indonesia - TDP7 | ecosystem: Environmental > Aquatic > Freshwater > Lake > Sediment | place: Indonesia: South Sulawesi... | reverse complement strand
TTTCCAGAATCTTTGCTACGTCAAGGGCGTGACCAACCGTAATGTGGTCGATCACTGTGCCGCTTTTAATCTTGGACACCCGTAGGGTTTTTTCAGCCATGTCCACCGACCTTCTGCAATTATTATTCTGGGGTATTAGTAAAAAGAGTTATTTGTGGTTTGTTAAATCTTGTTTGGTGTCGAAGTTGGAGTTTAAGGGAAGGGACATAATTTCAATCAAGGATTTCACGCGTAAGGAAATCGACTACATTTTGAAGATTGCTGGTGCCATGGAGCCGATAGCGAAGAGCGGGTCGGACATGCTTCAAAGAAAGATGTTGGCAACCCTATTCTTCGAGCCTAGCACAAGAACCAGACTGAGCTTCGAGGCAGCCATGCACAAGCTTGGGGGGTCAGCAATAGGGTTTGCAGAGGCGGAAATAGCCTCAGTTAAGAAGGGAGAAAACCTCGCAGACACGGTGCGCGTTGTGGAAAGCTATGCAGATGTGATAGTCTTGAGGCACCCGCTGGAAGGAGCGGCTCGACTCGCCGCAGAATTCGCCAAGGTTCCAATAATTAACGCTGGGTCCGGCGCGGAAGAGCATCCGACACAGGCGCTTTTGGATTTGTACACGATTCTGAAGGAGAAGGGAAGAATCGACGGACTCAACATTGCTTTGATGGGGGACCTGCGTTATGGACGCACGGTTCATTCTCTCGCCTACGCGCTTTCGCTCTACGACGTGAGGTTGCACTTGGTTTCGCCGGAGTCTCTTCGGATGCGAAGGGAAGTACTGGATGCTATCAAGGAGAAGATAGGGGTGGTGCAGAAAACCGAAATTGAGGAAATCTTACCAGAAATGGACATACTATATGTGACAAGGATTCAGAAGGAGCGTTTTCCAGACCTAGCTGAGTACGCGAAAGTTAAGGGAGCTTACAAGATAGACCTTGAGACACTGAAAAACACAAAGAAGGACATGATCATTCTGCATCCGCTTCCGAGGGTTGAAGAAATCGCCGCTGAAGTGGACTCAACACCCCACGCCAAATATTTTCAGCAGGTTTGGAACGGCATAGTCACGAGGATGGCACTCCTAGCACTAGTACTAGGAGCAATAGAATAACTATGTTTACGAAGCAACTCTGTGTCTGTCTAAGAGTTCCTTCTTCTTCGCTTGGTTCCACCCGCTAACTGCTTGGTAGTAGCCCGTCACCCTCGACCACCACTCTACGTCAGAGGACCCACAGCTGAGACACAGCTCACTGATGCCTCCAGTGACCCTTCCACAGTTGTTGCAGATTGTTAGGTCTTTCGTGTAGGCGTAGTAACCTATCTGGGTTTTAGCCGCTATTCTCTGAGTTAGTTTGTAAAGCGCTTCAGGATCTGGAGAGTTCTGTCCAAGCCAAACATGGAACATGTTTCCTCCGCTCAAGAGGGGGAAGAACTTCTGCTCTATGTCTATCCTCTCGATGAGGTCTGTTTTTGCCCCTACGTAGACGTGGGTTCCGTTGCTGTAGTAGACAGAAACATCCTTTTCCCCTTCGGCAAGCCCAGACCTTGCTCCATTCAGGTCTCCCTTAACCAGCTTCTCAGCCTTATCACGATATTCTTCTGTCAGGAGGTCTGCTACGGCGAACCTCTGAGCTGTGGACTCAGCTGGAGTTCTAGCCAAAGCGAGTTTGAGTCCGCTCTTCTCTTCAAGTTCCTTCTTATACTTCTGCATCTCTACAATCAGCTTAACAAGTATTCTGATGGCATCCGGGTGTTCGTGAAGTTGATAGCCTGTGTGCCACTGAGCCATCTCGTTTCCACCCACAAAACCTATGGTGAAGATAAGCTCGTCGAAGTCTACAGCTGGAGGACCTTTCCTGCCACTCTTGGGGTCCGTTGGGCGTTGGGTGGCGAAGGGAATGCGATTATGCCTCAGTACGAGGTTCATCCACTTCTTCTTGACCTTAAATATTTCAACAGCGTAGTCCATGAGCCTGCGACTTTCCTCAAAGAGTTTGGAGTCTTCTCCCTTAGCCTTGTAAGCCATTCTCGGGAGGTTTAGACTTACAACCTGCCAGCTCCCCATGGTGAAGTGACTTCCGTTGTTGAAGTAGAGCTTGTCTTCGAAGTCTGGACTGCCCTCAGGCATTTCAACAAAGCAGTAAGCACAGCACTGATAACATGATACGCCTTTGCTGTAGCCCCTATAAGCCGGCATCATGTTGTCAAAGTAGGGGGTTCCAAACTTAGCCACAACCTTGTGAACGTCCAGCCAGAACTCGTCGTACTCTGGCTTGAAAAACTCTGGGCTTATGCCGTTTTCGAGTTTTGGGAAGTTGAAGGGCTTCCCCCAGTAGTCACCTCGATAGGCAACATTGTAAAGCGCCCTGAACATGAGGCGAACCTCGTCCTCGTAGTCTCCGTAGACGTCTGGTCCAACCCTTCCCCTCATCACCACGGGAACCTTTCTCCAGAGCATCGGGACTCCAGGCTGTACCTGAACGTTGCTGAAGACGAGTTGCCCGCCCCTGGCCACATAAGCCTGAGTGTACTCAAAAAACATCATCTGCATGAGTTGCTCAATTCTCTTGTAGTCTAGTCCCCTCATGTAGGGAGCAAGAAAAACAAGAAAGTTGTAAAAGCCCTCACCACCAGCAAAGTTCGTCTGGGCAGAGGCAAGAATCTTAGCTGTATGAAGAATCGCAACCTCCGGATGCTTAGCTGGACCAGCAATACTTGTTCTGGTGCCCATCCCGTCCGGCATTAGACCGTAGTAAAAGAAGTAGCGGAGGTCCCAGTCTTGACAGAAGGGCCTCGTTCCAAAATATTCCAGGTCGTGTATGTGCAGGTCCCCGGCTAGGTGGGAGTCAGCGAGCTTCGGAGGCATTAAGAGTAGGTACTCTTCTCCAGAAACCCAGTCCGCCTTCCTCTTATGAGCAGTCTCGGCGTTTGGCTGGAGGTTCGCGTTTTCATTAGCTTTGTAGCCTTCTCCCACATCCATTAGGTAGGCGTCGAAAACGGGTGCTCCCACTCTGGTTAAAATGTTACGATAAGTGGCGTACTCAGGCTTTTCCTTTGACTTGCCCAGTAAGACGTTGTTTACTAGCTCCCTTATGAGGGGTCCGCTTATGAAGCTGAGTCTTAGGTTTAAGACTTTTCTTTCAACTTCGATGGCTATCTCCTCAGCCTCTTCTTTGCTTATCGGTCTTACCTCGTAAAATTCTTTGGCGAGGTTTGTCTCGGTTAGGAGCTGTTTAACTATGGCGTTTCGATCCCATGGCACGATGAAGCCGTCGCTTCTTCTGACCATGGGTCGTTCTTCACTCGTGTCCCCCTGCCCTCCCTTCCAAAATCCCTAAAATCTTAGCGTCTGCCAGCCTGTCGCCCTCAAAAATTTGGTCCTCTGTATAAACTATGTCTCCAACTTCCAGAGCTGGAGCTGACAGAACTACCAAGTTTCTCATAACTAGATCCGTCATAACATTTGTATCGTCCAAGTTCTTCTCTTCAAACTCGGTATTCCTGCCTTTCAACCACTCTTTTAGCAGAGCGCATCTGGGGCATTTACTAGACGTGTAAACCGCTACCTTATTTACCCGAGGCATCAAGTTCAGAGACTGTTCAGATGAGCCCATGAGAATCACCTCGCGCGGTGCGGTGAGGTAAGATAGAGTTAGGGATGCGGGGGGTATTTTAAATTAATTAGAAGAAATTGTTTAAAATTGTGTATTAAAGTCCTTTCGAAATTAACATGTACGATGCTCGCTCGCCCAAGGCAATACGTTGGGCTGGCGTCCACCGAAATGATACGGAATGTTTGGCTGGTACACGGCTGAAGCAAATTAGCATATTAACTGACCCACACGATGGGCACTTCGACACTACCTCATAAAAAGCTTTTTGACAACGACTGCAGTAAGCGAGGTTTCGGTTGAAGGCGTAGAGCCCCACATGATAGGTTTTGGCGATATGTCTTGTGGCTGATAAAAGCTCCTCAGGTTTCTGCTCTAAGTCAGCGAGCTGTATGAGGGCGAGGTGGCTCCCTGGAGTCAACATGTGAAACCTCTGTTCGATGCTCAAACGGTTTTCCCACGGAATATCAGCGTTCAGGGGTACAGCAACCAAGTCTGTGTAGAAGGGCTGTTCCTTGCCACCCTGAACCTTAACCTTAGCCCAGCCGTACCTCTCCACATCCAATTCCGCCAACCTCTTCGCGGCGTTGTCGTTTGGCACCATGGACAGAACTGCACGATTTTCAGGTTTTTTCGCACCCCTCCTAACGCCCTTAGAAAGACTCTTCACAATTTCTTCAGCCAAACCTAGGGCCCCTTCGTCCTCGTACACAGCTTTTCCAGACAGCGACCGAACAGCCTCGTTCAGTCCCACAAAACTGACAAGGCGAGTGGAGTTTTCAAGTCGATAGTAGTGGTCGCCTTCTACCTCTTGCGTGAGGAAGGGGAGGAGTCCCTCCCTTGCGCGGCTCTTGATGGTTCGATAGTTTATCTCTAAGGCGCGCAGTGTCATCTCCAGCTGTTCGTCTAGAAGCTTGAAGAATCTGGTTTGGTCTCCCTCCGCTTCGTAGGAAACCCTTGGCAGGTTTATTGTGACACTGTCGAGGTTTCCAGTTTGCAGGGTGTCCAGCTCCCAGTCTCCTTTCCAGTCGGCGGCAAACCTGCACCCGGTTGCGGTGTATGAGACTTCCTTCTCATCTTTAGGGCAGAGGTTGGCGAAGTAGGGAAGCCCGGTTTGGGCCGCGAGCCTGTGGGATTGGAGGAGGAGACTCTCACAGTCTTTGTTTGTTAAGGTCTCTTGTCTCAGCTTTATGATGAGGCTGGGGTTGAAAAGGGGTTTGTGCCTCTCGTCTTCGAACATCACTTCTAGGAGAAGGGAAGCTATTAAGCGGGTTTCCTCTGTGAAATCTGCGTAGAAGCCTACGTCTTCTCCGCCTGGTCCAACTGCGTTTCTTTCCTCTAGGAATTTGGGGACAAGGAGTTCTATTCCGAGCGAACTCTCTATGGGGAGGCCCTTCTCTGAGAGGAACTGGTTCAGGTTTGAGACGAAGAAGCGTAAGCCCTCTCTCACCCTCTCTGTTGCTAGGCCTTTAGCGAAGGGCGCCAGGAAAACGTTGAAGAAGTCTAAGGCTTGTTCCCCAGACGTTTCTGTGGCGGCGAGTTTAAAGAGGTTGGATGCCGTTAGCAGTGCGGATTCGAAGGTTTTGGGAGGGGGGTAAGACGGACCTGTGGAGCATATTCCTCCGGGGTTTAGTCCTGCTCGGAAGAAGAAGCGAAGGTTGTGCATGAACTCGTTGGGTTTTAGTATCCAGCAGCCCAGGTTGTTGATGTGGAGTGATCCGGAGAGGTGGGCGTCGGCGATGTCTCTGGGGAGCACGTTTAGGAGGGTGTACTCCTCCATAACCGCGTCGCCTGCAGCCTTGTGGACGGCTTCAGCTCCTAGGGACTGGGCGCCTGTGGACCGTATTAGTTGGGTTACGTCGTGGACTGGGAGTCCTAGGCGTGTGAGTTTGTGTCTGTACTCTTCTAGTCCTTTTTCTATCAGGATTGCGTTGACGATTTCTCTTATGAGGGGGGCTGTCAAGTATTTTGTTTTGAATTCTAGGAGGCGTTTTTCTGTTTCTCTTGAGATTTTTTGTGCTAGGTCTATGGGTACGTTTGCCTCCTTTACCAAGGACTCTGTGATCTTGTTTCTGTCGAACTCTTCCATTGCCAGCCTTGAAGTGCGAACGAGCATCTTTCTCTCGAAGAAGCGCTCTGAGATTTCATCGGCGAAGCTAACCATTGTCTGTCCGAGGTCGGTGAGGCGGTACTTCTTGGTTTTCACGTCCGGCTCGACGAGGTTTGCTTTTAGGAGAAACTTTAGGTGGTAGGCGAATCTTCCGGCGTCTCGGCTGGGATTGAGGCGGAGGATATTCATGATTTCTGTGTAGGAGAGGGGTCCCTTCTCGAAAAGTAGGTCCAGAACCTTCAATCGCATGGTGGACGAAACGGCCTTAAGCACTCTTGCGCCTGAACCCCGGCGAGGCAAACAGGGACACCATAGTCTACTAGTGTGTGTTTAGTTTAAAAAATTAAAGTAAGTTGGTTCATTTCTCTTTCCTAGTCGTCCTCCATAGCCCCCAATCCTCATTTTGGCGCAAGCAATTTTTCCGAGAAAATACTGTTTTCAACATACCTTTTCACTGTATGATCCAAATAGGAGGACCCGATAGGGTAAGGGGGATTGTGCGTGTGGTTTGGGACTTGAAGAGAATACTTATGTAAAGCCTATTGATAGAGAATGTTTTGTCAGAGGGGGCTGTCGGCTAGCTTGGTCTAGGCTCCGAGACTCGGGCTCTCGGGACGGGAGTCCAAATCTCCCCAGCCCCACCATACCGTGCTTCATTGCTTTCAAAGATGGTTGTTTAATTCGCGGGCGCAGGTTGATGCTTCAGAATTTTTCCGTCCCTCATATAATAAATGACGTTTGCATGTGAGGCTATCTCCTCGTCATGCGTAACTAGGATGATGGTTCTTCCCTCCTTGTTCAGTTTCTGAAGAAGGTGAACAACTTCATCGCCGGACGCTGAATCAAGATTTCCCGTGGGCTCGTCAGCTAGAATGATTCTCGGATTGTTTGCTAACGCCCTTGCGATGGCAACCCTCTGTCTCTCCCCTCCAGACAGCTTGGTTGGCACAAAGTCTATGCGCTCTTCCAAGCCCACCAACCTGAGAAATTCCTCAGCTCTCCTAACTCTCTCTTTGTTAGGTAGACCTAACTCAAACATTGGAACTTCAATGTTCTCACGGGCAGTCAAAACTGGAAGCAAATTGTGCAACTGAAAAACAAAGCCAATCTTCTTGGCTCTGATCTCATCCAAGTTTTTCACCTTGGACAAGTCAGTGCCATCCACCATCACAATGCCCGAAGTAGGTCTGTCTAAAGCGCCAAGTATGTTTAGAAGAGTTGTTTTTCCAGAGCCAGACGGCCCCATAATTGCAATGAACTCTCCTTCTCGAACCTCAAGGTTCACGCCGTTGAGGGCTTTAACTCTGCCTTCTTCAAAAGTTTTAACGAGGCTCTTAGCGACTACTATCCTGTTCACGTTTCATCTCTCCTCTTCACTCATATCTCAGAGCCTCGCCCGGAGACAGTTTGCTTGCTCTGTAGGCTGGATAGAAGCCGCCAACGAGTCCAACAGCAAAAGCCACAACAAAAGCCCTCACAAAAGTGTCTAAAGTGAATATTGGTTCCAGAAGCCCCCCAACAATTGGATGAAGCAGAAGCAACTGTACCCCAAAGAACCCAAGCAATGAACCCACGGGGACCGAGAACAAACACAACAGCATAGACTCACCCAAAACCATACTCAAGACCCGTCTTCTCCTCCAGCCCACGGCTCTCAAAACGCCTATCTCCCGAGTGCGCTCATAAATCGACATAATCATCGTATTCGTCACGCCTATTCCACCAATCAGGATGGCGAGGAAAGAAACCGCCAAGTTGACTGCATCCAAGACCTCCAAGCCCTTGTCAACCTTGCCAAGCTCAACTACAGACTTTATTGTGACAAGGTCAGGGTATGTTTCCTCAATTCTGTGACAGATCTCCTCTATATTCGCTCCTTCTTCCAGCTCCACATAAACTATCATCACATAGCCCTCTTTCTTCTCCATCTCTTGCAACTTCCTGAGCGAAAGCGCCAACCCTCTATCCTGGTAAAGGCTTCCTGTTTCGAAAACTCCTGTGATGTTGAACTCTTCTTGTCCTAGAACCAGTTTGTCTCCAACAGCCTTGCCTATGTCTTTTGACAGCACCTCTCCTATGATGAGTTCATATTCTTGAGAGAAAGAAGACCCATTCACAATGTTCACGCCGAACATCAGCAAATCTTCCTCATTGACTCCCCAAGTTATGGTGTAAGGATTACCCTCGACTGGGTAAAATGTCATGAAAGCGCCCGCAGCTTTCTTGACCCCCTCTAAAGCCTCAATTTCCTCCACTCTATCCTCGGCAATTTTGCTAAATTGCAAATCAGAAACTCCGCTCTGCGCCACGGAAAAGTCAGCCTCGCCGGACTTGAGTATCCCTTCCATTCCGGACTTCATTCCACTCATTAAGGCTCCCAGGGCGACGATGGTGGCGATTCCGATTGAGATGCCGATCGTGGTGAGGGAGCTTCGAGTTTTGCGTCTCAAAAGGTTCTTGAGGATTAAAGTCGGGAATCGCATTTTTCATCCCCATTGCTTCAACTCAATGGCAAAAGTTGAAAGCACAACAGCGATCCTGGTCAGTTTGGGTTTTTCTCCCTCTTCACGATTTCTCTGGCGACTATCACTCCTGAAACCGAGGCTTGGACTAGTCCTCTGGTAACTCCAGCCCCGTCCCCAATAGTGAATAGGTTGCGAATCTTTGTCTCCAAGCAGTTGCTTAACTCCAACCTCGAAGAGTAGAATTTCACCTCTATGCCGTAGAGCAGGGTGTGGTTTGAGTTCACTCCAGGCGCAATCTGGTCCATTGCCTCAAGCATCTCGCGGATGTCTGCCAAGTATCGGTAGGGCAGAACGAAGCTTAGGTCTCCGGGTGTAGCGTTCTTCAGAGTGGGGGCGACCACGCTTCTCCCAATTCTTTCCTCGGTTGAGCGGCGCCCAGCCTTTAGGTCGCCGAGCCTCTGAATTATCACTCCTCCACTGAGCAGGTTGGTGAGTCGGGCAAGGTATTTTCCGTAGGCAATTGGCTCCTTAAAAGGTTCAGTGAAGGAGGTGCTGACTAGGACAGCGAAGTTTGTGTTTCCCGTCTTTCTCTCGGCGTAGCTCTGGCCGTTCACAGTTAAGACACCATTGTACGACTCGGTTATGACTTCGCCTTCGGGCGCCACACAGAAGGTTCTCACCTGATCGTCGAAGGATTTGGAGTAGTAAACGAACTTGGGCTCGTACAAAGCGCTCGTTAGTTCCTCCAAGACTGGAGCCAAGATTTCAACTCTGACACCCACATCCACAGGGTTGTTGGGTGTTTTCAGTCCTAAAGCCTGCGCCTCAGACTTCAACCATTCGGCTCCGCTTCTGCCCGGAGCCACGACAACGTATTTCCCATAAATCTTCTTCCCAGAAGTTGTTTCCACTCCCTCAACCCTCTGGTTCTTCATCAGGAGGTCCTTAACCTCGGTTTTGGTTCGAATCTCAACCTTGTCTTTAAGATGACTACGCATCCTGTGAAGCACATCGCCACATTTTTCTGTGCCCATGTGGCGCAGCTTCTGAGGAATCAATTTGAGGCCAGCAAAGGAGGCTCTTCGTCTAATTTCCTCCACCTTGTCTGGGTCGGCTCCGTAGAGGTGTCTGGGCGCTCCAAACTTCAGGTAGATCCCGTCCACATAATCTACAAGCTCTGAGAGTTCCTTGTCGCTGCGGTACTCGTTGAGCCAACCTCCAACCTCGGTGGAGAGGGTGAGTTTTCCGTCGCTGAAGGCTCCGGCGCCTCCCCAGCCTGAAAGAAGAGTGCAAGGTTCACAGTTTACGCATCCTAGACCTCGGCTTGCTGGGCATTTGCGCTTTTCAAGGTCGGGTCCCTTGTCCAGCATGAGCAAGCTTAGGTCCGTATCCTTGGTTAGCTCCAGAGCTGAGAATATGCCGGCTGGACCAGCTCCAACGATTATCACATCAAACTGCAAGGGACATCAGCTCAGAGCCCAAAACTACATGTAATAACTACCATATATGCTTTAGTGATACTTGCTAAGTTTGTTTCTAGAAGGCTTTTGCCGTTACGAAATATGCTAACTAGGCTTACGCAGACGCGTCTCCACGCCTTAGTACCGACGTCCCCCTTTTGTCCAGTCTAATCTTTGATCGCCTCAAGTAGGCTCATCACGTTCCAAAGCTTCACTCTAGTGTAGGCCGGCATATTAGGGTCTTGAAGAATGTCGTCTAGAATGGATATGGCGTTAGAAGCCCTCACCGCCGGAGTGTATTTCGTCACCTGCAAGGCACCCATGGAGTCCTTAGCTGCTCTCCTTATGTTCCTAGGAGTGGTGGTGTCCTCTGAAACCTGCCCAAGGATAACCAACGCCTGTTTTATTCTGTCCTCGTACTCTGTCAGCTTCTTCTTACGCACCACACAAAACCCTCCGAAGAAGCGCAGATGCATGGTTAGACTACGCTAACCTCTATTAATGTTCTGGTTAGAATTTATGCTGTTTGGTGCCCTAATACATAGGCTTCCTACACTTCTTGCAAAATAACCAAGCCGCTTTGGCGGACTATGAGGCAGTTGGCTATCTTATCAACATCGTTGTCGCATTTATCTCTGCAGTGGAAGACCCCTTTTCCAAAATTCGCAGACTTCGCACATTTTTCGTCCTGCCTAGGTGCAGCTGAGGTAAACCGCTGAATGACAGAGTCCTATCCTCTAGTCGCATCTGAGTCTAACAATTTTGTCGCGGAGTCTCTTTGCCTCGTCGCAATCAGATTTGAGACGTCGCAACTCCTCTAGCTTCTTCTTGAGGTCAGCCACTTCTCGCTGAATTTCCTTTAGTTTGTCACTCAATTTTGCCACAGAGTGGCAAGCTGACCTTGGGCTAAAAATGACTTATGAAGGGAAAATCAATATTCAGAATCAACATTTTCGCAGATGAAAGAAATCAGTATAAATCGGGCGCCTACTTACTTATTATCCTTAGAGGGTTGCAAGTTGCCTGAAGACACAAAGCCGATTCAAACCATGGCGGACCTTCTCAGGCAGGGAGCCACCCTCACAGAGCTCTCTTGCCCAGCCTGCTCCTCACCCCTCTTTAAACTTAGAACTGGAGAACTCTGGTGTGCCCAGTGTCAAAAACGCGTGATTGTGGTAAAAGAGGGAGCGCCAGCAACAGAGGCAACGGGTCTAGTGACCCTCGGAGCCCTAGAGTCCACAGTTCTAACGAAGATACAGGAGATCGAGAAAAAAATAAGAGAGGAAACAGACCCTCAGGAACTGGAAAAACTGAGTTCTATTCTCTCCAAACTGCTGGAAAACCTTGAAAAGTTAAGAAAGATGAAGGGCTAAGAGTGCTAGGACGCTACGAAAACTTTCCCGAGCTCGTCCACAGCAGTGCGAGTTTCAGTCATAAGTCCACAGAGAGGAAAATGGAACAAGCGATTCTTCGTGCCCTCCATCAGCTAAACCAGGAAAAACACGATATCAACGCCGTTTCACCCTTCTCCACACCAGGATGCGAGGTTAGCTTCGAGTTTGGAGTGGCAGAAGGCGTTACCTTCAACTACTTGGACAAGGAGGAACTGGAAAGACTTCAAAAGGGTATTAGAAAAGAAGCGCTACCAACCCTCGACTTTTTCTGCGTCGTGCGCTACCACACCCTAAAAGAGGGGAGAAGAAGACCGTTAAAGTTTGATTATCACCTCCTCCGCTTTATCCCTCACCACAACAGCGTGGAAGTTCAGGTCGCCCATGAGCGCGGTTCCAGACGTGTTCCACTGGAAGATCTCACCAACTTTATAATTGAACAGATACGCGAGGAACTTTCCAGAAAAGGATGAAGCCGCTGACCAGTTTGGGATTTTTTGCACGGCATGAGTATGCATTTGTAGTTTTGTTGAACTGATAGACGCAAAGGTTTATTAAATATTACTATATAATAAATATTTGGATTTCGAATCCGCATTCTGTGGCAAAAGGAGGGAAAAAGCCACAAATAACATTGAACTGGGTCGGAGAATATGAAAGATTCCTTAATTTTTGTTACGTTCTTTGTTTTCTGGACATTGGCAACTATCGTAGCTCCGGTTCCGTTATTCCCAGGAAACATGGTTTACATATGGTTTGAAGCATCACCAGTGTCCTATTTCTTTTACATAAGTGCTATCATAAATGGGATCACTTATGGGTTAGTCATCTGGATAGTTTATGAACTATGTTCCAAAATGGTTGGGAGTTCAACTTCAGAAGAGCTAACAGAGGAAGAAAAGGAACACGCACAGGCATTGCCAAATGACTTCGGAGTAGTTGTTTGTCCAAACCCTAAATGTCAAAGGGAAATCGAAGAACCTATCCTCTTGAGCAATCTCTCAGCAACACTAGATGAGCAGTATTACGCGTGTCCCCACTGTTTTATGAAACTGGGGGCGGACAGCAGTCAACTCCAAAAAGAAGAGGAAGAAAACGAAGGGTGGTCGGATTAACATAAAGAACAAGGGAGCACCTAAGAACAAGCTCGTTCATAACAGTTTGCATGCACGCGCTATAGGCCGGTTCTTTCTTAAATCTTAGCGCAACTTGAAATGTAGTGGGATGTAAGACCGGGCGTCTGCGGAGTACATAATGCTCGTGGTACTTTACTACGAGGATACCCGTGGTATGTGCGTTCAAATATGGGCGCGCGTGTTCTGTCTATGTAACTTCCTCTATAATACGGCTACTTGTGCTTGTTGTTTGAACGCCTTTTGCCGATTTTCCGTTCTTGCTATATTGTCAAGTTTGAAATAACCCCTTTAAAATTCTAAGGCTTGTTTGTAACAGATTGGTCTGGTGGTTTGGACCATGAAGATGGTTAGCTGTCCAAAGTGTGGAGGACTCTTAGTGAAAAAAGGAAGCAAAAATAGATACTGCTGTGAAAATGAGGATTGCCCCGTCATATTTGTGCGAAATCCCTGGGACCCAACTAAAAGGGTGATAGCTTGCACATCACTGCGTTTACATTAAGACGTAAACAATGTACTCCGCAAACGCGCGCTCTTACATCCCCTACTACTTTTTTCAAGCTAAACTATTAGAGGTGCTCTGACTCTTTAAGAAGTTCAGAACTGTTGTCAGGATGTCTCTTGCCACCTCATCTCTCGGTCTGTTTCCGTCCACACGTACTAGCCGTCCATCTTTCACAAACTTCATGTAGACATCCCTGACCTTCCGCTGAACCTCTAGCTTCTCCATGACAGACCTCTTCCGTTTTATTCTCTTGACCACCACCTCCGGCGGAACGTCGATGTAAATGGCTAGGTCCGGGGTGACCACTGATCGGTTGATCTCTTGGATCCAGTTCAGGTCTAAGCCAGCTGCTCCCTGATAGGCTAGGCTAGAGTAGACGTACCTGTCGGAAACCACGATCTTCCCCTCCTCCAAAGCGGGCTTTATCCTTCGCTCCAAATGGTCAACCCGGTCAACAGCGAAGAGAAGCGCTTCCACCGCAATGGGCACGCGTCTCTTCCTTTGGAGAATGTGGGTCCTTATGAACTTCCCGATGTCGCCCGGACTCGGCTCAGTTGTGTACATGGCTTCAAAGCCTCTTCGCCTCAGTTCTTTGACGAGTCGACGCGTCTGCGTGGTTTTTCCGCTGGCATCTAAGCCTTCGATGCAGATGAAAGTTCCCTTTTTCCTCAAGTGTCAGCCTCGCCCTTCATGTCAACTATGCTCGGGCATAAATGACTTTTCATCGATCAATTTATAATACATGCAAACTCAGAAGATAGCGGAGACCTTTGACGATGCGGCGTTACTGGGGTGAGATCAAGGATCCTGTTCACGGATATGTTTACATCACCCAAGCTGAGAAGGAGGTCATTGACTCTTTTCCGGTGCAGAGGCTTCACCGGCTGAGGCAACTGGCCGGAGCGGAGTACGTTTATCCAGGCGCAAACCACACCCGCTTTGAGCACTCTGTTGGAGTCATGCATCTAGCCGGGCTTTTGGCGGAGAATCCCCACCTCTCCCAGTTTCTCTCAGAAGACGATGTTCAGAAGGTTAGAATAGCCGCCCTTCTTCACGACGTTGGACACGGACCCTTCTCCCACGTCTTTGAGCACCTTCTCGTGAAATTCTTGAACAAAACCCACGAGGACATAAACGTCTGGATTGTCCAGAAGTCAGAGCTGAGAGATGTGCTCAAGGGCTTAGGATACGATCCGGACGAGCTTGCGAAGCTTTCAGTGGGGATGCTGCACAGGCCAGGGCGGGCTTTCATGGATCAGATCCTCCGAAGCGCTGTGGATGTGGATAAACTTGACTTTGTTGTCCGCGATACATATCATACTGGCGCAGAGTATGGGTACGTGGATGTCTTCCGCCTCATCCACATGCTCGACGTGTTGGACGAAAACCTCGCGGTTGACTTAGGCGCCCTCTCTGCCCTCGAATCCTTCATTCTGGCGCGAATAGAGTCTTTCAAGAGCATTTATTTCCACAGGGTTGGGCGGGCTGTTCAGATCATGCTCGCAACGGCTATGGAAGAGGCGAAGGACGAGCTGGGCTTGGTGGGCTTCAGATCGCCAGAGGAGTACCTGGCTCTGGACGATTACACGGTTTGGACCATGCTGAAGGGCTGTAAGAAGTCGAAGGGGATCATAGAGAGTTTGGAGAGGCGTAAACTGCTCAAGTGTGCCTACGACCAAACCTTCTACGTGAAGGACAAAACCGTTTCCAGCCTCTTCAGTGTAGAGGAGATTCGAAACCAGATGAGGGACAAAATCGCCTCGGAGGCAGGGGTCAATCCCAGATCCGTTGTGATTGACGTGCCAACCCTTCCCTCCGTGCCCTACCGGCACTCTGTTCTCCTAGAACCTATGGAAATTCCTGTTTTCCAACGAACCCGAGACGGCGAAAAGGTTCCTCAGCGGCTCAGCGACATATCTGGAATCTTCGACGTGCTCAAGGGGTTCATAAACATCTTGCGCGTCTACACAGAGGAGAAACACCGAGAGAAGGTTGGCGCTGCTGCCGCAAAACTGCTCGGAGGAATCCCCTCCTCAGCAAAGATATCCTTCTAAGTTGATGATAAGAGAAAGTTGAAGACCAAGATTCTCTGGTTTCCAGACGTCCATGACTCCACGGTCGGCAGTTACGTAGCTTTCGCCATCTTTATTCCAAGGCGATTAACGAGGCGTATAGATCGATTAGGGGGAAGAGGAGTATTATCAGTAGAGACGCCAATGTTTTTAGAGTCTTTGTAACGGAGCCCACTTTTTCGTTTTTAACACTCTTATCTTTAAGCCAATCCTTATAGGCTCCTTCAAGAAGAAACTCCCATGCGATACAGAGTATGAACCCAGAAATCACCAGGTGCGGACCATATCCCCAAGACACGAACGATGGTGGCAGACCCAGTTCCGTCACCCACGGATGTTCCGCCCTCTGCTTCCAATAAAGTTCCTCCATCGCTTTGATCATTTGTTTATAGGCTATAACGTGTTGATGCCAAGCTAACGTCCAGGCTATTGTTACGATTAGAAGTATCACGAACGCTATTTTGAATCTACGTCTCACCCATCTTCCTCCGATTTATCTTTTATTGTTCTCTTTCTGCCCTTCTCTTAGGGCTAGGCGGTGAACGCCTCCACCATCCTCCTTATAATTTACTGTCCTTTCAGTCTCCAAAAAATTGTACAGTTGAACTTCTTATAAGTCTTCTTAGCGAACATAAACGCTCGTGACTTTCATGAAATGATGTTACTTCGGCTTATGTAGGAATGCTAAGCTAGCGATAGCTCTTCTGATCTCTGGCTCTAGCACCCGGACCGCCGAACTTCTTCGGCTCCTTCCGCCTAGAATCACCTGCAATCATGGTTCTGTCATACTCTGTTAGAGCCGTTTTAACCTGCTTGCTCTTCGTCCATCTTGCAAGAGCCCTAGCGATGGAGGTGCGCACGGCTTCAGCCTGCCCCATAAAACCTCCGCCGGAAACCTTGATATTGATGTCAAGTTGTTTCCAAACTTCCTCGCCAGTTTGGAGGAGGGGTTCCACGATCTTGCTGCGGGCGATTTCGGGCTCAAAAATCTCGAGGGGAACGTTGTTAACGCGAATTCTTCCCTGCCCCTCTCTAACTGTCGCTCGGGCGATTGCAGTTTTTCTTTTCCCGCTCGTCAACAGGACCTTTTTTGTTTTTGACGTTTCACTCACCCGCTGGGGTCCATCCTATTCTCTTAGCTAGTTCTTCCACTCTTATGTAGGGGCACTTCAGCCTTTGTGCATTTGCTTCTGGTATCGTTTGTGTCTCCTTGCCTCTAAACTCGTCGGGCACTCCGATGTAAGCCCTGAGTCTCTTGTAAGCCTCTTTTCCCTTTGGGTTTTTCCAGGGAAGCATGCCTCGCACGGTTCTTCGAACGATCTGGTCTGGCCTCCTTGGGTGGAGGGGTCCTTTGCCTGGGTGGCCCACCTCTAGTAGAGCCTTTTTCTCCTCCACAACGCTGAGTCTCCTGCCCGATATAGCTGCTTTCTCGGCGTTTACAATGACTATTGTTTCGCCTTGGAGGAGGCGCTTGGCTACGGTGCTGGCTACCCTGCCCAGTATCAGTTCCGTCGCATCGATTATGACGGGTTCGGTGCTCATCGACTTCACCAGTGCCCTCGGACTTTTCTTCACTATTTGCGGAACAGATAAACATTTCCTTTAGCTCAAAACAAAGAATATGTAGAGGAACGAAAATGCCCCGTAAGACGGTCCTGCTTGTGTGCTACGGAAACATATGCAGAAGCCCCATGGCACAAGGCTTCCTAAACATGATATTAGAGAGAAATGACAGAGGCGAAGAAGTGAAGGTTCTTTCAGCAGGTTTGAACGCTGTTGGAGGGACACCTACAGCAGAGGCCATAGAGACCATGAGACAAGAAGGCATAGAAATCTCGGGTTTGATTTCAAGGCAACTAACTAAGAAGCTGATTGAGGAGGCAGGCCTCATTTTAACCATGGAAAAACGCTACAAAGACGACATTCTTTCACGGCACCCAGAAGCCAAAGGCAAGGTTTTCACGCTGAAAGAGTTTGCGGGTGAAAAAGGGAACATGGATATTGAAGACCCGTATGGTAAGGGCATGGAAGCCTACAAAACATGTGCAATGGAAATAAAACTGTGCTTAGCCAATGCCTTCAAAAGGATCGTTAGGGGTGTTTCCTAGGTTCAAACCTCTCGGCGCCCGTGATTTTTAGGGCTAGGAAATGATGAGAACCGATAAGCTTATATGGACCGCAATGTTCCTCGATATTGAACAACGATGAGAATTGAACTAGCGATGGAAGCTGACGAATTCAAGGGAGATTGGGAATTTTGAGGCATAGAAAATTGTTTGTCGGGAGTATGGTTGCGATTTCGGTTGGGATAATTCTGCTAGTCTTGGGGAACATTATTATGCCTTTTGGGATTGAAGAACACACGAGCGGGTTCTGGATTTTCACCAAGACTTGGTATGAGGGCACAGTGGTCTACTATTTGGGCTTCGCCATTGCCGTCATAGGACTCATAACCATAATTGGAGGCATATCTGGAATAATCATCAGCATAGTTCTGGAACTCTTGGACAGGTACGCGTATGCCCCTCCAGCCTGAACTTCGAGCTTCGCCACTTCATGAACGTCTACGGGGGCATGAAGCTTTGTGGCGTTCCTTCTCTATCTTAATGAATGAGAACCGATAAACTTATATGAAACGCAATATTGCTCAATATTGAGCGACTATGAGAGTTACACTAACGATAGAGGCAGACGAATTTAAGTTGGCCCAGACACTTTCGAAGTTCTCGAAACGGTACAAGAGCAGCTACACCCTTGCCAGGCAGAACCACGAGTTCATCCTGAGCGTGAAGACGGACGACTTTGGTGAACTTGTCAGACGTCTGAGTCATATAAAGGGGTGTAAATTCAAAATTATGGAACTCCATGAAGGTGCAGCCACAGGCGCTGGCATCATAAATGTTAACTTGACAAAGACCAACATAGACGCCCTCGTTGGCAAGTCCACCGTAGCAAAATCCAACATCGACCCGATTGACGGAGGCGTCATAAAATTGTTGGGTGAACTCTGGTTCTGCCGCCCGAAACATGACAGAGTCATAAAGGAGGGTGCAAAGGTCGAGGTCGTTGGTGTAGAAGGAGTTAGCTTAATAGTGGAAGAGGTGAAATGAAAAGTGTTGGAAGTCGCACTCGCTGTTTTGGGAATAGCTGCATTCATCGTACTCTTGATATTGCTTGCAGGATTCAGAAGAGTGAACCAGTATGAGAGGGGCTTAGTCGAGAGGTGGAACGCTTACGAAAGAACCGTTGAGCCTGGATTAAGGTACATCTGGCCTTTTACTCATAGAATGTACAGGGTGAACATGAGGGAACAGGTCATAGATGTTCCGCCCCAAGAGATTATCACGGAGGACAACGTTGTTGTCACAATCGATGCCGTG
>Ga0315312_1001478_pt1 | contig 18127 bp, 23 predicted proteins | sample TDP7_MG_FD_203629 | JGI IMG/M metagenome (GOLD analysis project Ga0315312, IMG submission 203629) | Freshwater sediment microbial communities from Lake Towuti, South Sulawesi, Indonesia - TDP7 | ecosystem: Environmental > Aquatic > Freshwater > Lake > Sediment | place: Indonesia: South Sulawesi... | reverse complement strand
TATGTCTCCCTTGTTCCTAGCCTCATCAAGCAGGGCAGTAACGCGGCGGATCGGAGAAATTCGCAGAAGTGCAACTCTATCCGATAAGCCAGTCATCGGAGTTCCACCAAAGGCTACGAGGATTGTATTGTGCGCCCGTATAAGAAATAGTGCGTCTCTCCTCGACAAGCGAAGAGGAAAGACTATTTGGATGCTCCAGCGAGTTCAGTGTGGGCAGCGAGCGTTGTCAGATCAGAGGTCTTCGCAGATGATTTCGATCAGGGACCCGACATTGGAGGAGGCCGCCTCCATAGTTAGGCGATCGCTATCCGCCCAAAGGCTGCTTATATTGACTGGGAATTGCCGCGTCGAATACAAAGGGAGAGCCTCCTCCACCCTTGACTGGGGACAAAGGGTTCTCATAGTGAAACGTGACGGGTCAGTGCTGGTCCATAGGCCTTCAGGTTATGAACCGGTCAACTGGCAGCCCTCGAAATGTTTGTTTCGAGTTGAAGCGGGGGCAGAAATTCTGTCGATTGTCGCTGCGAGGCCTCAGCAGAAGGAGACGCTCTCGCTTTTCTTCGATCGAGTACTATCACTTGAGTCCTATGATCTGATTGACAGAGCAGCTTTCGACCTCTATGTTTCTGAGGAGCAGATGAAGGAAGCGATCCTCGCAAGACCAGAGTTGGTGGAGGAGGGATTCCGTCCGATAGGTTCAGAGAAGAGCCTTGGAGAGGCTGGCTTCACTGACATCGTGGGAGAAGACTCGAATGGCAACTTTGTTGTTGTCGAGATAAAACGGAACGCTGCGGGAAGAGAGTCTGCACTTCAATTGAACAGGTACATTGACTCGATCAAGAAGAACATTGGTCGAGGACTGAGAGGGATAATTGTTGCCCCCGAGTTGAGAAAAGGCACTCAAGGGTTGCTTGCCTCGATGAACCTTGAGTTCAAAGCGATATCTCCACAGAAGTGCTCAGAAGTGTTGGCGGAACGAGAGACAAGGAAAATCAGCGAATTCTTTCGAAAGAAGTAGAAAGGCCATGAGCAATCAGACCAGCGATCAACATTGGAGGCAGAAGAAGCGTGCTCTGGTTGGGTACGAAGCGGGCATCGGCACGTATGATCGACTCTATGGCGAAGAACAGGAGAAGAAGTATGAGCGTTGTTCCCGATACCTTGATGGCGCGTCGGGCAAGGTGGTTCTGGATTGTGGATGTGGCACGGGAACGCTGCTAACGTGGTTGTCCGGGCAAGGCGGATTCTTCGTTGGAGTAGACTATTCTAAGGCCATGCTCAAACTTGCGCGGAAAAGAGCTGTGTTGGCAGACAATGTCGACCTTATCTGTGCTGACGCGGACAACCTTCCCTTCAAATCTGCGAGCTTTGATCGAGTCGTGTCCTTTACCATGCTGGGAAACATGCCTGAGATAGGAAGAACTCTTCGGGAATTCGGGCGGGTCTCAAGAGATTCGGCGCAAATCGTTCTGTCGTTTGCCAAGAGAAACGTTAAGGCAGATGAAGTATTGAGATGCATGGTGAACGCCTCTGTTCGCCTTAGAGAGTTTGTAGATGACGAGGATCTCAAGGACTGGGTCGCAGTCGGCGAAAGGAGTTCTGAGGCGACAGCAGAAAAGCCTTAACGCCTCTTAGTTGACCTGAAAAGCCTTATAGAGACTGATTAATCGCCTTCTAAAAGGGGCCTTGAGCTGCGGCTGGGTTGAGCTATGAACAGATACGGTCGCAGCCCGGGGGAGAAATAGACGAATTTGTTCGTATCTCTCAGGAGCCGGGAAACCCGCCCCCCAACTACAACCGCCAGCTTAGACGAGTGCCTGCGGTCGGGTAGATCAGCCTGGTCTAACCTGCTAATCTTGGTAGATCATAACCGCCGGGATGGGCATGTTTTTTGTGAGAGCATATCGCGGTCTAAGTGACGAATTCCTGCAGTAGATAATGCTGTCACCCTTTATTGATGGGGGTGTTTTGGTGAGTGGCTTTTGTTTCTCACTTTCAGATTGATCTCATACGGATTGCCTGTAACCGGGGGAATGTTCTGTCCGTTGTCCTAATTGATTGTTGTGGAAGTATCGCTCTTGTTGATCTGCTAGAGATGCGTTTGTGTATCGCGATTGTCTGATGAAATATCACCCAGAAACGTATATGCGGGCTGTTTTTGATCCATAAATGAGTATGGAAGGGTACATCAGCTTAGTCCTTGCGTTGCCTTGTGACTTCTCAAGCCCTAATGGGGAGGTTCAGGTGGGTCTGTTCGAGGGCGGGTGAGGGGGAACGACCTGGAAAGGGGGCATTCTTTCGATGTAACTGCATAGTGCAGGCCTGCTTTGCGAGTCGATAGGCTATTGAGTGTCGTGGGCCTATCTTTGTCTATGGCAAGGATCAGTGTGGTCGTTCGCCGGCATAAGAGTAGAGAGGGTGAAACGCGCACATATGAGACTACTGATGAGATCGCTCACTGCTGGCAGCTGCTTACGAAGGAGCAGCAGAGCAGCTTGGATGAGCAAGCTGCGAGGAACAAGGAGGACTTGCCAGTGCTTCTTGAAAGGTTGCTTAAGGAGCGAAGGCTGTAGCAGCCCAACCGGAATGTTCCTTGAATCAAAGTTGCAAGCAGATGCTGAGAGATGATGCGTTTCCGCGTGCTGGTTTTTGATATGTAAACGGGTAACATGTGTTCGAGCGCATATTAGCCGAGAAAGTGTTTTTCGACCAGTCCTATGCCGTAGTAGCCGGCATACGCGCGCGTCGACATTGAGATTTCATGGGGGCCGCTGTGTCGTCTGGCTCCTGACCCACTGTTCGCAGAGAGGTCTACTATGACCAAGGGCAAAGCGTTGATCCTTTCACATGAAAGCAGGAAATGGACCTGGGCTTCAGAGCACGACGTTAAGCGCGACAGAGGCAGAAACGCTTACCATTACTTCGAGGACATGAGTTCTGCGTTTTCCAGAGAAATCTTTGCTTCGCTTAAGCTGTTTCCTTCGATAGCGGTACAGGTTAAAGAGCGAGATGACTTCATACCTATGGCGATTTCATTGAGAAGGGCCAGGTTGGATCTTCTGCGCGGAACTAGAGGCAGACCCCGCACTCCCTGGCACTCCCCCTCTAGCATGATCTCCCTTGACTATTTGGTTAGAATCTCAAAGAAGTACGAACTGGACTCTTCCACCCTTCTTGATTGCATTCAATGCGCTTGGACTCAGGGAGAGTCCTCCTTTGACAGCGTATCGGTCAAAAGACGGCAGGCTATGGGGAACGACGGAATCTTCCTGATAACTCAAAATGATCAGATCATGACACAACTCAAACTCGCGCCGGTACAACTGGAACAACTAAGAAGATCAGGTCTCCACAATCTTCTATTAGAAGATTACGTTATCGACATGAGAGCTAGACCGGACCCGGAGGACCTGATGATCAAAGACTTGAACCCTCGTACCAAACGATTCAACCTTCAAGTGAAAGTCATTGAGAAATCAACGCCTAGAATTGTTCTTTCTCAATGGGGCAAGGAACTCCTGCTCTCCATAGCAACAATCAAGGATCGAAGCGGAACAATCAAACTACCTCTCTGGAACGACCAGATAGAAATGGTCTCAGTCGGAGACATACTACGCATCGAAAACGCGCAACTAAAGAAATTCCATGGAGAACTGAACCTTAGAGTCGGCAAGTCCACCATGCTACGAATAGTCGAGAAAGAAGATGAATCAAACGGCCAGAGGGCTGCCTAGAACAAAGGAGATTGCTAGAGAGTCTAGCATGGACCTGACGTAATGAAGACGCTTGCAGACTACTCAAGTACGACTCGCTGTGGCCTGTTGCAGGTTTTCGAGTCTCGACAACTCTCCTAAGGCAAGTTCGGGAGGTCGTGAAACTCCGTACGCGATATGATCTAATTAATGCAGAAGAAAACTGACGAATACGATCATTTTTGCAGCGCATAACTGCAGAAAACCAAGACTACAAGGAACTAACCAGTGAAAACATCAAAGAATGAAGGATTCAACTGTTTCTTTTAGAGATCCGAAAGAAAGCCTAGGTTTTCTACGCATCATGGAATACGTATTTTCCGAAAGCCAAACGAAACACCAGAGACTAGTCCTCGAAGAAACCAAAACCCAGGTAGAAAACTAGGAAAATCAAGTCTAGACACAGCGATACTCACGTGGACTTCGCCCCCCAAACCCCGTCCACGTGGCTGTCAAAAAACGGTCCTTATGTTATATCCCCCGCATCAATAGATACACACACATTTGTAACGACGGACGACGACACATGTCGGAGGAAGAATCCTCCAGACCTCCTCTTCCTTTTCCTGCTGCTCTCGCTACACGAAGATTCAGCTTAGGAAGGTTGAGACTTCGCATGCATGCGGAACAGCGATAGGTGAGGCTCTTCACATATTTCATGGCTGCTAAAACGTTGAAGAAGAATAGGACTTTCTCTACGGGCCGACAGTCGATGCGACGTCGCCGGAAATTCACGAGAACCCACCGGAAGGCTAAGGAACCTTAGATTTGAGCAATAAAATCCATTGTGCCGCGGCAAAGGCAAGGCTTGCAAGAGTTGTCTCAACTGCGGATTTCAAATTCTAATACCGGGTGGTTTGACATTACACGGAGATGATTGGGATTGCGGATACGAAATGCTGAGGACGCAAAGAGCATGGTCAGGAAGTACATCATCGGTACTAGGTCACGGCATGGAAGAATAGCTTCGATCCTAATGGAACAGGAAACTAAAGGTCCAGACGATAAGGGCGTGTGGACGATAAGGGGAACCTACGTTACAGAAGAAGGCGAAAAGGAACAATTCACTGCCTCCGTCACATCCCGTGGTGAAGTGCTAATGATCAACCTTACTTCCCATGATATTAGCGGAAAACGTCCGTCGAACCTCCGCAGGTGACAGTCGGCCCACAGTTTAGGTAGAACGGAAGCCAAGATGCCCAGCGCTAGTGGCACTGTTGCGAAGACTCCCACGACAAGGAACGATTCCCAGCAGAAAGAGGATCAGCACGACCGCAGCGATGACAAAAGCATAGGAGAAGAACGTTGAAAACGGAAGATAGGAAGATGGGTCAGTACAACCAGCGCTTTCTAACCCTTCTCGTAGAACTCTACTGTCCTTAGGCTCTATGTATTCATTGTTAGAACCGCTTGGCAGGAGTCCAGTGATGAGCAAGATAAGAAACACGTGTCTCCAGTACAGGTGCATCAAATGTTGTTTGAATACGGAGAGGCTACTGAGCAGTTCAGATATCCGACAGATAAGGAGTCTTGGCTTCTCTAAGAATTTTTTCATTGTCAAGAGGAATGGGAAGCGCCAACTCAAGAATTCGGCGGGAGATGTATCTTTCACAACGTCGGCGATGTACCATCCATAATGATCGGCCTGACTGTTGTCGGCTCTACCCAATCATTTTGCGTGAAGACACTGGAGAAACAGATCTCGATTCATACTGCCCACATCACAGAAAGTAAGTTACGCCAAGCATTTCACGAAGTCATAAAACTCGTTCGAGAATTGGATGTGGAGACGAAGAGACAACTCACATCCGGGGAACGCTGAACGTCGAGGCATCTGAACCCCTCAGCTTTCGCCGGTGTTCCGTGACCGACTCTGATGAGCACTCAGCCTTGGCCTGGGTCGAAAGCAGTTGCCGCCTATGGTGAGGCAGGTTGAAATGGAGAGTCGAGCTGTCACCTTGTAGGATAGGCAGTGTGGATTGGGAAAGAGAAGGGTCCTTTCAGAAGGGGACATTAATCAACTCGTTCTACCAGGAATGGGCCAGTTGCTTGGGGTTGTAACCGAAATGTTCGGGTACGATCGGATAATGGTGAAGTGTTCAGACGGAGCCGACCGAGTCTGCCGCATACGAGGGAAGATGAAGAGGTGGGTCTGGATCAAGACTGGCGATGTGGTCTTGGTTGCCCCTTGGGATTTCCAAACCAGTCGCGCGGACGTGCTCTGGCGTTACACACAGAACCAAGCGCAGGTACTTCACAGCAAGGGCATTCTTACGATGTAACCCCATAGTGCAGGCCTGCATTGCGAACCGAGAGGTTATTGAGCGTCCTTCACCTATCTCTATTTATGGCAAGGATCCTTGTAGTCGTTCGCCGGCATAACAAGAGACAGGGCGGAACTCACACATACGAAACCACTGATGAGATCGCTCACTACTGGCAGTTGCTTACGAAAGAGCAGCAGAGCAGCTTGGATGAGGAAGCTGCGAGGAACGATGAGGACTTGCCAGTGCTTCTTGAAAGGTTGTTCAAGGAGCGAAGGCTGTAGTAGCCCAACCGGAATGTTCTTTGAATCAAAATTGCAAGCAGATACTGAGAGGTGGCGCGTTTCCCACCTCAAGACCTTGAGTGGCAAAGCCTAGAGGTAGTCTCCTTGAAGCTTGCCCGGTGCGAGCCAGGATCATCTGAATCGGCTAGGATTTCTGCTTGATTTCGTTCGCTTCCTCATGCGTTGCTTCTTCCTCTGTCGCTTTCGCATCACATAGCCTGCCCTGCTCAATTTATGCGCCATGCTACCTTGTCCCACGTTCCGCCTCGTATGTCGGCGTCTGTACTTCAGGATAGCTGGTGGAGGCGCTTTCGGTTTCTCGAGCTCCTCGCAGGATAGTGGTCCACGATTATGTTCTTGGAGCCGCCAAAGCAAGTCTCTCGGATATTTTCCGCAGAAGATATGGTACGTTGACTCCTGTCTTCGCACTTATCTCCAGTATTTCTTCTGCTCCGAATATCTTGTGGGTTTCCCCAAGCACTTTATCCAAATGTTCACGCGTAGCGATATCGACTTTGTTGATGCAGATCAGGACGGGAACTCCACTGACTTCTTTGTGTATGACCTCACGAGAGGCTGAGACTTTCCTCATCACAGTTTCAATGTCGTCGCTACCGTCCACGAACAGGAGAATTAGATCCGAGTTTGCGAGCTCATTCAACGTAGTGTGGAAGGCGTTCAGAAGCAGAGGGTTTAGGTCTTCGATAAATCCAATCGAGTCAACCATGATTAATGAATGGCCGGGTTCCCCTTTCGAAGTTGTGGAGATCTTTCGGGCAAAGGTAGACAGCGTCGTGAATGGCCCCATGCCCATCTCCTTTGATTCGGACGCTAATCTGTTGAACAGCGTAGTCTTTCCGCTCTGCGTGTAACCCGTCAAAGCCACGATTCGGAAACCCGCCCTTCCTCGACGCTCGCGAAGATGAGACTGTTTCAGTCTTATCTGTCGCAGTTGAGCTTCGATTCTGCTTATTCGCTTGCGCGACATCGACTCGTAGACTTCGTAAGGATACCGGCCGGGGCCACCGCGACCCATTTGCTCGCTAACAATGCCGCGCATTCGAACTGATTCTCTCCCCCAAGAAAACGTATAGCGCAGCCTGGCCAATTCTATTTGGAGTTTAGCCTCTGCTGTGGCGCTGCGTTTCTCGAAGACTTCCAAGATGAGCAAGTTTCTGTCCAGAACGCGAACTTCGTCACCGAGTTTCTTTCCAATTCTGAATGTTTGGCCAACGGAGAGTTGTCGAGTGAAGACCACCACTTCGACTGAGGCTTCTCTAACGGTCTTTCCAATCTCGTCGAGCTTTCCTTCTCCAATGCAATATGCAGGATCGACTGCGTCTCGGTGTTGTGTAACTTGACCGACCACTTCGTAGCCAGCAGTTTTCGCGATGTCACTCACTTCATTCATTCGTGGTTTACTTTGTGGGGTGACACACTCCACGAGAAGCGCTTTCAGATTCCGCACAACCGTCGAAAAGACCTGACTGCGGCCTCTAATAAGGATATGAAGGCTGTTCTAGAAATAATTCAATCGAACCTGAAACTCATTCTCTCAGCGGCTTCCAATCGAGCACACCTTGAGCAAAGACCAGGCCAAGAACTCCCTGCAAGAGCAGGAACAGGCGCGCCACATTTCTTACATTCTTGTACAGTGATCACAAATTCATCCTCGACGAACATTACGTGCACTCTATCATAAACGTGATATTGTAGGCTCCATCAAGGCCTCATTTCTTCCGAAAAGTCTGTCTGATCGTCGCCAAATCGTCGCTTGCTCGTGATAAAGGGCTCGGTAGCAAGAATTTGCAGTGCATTGATAAGCCACGCTTAGCTCCCTCTGTATTGTGAGGGAAGAACGTGCTATTCTGGCGTGGTGAGGCAGTTTTGAAGAGTAGTCACTGGTTCTGGCGACGCACCCCAAAGTTACTGGCTGAGGAAGTAAGCCGCCGACGCCACGACCTTCCATGAATATTGAGCTAGGATAGAGGTGGAGATTCAAGAGATGCCTCTAGCGTTCATCTTCATAAATGCTGAGATCGGCTCAGAGGGCGAGGCCTTGCAGCAACTCAGAAAGATTGAGGACGTCAAGGAAGCCTACGGTGTCTACGGAGTTTACGATATTGTTGCCAAGGTCGAAGCAGAGACAATTGACAAACTTAAGGAAGTCATAACTTCGAAAGTGCGTAAACTTAGATGGGTCAGATCAACGCTGACCATGATGGTTATCGAATGAAGCTAGAGCGTCCGTCTTTTCGTATCAGTCGTTCTTTTCAAACCCGAAACTGACATAATCTGCAATAATTCATAGCGAGGCGGAATCTTGCCCAAGAAGACGAAGAAGAAAGGGAAGAAGCCGGCAAAATAGATCTCAAGTACTGAACTTTGACCGCAGAACGTTTCTGGGTTCCACATGGATGTCAGATAGAAGTCAGATAGATTTGAGATACGAGATCACTGTTGCTCTTTCTTGTAACGAATGAGTTCTTTCTCCTCAAGTGTCTCCTGAAGTTTGGTTACTGCGCGGTGAACTTCCTCTTCCTTCTTCGCGCCCGTGCAGACGAGTTTTCCGCTTGAGAAGATTAGAATAACGACTTTCGGTTCATCCATTCGGTAGATCAAACCAGGAAACTGCTCGGGCTCGTACATAGTTCTCTCAAGCGAGTATGTCGTCTTCTCCAGGTCTATGAATCCTCCAAGTACTACCGAGGCGACAATGTTCTGGATCTGAATATCAGGTTTCCCCGAAATGACGATTCCATTCCTCTTGAGTTCATCCACAACCTTCATCACCGCTTTCCTAGATTGTTGCTCAGACTTTGCTCCAGTGCAAACCATCTTTCCCGACCTGAAGATCAGCGTAGCTGTCTTCGGCTTCTTCAACCTGAAAACGAGCCCTGGAAATGATTCGGGTCTATATTCGACGCTTGGGAATGCTCGTACGATGGAGCTCAGATCCAAGTCTTGTCCGAGAGTTGCTGATGCTACGACATTCTGTATCTCCGTGAGCGCTTTCCTCTTTACCAAGAACTCGCAACCCCAGTTCAAACGTAGAGGTGGGCCCGCAAGATTTGTCTGTATCTCTAGGGCGGGCAGAATGATTCAGACTCACATCAGGTTCAGCGCGCGCTCGGGGAAAAGGAGATAAGAGCTCCCGGTACACATGTTTCCTGACAAAAAAATGCCTAAGGCTTTCTACGTAAAATTCGAAGTGCCCAAAGAAATTGCGGAAAGGGCTTACCAGTTGGTCCAAGTCGCAAGGGATTCAGGTAAGCTTCGAAAAGGCACCAACGAAACAACAAAGGCCGTGGGAAGAGGCATAGCTAAACTGGTTCTGATCGCAGAAGACGTTGATCCCCCTCAAATAGTTGCTCACCTGCCGATCCTGTGTGATGAAAGGAAGATAACCTATCTGTTTGTTCCAAGCAAACTAGATCTTGGAAAATCATCAGGTCTCGATGTAGGATCAGCGGCAACCAGTATCATTGAGCCAGGCGACGGCGCGAGCGTTCTCGCTGAGCTGTTGAAGGCAGCTGATGATCTGAGGAAGTCTGGTGGAGCGAAGAAGTGAGCACCAGACAGAAAGCAGAAGATCAAGCTGATGGGATCGGGGCATATTTATATGCAATGCTCATATGACGATCTTTCTGGCGGAAAATCCTGTCTCGCGTGATCGTAACATTGCAGACTTTCTTTCAGGCACCCACTACGAGAGAGAGGCGTGGTGTTGAAATTTCTACGTCCATATGAAAAGTTTCTGTGATGGCCTAGGGCTACTGGTAAGATGCGCTGTCCTCCGTCAAATGTTTTCTCTACGCTTTGGATGCGGTCCTCATCAAGCGCTTCTCCTTCCCAGCGAACATCTCCCGATCCATATACCTGTAAGGCTCGTTCCGCGTAAGCATAAACCAGATGATCTTGAGAAGCTTGCGGGCACACGCAACCTTCGCTATCGAACCCCCTTTCCTGACTTGGATCCGTCGATACATCGCGGCCAGTGGACTATCCCGCTGAATTGTTCTGGTTCTTTGAACCGCCATCTCTTGATGAGACTTCCATCCTCGTCTATGCTGGCTGCTTCACAGTAGTTCTTATGGACATCTATTCCAACAATCACTTTCGTATTCACCTCCATTCATCTTTCATCTGGAGGCTAAGGCTGACTGGAAGAACGCGACACACGTCCATTCGCATTCAGACGATACACTTTGACAGTCGCGTATCGGACGGCTAATCGCAGCCAATCGGCCGGCCGGTCTCACAGGGACCAGTAGAATCCGGGCCTTTCATCCTCTAGCCTCCTGACTCTTCTCGCCCTACAGCATCATCCAGAACTTTTCAACATGTCATCGGCTGGCCTTTCTGCAATCCATTGAAAAGGAGTCCATTTTGAGGTGATTGGTTGGCTAAAACGAGGCATTTGGCCTCTTCCTTATAGTTAGCGACGAAGCTAATCATCATGAAGGGATGTATGATGATAGTTCCACCAAGATGTAAGAAATGCGGCGGCCCTGTCTTCTGTATGGGATTGCCTTCGGGGGAGGGTCTTTGCGTAAGGTGTGCCAGATTGGAGGCCGCTAGGAAAATGAGTTTCACGTTAGAGTGAATAGTACGTGTTTTGCAATCAAAGTTTGTGCGTAATCTGAGACTATGCAAGAAGTGTAAGGTCCGACGGTGCGATTCTGTTGATGCTTGAGTTGAAAGTCAATCAGGTGATGAGTCTTGGAGACGGCGTGGTTCGCCTATTACTTGTTAGGCGTGGGATCACGTTGTCTGTCTTGAGAAGCCAGATGTTCCGGGATGGATCGGTATCATCGGAGATCGAGTTACATGGCATTGCTAGTAAGAACTCCACCGTGCCCCTACGATTCTCTTCATGAAAGCAATAGCTGTATCCGGCCATCCTATAAATGACTCTCGATTGAGAAACAATCTTCCAACAGAGATCTAAGCCTCTGTGGCTTCAGTGCGCGTTATGCGGATCTTAGATAGTCTTGAGATACGGGATCACTGTCGTCCCTTGTCGTAGCGAATGAGTTTCTTCTCCTCAAGCGTTTTCTTGAGTATGGTTACAGCGCGATAAACTTCTTCTTCCTTCTTTGCTCCTGTGATTACGAGGTTTCCGCTTGTGAAAAGGAGAAATACGACTTTCGGATCATTCATGCGGTATATCAGGCCTGGAAACTGTTCAGGCTCATACATGGTTCTCTCCAACGAGTACGTTGTTTTCTCGAGATCAATGGTTCCACCGAGTCCTGCCGACGCGACTATGTTCTGTATCTGGATGTCAGGTTTCCTGGTAATGACGATACCGCTTTTCTTGAGGTCTTCCAAGAATTTCATCACTGCTTTCTTAGATTGTCGTTCAGACTTCGCTCCGGTGCAAACCATTTTTCCAGAGCTGAAAATGAGGGTGGCTGTCTTAGGTTTCTTCAACCTGTAAACAAGGCCTGGAAACGTTTCGGGCGATACTCGACGCCTGGAATCGTTCCGGCAATAGAACGAAGGTCAAAGTTTTGTCCGACACTTGCCGTGGCAACGACGTTCTGTATATTTATGATCGGGTCTGCCATTCCTTCACGACTCCCCGGAGAAATACGCCTGTAAAGCGTCGCCATGCTATAAAGGTGCTTTCATAAGGTTCTAGAGAGAATGTTCTGTCTCTCCCATTGGATCAATGCCTAGTTTCTTCCTTGGCGCGCGCGAAGATAATGAGGTTGAAACGGCTAAAGAAGTTGTCAGTGCAAGGGGCCTTTCCTAGTAACGTAGATCACCTTGTGTTCTGTCGTGACTCTAAGACGGTACTTAGCCCTCTCGCTTTGCTCGATCCTTGGGCATCTCGATCTGAATGCGTGTGCGAGGTTCGCGGCATCTTTGGTTGATTCACAACAAACCTTGAAGCCGTCAATGATGCCTCTGGAAACTAGCATGAGTTTTCGTTGTCGTTGCCCGTATGCTACGCGCCTATCGAAAGTTCCCCGCCTATACTCTTTCAGCCGTGACATCCTCTGCTACTTTTTTCGGAGGAGACTTCGACCTCGACATTATTGAACTTGGCAGTTCTTTCCAGGCGGATACTGCAGTGAATCCGTGAGATGCTTTATTCTCTGGTGAACATTCAGAAACGTCAGGACCGCCTAAGCTGTGAACTAGCTGGGCTTTCTGCTTGATTTCGTTCGCTTCCTCATGCGTTGCTTTCTTTTCTGTCTCTTTCGCATTCTGAAGTCTGATCTGCTTAGTCTGTGTACCATGGAAATTCTATCTTTCCCATGCCATATACAATGCGTGGAAATATATGTTAACCGCTACACTTGAGGCAAAACCACGAATACTTGTGGGCTTTGAATGGATTCTTGAGGAGACGAAACCCCGTCGAATGGCCTCGCTGCCAGGATCAGTCTTGGGAGAGAGATTGAATTGAAAGATTCTAATGTATGCACACAGACTTCCTCATTCTCGCGCTTGGAACGAGGCGCCACAAACACAATAATAGAAACATTGAAACTGGAATGCGTTAGCTATGCTGATCCGTCTCTTTGTCTTCTTCTTTCTCTTTCTTTCTTCTCTGCTTCCAGGCCTTTCGACTATACCGTCCCAAAGTAACCCGACATCGTTCTCCAATTTTGGGAACATATGGTTTGCGGCGATTTGACAGAAGGGTTTAGATGTCAACAGTGTTAAACGCCAGTAGTGGAGGACGAGGTGCATGCCAATAGCCACAAAGAGCTTGAGAAGCCTTCTAAATGAGCGGGGCTCGGACCGGGATCTCATCTATCTCCTGATGCTTGCAAGAAAGTATGACTTAGAGCCTATCGCTCTTCACAACGCCATGGTAGAGGCCAGGGGCAGCAAGGAGTCGACATGTGGTTCCTTATCGATAGAATTCCGGAAACCCGGAGACAATACCTTCTGTTTCATGTTTTCACGAAACGATCGAGCCGTCGCGCAAACTGCTATCTCAGAGTATTCTTTAGAAAAGCTTCGCGAGGTTCCTCCGGAACTGGCGCGATTGCTGAAAGATCGAGATCGACGGTCCATGGCCGATGATTGCGGCGAGTTGGAGAGACGCATCGCTGACCTTCGAGTCGGCTTGAGGCATGTGAGTCTGAGAGCCAGAGTCATAGACAAGTCGGAGGTCAGAGCGGTCAGGTCAAAAGAAGGCTTACCTCTTGTCGTATGCTCAGCAACAATTTCTGACGGTACGGGACAGATTCGGCTGCCTTTATGGAACCGTCAGATCTATTCCGTCGCGAAGGACGACACTGTAATTATCCGCGAGGCCATCGTCGGGCATTTCAGGGGAGAAATGCAGTTATCTATCCCAAGAAAAACCGGAAGCATCTCAATTGTGCATTCCGCAAATAGAATCGCTCAGTAGTTTGGCGGGCAGTTTTAATGCTATTGCGTCAGTTTGGATGCTTGCTGTCCGCGGGAACCCTAATTGTTCTTTGATACATCGTGAACTATGACTTGTAATGATTCAACATTGTGCCGATCTCTTCGAAGGCTCTCGTTGTAGCTCTTGTGACTTTTCCCCTTCTGTTTCTGACAGTCAAAAGGTTTGTTGTTCCTAGTTCTAAAGTTCTAATTCTTCCGAGCTTAGCGAGCATACAGTGAAAGAAAGAGGGGGTTTGGGGGATTCATCCTCCAACAATCACTGTCGTCGCAGTAGTCTAAGAGGGAGCGCACGCTCAGATGGTGCGCACGCATACACACCAAAACTAACGAATATGACAGAGGCAGGCTATGAATAAGAAAGGATACAAAAAAGAGAGGCTAAGCTACCTTACAAGTAAGGATTGGTCTTTCTAGTATCTTCTATGCTTCTGGTAGCATTCTCTGCAGTAGACTGGCTTCCCTTCTGTCGGCTTGAATGGAACTTCACATTCTTGCTTACAGTCAGAACAAGTCGCCTTATACATTGTTCTGGGGCCGCCATAGCTACGTCTTTCGAAACTCATGCGATTCTTCACTTCCCTTTCTAGCTAGTTATACACCGGATCTTACTAAGTAGGAATCCACTGTATACTGGCGCCACGTTGATACACACCAAGAATTAAAGTGTTCTATTTGAGCTGGCGCGCGGCAGTCTAATGAGTCATCGTATGTCAAACCGGCCTTCTTTCTCAGTTTCGGTGCACAGTAGTTCTTGACATGCTTCTCAGCTAGGTCTAGGATGAGCTTTACTATCTGCAAGGTGAGGGAGTAGGTTTTCTTATTTCCCTCTCGCCGTGTGAATACGAATCCACATTGCCGGAGCAACTTCAGCTGGTGGGACACATTGGTCTTTTCAACGTCTACGCTACTGCAGATCTCACTTACTGACTCATCTCCTTCAATGAGCGCTGTGATGATGGCACTGAATCGGCTCTCAGTGACAATCAGACAAGGGCAAGGTTTATGGATGGTGGATCTGCATAGGGAGCTCGGCAAAGCGCTGCATGCTTTGGAGTACGGAGGTGAACTACGAATGAGCGAAACCGCAATGCCTTCATCTGAAGAGCAAAGACCAACAAAGCCTCGCGAACCCATCCCGCCCGACACAATCTTCGTTGGAAAGAAGCCATTGATGGCGTACGCAACGGCAGCGATGATGCACTTCCAAACGGGTGCGAAGGAACTCAGTGTAAAGGCCAGAGGACAAGCAATAAGCAGGGCAGTAGACGTTGTTGAGGTAGTGTCCAGGAGATTTTACGCGGGAAAGTTGAACATCAAGAACATATCCATAGGGACTGAGGTTGTTGGCGAAGGCGACGACATTAGAAACGTGTCGACCATAGAGATCAGAGTGGAGCTACTAGCTTAGGCGCAACCATGCTATAGCTCACTTTTCCCCTGTTCCTTCGTGAAGTATGGGAAGGCAGGCCGCTTCGCTATTGGCGAACGAGCGCGCCCGCTACAGCCGTTCTAGTCACTGTGCCAGATGCCAAGAGATCAAAACCTTATCTGCAATCTATGATAATCTGTAGCGAGGTGAAATATTGCCCAAGAAGACGAAGAAGAAGCCAACAAAAAAACGATAAAGCAAAAGAAGGCCCCGCGGCCAGCACCTAAACCGACCGAAGCCCCACCGCCAAGACCGGCAGCCGTATGTCCGACGGAAGCGACTTCAGTACCATCTACGACTACCGAGCCCCCGAAAACGCCAACCGTGTGAGATGGCGCTCATCAGAGCTGATCCATTTTCTCGGCGAGGGAGAAGAAGTAACTACGATATTGGTTCTCTCAGATGTCGTAGTGAATGCTGCTGGGAGCGATGATGATGTTGCTGGGGCTAATACTCGTCCTGATACCTCGTCTCGCCCGATACGCTCCAGAGATCGAGAAACTTCCACAAATCGTACTATACGTACGTCGTCGGAATAATTTCATCTTTGCAACATCTCCAATACTCATAGCAGTCATACGGGCGTTGGTATTAGTGCTGAGTCGAGACCCGAAACAATTCCTGCGAGATCCTGGCTTACCGAGGGAGATCCTTACTCAAAGTTCAACAATTGAGGATTCTATTCTGTTGCGTGCCACTTCCAGTACTCCCACAGATGGCTTCACGAAATATGGTGGAAGGGGGATGGTTGGGCTACCTGGATTGATGAAGATGATTGGACCAGCTTCTAGGAAAGGTCTGTGTCTATGGCCAAAGACCAATACGTCGAACCCGTTCTCCTCAGCAATTCTCCTCATTTTGGCTTTCCCCCAGAAGATTCCAACATCATGAACGACCCCTATCTTCCAGTTGAATATCCGCGTTGAATTCAACTCCGGGAACAGACCTCGGACCCCCTCCGGATCAGCGTTCCCGTGAACAGCCAGAACGGGCGCTATCTCTTCGAGTCCTTTGACGACATCTAGGTCAACTAAGTCACCTGCGTGGATTATCAGGCTTGCCTCATTGAATATTTCAAGGACCATCTGTGGCAGGGTAGCAGCTCCGGAAGGCATATGCGTATCAGACACGAGGCCCACGAGTTGCATTTCTCCTTTGGAAGCAATATGCCGGTTCATACTACACTTTGACTCGGCCGGCAACGGATCCATTGGTCGATCAGCCCGCGTGGGCTAACATGTCTCCAGTTATTAGTTTATTGCGGTGGTATCGTCAAGCTGTACTAGATGACGATGCGAGTAGGGTGAGGCAGTTGAGTCAAGAGGAGTTTAACCTTTGGTTGAAATCGGCCTACAGCGGCGCGTTCTACGTTACTGGACATAAGTTCGAGAAGACCGATACTGACCACATTAGGGTAGATGGGGGGACTTTCAGCAGAGATGACGCTGCACAGCTTCACCGACTCCTCACATCGAGAAACCCCATAACTCAGATCAACGCTTTACTGGCAATCTTGGAACGAAATGGAATGCTCCTCTTGATACTCCTGGGCATATCGTTCATCTTGATGCTGCTTGTCGTGATTCGAGTTAGACGGTAGAAAGAACTTCAGGAGGTGCAACCAATGTCAAACATGGTTTTCCTCGCCGCGCTCCTTCTGAACTGGTCAGAGATAGTTCGACTTCTTGGCCTCAGGGAGAGGGAGAAGGGAGTCGGAGACGGCATAGTAGAAGGCCACAAGTACACCGTGGTCCAGCGAGGCGACCAGATCTACGTAGTGCTGCCGGACCACCCTCGGGACAGATGCGAGAGCATCGTCAAGAAGCTTCTCCAGAAACTAAAGCCAGAAGCAGAGATCAAGGTAAGTTCAGTCGGATACGCATCCACCCACTGCAACTATTGTCTTACCTCCTCCTCGCTGACATACCGATGCCACAGATGCGGAAGATGGTACTGCCGGGAGCATCGACTCCCCGAAAGACACAACTGCCCAAGTGATGGAGAAGGAGAAGTCGTGGCTAAGCGTGCGCAACGGAAAGAGGTAGCTAGAAAAGAGGAAGAAAAGGAGAAGAAAGAGAAGATAATCGCTGTACAACTTCCATGTGCCTAGAAAGCTTCGGCGTTTGGGCTTCTCTAGGTTTTGACTTATGCGCTCTCGTACAATCAATGGAGGATGACCTTGACGAAGCCACCTTCGGTCCTCCATGATTAGAGGATGCTTGACGCGTTGGAAAAGTAGCCAGTAGCCAAGATAAGTTTTGACTAGCGTCCCTAGCACTAGTTTGACCCGACTCGGTAGAGGTATATTATGTGTTTGCCTGGCGCTTCTGAGGTACGTATCGGTGTCCAGCCTTTGATTTGGATGTCAAGGGAGACCACTCTAGCGTTCGTCCTCAGTTCTCTTTCAAGTTTCGGTTTCAGCTTCTCATTTCCGCTTAATGATAGGTAGAGTGTAACCACGTCGGCTTCCGACAGATCTACATCGAACATGTTTCCTTGAACTATTCTGGCTCTCTCTTCAACATGAAATTTTCTAAGTTGCTGTTGGGCAGCAGTCGCTAGATCTTCCCTGATCTCGACTCCGAATGCTTTCGCTTGGTAGTCCCTGGCCGCTATCACAACGATCCTTCCGTCGCCGCAGCCAAGATCAAAGAGCGCCTCGCCTCTTCTCAGTTGAGCCATGTCCAGCATCTTGCGAACAACCTCTTGGCCACAGTGGAGGTTCATGTGTTCCAGCTCCTTCCAACCCATGAAGCCCAAGATCTTGACGAGAAGCCAACTTCGATCACGGAGCTTGGCAGCCATCACTATTCTGCGAAGATCCTCATCTGTCATCTTCCCCACGGAGCGGGGCACACCTTTGAGGCGGATGCTCCGATCCTCCGGCAGAGGCGCCCTGTTAGCTGCGAAGAAGCCTCTCAGAATCGAGAAGACCTGCAGCCTGCTGCTCTTGGCCTCAAATGTGGAGGCCCTCACAAACTCAGCCAAAACATCAACCAT
>Ga0315312_1001477_pt1 | contig 18131 bp, 11 predicted proteins | sample TDP7_MG_FD_203629 | JGI IMG/M metagenome (GOLD analysis project Ga0315312, IMG submission 203629) | Freshwater sediment microbial communities from Lake Towuti, South Sulawesi, Indonesia - TDP7 | ecosystem: Environmental > Aquatic > Freshwater > Lake > Sediment | place: Indonesia: South Sulawesi... | reverse complement strand
TTGTGCCGAGCTCCTTTAGAGTGCCTAATTCTTTTTTCGGAAAATAACCGCATTCCGCAAGTGCCGCATATTGTGCCAGCGCAGCGTGACCTTTGCTTAGTAATAGTCTGTCTCTGTCCGGCCACTTTGGATTCTTAGGATTATGACGCATTTTATAAAAGTAAAGCACCGCGACAATATCAGCGATTGAACAAGAGCCGCCTAAGTGGCCTGGTTTACCCGCCCCAATCATTAGTACAATATCATATCGCAGCTTCTTGGCTATTTTTTCCAGTTCTGCTATCTTTTCTGCGGAAATTGACATAACCGCTCTTTTATAAAATTACTCAAACCTTTTTATTAAGAAACTGTGATGGTAACAAACAAAGCTGAAATATTCAATGAAGCTTTTGATTTTTTGTAAGCGTTCACGCAGAAAATAAGGTACTATTGAGTTGTTGCGAGGCCTTTAGGCCGAAGCAATCGTAAAAACGAACGATTTTAGATTGCTTCGTTTCGCTCGCAATGACAAAAATGCGGCCCTCCAGTGAACGTTAACCTTGAAAGAAAATATTATGATAGTAAAATCATAAAAACAGGAGCTGAAGTCGCTCTCTAATTCAAAACCGAATTTGTCTCATTTATATTGACGATATACAGGTCATGTTATGAACCCGAGCTACAGAGGTGCGAATAATGAAAGATAGAACGAACTGGCCGAAATCAGTGGCGGCGCGACGACCGATGAGACCAGGACTTCTCTCCATTCATCTTACCGGCTGGCTACTCGTGGTTGCCTGCTTCATTCCGCGGCTGGCGGCAGGGCCGCTCCGCATCTACATCGTCACCGATCTGGAGGGAGCCAGCGGTGTGTACCAGTTCGCCCAGACGCGCGAGCCGGGAAGTCCGCTGGGCGAGAAAGCGAAGGAATACTTGATGGGTGACATTGCGGCCGTAGTCCGGGGGTTGCGGGCCGCCAATGTGACCGAGATCGTGGTACTTGACGGGCACGGCTCGCAAGCGTTTGTCCCGCACCTGATGGAGCCTGGCGCCAAGTACATCACCGGCAAACCACGACCGGGTCCGCTCACGGGCCTTGATGAGTCGTTCGCCGGTCTGATCCAACTGGGTGCCCACTCCATGATGGGCACGCCCGACGGCTTGCTGGCCCATACGCAGTCGTCGCGAACGGAAAACCGATACTGGTACAACGGGGTTGAGTCTGGTGAGCTGGCCCAGTGTGCGGCCATCGCCGGGCACTATGGCGTCCCGACCATCATGGTGACGGGCGATGAGGCGACCTGCCGGGAGGCCACGAAATTCTTCGGGTCCAATTGCGTTATGGTGGCCGTCAAACGGGGCATCACGCGTGAAGCAGCGGTGCTTTATCCGTTCGACGAGACTCGCCAAGCCCTCTACGAGGGCGCCAGGCGCGCAGTGGCTGCCATCCCGCAATGTCAGCCCTACAAACTCTCGCTTCCTATCCAGGCGAAGAAGGAGTATCTGGTCTTTGATAGTCCCTCTGAGCCGGGTCGCCGGATCAGCAAGGAGGGCACCATCGAAGATGTCTTGAAGCTGCTGGATTTCTGAGGCGATACGGAGAGAGAAAGGTTGTTCAATGAGCCAAAATCAATCGCTGCAAATTACATCTCTGCCAGTCAGCCATCTTCTTGATGCAGGCCTACGCTGCCCAGGCGCTGCGTTGCTTATCGCCTGCGTCCTTGTCTCCATCACCGGGACGCTACGGGCTGAGGGTTTGCGGCTGGCCGTGTTCGATGTGGACGCCACCCCGCCCGTGGGCAGCATGATGGCCTATGACCCGGTCAAGGTGCAGAGTGAACTCGGCTTGCGCGGTCGTGGCGTGATTGTGCTGGGTGCCGGCGAGCCTATCGTCTTGTGTGCGGTTGACTGGATTGGCATCAGCAACGAGGGTCACGACGTGTTCCGGCAAAGACTGGCGGAGACCGCGGGAACGACGCCGCAGCGTGTGGCGGTCCATACAGTGCACCAGCATGACGCACCGGAGTGCGACTTTGGGGCCGAAAAAGTGCTCCGCGAGCGCGGTCTGCCATTGGGCCGCTACGAGGGCTCGTTCGCCCACGTAGTGTTGGAGCGACTCACGGCAGCGGTTCGCACGTCGCTAAGCGAGAGCAAGCCCGTCACTTACCTTGGCCTGGGGCAGGCGGAAGTCCGAGAGGTGGCCTCCAATCGGCGCATCCTCGGGCCGGACGGCAAAGTGCGCGCCACCCGGTACACCGCAACCAAGGACGCCGCCTTGCGTGCCGAACCGGAAGGCACCATTGACCCCATCGTCTCGCTCATCAGCTTCTGGAACGGCGACCAGCTGCTCGCGGTGCTCAGTTACTACGCCTGTCATCCACAGAGTTACTATCGCACCGGTATCGCGAACCCTGATTTCCCTGGCATCGCCCGTTTTCTCCGACAGCAGCAGGTTCCCGACGCGTTGCACGTGCATTTCAACGGTGCTAGCGGCAACCTGGGCGCCGGCAAATATAACGACGGCTCACACGCAACGCGTTGGGTGCTGGCCCAGCGCCTTGCTGACGGAATGAAACGCGCCTGGGAGGCGACGGAGAAATTCCCGCTCACCCTGAAGGATGTCGGCTGGGAGGTCGTACCCGTCGCGCTGCCTCCCACGGCTCATCTCAAGGAATCGGAGCTCGAAGCCGCTCTGGGCGGGTCGGACAAAGACCTCCGGTCAGGCGCGGCGGCGCAACTTGCCTGGTTGCAGCGATGCCAGGCAGGACATCGAATGGAGCTATCCTGCCTCCGCCTCGGCCAGGCCCGCGTGCTCCACATGCCGGGCGAACTGTTCGTCGAGTATCAGCTCGCCGCCAAACAAATTCGTCGCGACCTGTTCATCGCGATGGCTGCCTATGGCGACTACGGCCCCGGCTACATCGGCACGACCCTGGCCTACGAGCAGGGCGGCTATGAAACTGGCCCGCGCGTCTCCAATGTTGCCCCCGACGTCGAGGCTGTCCTTCTGGACAGCCTGCGAAGATTACTCCGCGACGATTGAATCGCTTTTGTAAAGGGGGAGTAAAATTGCAGCCTTGCTGCCCAGCTCGAGCCTTTTTCGATCTTCGATTTTCGATTTTCAATTGGCAATCGGCAATCGTAAATCGAAAATCATTCGTATGACCTTAATTCATCTTTGTCTTCCTGAAGCTCCACAAAGGCAGAGAACTCTGCGTGAAAGGCGGGGCCCCCGCCAAAGCTCGAGGCTCGTTGGACGTTGACGAGTCTCGTAACTCGCCCGCCAGACGTAAGGCGGACGAGCCTCGAGGCCCGAAAAACGAGGCTCGAGCTTCGTCTTCAGAGGATACATCGCTTCGCCTGCTCACGATATTCCTGCCGACGCCAAACCTGATAACGTCGCAGCGATGATTGAAGTCCTCCAAAATCAATAGACATGTGATTCTCCGACGCGTTTCGCGAACTGTCCGAGGGCCAAGAGGAGACCGCCATTTAAGCAACTCCCGTGTAAGAGGAAATGTTTGAGCTCTCACCGATCCACCGTTGGTGAGCGGGTTGTTGGGAAGAAGTCTAATTCCAGCATTCTTTGTAGAAATCCGAAACTGTCCATAAACTGGTTCTGATTGACCCTATCCAAGTGTAAACCATATCGGTTTGAATGCCCACAGGGAAAGCATCAACGACCGACTATAAGCGTTGCGCCATCCATCGCCAAATTAAACGCAATGAACGTGTCCTTACCCTCCACGAGAAACACCCCGCTGCGAAAATCGCGTCGCGTCTTGACCTGGCGTAAATCTACGCCGTATACCAGCACGTGTCGCGCCGGCCAGTCGCGAATTGTCAGAGTGAAGTTGTTTGTAGGAAATTTTGTCTTGACCTGGATGGTGCATGTCTTCCCACTTGCATCTTCTTTGACCGACAACTCGCTCAATTCCCGTGCCATCCAGTAATGCCCAATCTCGCTATTCTTCATCCACAGCGTCTTGGTCCTATCGGGGTCATAGGCATCTAGCCGCTGCTTTACTTGCTTCAGAACCTTGAACCCGACCAGGTCGTTGACATAAAAGCAGGGCCAGTGACCGACCAGGACACATGGGCGTTCCTGTGCCAGCACAGCCGGCAGCCGTCCACTCTGCAAATCTTTCGTAATGAACAAGTCTGGTTTGGCTACATCGTAACCAGTAGCTCCGAACCAGTCGCCCGCGCAACTAACGATGCTGGCTACAGCGACACCCTTGTCAATGTCGGCGTGCCAGATCGGCACGTCGGGCAGCTCGTCATGCTTGAGCCAGAGAAAATAAAAAGGGCGCGTGTTGTTATTGACATGAAGAGCCGCGTCAAGCACTGCCCGAGCATAGGCTGCCTCTTTACGCTTGCCGAATGCTCCCGGGCTGGTTACGCCCTCGCACGTAATGCCCACATTCTTGAGTAACTGCATCGCCGTTGCAATATAGTCGGTCAGTAACTCCACTGGTGGATCCACCCACTCGCTCTGTTCCCATTCTTCTGTAAGCTGCCAGGTATTTAAGTCCACAACTCGTGTGTGCGTGAGCATTTCGGGTGTCAGATCAAAGTTTTTCCAGATGATCTCTTTCGTCACCCGCAGCCATTCCTTCAACGCACGTGGAGGGAAGCCGGGGAATCCTTGGTCAATCCTTCCAATCCCAGCCGGGAATGGAATCATACTGAACTTACCTTTGATACCTTGTTCACCACACCACTCACCCCACTGTTCTGCGAAGGAAGCGGGGATGGTGTTCGGCATAAGGCTCAATTTGTCGTAGTGCTTTTCCCAGCCTGATGGCGGTGAGTCTGGGCGGTGCTGTAGGCGCCAGTCGTGTCGCTGCTTGATCCAGTAATAGGCTTTGTTGATAACTGGACAAGAGTCGTCAATGATTAGCGAGAGTGGCGTGCGCAGCAACGGGTTGCAAATGCTTAGACGCGCAGACTTTTCTGCGGCGATACACCAGGCTGGTAGCATCGATCCAACACCGGCCGCTGTGGCGGTAGCAAGAAAACGACGGCGGGTAAGTTCGTTCCTCATATCTACTCTCCTTTTTGTCTATTGCGTAGTGTAAAGCTAATCATAACATATCCTCCCTTAAACTGAGCCATGGTGCGGTAGCATCATACAAAGTAAGCAGGACTTATATGTATGTATTATACCGGAGAAGTGGGAATCTTGGCAAAGGCCTAAACTTGCCACCTGCTAACAAATAGTTTTGATGTCATCGTTTCTAAGTTTTGCTGAAATTAACGTTACGAGCTGCGCAACCGTCTGACGACGGACGGTTCGTTGAACGGTTGCGGTTGCGCTGCTCGTTTCGTAAAACGTCAGACGTAAAACGTAACCGTGACGAGCTGCGCAACCGATAAACGCAAGCCGATCGCGCCGGTTCCGCCCTTGTGGCAGAGATTCCAGTCCATCTTCGAACCGAGTTCCGTAAGCTTTGGGTACTTCTTGATTTCAATCCGCCAGCCCTCATTGTCGGTTAAGTGGACTTGCAGGCGGTTGAACTTATGGATGGCCATTATGTCAATGAACCGTTTGACATCCTGCATAGGAATAAAATGCCGGGCAGGCGAGATCAGCAATCCGCGCCATTTGAAGCGGGGGTAGTCAATAATGCGCACACACGGCACCGTCCACTCAATCTCATCGCTCTTCCGTTGACTGAAGATGGCCAGCAGCAGGATTTTCGATTTTCAATTTTCGATTTTCGATTTTCAGTTTCAGCCGATATCCCATCGCTGGCGCCAGACAGTCTATCAGCTTGATGGCCTCGGCACGGGCCTCGCTTTGGGCTACGACATACGTTGTCGCAGTCAAACGAAATTGGCCTTCGTGTTGCTCCAAGACCACTGGCTCGGGGATGATGGAGATATATGGTGGAGGGCCCATCGACCTCCGCTCTGCACCGCACTCTGAGACAGCACCGAAAGCCATGCTGGTCAAGACAATCGCGGCAAGAATGCGCACGTGTAAGTTCATGGACATATCCTTTCACGCCCATTGATAAGTTATTAGGCCTGATCGGTCTCAGACTATGCAACGCCAGACCGGTCAGGTTCAAGACTACTCACGGTATTCGGCAATATGCCGAAGACAAGCGTTCTGCTTTGTGATATACTATCCTAAAAGCACATTGGACTATTCACCAGCAAAAAATCTCGAGTGTGCAGCATGAAAATGACCAAGCGGGAAAGACTTATGGCTACACTACGCGGTGAAGCGGTCGACCGCCCTGCGGTGAACCTGTATGAAGTCGGCGGACTGAGAATGGACCCTGCGGATCCAGACCCATTCAACGTCTATAATGATCCCTCTTGGAAGCCACTGCTAGATCTCGCCGAGAACCGTACCGATATCATCCGTATGCGCAACGCCGTCCGAACTGAGTCCCACAGGGCCTGGGGGGATTTACAGCAAGGACAGAGTCTGCGGAACGAGTATTTTAAGACGGAGACCTTCGAGGAAAACGGGTGCCGAATGACACGCATTACTCTGACCGTTGCCGGACACACGATGACTTCGACAACTCGCAGAGAACCCGATGTTGATACCGTCTGGACGACGGAGCATCTGCTAAAGTCAAAGGACGACCTGTTGGCCTATTTGCAGCTGCCGGACGAGGTTTTTGCAGAGATGGTGGACATAACGCCGCTGCTCGAAGAGGAGCGGAGACTTGGGGATCGGGGTATTGTGATGGTTGATACGGAAGACCCTTTGTGTGCGGCGGCGACGTTGTTCAGTATGCAGGACTTTCTCGTCTTTGCGGTTACTCAAAGCAAGCTCTGCCACCGTTTGTTAGAGAAATGTGCCCGGCACATCCACTGTAGAACGGAGGAAATAGCTCGACAATTACCAGGTCATCTCTGGCGAATCTACGGCCCCGAATTCGCAACAGAGCCCTATCTGCCACCGCGTTTATTCGATGAATATGTGGTCGGATACACCGGGCCGATGGTGCGGATGATCAAAGACACCGGCGGCTTCGCACGAATTCACGTTCACGGCAAGATTCGAAATGTTCTTCGTTCGATTGTCCGAATGGGAGCCGATGCAATTGATCCGATAGAGCCGCCCCCTCAGGGTGATGCTTCGCTTTCGTACGTCCGCCAAGAGTATGGCAAAGACTTGGTGTTGTTCGGAAATCTTGAAGTAGCTGATATTGAAAACACCGAGCCAAGCGACTTTGAGAAGGTAGTGCGACAGGCTTTTGCGGACGGCACAAGGGGACAAGGCCGAGGCTTTGTGTTGATGCCCACAGCAAGTCCTATCGGTCGAAAAATCAGTGCCCGAACAATGCAGAATTATGAGACCATTGTGCGCATTGCTGAGGGCTTTTAGAAGACTTCTTGGCGCCGTGGCATATGCCGCAGCGAGTGGATGTGTTTGCTAAAGAGACTAATGACACACTACAAGGAATCAGTTGGAGACGGACGAAGATGTGCAAAGACAAATCGAGAACGGTCATGGTTCTGTGTACCTTGCTGATGCCCACGGGCATATTACTACTGTCTACGGCATCGATTGCGTCTGGCGATAGCATCACTGCTGTGCTGCAGTTTCCAGGTCCCGATCCCGGGCCTGCGCGAGCTGAGATCACTGGCGAGAAGTTGAAGTTGGAGAATAACGTGCTGGCGGTCAGATGGCAGGTAGACGGGGGAACTCTGCGGCCGGCTACCGTGGTTGACAAGCTCTCGAACACAGTAATTGACAATATTGGAGAAGCTTTTGTCCTGGTGCTCGAAGATGGCCACAGCATTAGAGCCAGGGAACTCGGAATCGTCGAGACGCCACATATCGAGCCACTACTGGCAAAACCAAGTTCGCTCAGGCTTGCTGATCACTTCGCCGGTCAGTGCATCACAGCGTCTTTCATCAGCGCTTGCAGAAACCTGAAGATTCGGTGGCAGGCGGTGCTGCGGGATGAGGCCAACTACGTTCGGCAATTTGTCACTCTGGAGGCCACTAAGGAGCCGGTTCGCATCAAGACGGTCACTATGGTGGACCTGGGCTGCCGCAATGCTGAAGTTGCTGGCACGGTGGCAGGGTCACCTGTCGTCGCGGAGAGAATCTTCTTTGCATATGAGCATCCCAATTCACGAAGCGTTCTTGGCTCAAACGACTCGGCAAATGAAGGGCTGAAACAAGTCCAATGCAGTCTTGTACGCAATATCCCACTCAAACCCGGTCAACCGCTGGTTCAATCGTCTGTGATTGGCGTTGCTCCAGCAAGACAAATGCGCAGGGCGTTTGCATTGTACCTCGAACGTGAGCGTCCACGGCCTTTCAAGCCGTTTCTTCACTATAATTCCTGGTATGACATCGCATGGGCCGATCGAAAGATGAACGAGCAGCAGTGCATGGAGGTCATCCGGTTGTTCGGCCATGAAATGACTGAGAAGCGCGGCGTCGCGCTCGATGCCTTTGTGTTTGATGACGGCTGGGACGACAACAAGACACTGTGGGGATTTCACAAAGGATTCCCCAACGGCTTTAGCTCACTTGCTGCTCTTGCCCAAAAGTATGACTCGGCCGTGGGAGTATGGCTTTCGCCGTGGGGAGGCTACGGCCAGGCTAAGGCCGAACGCATGAAATACGGCCAGATACAAGGGTTCGAAGTGAATCGCAACGGTTTTTCTCTGTCCGGGCCAAAATACTACGGGCGTTTTCGTGATGTCTGTGCCATGATGATCAACAAGTACGACGTCAACTACTTCAAGTTCGACGGTGTCGGAATCGGCAACAATCGGGACGGTGCAGGTGATGATTTCCTGCCGGATATAGAGGGGCTCCTGAGGCTGTGCACCGAACTGCGAGAACTCAGACCCGACGTGTATTTGAGCATCACAACAGGCACATGGCCCTCACCATACTGGCTCTTCTACGGGGATTCTATATGGCGCAACGGGCATGACTGCGGCTTTCATGGGGCCGGCACTATGCGTCAGAAGTGGATTACTTACCGTGACATGATCACCTATCGAATGATCACAAAGCGGGCGCCACTGTACCCACTCAACTCGCTGATGGTCCAGGGGATCTGCTATGCTCAACTGGGCACCGCAACGCAGATGGGCAATGACTTGAAGGATGTAGTCGATGAAATTAGGATGCTGTTTGGCTCGGGCACACAGTTGCAGGAACTCTACGTCACGCCGCAGATGATGACAGAGCCTATGTGGGATACTCTGGCTCAGGCTGCTTCCTGGTCGCACAAGAATGCGGACGTGCTTGTCGATGTGCATTGGATTGGCGGCGATCCCGGCAATGGAGAACTGTACGGCTACGCCTCGTGGTCGCCTCGCAAGGGGATACTGGTGCTTCGCAATCCAGCCGAAGGGACGGCGAGTTTCAGCGTGGATGTTAAAGACGTGTTCGAACTACCTTCCGACGCTCCAAGACGCTACAGGCTAGAGAGTGCGTGGGAGGAGAATGGGAAGTCCTCCTCTATCACACTTCAGGCAGGACAACCACACAAGTTTGAGCTGAAGCCCTTCAAGGTCCTTGTATTCGAGGCTTGGCCGGTGAGGTGAGGCCCCATTGGAGTCGCCAGGCCGCACCCGATACCATACGAGAAACTCCCAATCAAATAGTCACAGGCTCCCCATTCTTTGGCCCAAGAATTGAATCGGGCTTTCCTTAAATCTGCGAACGCCCAATTCCTCGCCCAAATCTGAGGAACGTAAGCGTTGGACATTGAATCCCTGGGTCATTTTTCTCGACAAGCAACCTATAAATTGAAATTACTGAGTCTGACACGTTTACTATGAGTCATCGAGGAAATCACTATAAACCCAAACAAAAAGAGCTCAGGTCTCACACCAAGTGTAAGCCTTTTAGCTGAAAACCCAACCGTACGCTGTAATCACAAGTCACGACCACTTATCAAATAGTTAACGTGTCGCACGACCCTCGTTTTTCGGCTAAAAACGGCCCTCATTTTCTCTGAACTGCCACTTTCCGCATGTGTTTCGATAGCTTTATAAACCATGATGATTTCACATTTGTATGCAATCGGAACAGCACGCTGATCCTACTCCTGCGATGGAGAGTCTGAACAAGAAGCCACCACATTCGAAGAAATACGAACGCTTCGGAGAGGTCATAAGGCACTTTACTCTCGACGAGACTCAGCAACTTTTTGACAGTATTGACAATTACACCCACAAGCTTATCTTTGAGGTAATCTATGAATTAGGCTGCAGAGTAGGCGAGTTCGTAAGAATCCAGGTCAAACACGTGAATTTTAACAGAAGCACGGTTTTCTTTCCTGCTGAAAATACAAAGACAAAGCATGCAAGGATAAGTTATTTACCCAAAGGTTTGATTAATGAAATTAAAAGCATCTTAAAGCAGAAAGGATTGATGAATAAGAGAGGGGACAGGGTCAGGATGCCGGAGGCATACCTATTTCATCCCGGAAAAAGGCGGAATAAGCCATATACACCAAACCGTATCAGGCAGATATTTCAAACTTATGTCAATAAGGCAGGTCTGCAACAGATTTATGGCAAAGACAGTTTAGGTAGGAATTTAAAGATGTTTACTGTCCACAGTTTGAGGCACAGCCATATCATGCATTACGTGGTCGACCGCAAGGTGCCATTACCCATAGTTCAAAAACAGGCAGGGCATCGGTCTTTAAAAACCACCTCAGTTTATTTGCAGCCTTCGACCGAAAAGATGGCTGAGGTTTACAGCGAAGCTCGCGCTTCATGTCGAGGCTCGTTGGACGTTGACGAGTCTCGTAACGAGCCTCGAGGCCCGAAAAACGAGGCTCGAGCTTCGTCCGCAACGAAATCTTTTCAGGATATGACCATTTAGGATAGAAAAATACCTCTTTGGCCCTTGATAAGCTCAGTAAATTCTTTGACAATATCAGCAATTACTCTCAGAAGCTGATGTTTTTTTGACCTGCGACATGCGAAAAAATAGTCCTTCACATCGTTTGAACCTGCTGGCTTTATAGTCGACTGTTGCTGAGGTTGTGTGATTTCTTTTCTTTCTTCACCGCAGCTGCTTTTTCTGGCTGCGGTTCTTAGCAAAGGTAGCGGGAGCTATGTTCTTTGCTATTTGGTTCTATTCGAGGGGACCCATGTTGGCCGGACGGGTTCAAAGTGCAATACGTCCTTGAAAATGTGCACACGCTCTATCGCCTCACCTTGCAGAATTGTACCCTTTTTGCCTTCTCGCCAGTCCTTTCTGTCTACAACACCTATCACAATATAATCATTGCCTATTATTTCAGGATTGCGCTCTTCAAAACAGGCTGCCATCAGCGATTCTAAATCAGACTTTTTGGCAATTATCAAATCACACGCCGGGCAGTAGCGGCATGTCTTGTTCAAAAATAGAAGCTGTTCCGGCTCAATGTGAATAACCAGTGAAAATTTTCGGATTTTTGTTTTGCTCAGGCATTTCGGGTACTTAGTGAAGGCAGCATCTTCGTATGGATTTAAGAAAAAGTAATGCCTTCTTTTAGTATATTTCTTACCTGAGATATTAACCATTATTTTACTACTCTTATCTTTCAAAGTGTACAAACTTAGCTGGTCTATTTTATTGACGAGCCGCCGAGATGAGTGCACACCTTACCCAACTTTAGGGGAAGGAAGATTGGCTTTGTTTGGCTTTGTTTTCTCTGCCGATAGAAGCGTGAGTCATTTTCACAATCCTTTTGAAAATAGTAGATTACGTTAATTATGGTTTTTTGAAATTGGCTTTGTTTTGCATAATCATAGTGGGCATCAGAGTATCTGGTTACCAGGCAGTGATTATTAGAGTATAGGGTTATCAGTGCGACCCTTCCTGATTCCCGGGTCTCCTGATTCCCTACATCCTGATTTGGTGATCTACTGACCTTCGCCATTCCCCCTTTCCGAATTGATTATTGTCTATTGATTATTGACTACGAACTATGAACCGTCCATTATTTCGATACATATTATACCCAAAAACGGCTAAAAAACAAGCAAAATTTCAGGAACATAATGGGGAAATTATGATGATGGATTAAGCAAGCTCACCACAAGTTTGGCTGCAATAGTATATAAGTATATGCGTATATACTTATATAGTTGTGACTTGCTCTTAATCCAATAAATAATTTAATTGGCCAGCCGACGATTATGAGACTTGCGTGCAGCTTTCTTAATGCACATTTTACATAGCCACTGTAGTCCGTCTTTGGATTTGCGTAGCTTGTAAAACTCGCTCTCCGGTTTCCATCGTTTGCATTTTGCGCATTGCTTCTGTTTAACACCATCAACAATCCGGTGGGAATTTTCATATCTACGACACTTTGTCACGCGCTTGCGGTGTCTCTTGTAATATTCGTGGATATAGTCACATTCACACTGCTTGCACCAACAGCGGAGTCCATCTTTGCGGTCTGGGTGGCGACTAAACTCACTCTCATCTTTCCACTTTTTGCATCTTGTACACTGCTTCATCTATGTCTCAGTTCCTCACTGCTAATCGCTGATCAACACATTCCTTGCGTTCAGCATCTTTTGCAAAAATGTTTTTGGTGAGTAATTACGACTCATAAAATTTCCTCTCCCCAAAATTCTAATTTATTGGCCAGCTGCCGTGGGCGGCGATGACCTCGTCAATTTGCTATTTTTCTCCCAAGACTTCAGCGATTGTGTCCTTTATCTTCTGCTCAAAGATTTCGATGAGTTTTTTGTTTTCGTTGACGATTTTCTGCTCGGCTTCGATTTGGGCGACGATTTGCTTTTGCTCGTCAATAGAAGGAATAGGGACTTTAATACTGGCAACGGTCGATTGAGAAATTGAAGGTTGTCCTCCAACTTTAGCATATTGATTTATATTGGTTTGTCGCAAAACATGAGCAAGATAGTTTTGGTTTATCTCGATTAGATATGCAGTAACATACAAAGCATTATCAGTTACCCACGATTTAGGTTCCGTAATATGTACAGCACCACAATATTCACCAACTCGGCCAATTATCAAGGTAGGATTTTCTAAAAAATATTCATTATGATTTCCAGTGATGCCATTCCCACCATATACGGCATATGGCCCATTGACTCTTTCTTTTTGAGTCAATCCCCTTCCACTTGAAAGCTTAAAAACCTTTTCTAAGGACACCATTGGCCAGGAGGGGTCAATTTTGATAGAGGGTTTGTAGGATTGGACGATTTGCCGGGCGGCGTCAATAATTTTTTGGTAGCCATTGATTTCGGCGACGATTTTTTCCTGAACATCAAGAGGAGGAAGGGGGATTTTGAAAGATGAGACTGTAGAAAACTTTAGATTGCGGATATTAACGCCAACGGTATCGGTCTCGACATGTTCTCTGAATTTTTCGGTTTTTAGCTGATGATAGAGATATTGAGGTAAAATGTTACTCTTGCATCTCAAAACCGCCATAAAACCGCCGAAATAATAATCGTAATCCTTGTCAGAAATGGCAACTTTACCTATATGTTCTTTGCTACCACTTGCAGCACAAATAAGAATATCATCTTTGCAAAGTTTTTGGTCATTTCTAAACTCTAAATCTGAGCGAACTAATTTGATTTCAGAGAAATTTAACCTTCCAGAAGATTGGTCAATGTTATTAGCTCTTAAAATGCCAATACCTCCATCTTCCACTTCATCTTCTTTTGAATAAGTTACACCGCGAACATATTCGCATAATTCTTTCAATTCAACCATTGGACATTCGGATTTGCGGTGCAAGTCGAATGCTCGGTATCTGTCGCCGGAGAGGTTGTAATCGCCGGATTTGGCTATTTCAGATTTGAGTACAGCGTGAGCAAATAGAGAATCTTCGAGCTTCGATTTATAGTTTTCGATTTTTGATTTATAGATTTTAAGAAATTCACAAGCTGCTGGGAGGTCGTCTTTGTCAATCTTTCGGCGTTGTGCGCCGAGGTCGAAGCCATCGTTTTCGATTTTGACAAAGAGAATCTTGTCAATTCTTTTGGCTAAGGATTTATCCATAAAAAGGATGCTGGTCTTAACGCCTGAATAAGGATTAAAGACGCCGGCAGGCAGAGAAACGACTGCCCATAGATAATTTTCGACTAACATTTTACGAAGGGCTTTATAAGCATTTTGCGATTGGAAGATAATGCCTTCTGGGACGATGACGCCTGCCCGGCCTCCGGGGTTAAGATGTTCGGCGATATAATCGACGAAAAGGACTTCACTTCTTTTGGCCTGAATCGAAAATCTACTATGTGGACGGATGCCGCCTTTTGGTGTCATAAATGGGGGGTTGGCCATAATAATATCGTAGGTTTCGCCCCATTTATCTTCATAAGTGAGCGTATCGTATTCGAAAATATGCGGCTGTTGAAAGCCGTGAAGGTACATATTCACAAGAGAAAGACGTACCATATCAGCAGAAATATCGTAGCCAACGAAATTGTTCATTAGGCGTTGCTTTTGGTTCACGGAGAGCTTTGGATTATTTTTGAGGATATGCTTATAGGCGGAGATGAGAAATCCTGCAGTCCCACAGGCAGGGTCGAGGACAGTTTGATTAAGCTGGGGGTCAACGACATTTACAATGAAGTCGATTATATGACGTGGGGTTCTAAATTGTCCTGCCTCACCCTGTGAGGATAAAACAGACAAGAGATATTCGAAGGCATCGCCCAATCTTTCGCTGTGGTCATAAGTAAAGCCGGATATTTCCTTCAAAAATAAGCGGAGGGTTTCAGGGTCGCGATAAGGGAGAAAGGCATTTTTGAAAATATCCCTAAAAAGCTGGGGGATATTTGGGTTCTGGTTCATCTTTATAAGAGCTTCGCCATAGAGATTGAGGATTTCTTGGCCTCCGAGCCGGCGGTCGAAGATACTGGACCAGGAGTATTTTTGAAAGTCGCCTGTGAAAAAGGAGGGTTTGCCGCCCTGGTCGATAGATAATTGGTCCATATCGTCCATAAACTTGTAAATAAGGGCGATAGTGATTTGTTCGACCTGAGATTTAGGGTCAGGGATTTTGCCGACGAGAATATCACGGCAGTTATCGATTTTTCTTTTTGTTTCAGCGTCAAGCATAAATTTAATCAGGCAACATATTTATTCAAGGGTATATAATCCTTAACATATTCTGGTATCAATTTGCGCAATTCTTTGGTCAAGGCGTTGAAATCCTCGTAGGTTGGACTTGTTGCTAAGTTGGCATAACGTTTTGATTCGACTATCTCGCGGACTTTAGGGTCGGTGACATAAGCCTTTAGGAAGTTTTTCACCGGTAGAACACAATCTGAAGGAGGTTTATAAATAGAGATAAATTTCTGGCACTCTTCCTCGAGCAGTTCTTCTTTATTCTTAAAGCCGGGGATAAGTCCAAAGATTTTTTCGAGGATTTCACGTAATGTTAAGCGTCTATCAAGCTGGATGGCTTTTCGGAGTTTTTCGAGGTTAAAGAAATCCTCGGGTTTTTCGAATATGTTTTTGAGGATATAATCTTCTGCCGCCTCAAAATCACCCTGTTCTACTTTTTCAGCAACAAAGGCATGTTTCTTGACGGTCTGCTCAAATTTGCCGAAGAATTCCCTATCGATACGCATGCCATCAAGGCCAACAGGTGTTTCGACAAGAGTTTTTAATGGGTCGGGTATGGCGCTTTCATATTCGTGTATATGAACAGGCGGTGGGCTTTCTCCGCTTCCTTCGCCAGTGACAGCTGGGAGTTTTATAACCTCATCATAGTTATATTTTTCCTCAAAGTATTCACAGTTGGCGAAGAAGTCAAAGAGCTTGAAACGTTCTTTTTGCTTTTCGATTACTTCATTATCGCCCGATGGTGTTTTCTGTTTATATTCAAAAGTGAACTTTCTTGTGCCTCGGCCTTTAATCTGGACAAAGTCCTGCGGAGAAAAAATCGGGCGCATAAGGCAGAGATTGAGTATGTCTTCGCAATCGTAACCGGTTGTCATCATACCGACAGTGACGCAGACCCTTGTTTTGCTTGATGGGTATGAGTCAAGCCATTTTGTATGGCCATTGAGGTTATTGTTTACAAAGTTTATGGTGAATTGCTGCGAATCGGGAATTCTGCTTGTGACTTGGAGCGCGAAATCGGAATTGTATTTACCCGGCCATAGTTGGTGAGCCATAATATTTAACATTTGAGTAATCTTTGCGGCATGGTCCTGACTTACGCAGAAGATGATAGTTTTGCCTACCTCACCGGTTAGAGGATCTTTGAGTGCATTTTTCAAAAAAGTTTCGCAGAAAATCTTGTTTGTTTCTTCGGAGAAAAACCTTCTTTCAAAATCTTTGTGGACGTAAATTGCTTCCTTATCTTGACCATCCTGATCTGTAATAATGACAGAATAGCCTTCATCGGATAAAAGCTGAGTCGTTATTTCGGTTCTGGCATCGACTACGATCGGGTTGATTAAATGACCATCACGGACACCATCGACTAATGAATATCTGAAGGTTGGTTCACCTGACTCACAACCGAAGGTTTTGTACGTGTCGAGGAGGATTCTTCTTTCGATTTCTCTTGGGTCTCTTTGGTTTATATTTTCGATATTTTTTAGATAATCTTTCGGAGTAGCAGTCAGACCAAGTTTATAACCTATAAAATACTCAAAAACTGCCCGGCTGTTTCCGCCGATGCTCCTGTGAGCTTCATCAGAGATAACGAGGTCAAAATCGGTGGGGCTGAAAAGGCGTTTGTATTTGTTATCTGAAAGAAGGGACTGAATTGTTGTTACGACAATTTCTGCTTTACGCCAATCATCTCTATTTTGTTTGTAGATTACGGTTGTATAATCGTTTTTGAGGCATTTTTTAAGATTTTTACAAGCCTGATTTTCAAGTTCTATACGGTCAACAAGGAAAAGAATGCGCTTGGCGTTTGATGTACGCAAAAAGAGTTTCATAACAGCCGCAGCAATCAGGGTTTTACCTGTACCGGTTGCCATTTCAAAAAGAAAGCGTGATTTTCCTTCGCCTACAGCATTTTGGATTGAACGAATTGCCCTTACCTGATAAGGTCGGAGAAGTTTCAAATTGTTTTCCTTTAGGAATGCTTCTCTTTGTGTCTCATCGAGCCAACGAGGTTCGGACTTATAATCAGGTTTTTGAGTCAGGAGGATATAATCGGCTTCGACAAGTTCGTTTATAACATTATCCGGGTTTGGTTTGAACCGTTTTTTATGGTCAATGGATTCGAGGGTGGGAAATGATGTTATTATTTCTGGATTTCCTGTTTCGATGTCCCAAAAGTAATGAAGATTGCCGTTCGAAAGGATAACAAAACGGACTTTAAGACCGTTAGCATAACTTCTGGCCTTCTCTTTTCCATCGAGCGGATCTTTTTCCTCTCTCTTGGCTTCAAGCACGATTATGGGGAATCCGTCTTTGTCGAGGAGTAGAAAATCGACATACCCGTTAACAGTTTTCTCAAAGTCGTTGCCGTAAGAATCAAACTCGGTTTTTGTTATCTTTACATTGTTTTCCAAACTGATATTGGCCGGGCCATTTTCATCATCAAAAAATCGCCAGCCAGCATCTTCAAGAAGTTTGTTAATCTTTATTCTCGCTTTAGCTTCTTTAGACATGATACAATTTTACACTCAACTAATAAATTTCTCCGCCTTTTCTATTTCCCACGCACTGGCCCAAAAGAAATTTTCAGTTAATATCTTACCACATAAACCCTCTAAAGCAAATAGTTTCAACGAAAGATGAATTGACGGTGTTTGACTTACCCTTAAAAACTGACGCGGGAAATTGGGAGCGATTCAAACCCTCAAATTATGAGTTTTAATGACATTCCCCAATAACACCTGTTGTTGCTTACTATTACGTCATTTCCCAAGAAGTCAGCAAGTATTGTTCAGGCACTGCCAAAATATGAGCAGTGCCTGAACTAAGGCGCGGAGGTGATATTATGAACTTTGAAAAACAACAATCGGAAATGCTTTTGTTGAATCAGACAAGCAAAGAGGAACTTACGAAGGTTTTGGTGGAGTTGATTAAACACAGCCGAGAACTGCGAAGGCCAATTCTGGAAGTAGTGTGGAATTGTCCGAATATTGTGACGCAGATTTGAGTGGTAAGCCCGCCAGATTTACCCGCCAAACGGCTGGCGGGCGAGAGGCGGGCAAGCAACAAACTCCGCTCGTAGAAGAAATCA
>Ga0315312_1001476_pt1 | contig 18171 bp, 17 predicted proteins | sample TDP7_MG_FD_203629 | JGI IMG/M metagenome (GOLD analysis project Ga0315312, IMG submission 203629) | Freshwater sediment microbial communities from Lake Towuti, South Sulawesi, Indonesia - TDP7 | ecosystem: Environmental > Aquatic > Freshwater > Lake > Sediment | place: Indonesia: South Sulawesi... | reverse complement strand
GTAACGCCCAAAATGAGCTCTGTAAAGCTTCAGAAGCAGTGTTTTCAAGGGTCTGCCCATTTGATAAACTGAAAAGTCACGCAGGATTCAGGTTAAGCAAAAAAATTTCCCCCCCACCCTTACCCTCCCCCTCGAGGGGGGAGGGCAGGGAGGGGGTGGGTTTGATTGCGGCTATGCCGCGCTGCGTTCTCTGTGGTTTAATCTTATTGAAGGTTTAAGGAGGTTTTCCCATGAAATCCCAATGCCGGGCAATGGTGCTTACCGAACCTGGGAAGCTAAAGATGCGCACCTTTCCTATTCCCGAGATTAAGGACGATGACGGTCTTCTGGAGGTGGAACTTGCCGGAGTCTGTGGCTCAGAGCCCGGAACTTATCAAGGTGTGACGATCCGTGGACCGCGCCCTTATCCGATTATCTTGGGTCATGAAATCGTAGGCAGGGTTGCCCAAATGGGGAAGGAAGCTAAGAAACGTCTTGGGGTAGCCGAAGGGGATCGAGTCGTCATCGAATATGCCTTCGGCTGTGGGGCCTGTGATTCATGTATTTCCGGCAACTACATATTCTGCGAAAAGAACTATGCCTATGGGTCGATGATTTCCTGCCAGGATCCTCCCCATCTCTTTGGTGGATACAGCGAATATGTTTATATTCATCCCCGAGCCATGGTACACAAGATAGGCGATGAAATTTCTCCTGAAGTCGGGGTGCTCATCTGCGCTGTCCTTGGTAACGGAATCCGGTGGTTGAGGCAAATCGGCGGGGTTTCCATCGGGGATTCGGTAGCCATCATTGGCCCCGGGCAACAGGGACTCTCCGGAGTGGCGGTAGCTAAGGAGTCAGGGGCAAACCCAGTCATAGTGGTTGGCCTCTCGAGAGATAAAAGTAGGTTAGAGATGGCCAGACGTTTCGGAGCTGATTACTCCATCGATGCTGATAAGGAGAATCCCATAGAAGTGGTTTCTGAAATCACTGGCGGCAAAATGGCGAATTTGGTGATGGAGGTTTCGGGGAATCCCTCGGGAGCCGAGCTGGCTTTATCCTTCGCTGGCAAAAGGGCCACCGTTGTGCTCCCCGGCATTTACAAAGGCAAGAAGGCATCGTTGAACCTGGATCGGGCAGTCTTCAATGAAATCAAAATTTATGGAGTCCTTTCTCATGATTTTCGAGCCGTTCGCCCGGCTATCAAGATGGCCCGTCAAGCCCGGTACCCTTTTGAAGAGTTAATTACCCACCGCTTTTCCTTGGAGGAGGCAGAACGGGCCATTCGCCTGGTTGCCGGGCAGGGAGGGGAGATGCCCCTGAAGGTGGTTTTGGATCCCAAGATGCTATAATCCATTGCAAATTGAAAATTGCAGAAGTAAAAAATAAGGGATCATCTCCAAATTAGTTGAATGCCAGAGAGCTGGTATATTTAAAATGTCCTTTGATTTCAGGGTCCCGGAAGAAAAGTCATCTTGCTTGCAATCATGAGGCACATATCTCTCCCTAACTATGGCGGGGAGTTCTGCTATTTCTCCGGAGCTTTCTTATCACGCCCCCGCTGCCCTTTGCGGATGGCCAGCAGGCAGATTATAGAAAGCGGATCTCCCGCCGATGCTTGCGGCGCAATCTGCCTTTCCTTCCGGGCCCTTGGCAAGCTTTCATTAAAAATTTGATCAACTAATTTGGAGATGAACCAAAATAAGATTACAAACACTTTAAAATTTTCACTTTGCATTGTACCGAAGTTCGCCATGCGCTAAAGTGTTTGAGGAGGAAATTTTAATAGGAGGGTGTCATGAAGAATAATATCGGTTTTATCGGTCTGGGAAATATGGGTATGGGAATGGCCAAAAATATTATTAAGGCAGGGTTCCCTCTAATGGCTTATGACGTTAGGGAAGAAGCGTTAAGAGAAATAAGGAAGTTCGGTGCAAAAACAGGAAAGAATCCCCAAGAGGTGGCCCAGAGCTCAAAAATTTCTATTATTGTGGTCTTGAATTTTGCTCAAGTAGAAGAAGTCATCTTTGGAGAGAATGGGTTGGTAGAAGGAGGGAGTTCTGGTGATGTAATAGTAGTTATGAGTACGATCGCCCCTGCGGAAATAAAAGCGATAGCCCGAAAGCTGGAGAAAAAAGGAATTAAGGTATTGGATGCTCCGGTCAGTGGGGGGAAAGAAGGAGCAGAGGCCGGGACATTGGCCATCATGGTGGGCGGAGAAAAGACTGTGTTTGATAGCTGCCGGGATATTTTCGGGGCGATGGGCAAGAACATATACTATTTGGGCGCCTTGGGTAATGGCTCGAGTTTGAAGCTGGTGAATAATTTGTTGGTGGCGGTCAATGGAGTTGCTGTAGCAGAAGCAATGATCCTGGGTGTGAAAGCCGGCCTTGACCCTGACATTATATTGCAGGTGATCCCCAAGAGCGCCGGTGATAGCTGGATGTTTCGAAATCGGGCGCCCAGAATGGTGAATCGGGATTTTGCCTGCCGGGGTGAGCTGGATATTCTGTTGAAGGATTTAAATTTCATCTTGGATATGGGCAGGTCGCTTAAAATCCCGCTTCTCTTGGGCGCGGTAGCCAAGGAAATTTATCAAATGGCTAACTGTATGGGATTGGGGAAGGAAGATGATTCTGCGGTTGTAAAAGCGATTGAGAAAATAGCAGGGGTGGAAGTAAAGAAATGAAAGGAGGTTAGCATGAGCACGAAAGAATGGACGATTTCTTACTGGCATTACATACCAGGAGCTTCGAGCCCAATACAAATGATGCGGGGAGCGATGAAGTGCATGCATTGTGGGGGGGTAAAGGAAGGAGAGACCGTTCTTATCTCGACTGATACTAACAAACTTAGGATTGCCGAAGCTTTAGCTGGAGCTGCTTACGCCGTGGGGGCTACCCCCATTATTGTGATGATTCCCCCGGTTAAAACCCACGGCGCTCAACTTCCGGAGCCGATTGTTGCTGCTTTTCGGGAGGCCGACGTCTTTTTACAGCCTTCAACCTGGTCTCAAACTCACACCAAAGCTCGGGTGGAGGCTATAAAGGCTGGTAAACGGGGCTCTACCATGTGTGAGGTGACGGAAGATGCTCTATGCGTGGGAGCTATAGAAGCTGATTACGAAGCATGTGATCGCCTGGGAAGAAAGTTGGGAGCTCTGCTGGCAAAAACAAAAGAAGTGCGTATTACTACGTCCGCGGGGACAGATATAAGGGGAGAAGTCACCGGGCGGCCTGTGCAATATGAGACTGGCCTATTCCGCAATCCCGGTCAATTTGCGGCTTTTCCGGACAGTGAGATCAATATTTCTCCCATCGAAGGAACCGCTGAGGGAAAAATTGTTGGCGACGTAAGCGTCATGAGCGTGGGCGTCACTTTGTACGATCCTGTCACTTTGATTGTGAAAGCAGGGAAAGTTGTGGATATCCAGGGTGGTATGGCCGCCCAAAAATTCCGGGAAACTTTAGAAAGTCTGGGAGATGAAAAAGCATTCAACTATGCAGAATTCGGGATTGGTCTCAATCCCTGCGCTCGTTTGGGGGCAACCAATCTGGAAGACTTGGGGCGGTTAGGAAACTGCCATGCTGGAATTGGAAGCAACTTTGCTATTGGCGGAAAGATCTTAGCTCCCAATCATCATGATGTTAATTATAAGGATGCCTCTGTTTATTTCGATGGAAAACTGGTGTTGGATAAAGGGGTCTGCAAAATATAGGGCAATTAAAAAGGGAGAAAAAAGGTCTTGACATTGATCTGGCCAGTGGTTAGAATTCAACCGTAAATTAAAATAACAGGAGGTGAAGAACATGAAGAAATTTTCTTTGGTTCTGGGGTTTATTTTTGTATTGACCTTATTCTTGGCCGGCACGGCGGTCGCTCAGCAAGTTTTCACCTGGAAAGTTCAGAGCACCTGGACGGCTGGAGATTTCCACCAGGTGAACCCAAAAGGTCTGGTGGAAAAAATTGAGGCCATGTCCGGAGGTCGGTTGAAGATCAATCTATTGGCTGCAGGCGCTATCGTTCCTCCCTTTGAAGTCCTTGACGCTACTCATAAAGGGATCCTGGATGCTGGGCATTCCTGGCCGGGGTACTGGTATGGGAAACACCCTGCTGCTACCCTTTTCGGCAGCGTTCCCGGGGGACCATTTGGCATGAGCTCTGAGGATTATCTGGGCTGGCTATACCTGGGCGGGGGCAGAGAGCTTTATAACGAACTCCTCCAAAAAGAACTGAAGATGAATGTAGTGGCTTTTCCCACTTTTGGAGAGACGCCCGAACCCCTGGGCTGGTTCAAGAAAGCCCTCAAAGATGTGAAGGCCTTCAAGGGTCTGAAGTTCCGGGCAGGCGGCATGTCGGCGGAAGTCTTCAAAGCAATGGGCATGTCGGTGGTCACCCTCCCGGGTGGTGAAATCGTACCGGCATTGCAGAGGGGAGTTATTGATGCCGGCGAATTCAGCGATCCAAGCTCTGATATGGCCATGGGCTTTCAGGATGTCTGCAAATTCTACCATATGCCCGGCACGCACCAACCCACGGGCATGATGGAGCTTCTCGTCAATAAGAAGAAATGGGATGAGCTTCCCGCTGACCTTAAAGCCATAGTTGAGGTTGCCGGCATGGCCGAGACGATTCATTTCACCCTGAAAATGCTCAATCAGAACAGCAAGGATCTGGATACCTTGGTGACCAAGCATGGGGTGAAGGTAATTGAGACGCCCCGGGAAATCTTGTTGGAAGTTCTGAAAGCCTGGGACAAGGTGGCGGAGAAATACGTCAAAGAGAATCCTTTCTTCGCCAAAGTTTTCGAGTCACAAAAGAAGTGGGCTCAGCAGGTAGTGCCCTACAGGCGTATCGGCCACCCACCTTATGATCTGGCAGCCGACTACTACTGGGGGGAAATTAACCCCTATAAAGTCATTAAGCCGTAACAAATAGCAGGAAATTACCGAGAGAGATTAGACATTCCAGGAAGGGGTCAGGCTCTCCAGAATGGTAAATAGGAAGGAGGCTCTGACCCCTTTAAACGTGATCAGAACCTGGAAAGGGCAAACTTGCCGATTAAAACTGGACCAGCCCCAGAGATGCTAGCCGATGTACGAAGTCATGGTCTCCTTATCGGAGGTTCGAAAAATTGGATTCCTATTTTAGGGTCGTCCGAGCGATTGATAAAATGTCCGACTGGAGCGGCCGGGTTGTTTCCTACCTCATCTATCCGATGGTGGGTGCGTTGGGTTATGAGGTTTTTGCCCGCTATTTGTTCCACGCCCCGACGGACTGGGCCTACGATGTAACCTACATGCTATACGGGACTATCTTTATGCTCGGGGCGGCCTACACCCTCCTCAATAAGAAACATATCCGTACTGACTTGTTCTACATTAAATTTTCTCCGCGAAGGCAGGGGATGATCGATGCAGTCATGTACCTTGTCCTTTTCTTCCCCGGCATGATTTTTTTCCTGGTTGCGGGCATAGATTACGCAGCTCATTCATGGGTCACTCATGAGAGGACCACATTGAGCCCGTGGCGGCCCATCATTTATCCATTTAAAACGGTAATCCCCGTGACCGCTCTTCTGCTCATAATCCAGGGCATCTCTGAATTCATCAAGAGCATTCATGCCGCGAAGAAGGGGGAGTGGAAATGAGCCTGGAAATGGTCGGTATTTGGATGTTGGTCACCCTCCTTATCGTCATTTTCATCGGCTTTCCCATCTCCTTCACCCTGATCATCATCGCGATTGTCTTCGGCTATTTTGGTCTGGGCAGTATGGTGTTTGACCTGATGGTTATGCAGACCTTTGGACTCATGCAAGAAGAGGTTCTGGCTGCCGTGCCCCTTTTCATCTTCATGGGGTATATAACAGAACAGGCGGAGCTCATGGAGCGGCTCTTTACGGCTTTTCGCTACATCCTTGCTCCCCTGAAGGGGTCTCTTTATCTGGGCGTTATTTTCACGGCAACCATCTTCGCCATGGCCACAGGCATTGTCGGTGCTGCCGTAACCGTTCTTGGAATCATGGCTGCTCCCATCATGATAAAATATGGCTATAATCCCCGTCTTTCTGCTGGCGCCATCACCGCAGGAGGGACTTTGGGGATCCTTATTCCGCCCAGCGTCATGATCATCGTGATGGGTCCGGTCCTTGGAGTTTCAGTGGCGAAACTCTATGCGGCAGCATTTGGCCCGGGATTTTTACTCTCGGCTCTCTATATCTCTTACCTTTTGATGCGGAGTTACCTGAATCCAGCTCTCGGGCCCCCTGTGCCCCCAGAAGAACGGATAGCCTCCATGAGAGCGAAGTTGCAGGAGTTCGTGATAGGTATGGTCCCACTGGGAGTGCTCATTGCTGGTACTCTGGGAAGTATCTTAGCCGGACTGGCCACCCCCGTAGAGGCAGCCGCTATGGGATCTATTGGGGCGGTTATCCTGGCTTTAGCATACAAGAAGCTCAAATGGGAGAATTTGCGAAGAGCAGCCATCGGGACCCTCCAGACAACCAGCATGGTGCTTTTCCTCGGTGTGGCCTCCAACATTTTCGGCTCGGTCTTTGCCAGGCTGGGCTCAGCGGAAATGATCACGAATGCGCTCCTGGCCCTTCCCCTCCCCCCATTCGTGATGGTGCTGATCGTAATGGGACTGATCTTCCTTCTGGGGTGGCCTTTTGAATGGCCGGCCATCATTCTTCTCTTCTTGCCCATTTTCTTGCCCCTGGTCATTGCCTTGAAGATTGACTTGGTGTGGTTCGGCGCCATCACGGCCGTGAACTTGCAGACCGCCTTCCTATCTCCTCCCGTGGCGATGTCAGCGTATTATCTGAAGGCGGTAGTTCCGCAATGGGAATTGTCAACGATTTACAGGGGAATGATGGATTTTATGATCCTCCAGATAATAGGTCTTATTCTGGTCATGGTCTTTCCTGAGATCGCCACGTGGTTCCCCAACTGGCTTTTTGGGTAGGCGCTTTCCTTCATTTTTCACCCCTCACCTTCACTCTGTGGATTAGAGGAACTTACTCCACAGGGCGAGCCCTCTGCCCCATGGAGGGGGATATTTTTTATGAATTCTTCAATTTTTCTTGGCCAATGGCCGATATAAAATTTGGCAAATTTTTAAATATCTCAGATCGGCTATTCCATATCTTTCAGGAGGTGAATCATGCAGGAGAAGCTTACAGGAAGGCTGGATTTTAAGAGACCAGAGCCACGGACGATCTGGACCACGGTTTTGGTTATCGTTGTGCTGATTCTTCTTTGGGGGACTTTTGTGATCGTTCCAGCAGGGCACAGAGGGGTTGTTCTTTGGTGGAGCAGCGTAGAAAAGAGGATCATGGCTGAAGGATTAAACTTTAAGGTTCCGATTGCGGAAAGTGTCATCAAGGTGGATGTGCGGGTGCAACCCCATCCGTTCAAGGAGATTGACGCGGCTTCCAAAGAATACCAGATGGTGAAGCTGACCGGGATGATGAACTTTCATATCGACCCCGCCTACGTGAACGACCTCTATCAAAAGGTGGGGCTTGACTTTGCCAACAAAGTTATTGATCCAGCCTTCAACGACTTTGTAAAGGAGGTCGTCCCGATCTATCCCATTACTGAGATCCTTCCTAAAAGAGAAGAGATTCGCAAGCGCGCGATGGGCAAGTTGGGAGATAATCTGGCCAGGTACCACATCATCGTCGATGACATCTACTTTGCCAACATCCGCTTCAGTCCTGAATACGAGAGGGCGATCGAGGCTAAACAGGTGGCTCAGCAGCAGGTGGAGACGCAGAGACAGGTTCTGGCCCAGCGAGAGATCGAGGCCCAGCAGAAAGTAGCTACGGCCAAAGGGGAAGCAGAATCGATCCTGGTGGTTGCTCAGGGACAGGCCAAAGCGAATGAGGCTCTTTCTCGATCCATCAGCCCAATCCTGGTTCAGTATAAAAGCATTGAGAAATGGAATGGCATTCTGCCGCAGGTCTCTGGGTCAGCCATGCCCTTCATTGATCTGGGAAAACCTGGACAAATCGCAGGGCCGACTAAAAAATAAAATTGGAAAATCCCCTTTCCTGATAGTGTCTTTTTATTCCAATCTCTTTCTGAATCGCAGAGAGCTGAAGGTAAAGACCGTTGTCCCCAGGATGGCCAAGGCGAGCACTTGAGGCCACAGAACATCGAAGCCATTGCCCTTGAGGAAAATCCCCCGGATAATGACCAGAAAATATCGCAGGGGGTCGGCGTAGGTCATATATTGGACGATTTTAGGCATGTTGGCGATGGGGAAGACAAACCCAGAGAGGAGGATGGCCGGCACAAGGAAAAAGAACATGGTCATCATGGCCTGCTGTTGGGTGCGAGAAATGGTGGAGATGAAAAGGCCGATGCCTAAGGTGCTCAGGAGATAAATGGTTGTCGCCGCAAGAAGAAGTGGAAGGGAGCCTCTGATCGGGATTTCGAACCAGAATACTCCCACCATGGTAACTAAAAGTACATCTATATATCCAACCAAGGCAAAAGGAATCGTTTTGCCCAGGATCAGCTCCACCGGGCGGATGGGGGAGACGATGAGCTGCTCCATGGTGCCGATCTCCCGTTCCCGCACAATGGCCATGGAGGTCAGGATAAGAGTGACCAGCATGATCAGGAAGGCCATGATCCCGGGAACGTAAAAGTTGCGGCTTTCCAGATTAGGGTTGAAAAAAGCCCGGGATTGGATTTCGATCCCTCCTTGGCGAAAGAAAGGCTTTTTCATTTCAGCAGGAATATCTGGAAGAGTGCGGATTCGTTCAACTAAAATCTGGCGGGAATGTTCCGCTACAATGCGCTGGGCATAAGCCATCACCACGGAGGCGGTGTTCGAATCTGTGCCATCCACGATGATCTGAATAGCTGTGCCCTGCCGTTGCCGGGACTTTCGCGAAAAACCCTCGTTGATCTGCAAGGCAGCGCTGATCTTTCCTTCATCAATCCAGCGACGAATTTCCTGGGGATTCGTTGCCCGACGAGTTATGCGGAAATAACCTGAAGAAGAGAAGCGCTCGATCATCTCCCGGCTTTGAGGAGTGTTGTCCAGGTCATAGACGGCCAGAGAGATGTTGCGAATGTCGGTGTTGGCTGCATAGCCAAAGATGAACATTTGAATTAGGGGAGGCAGGAAAAGAAAGATGCGCATACGGGGATTGCGAAAGGCCTGGATGAATTCTTTTATGAGCATGGACTTCAAGCGTGGCAGCATGGGTCAACCAATCCTCTTTTGAAACCTTCGGTGGGCCCAGAAAGTCATGGCCGAAGCATAGATGGCCAGAAAAAGCGCCTCGATCCAGAGGATCTCCATGCCGATTCCCTTAGAATAAATTCCTTTCAGGATGGCTACAAAATAGCGGCCAGGAACTACATAGGTGATCAACTGGATAAACTCGGGCATGTTGGAGATCGGATAGATGAATCCAGAAAGGATGAATGTGGGCAAGTAGGAAAGAATGATGGAGATCTGACTGGAAAGGAGCTGGTTCTTGGTGACGATAGAAATGACTACTCCTTGACAGATGACCCCCATGAGAAAAAGGCCGGCCAGAGAAAAAAGAAGTAGACCACTCCCCCGCAGAGGGACCCCAAAAAGGAATGTTCCCATGACTACAGTGAGGGTGAGGTCAACCATGCCAATCACAAAATAAGGAATGAGTTTTCCCAGGATCAGCTCGGCGTTGCGCAGCGGGGTGGAGATGAGCTGCTCCATGGCCCCTCTCTCCCACTCCCGGGAGATTGTTCCAGATGTGAGAATGGCAGCCAGGATGGCCATGATCACGGCGATCAGGCCGGGAACGATAAAATTTTTCGATTCTAAGTCGGGGTTGAACCAGATGCGGATGCGCGGCTCGATAGGGGGAGAAATTTTTCCCACCCCGAGCTGATTCATTTTGTGTTGCAAAAGCTCTTGCGAGTAGAGAAGGGTGATGGCCGAGGCGTATCCCAGGGCGATGGTGGCGGTGTTGGCATCCGTCCCATCCATGAGAACCTGGATTGTGGCTTCGCGGTTCAATTCCAGGTCGCGGGAGAAATTCGCGGGGATGATCAGTCCCATGAGAGCCTCCCCGTTGTCCAGCATCTCCTGGAGATGGACATAATTGCGGGCAGTGGCTTTAAGCTGGAAATACCTGGATTGGAGGAAGTGGTCGATAAGGTCGCGGCTCCTGGGAGTGTGGTCTAAGTCATAGACTACCGTAGGGATATTATCCACATCCAGGGTAAGGGCATAGCCGAAGAGCAGAAGGAGGAGCACGGGAATGGAGATGGCCAGACCCAGGCTTCTCGGGTCGCGGGCGATCTGGACAAATTCTTTGAGGGCAATGGCTTTGAGACGGATAAGTTTCATGTTGTTTCATGGTAGGGGCAATTCATGAATTGCCCCTACGGTCATGGCTTCTCTATATTGGCTGGATGGTTTTCATCTTCCAGCCATTTGGCAGGGTTATTTTCAATGTATTCCCGAATTTGATTCAAATCCCTTTCATCTCGAATGATATGTTCGTAATAATTGCGTTGCCATACTTGGGTAGCCGGAGTAGCCTGTAAGATATTAATCTTTTTTGCGCTATTCATTTTGAAAAAGCCGATTATTTTTGGTAATAGCATATTCCGACGTCTCATAATTTCCGATTTGGGTAGGGGCGATTCATGAATCTTCCCTGCATTGATAACTATTATGCCGTGAATATGATTGGGCATGATGACAAAGGCGTCGAGCTCGGTCTCAGGATACCGCTTAGCGATTTGTTGCCACGTCGTCTGAACCAGAACTCCGATTTCATTTATTTTCATTTGTCCATCAATAATTTCCCCCAATAAGCATTGCCGGCTCTGCGTGCAAATTGTTATAAAATATGCCCCCGGTTGATTATAATCATATTCTCGGAGCCGCAAGGAACGACGGGCCTTTCTACCCTGGGTACTTGTCATATTGCGCCACTCCCTCAGGAAATCCGTAAGGGCAATTCATGAATTGCCCCTACGAGCAGTGCCTATTGGATTCCCTGGGCTCTTTGCTTCGACTAATGAAACAAATACATCTTCTAATGAAGGCTCGATTTTCTCCAGGCGCTTGGGGGTGATGCCGTGGCCCGCAAGGAGGGAAGGGATGAGGAATGAAAGATCTTCGCCCTTTTTGGCCAGGATATGCAGAGTGTTCCCGAAGACCGCTACCTCGCGGATGGGCAATTCAGGAATGGCCCCTATTTTTTCTTGGAGGAGGATGAGGGAATCATCCAGCTGATCGGTTTCCAGTTCCCAGACATCCTCGGGCATGTACTGGATCTTCAACTCCGCCGGAGTACCCAGGGCAACGATCCTTCCCTGGTCGATCAAAGCCAGCCGGTCGCAGTACTCTGCTTCATCCATGTAATGGGTAGTGACGAAAACGGTTACCCCTTTTCCGGCCATTTCATAGATTAGATCCCAGAAGCGGCGCCGGGAAAGAGGGTCCACGCCTGAAGTAGGCTCATCCAGAAAAAGGATCGATGGTTCGTGGAGAATAGCGCAGCCCAAAGCCAAGCGCTGTTTCCAGCCGCCGGCGAGGGTACTGGTCAGGCTGGCTCGGCGGTCTTCGAGGCCGGCCATATGCAGCGCCCATTCTTTACGTTCTTTCTTGATGGCTCCAGGAATACAGTAGATTCCGGCGTAAAAGTCGATGTTTTCTTCCACTGTCAGGTCTTCGTAGAGCGAGAATTTTTGGGACATGTAGCCGATGTTCTGCTTAATCTTCTCCGAATCTTTGAAAATATCAGAACCACCCACCTTTCCCTTTCCAGAAGTGGGTGTAAGAATGCCGCAAAGCATGCGGATAGTGGTTGATTTTCCAGCCCCGTTGGGACCGAGGAAGCCAAAGATCTCCCCCCTTTTGACTTTGAGGGAGATATGGTCCACGGCCGTGAAAGAGCCAAAGGCCTTCACCAGCTCTTCGATTTCTACAGCCCACCCCGATTCAATTGCACAGTCCATTTACCCATTTTCCCCCAAATTTCCAACCGGGATGGCTGTAATAAATACATCCTCCAAGGAAGGGGCAATCCTTCTTATGGAGAAGATTTCAAAACCCCCTTCCATGAGAGATTCTTCCATCTCCTTCCTGGTTTGGGTACCGTCTTCCAGAATCACGTGGATCCTGTCTCCGAAAATCCCCACACTTCTCACCCCTGGGAGGTTCCGCAGGATCTCCCGCGCCTTCATTCTCTGCTGGCAGTGCAATTCCCAAAGCTCCCCTTTCAACAGGCGCTTTGTCTCGTCAGGAGTGCCCATATAAAGGAGATTTCCTTGATGCATCAGTCCGAGCCGGTGGCAGCGCTCGGCTTCATCGAGATAGGCGGTGGAAATAAAGATCGTAATGCCCTCCTTGAGGAGATCGTAAAGGATTTGCCAAAAATCCCGGCGCGATACGGGGTCCACTCCGTTCGTGGGCTCATCGAGGAAAAGAACCTGGGGGGTATGTACCAAAGCGCAGGCCAAACCCAATTTCTGCTTCATGCCCCCGGAAAGATTCTGGGCCAGGCGATTTTTGAAAGGGGCCAGATTACTAAAGGCCAGAAGGCGTTCGAGGCGGATCTGTCGTTCTTTCTTCGGCACATCGTAAAGGTCGGCGTAGAATTGGATATTCTCTATGACGGTCAGGTCTCCATAGAGACCAAAGCGCTGGGCCATGTAGCCGATTTTTCCCTTTAAAGGCTCAGCTTCTCTGGTGATCGGATGCCCAAGGACCCAGGCTTCTCCTTCCGTAGGAGGCAAAATCCCGCTGAACATACGCATGATCGTGGTCTTTCCAGCTCCATCAGGGCCGACCAGGCCAAAAATCTCACCCCTTTTCACGCTTAAGTTGAGGTGGTTGACCGCGACAACCGGGCCGAACATTTTGCTTAGGTTTTCAGCTTTTATGGCCAGCATAATTTTATCTTCTTACCGCGGAGAGCACCGAGCTCGCAGAGATGGAATCAAAATTAAGGACCAAATATCAAATTGCCAAAGGAGTACAGAATTTTTTTGTTTTAGAGATGATTTTCGATTTCATAATTCTCTGCGTCCTCAGTGGGCTCTGCGGTAAATGATTTTCAATCTTTCAGATGGATCTTGGCGTCTGCGGGCATCCCGGGCTTGAGTTCATAGTGAGGATTTGCCAGGCCAACCTTAATCCGGTAGACAAGCTTTACCCTTTCTTTGGTGGTCTGGACATTTTTGGGGGTGAACTCTGCCTCGGACGAGATGAAGGTGATCTTTCCTGGATAAACTTTTCCCGGGTAGCTGTCTGTAGTCACAGAAACTTTCTGTCCGAGCTTAACCCTTCCTAAGTCGCTCTCATTAATGAAAACTTTGAGCCAAGGTTTGGTGATATCGCCCAGGGTAATCACTGCCCCTCCCGGAACGATAAAGCCACCGGGTTCAGTATTTTTAACCAAGGCAACGCCAGCGGTTGGGGCGAAAAGACTGCAGTATTCAATCTGAGTCTGAATTACTTCCAACGCCGAAGCTGCTTCTTTGACTTGAGCTTGAACCGTGGCCAGTTCCCCCCTTAAAACATCTACCTGCATTTTGCGGGTTTTGGCTAAGCCAAGGGCGGCCTGGGATTGTTCTAATTGGGCTTGCGCCGTGGCAATCTCCTCCTTGCGCGGACCTTCGACCACCAAAGCATAATTCTCCTTGGCCTTTTGATGGTTGGCTGCTGCGGCCTCGTAGGCCGTGCGAGCAGAATCCCAATCCTGGGCTGAGATGTATTTATCCTGATAAAGCTTTCTGGCCCGATCCATGTCGGCTTTCCGTTTATCCACGTCTGCCAGCGTGCGATCTACCTCGGCCTTGGCGGCCTGGATTTCTTGAGGACGGGCGCCACTTAGGAGTTGTTGCAACCGGGAATTGGCAGCTTCCACAGCGGCTATGGCTTGGGATATTTCCTGGGAGGTTGCCCGATCCTGAAAATCTATGTTCTTAAGCAAGGTGGGAATTCTGGACTTGGCGGCTTCCAGGGTTGCCTGGGCTTTGGCTTTTTGGGCCAGAAGGTCCCGGTGTTCCAGGGTAGCGATAAGCTGCCCTTCCTTGACAAAGTCACCCTCCTCCACCAGGAGCTTTTCGATCTTCCCGGGGATTTTGAAAGCTAAATCAATGGTGGTGGCTTCTATATTTCCAGAGACGGAAATATTTGTTCCTTCTTTATCTTTATTTGGGTGGAAAAACTGATACAGGATAAACCCGCCGACCAACATGAGAATTGCTAAAAAAAATATCAATTTTCTTTTTTTCACTTAACCTCCTGCTGACTATCCACTGAGCAGGCTGTGTGGATATTATATCAGAATAGGGAAGGGCCTTCCCTGTCAAGCCCTTTTTTCCCGCCCTTTCTTGCCCGCTTTTTCCCCTCCCTTGGCGGGAGGGGATGAAGGGGAGGGGGATAAATAACCTAAAGGAATTCCTTAATTCTTCACCCTCACCCTGCCCTCTCCCATCAAGGGAGAGGGGGTATTGTTGAATTTTTTCACACCTTCAGGGGATGAAAGGGAGGGGGAACGAAAACTTTCCTAAATTTCTCGGAGGTAATATTTAGTTTGTCCATCGAGGGCATATGATGATATGATTCAATAAATTTTAAAAAGGGGAATTTTTGCGCCTGAAAGCTTTCTTTGCAGGAATAGTTCTTTTACTGCTTCTGGGTTGTCTGCCAACACCCCCCAAAGAACCTTTCCGCCCAGAAGAACCTTTTCCATTCCAAGAGGTGAAATTCATCCCCTGTCTAACCGATGATGCAGATAAGAGTTCCTTACAAATTGCCCTGGAAAAAAGCTTGGAGCATCTTTCCAAGAAAATTTCTCCTGGCAGCTCGCCCAGCACCGTGTCGGGACCCTTTGGGATTTTTTTCACACCGCAGAGGGTCTATCGTTCTTTGGCCCTTTTCAGGGAAATTTTATTGAGTGCTTCAGACGAGGTAGAATTTGAAAAGAGGGTTAGAGAGGCCTTTGTTTTCTGGGAGGTGAGGGGAAATATCCTTCTTACAGGGTATTATGAACCCTTGTTGGAAGGCAACCTTGAGCCCGGGGGAGAATATCAGTATCCTATCTACCGGCGGCCGGACGACCTTTCCTCCCCCTATTATTCCCGCCGGGATATCGATTGCCTGAAAGTTTTGCAAGGAAAGGGATATGAGGTAGCCTGGTTGAAGGATCCTTGGGGGCGTTTCGTCCTCCATGTCCAGGGATCGGGCCAGATCCGCCTGCCAAATGGAGAGGTGCTGCGCGTGGGTTTCGCTGCTTCCAATGGTCGGCCCTACCGGAGCATCGGGCGGGTTCTGGTCGAGAGGGGTTTTTTAGGCGAGAATGAACTTTCCTTAAGGCGCGTAAGAGAATTTCTTCAGCAGCATCCCGAGCTCATTGAAGAAACCTTCAATGCCAATGAACGATATGTATTTTTCCGATTCATTCAAGGAAATGAAGGACCCATCGGGGCCTTGGCATTCCCCCTTACCGCTGGCAGATCCGTAGCCACTGATCATACGATTTTCCCCCCGGGAACATTGGCCTATCTCGTCACCCAGCAACCAGTGTTCCACGAAGCCGGGAAATTGAGAAGCAGAAGAACTCTCAGGCGATTTGTCCTCAACCAGGACACTGGGGCAGCAATGAAGGGTCCCGGCCGGGTTGATCTGTTTTTCGGAAGTGGGGAGCAGGCAGGAATGGCTGCGGGAGAGATGCGCGAAGAGGGAAAGATCTATTTTCTTTTGGCCAAATAAAGATTGGGAGGTTCGAGGGGTCAAAGATTGCAGATATCGAATTCCATCGAGACAGATGTTCTTATTATTGGCGGGGGCGGGGCCGGGGTGCGGGCGGCGATCGAAGCTGCCCGTCAAGGATGCCGGGTGATCGTAGTGGATAAAGGCCCGGTGGGAAGGTCGGGAACCACCCCCATGGCCATGGAGGCGCTTCAGTGTGTCTGCACTCCCGGAGATTCAGAAGAGCTTCATTTCCAGGACGCAGTGGCGGGGCAACGGTACTTGGGGGATGAGCGGTTAATTGCGGCCATGGTGCGAGGGGCCAAGCAGCGGGTTAAAGACCTCGAAGGCTTTGGGGTACGTTTTAAGAGAAGACCCGATGGCAGCTTCGACCCGATGCATCATCCGGGGCAGGCGCTGCCACGCACCCTTTTTATCCATGGGGGCGGATTTGGCATGCTGGCTGGGCTGATCGCCGAAGCCAGAAAATATGCGGAGATTAAAATCCTGAGCGATGTTTTGGTAATCAACCTTTGCCCGGATAAAGAAGGCATCCCTTCTGGAGCTATTTGCTTAGACCTCAAGGATGGCCAGGTGAAATCAATCCTATGCAAATCCGTGGTTCTGGCTACTGGCGGCTACGAGGAGCTTTGGGCTTTCAGTGATGCCGCCGTGACAGCTTGTGGTGACGGGGTATTCTTGGCCTACGAAGCCGGGGCTAAACTGGTTGACCTGGAGATGGTGCAGTTTTACCCTACCGTGATTATCCACCCTCCTTGCATCAAAGGCACTCTTTTCCAATACGAGCTGATCGTCAATCCAGAGGTTCTGGGTGGTCGCATTTTAAACGGAAAGGGCGGACCCCTATTTGAAGGAATGCCCTTGCGGGATGACGCCATCCGGGCTATCTGGACAGAGATTCGGTCAGGCCGGGGAACGGAAAATGGAGGCATCTTCATCGACCTTACCCATTCCAGCAAGGGCCGGGACGCTCTCACCGCAACTCTGGAAAAATGGCAGCCCAATCAGTTTCACTACCTGAAGGACATGGGCTTCGATCTTCGGGAGGTAATGGTCGAAGCTGGGCCGCATGTGCATTTCACGATGGGGGGTGTGGTCATCGACGAGAGAGCAAGCACGACTCTTCAGGGGCTGTTTGCCGCGGGAGAGGTTTCCGGCAACCTCCATGGAGCCAACCGCATCTCCGGCAACTCCCTGACCGAAACCCAAGTTTTTGGCGCCATCGCTGGATCATCAGCGGCGGCCTTTGCCAAAGAAAGGAATTTGCCTGAGCCAAGGAAACTTCGGCCAGAAATGGAGGGGGTGCTAAACTCCTTGAGTCGCTTAACTCTTTCACGGGGTCATGCGCTGCGGCCCTACCAATTCCGCCAACGATTGCAGAACATCATGTGGGAAAAATGCGGGCTGGAAAGAGATGCAGAGGGATTACGGCAGGGGAAATCCGAGGTGGAGGAGTTGATAAAAGAAGCTCTCACGGAAATGACCGTTGCCGGGGGTATGGGGCCCTATCCCCAAGAGATCCAGGAAGCCCTCGAAGTGAAGGTGATGTTGTCTATAGCCGGGCTTGTCCTTGATTCAGCTTTTTCCCGCAAGGAAACACGAGGGCATCATGTGCGGGTGGATTACCCCTCGTCCGATGAGGAACCCAAGCACACCTTTCTGGCCAAGGGCCAGGGGCTATGGGAAGGAGAAGTGGAGAGAGTAGATTTTTCCAAATGGAGAAAATAATCCGGATATCGATTATCCGCGGGAATCCAGAAATGGGAAAGGCCTCCTATGCCCAGGTTTATGAGGTGGAGGCAGTGGGGGAGATGACCATTTGGGAAATCTTGCATAAAATTTATTACCAGCATGATCCCACCCTGGCTTTTCGCCGGTATCGCTGCGGTCGCAGAATCTGCCGCTCATGTGAAGTCAAGCTGGATGGGAAGGTCGTCCGGGGCTGCGCCACCCTCCTTAGCCCAGGAAGAAAATACTCCCTCGAACCCGCCAATCCATCGTCCTTAATCCGGGACCTGGTCTTTGAATTCGATAAATAAATGTAATGACCAGGATTTGACCGGCAATCTGCAGATCGAAGTTAAGATTTTCTATAGAACTTTCCTTTTTTAAGAAGCCCCAACTGAAGATTTGAAAATCATATCATCACTTTTCTAAAATCTTAGATAGAGCTGATTGATAGCGAGCCTGTCGGAAAAGCCCAAATGTTGCGATTTTAGGAAATTCACATATCATAAAATCAATTACTTACGTGTCCCAAAAAACCTGAGTCAGATTTTTTCGACAGTTTCAGCAGAACTATGCACTTTTCTATAATGGTGATAGCACCTACTACCATTCACCCGATGGCTGCTTTGGGGATTGGTGATTATTGGTAGAAATGATGAATCCCGATTCAATAAATGATATCTATATCGAAACCTTTCCGTTGGACGGCAAACAGATGGAAAA
>Ga0315312_1001475_pt1 | contig 18173 bp, 15 predicted proteins | sample TDP7_MG_FD_203629 | JGI IMG/M metagenome (GOLD analysis project Ga0315312, IMG submission 203629) | Freshwater sediment microbial communities from Lake Towuti, South Sulawesi, Indonesia - TDP7 | ecosystem: Environmental > Aquatic > Freshwater > Lake > Sediment | place: Indonesia: South Sulawesi... | reverse complement strand
GATTGATGACAGCTCTAGGGACAGAGAAGGAAGTTTGCGCATGACAATCCGCGAAACCAGGTTTATTGGCCGCAACGAAAACTCCGTAATTACCTGTTGACGAATCGTTCGCCAGAACGAAATGGTCCGTGTAGCTTCCATCCGAGCTTGAGTACTGCACGTTAATGTAGATCGTCTGATCGGTCGGATCCTTAACTTGTAGTGATATCATAGCGGCCGGCACCGCTATGCTTGAGATATCTTTGACCACTCCGCTGATTGTCACGGTCTCTCCAGAGTCGTAGGTATCACTGTTCGTTGATACTGTGATCGACATAGCAGTCTGAGCAAAGGCAACAGAAAAGAGAAGCATAATTGCTGTAGCGGCGAGTATCTTAAGGCATTTGGGAACGAATCTTTCGAATAGAAGCTTGAGGCTCCTCAATGAGGCCATCTTCAGTACCGTGCGCTAAAGATAATACCGATACTGTCCCAAAAAACCTTCTTCTTCAAGATGAAGTAGTCTTGCGCATGTTACGTGAAGAAAACTATTGAGGTAATCCCTCGCACTGCAAGTCGTAAAGAAGACAGCTCTTTATTGCATAACAGTGAGTTTGCCGTATCTCCCTACGTTCAGCTGGTTCTCTCCCCTGAATGTCGTGACGTAACCGTTTTCAATTTGCACCGTATTGTTAACAGATACTTTGTCTATGTCCTCGTTCCAAAGAGACATCTTTATTCTTCCAGAGTCGTCGGCCAGAACAGCAGTCGCCACGCGGCTTACATCCCCAAACCTCGTTGTAACTTCTCTTGGTTCCGAAATCTCGACTATGGTGCCTTTCAAGTCGACCCTTTTCATCCCGGGTCTTAACTCAACTATCTTCATCGCTATCGCTCCTCTATGTGACTACGCTAGCTGTCGCAAAGCTGCCACCGACGCTGGTCACCTTGATCTTCACACGATCGCCGGCCTTCGTTCCCGGCACAAAAACAATGAAGTTCTCAACCTTAGCTATTCCGTCGCCCCTCCTTCCAACAGCTTCTATAGTGACGTCCAACTCATCGCCTTCTTTGACTGGAACTGGTCCTCTCGATTGCCCAAATCCTCTCGGACCTCTTCCAAACCTTCGTCCTGGTCGTCTCTCAGAGAAGCCTCCTTCTTCTTCCGCCATATCTTCTCCTCCTTTCCATTCTTGTGCAGCTAGGCAATAGAGATCGAAGATGAAAAGCAACTGCCTAGAAAAAGCGTTTATTCAAAGACGCTTCTTAGAAGTAGGCTTACCTTTCACTCCATCCCCAATTTCCTAACTTAAGACTTCTTAAGAAAACGCCTCGTATTAAAAACTTGCTAACACATCAAGAATCCTGAAAAAGATGGGAACGCGTATTCTAAAGTTCCAGCCTTATCCTGATGTTCGCATATTCTTGGACCGGTGTCCCTAGACTTGCATCGTCCAAAGGCCGAATACTAACTGAGCCAACGTTGCAGGTTCTCTTTACAGTCTCAATATTGTCCTCAAGCATCTTCCGCTCATTCTGTTCAGCACAGATATCAAGACGCTTAACAGGCGTCTTCATCGATACTTGCCTCTTCGATTTTTCTCGACGAATCTCAGAGATAACTGCTACCAAAATATCGCCTTTCTTCTCAACCTCTTCATCGACAAATTCTTGCTTCACAGACGGCCAGCGAGTCAAGTGTATACTTCTTAAGGATTCCGTCGAAGGTTTCAATCGCTGATATATGCTCTCAGTTATGTGTGGACATATGGGCGCGAGGAGTTGTAGAACCCGCAGAATCGAACGGTAGAGAACATATTCCGCACCGATACGACTCGACCTGTCTCTCATGTCACTTGAATAGAGCCTGTGTTTCACGGCTTCCAAATACTGGTCACAGAAGACATGCCACGTAAAGTTCCTCACCGACTCCAATGCCACGCTAAACTGGAAGTTCTCGAATGCCTCAGTTACCTCCTTCGTAACCTTCTCGAGCCTACTCAGAAGCCATCGGTCAAGCACTTGAAGCTCGACCTCTTCGCTCTTTCTATCATATTCTCGCAAGTTCGCTATCGCGAAACGCGACGCATTCCAGAGTTTCGTTAGGAAGCGTCGAGCGTGTTCTACATCACTCCACCTGAACGGTATATCTTGACCTGTAGCCGCTCCGCCAGCAGCCCATTGGCGAAGCGAGTCCGCGCCATACTTCAAGATAGCCTCCGTCGCTTCAACATAGTTCCCGTACGATTTATGCATCATTCGACCATCTGCTCCACGAACCATACCGTTTATGAGCATAGCCTTGTACGGAGCCTGTTTGAACAGCGCTAGATGTCTTACCATCAGGTAGTAGTCCCATGTCCGGATTATGTCCAATCCATTCGGTTGAAGGTCAGCCGGGAAGAGCCTTTTGAAGGATTCAACGTTCCCAGGCCAACCAGCATGAACAGCACAAGTTATAGACGAATCCATCCAAGTATCCATAACATCGGATTCACCGATCAGATCTTTGCAGCCGCATTTCGGACAATTCTCTACCTTCGGCTTTTCAAATCTAGGATCAACCGGCAACCAGTCTTCTTCTGCGATAATGTTGTCACGGCATCGAGCACAGTACCAGACAGGGATCGGCGTCGCAAAGACTCTCTGCCTAGAAATTACCCAATCCCAATCGAGTGATGTTGCCCAATCGATCATTCGGTGTTTCGCGAATTCAGGCACCCAAGTGATCTTGTTCGTCCAGTTGACCACATCATCAGTCATGTCTTTAGTCTTCATGAACCATTGAAGTCGTGATATTATCTCGACGGCGGTGTGGCATCTCCAACATGTTCCCACGTTCCTCTTGATCTTCTCCGACTTCTCCACAAGCCCTTCCTTTTGCAAATCATTTAGTATGGCTTCTTGAAATCCCTTTATCGTTAGACCTTTGTATCTTCCAGCCTCTTCAGTCATATGTCCGTCTTCACTGATGGCCTTGACAATGGGTAGTTTGTACTTCTTCTGCCATTTGACATCGGTCTTGTCACCGAAAGTGCAGACCATAACGACTCCAGTACCGAACTTGGGATCTACACCCTCATCGGCTAGAATTTCGATTCTACGCTTGAACACTGGAACCTCAATCCATCTTCCCACATGCCTTCTGTATCTTTCATCTTGCGGATTGACCGCGACCGCCACACAAGCTGGCAACAGTTCAGGACGTGTCGTCGCAATAGCGAGATGCCCATCTTCAATTCTGAAACGAATATAGCTGAGTACTCCCTCGCTCTCAACGTATTCAACCTCTGCCTCAGCAATCGCGGTCTCACATCTAGGACACCAGTTGACAGGATGCTCACCACGATACATGTATCCAGATTTGAATAGGAGAATGAATGAGAGTTGTGTTAAACGGTAGTAGCTTGGATCCATAGTCTTGTACTCTAAATTCCAGTCGATGGAGTAGCCCATCATCTTCATGGCTTTCTTCATCTTCTCAATATATTCTGAGGTCAACCGCACACAGAGATCCTCAAACTCCGCAACTGCAAGATCTCTCTTTCTAACCTTGTACGTCGTCTCAGCTCTCACTTCTGTAGGCAACCCATGGCAATCCCATCCTTGAGGAAAATGAACATTGAAACCACGCATCCTCTTGTATCTGGCAACGAAGTCAAAATAGCACCAGTTCAACGCGTTGCCCATATGGAACTCGCCACTGGGATATGGTGGAGGAGTATCTATACTGTAAGTAGGACTGGCTTGGTCCTCGCTCTTGAAGCGATGAATACCCCAATCTTCCCAAACGGTCTGCCAGCGTCCTTCATTTTCTGAGTGATCGTACCTTTTGGGCATCGAAATCGGATCACCGCTTTCCCGGGGCAAATTCTCCATTCTAGTCACCGATCATCATTCTAATTACCAAGATTGAGGGTAATATTTCGTATGAACAAATGAGTTCTGTTTCAAAAGCATTTCCATAGAGTGCGCATATTCTCTATTACACGCAGTATGAAGGATAATACGGCACCTCAAGAAGCTACTGCGTGAATCGATTGAGAGAAGGCTGCTCACTTTCACTTTCAAATCTAATCTCCTTTCCGATTCGTACTCGCATGTTATCGGTCGCAGCAACCGTTCGAATACCTGTCCTATCCTCTATGGCCTTTGCTTCACGACCCGGCCCGGCGTAGACCATCCTAACCCCGAAGTCAGTGATCACCGAGACCTCCGGCTCAGCTTCATTTATGATCTTCTCAGCGTCTTCACTAGATAGATGGCCCTTCCATGGAAGCCCTCTTGGCCTGAGAACGCATAAGATCAACAACCTGACGCCTTCATACTGTTTTCCAAGCCCTTCAAAGTATTCAGTATCAGAAGTGTAACCCACGTCACCTGAGGGTAAGTTGATCCGGAAGCCTACAGTATCAGGATCACTGTGTTGAGCCCTAGTAGCGATCAGGTGCAGCTGTTCAATATCTACTTGGTCACCAGCCTTCACTTCCACTATCCTCTCAGGCATACTTTGATGATACTTCGAGATGCATGCATCGAAAACCTGGTTTCCTTTGATCACGCTACGTGGTGCTACCAGCAAACCTCGCTTCCTAATCATCCCCCCAGTCATAGCCTCGATGAACACCTCCGCATCTCCATAATGATCTAGGTGACAATGAGACACCACTACAGCTCTCGTCTTGGAAGGATCTAACCTCGCTCGGTTTGCATAAACTATTGCACCCGGACCCGGATCCAACTGTATATTGACGGGATGCAGAATTCTCAGCCCTCCAGTCTGCCTTTTCTGAGTAATCGTTATAAAGCGGCCTCCTCCAGTCCCAAGGAATACCAGTTCGGTCTCCTCCAAGAAGAGCAACCCCATATAGATGTACTCTACCGTGAATTTATCTTGACCTTATGACCCGGGCGTATGAATCAGAGAAAGATCAGACGGCTCTTAGGCGACTATTTGAAACTGGAGAAGCGGACCTCCAAGTTAAGAATCGATTGAGAATGGTTACCAATGTTGCAGCCCAACAGATGATGCCCAGAAGATAGGTAGCAGTCTCACTTAATGTACTAATCGTAAGCAGCAATTCGCTTTCGTATGTCACGTATCCAAGGTAGTACGCCATATCAAGGTAGTTGAAGAACCAGTGGAGAAGTATCGAAGCCCAAGCTCCATAGGTCAAATATGCCAACCCTAGAATGAGCCCCGATATGAACGCTGACGTAATCTTACCTGGGCCCCAACCTGAAAGGTAGTGGAGTAAGCCGAATATGAAGGAAGTCGATACTAGAAGTAGCCATTCGAACAGGCTGATTCCCTTGGAAAAACCCGACGTCTCAACCGTTCCAAGACCCAACATCTCCTTCGCTCTGCTTGGCCATAGGATCGCAACAAGAAGCCACTTTACCTTCTGCATCCGCGTCGCCAGCCTTATCCGCCCTTTCGTTAGCAGGAGATAGACGGCAAAGATGATTCCTATGGCTGTAAAACGGAATCCAACTTCCTCAATTATGGCTGAGTAGGATAGCCCAAAGAACGCCACAAAAACATCTTGGTAATGTATGCTACCAGTGGGAACCCCTTGAGACTCTTGGAGAAGATGCAATACCGTCACAGCAACGTATAACATGCTTCCCCAGATCGGCAGCGCAAATAATGTATTCTTAATAGAGATGCGAATGTCACCTAAGAAGCCACGCTTAACAGATTCGTGAAAAGACGTCTTAGACTTCCAAGCAGCAAGAAAGCAAACTAAGAAAGTGAGCCAGACGAGCATGAAGACTTGTCCCAGATTGAGTTGATTCGGCGTAGGGAATGTTATCATGAAAAGGACTAGTAGCAGATTGTTGTTCTGTCTACTCGCGTTCAGTCCTCCTTCGCTGAAATAGAAGATTGACAATCCCAGAGGTAGTGACAGAAGGTATACGGCGACAGAGAGAAGGACGAGAACAGTCACCGCCATCGAGAATAGAAATCTGGGAGGTCTCATATTCTCTCGAGGTTTCACGCCGACTCACTTCATGCATCTGATCGCAGCACATCATTCATAGGGACTACAATCATCTTATAACTTGATATTCCTAATAGAAAGCCTTCGGATTTTCAAATCCGACATCAATCTGACTGTTCTTCTGCCCACGGTATTCGCATACATGTTTAAACAAATTCTATAACAGTACCAACCAAATGAGTTCGACGAGATAACAGGGCGGTCATCATACGAGTAAAGTTACAGATAGACTCATCGGTTTCACTAATAAGAGAGACTTGAACGGCAAGACATGCAGCCAATGCGAAATCTTCAGCCGTTCGAAGTACGGTTTCTGTACAGTCTCTGAAATAGAGATCAGCCGCGACCATCCAGTGTGTTCAAACTACAAGCCCGCGTCATTCATGGGCAGATGGCAAGCACCCCAATCGACTAACAATAGTTTCAAATCAGACAATACGAGCCCCTCAGCGGGAATTGGGCTTCATCTCCACGCCTACAAGATCCCAAACAGTTGCCCAGGTCTAGATCCGGAGTATTGCGCGTCAGCGTGCTCTGAATACTGGTCATGTAAACTAGTCCTTGAGGCAGCGAGATCCAGTCCCTTGAAAGGGATTTAGCAGACAGGAATCTTTCCGTAAGCGAGATCTAGGCAGAATCTGTTTATGTTGTCGAGCTCCGACTCAACAGATTCTCTTATTTCTCTAGATACCTGAGTGAGTTGAATATTCGGCTTGAGAACAACTTGAACAGATGCAACCTTTGGATTGTTGATCGGCTGACCTATCTGGCTCAACAGCCAGACATAAACCTCCTCAATACCTGAGACTTTTTCATGAATTCTCTCGGCCATTCTATACGTCAAAAGATTGTATATCTTTCCGACATGGCTTACAGGATTCTTACCGGCAGCAGCCTCTGAACATGTGGGTCTATTCAATGGTATTATTCCATTCACCCTGTTTCCGCGACCCACTTGACCGCAGTCGCCTCCATCAGCTGATGTGCCTAGCACGGTCAGATAGACTCCGCCGATCCCTCTGCCTTTCTTATCTGCTGTATTGAGATAGATGTGCACCCTATCCATATCGACTCTTGAATTCACGAAAGACTCTAGTCTATTGAGAATCTCCTGCTTCTTCTTGAAGTAGGCTTGCTCGCTCTCAACAAATCTATCAACGAAAGCCATAGCTACTGTCAAATGAAGTTCATGATCCTTTCTCAAGCCCATGACTTTAATGTCTTCTCCTGACTCTGGAAACTCCTTCTTGAAGCGCTCTCCGTTCAGAAACTTCTCGGTTTCTAAGACTATTCGCTCGGTCTCTGTGAGAGGGGCAAATCCAACGGCGGCTGAAGTATCGTTAGCGCCTAGGAACTTTCCTCTCCTTTCAAAAATATCTGTTAGAGCTTCTGCGCCACGTTTAATCTCGACTTGGTAACGCATATGCTTCTCAGGGTCAACGAACCTTAGATTTCTCTTCAGCCATTCTTTAGCCGTCTTCAAGGTGATCTCTTCAACTGGAACAGCTTCATTTCCAACAGCGAAGGTAGCCCTATCTCCGAAGACAAGTAACATCGGTCTCTCAATTTCTCCGCCTCCGAACCTTACGTTGACCTCCCCCGCCACGAGAAGACCCTTGTCTATATTGTGGTGCATGACTCTACCGAATTTCTTTAAGTACTCCTTGCTTAGAGCGACTGAGATGTCATTCATCATAGCGTCGCATATCGAGTCTGGATGGCCCAACCCTTTCCTTTCACAAATCTCCATCCTTTGATCCTCAAGCGTCACTCTCTTCAACTCGTGAATCAGTATGCTTCGCAATTCTCGATCATCCTGCTGGAGCTTCCAATGCGCATATTCCAATATTAATAATCTGCTGTCTAAATTATTCTCAAAGGAATATATACCACTGGACCAAACACTACTCTCATGCTTCCTTCAATTGATGAGATAGAGAAAAGGCGGAAGAACCTCGGCCTCAGTCAGAAACAACTATCGAAACTCTCGGGGGTAAGCCAATCGATGATAGCCAAGATTGAGACGGGAAGGATAAACCCTTCATATTCAAAGACGAAAGCTATTTTCGACACCTTACAGAATCTGCAGAGGAAGATGGAGACCAAGGCCAAGGACATACTTCAAGAGAATGTTGTTGGCATACAGAGGAGTGAGCTTGTGTCAAGAGCCGCCAAGACGATGCATGAGGCAGGATTCTCACAGTTGCCCGTTCTAGATGGAACCCAACCCGTAGGGAGCATATCTGAAAGAACGGTTTTGGATCGGATACTCAAAGGTCAGGACCTTTCTGAGCTGTCAAGGTTGAGGGTCGAAGAGATAATGGACGAAGCTTTCCCCTCAATAGATCCTGAGACACCGCTCGATGTGGTTTCAGCGCTACTCCAATACAGCTCAGCCGTCTTGGTGACCAAGAAGGGAGAGATTCTAGGGATAATAACCAAGGCTGACTTACTGAAGATCATACATAGCTAATGACAAGTCCATCGCAGTATCTACGAACGTGAGCCCTACTTCTTCCTCGCTGCAGCAACTATGTTTATGATATCTCTGTCTCTCAAGATATAGTCATTTGGCAAGCGTAGCCCTATTCTTGCGTCTATGGCGTAAATCATCGTATCAGCCAGTTCCGTGTGAATCTGCCTAGCCAAATCGCGAACAGTCGAGTTGCTGGGAACAAGAAAGACATCTGGCAGAACGTTGCCTTTCTTGTCTGAGAGGTTCGTTGGATCCTCGACAGGGTAGACGGCGTTCAGCCCCAGTAGCTTGAAGACAGCTAGGTTAATTGCGAATTGAATCCCAGTTCTCATCCACTTGTGAAAAACTCTTTGCTGCACGTAATTCAAAGCCCACGTCTGCTCTCGAGTAAGCTTACTTTCGTCGAGAACTCGAAACGTCTCTTCTCCCGGCACATATGTGATGAAGCCTTTCTGCTCAGCCCTCCTTAAAGCAAGCTCCGCTTCGCTGCAGCAAGGGATGACAAAGGTCCCTTTGAATTCTTCGACCATCCTTTCATAGTTTCGCTCAGCAAACGCCAAATCCATCTTATTCGCTATGATCACTGTCGGCTTCGATAGCTCTCTTATCTTGCGAGCAAACCGTTTAACCTCTGCGTCGCTCCATTTGTCGACAGCTTTCTCTTCAAGCTCCGTCTCCTTCAAAGCTTGCTGCACATGCTCAAGCTTGACCTTCAATCCAGCTATATCTTCGTAGAAGGCCTTATCCAGAGATATCTTTGTTCTCTCGATACGCTTGGACACTCTCTTGATGCTCTTCTGAATAATCTTCATAAACCACATAGTGAGCTCCTCCTCGATATCATACACATCGAGAATCGGGTTACCCAAACCGGGCCTCGTCAATTTCCCTTCAGCATCTACGCTTCCGGAAGCGTCCACAATGTGCAGAAGAGCATCAGCTTGAGATGCAACATTCAGAAATTGAATACCCAAACCCTTGCCCATCCAAGAACCCTTAATCAATCCCGGCAGGTCGATGAGTTCAACTGGTATGAAACGCCAACCATCGATGCACAGCGAGTTTCTAGGCTTGTCTTTCACCTTCAATTCACGACAAGCGCAGATAGTTCTTGAATAGGCAGTGCCGATGTTAGGTCTCTTCGTCGTGAAAGGATAAGTAGAGATCTCAGCCGACATCAAAGTTGCCGAGTTGAAGAAAGTCGTCTTTCCAGTATTCGTCTTCCCTATTATACCGACCCTTACCATTCTCCATCAATTAATAGAATGCGCAACCAGTTCTAATAGACTTATCTTGTTGACTGAGAGGTGATCCCAATCGCAAGGTTGGAGGAAAAGATACTCTGTTGGCTCTGTACGAACTACCTCAATAATTTCAGCAGAAAGCTCTAACTCGAGAAAAAAGGCCCATCGTAAAGAACGATCGAACATTCAAAAGGATATTTCAGAGGATTCTTTTGCAGTGTCGAAAACAACGCACGTCAAAGTCCTCTCTATTCCTCTAACTGTTCTGAGTTTATCAACCACGAATCTGCCTATAGCGTCAACATCCTTGACCTTAATTTTGACGAGTATGTCCCAGTCGCCAGATATTATGTGAACCTCTTGAACCTCAGCAAGCTTCGCGATATCTTTCGCAATCTCCCTTTGTGACAAGACTTTCTCTTGCCCTGTAGGCCTGTACTCAAAAGAAGCCAAGATAAACGCGGTTGTTCCGAGATCTAGTTTCTTAGAATCGAGGATGGCCTTGTATCCACTTATCACCCCGAGTGACTCCATCCTCCTAATCTTCGCGTAGACCGTCGTTACTGGACTGCCAAGATCCTTCGCAAGCTCTCTCGTTGACAACTTCGAGTCCCGCTGAAGTAGCCGCAATATCCGAATATCCGTTTCGTCTAGAGGCAGCATGTTTGTAATATTTACATAAATCCGACTAAAAACTTATTCGTTTTCGCGTTTTCTACCAGATTCTTTCCATATTTCTTATTTGATTGCAGCACACTTCGAAAGGTACATCTGAAAACGGGCGGGTCGAATGCAGAATTGCCAAGCTCCAACCTAAACCAAATTCAGAAGACACACTATCTCGTAGACCTCAAGAAATCGACGAATACCGATGTCTGCTTAGCAGGATGGGTTCACAAGAAGAGAGCTGGAAGAGATGACCTTTCTGTAATATTAAGAGATTCCACAGGGCTCTTCGAAATCAATGTCGAAAGAAAATCGACCTCTCCAAGCCTCCTGAAAAAACTGTCATCAGCAACAATTGAGTCAGCAATTGCGATTCAAGGTAGAATGAAGAAGGGAAGATTCTCGCCCACCGAAGCTTGGATACTGTCCACAGCCGAGAAAAAGCCTCCCATCAATGTTTCAACGCTCAAAACTCTTGATTCACTTGACTTCCTTAAAGAAAGATACTTGATGATACGACATCCCAAGATGGTAACGATTCTGAGACTTCAGAACGAAATTTGCGCAGCGATACGTGAGTTCATGAGAAGAGAGAAATACACTGAAATTCAAGCGCCTATCATAGGACCAGCAACTGACCCAGGGATAAGAGGAGCCAGACGAGTCTACTTTGACTATTACGGCAATACTCGATACAGTTTGATGAGCAGCATGATTCTGTACAAGCAAATGGCCATATGCTCGCTTGAAAGAATATACGCGTTCTCACCGAACATTAGACTGGAGCCGGAGCACAGCCAACTCACTGGAAGACACCTCGCTGAATTTTGGCAAGTCGATATTGAAACAGCGTTCGCCACTTATGAGAAAGCTATGGATCTATCGGAGAAACTACTGAAATACGTCTGCAAGCAAATCAAAGAACATTGCCTGAAGCTTCTGGGGCAACTCAATAGGGATTTGCCTGTCCCAAAGATCCCCTATGAGAGAATCACGTACTCTGAAGCAATTGAGATACTCAAGTCCCTAGGTCACGACGTTAGATCTGGGGAGGAAATCCCATGGGATGCTGAAGAGGCTTTGTCACGACATTTTGATGATCCTTTCTGGATCACGAACTACCCTATTACAGCGAGAGGGTTCTACTATCTCCGGAACCCCGATAATCCTGAGCTACTTAGAGACATGGATCTGATCTATCCGGAAGGATATGGAGAGGCTGCATCAGGCGGAGAGAGAGAATACGAGTATCAGAAGGTATTGAGCCGCATCAAATCCTCCAATGAGGATGCTGAGAGCTACGGCTGGTACCTCGACATGTTGAAGTACGGAGTACCTCCTTCAGCTGGACTTGGAATCGGGCTGGAAAGATTAACAAGATACATATGCGGGTCGAAGAAAGTTTGGGAAGCAACACCATTCCCAAAGGTACCTGGAATAATATCGCCGTAGACGTATGTTAGCTATTCTTGAAAAGCTTAATTAAAATGAAGCATCCTCATCAAAGATGAAGTCCAGGAATTCGGGGCCGTAGTCTAGCCAGGAGGATTCATATCGGTTGCGATCCTCCCTAGAAAGGTATGACGACAGGGATAAACCGTTTAGGGCTCCAGAAGACTATGGTTACGGGTTTGCAGACCGCAAGGGATGATGAACTTCAGGAGCGCGTGAAGAAACCCGTAGGCACGAGAGAGTGGCGGAAGTCAGGGGTTCAAAATGGCCACTAGAGCCATGAAACTCCCCTCGGCCCCACCAGCTTCGACTAGGAGTAGTGACAAGGTTAAAGTGAGCTATATTTTCAGATGAGATTCGAAATACCAGCAAGCAAAACTTAATAGTTCTCTCTCACCCCATTTGAGCTGGAGCTGGCGGCCATAGCTGGGAGCTAGGACCCGTTCCCATCTCGAACACGGAAGTGAATCTCCCAGGCGATTCAGGCTTTAGTGTGGTGCGAAAGCCCACGCGAACCTTGGATAGCTGCCAACTCCACTCTGACTTATCTTAAGATTCCAGTTGACTGTTCGAAACTTCCAAGAAACGTCGATGAAATTGTAGACGATTCGTGAAATATTTATAACTTGCATCTGTAGTTAATGCAGAAGCATGTTGAGGCACTAAGAATTGGTTTCGGATATCTCACTACAAGTGAACCCTTTCGCTAGTCAAGGAGGAACCCTAGGAACAATAATCTCAGCCTTGATGTATCTATCATTCATTCTCTTCATATTCTTCGGCCAGAAGATACAAGTCAGAATGATGCTTTGGGAAATAGATGGAACTGTGAAAAAGCTTGAATTCATGAGAACTGAAGCGAAGAACCTTTCGCTGAAGACGATCAAGGACGTAGGGAAACCAAAAGAAGACCCAACACCTACAATAAACAGCCTACTCGAGCAATTCATTCTAACTCCGGTCGAAATGGATCCGGCCGGCATAGTGTGGAAGCTTGACCACATACTTGATGTAAGAGACGCGAAATTCAAAGACGACGTCAGGAGGATAGCTCCAGAAGCTGATGAAGCACGATTGAACAACTTGGAGAATCTGGTCGAAGCATCACTAGCCCTGAATACGATCTATAGAGTAGTCAAACACTTCTACCTCCTCGGAAAGAAGACCTCTAGCTTCTATGTCATCCTCCAGCTTCAAATGATCCTTCCGATAGTTATGCAAGAGGCAGAGGCTATACTGGGAGCTACGAAGGCTTTCTCTGAGGGGCAACCTATAGGCGACGGGATAGGCGCGCTGGTAGCCTCCAAACTTACACGAGGAAATGAGAAGAGAAAGATGGAGAAAGACGTGGTCGTTGCTGAAACGGTGATAGAAGGGAGGCGCGTCATTTCCCTCAAGGCGGAAGGTCCCGGCGGGAACGTAGGAAAGCCTGGAGACGCTATCAGAAGAATCATAGAGGAAAATGACGGGAAAGTCTCTATGATAGTCATGGTGGATGCTGCCATGAAATTTGAAGGCGAGAACTCTGGGGAGATCAGTGAAGGTATCGGCGCAGCCATTGGAGGTCCCGGAACTGAGAAGTACAAGATAGAGCAGGAGGCGCTAAAGTACAAGATCCCGGTCTACGCCATGATCATTAAGGAAAGTACGCAAGACGCTTACACGCCGATGAAGAAGGAAATAGCTGAGTCAGCGGACAAGGCTGTTGAAAGGATTAGGAGATTGATCTTAGAAAGAACGAAAGAAGGAGAAGCGCTGATAGTGGCTGGCATAGGCAATACCATCGGAATAGGGCAGTAGGCGACAGATATGGAACGGAAACCGGGTGGAACTTACCTGTATCTAGCGGTTCTATTCAGTCTCTTGGTTTTGGCTTACTCACTCTGGGTCCTCTACTCAACTGTTGCCTCATACCAAGAGGGGCAGATAGAGAACTTCTACTTCGGAATTATAGCGAGTTTCGTGGGAATGGGCTTAGCGATTTCCTCGCTGGCTGCGACGAGAAAGAGAATAGTAGTCCTACGTTCAATGGCGTCTCGTACATTGACCACGGCATTATGTGAGAAATGTGGATTCAAGATGATGAGACTCTTCTCCGTTGGAGACTATGTTCACAAGGAGATAGGGAAATGCCAACAATGCGACGGAATGATGACGATTACTTCTATATATGCTGAAGAGGCGAAGAAGAAATCTCGTTAGGCTGTTAGGACCTCGCAGCCTTTCTCTGTTATAACCACCGTATGCTCAGCTTGAGCTACAGGTTTGGAGCTTGCTTCAACCAAGATAGGGTAGGAGACCACGCATCTTGATGAGATGAGCTCTTGAAAGACTGGATCAATGTCGCTTTCCTGAAATCTCCTCCTCAACCAGCGGAGAGCGAAAGGCAGAGAGCTATACTCTTCTTTTATTAGTCTCAACATGTCTTTCGCGCGTTGAGTCTTGACGCCTTTCTCCTTGTTGAATTTAAAAATATGTCCTTGATCAAGGCTCTTAACCCTCCCCTCCCCGGTCGAGACCGTGACGAAAGGCTCTACCGCAAAAACCTCATCAACCGCGATCCTCGCCCCATCTATCTCAGGAACATTGGGAAGAGACTTCCCGGTATGCAAAACATACCTTTCGACTTTATGTCCAGTCAAGTTGCTTATCGGCTTGAAGCCTCGCTTCGATATAGCCCTTTGAATTATACCTCCAATTTCAGAAACTTTGACTCCGGGGCGCATATTCTCTATAGCTTCTTTGAGCGCTTGCTCAGCAGAAGAGACCATCGGGTAGTATTCAGGATTGAAAGATAATGTGATCGCGCTGTCAGCTATGAAGCCGTTGATGTGAACTCCGAAATCTACTTTGACGATGCTTTTTGGAGGGATAACGCTGGAATCATCAAATGGAGAAGTATAGTGTGCAGCAACTTCATTGATTCCCACGTTCACTGGAAAAGCAGGCTTGCCGCCCCTGTCCGTAATGGCTTTCTCCAATTCTTCACATACAGCCAGGATTGGCATTCCTTCACGTACGATCTTAAACGATAGCTCACGTATCTCAGCTGTAATCTTTCCAGCTCTCCTATAGCATTCAAGGACGTCTTCAGGAAGCATTTTCCGATATCACTCCTCACGAAGAAATTACTCAGACATATGGCTTCTTCGGGCGGCTTCCTTCCCTATCATTCTCCTTGGCAGTTCTGACTCTTCTCAGCATTCCTTCAATGCAGCTTCCCAACCCTTGAACGGTATGAATGTCTTGACGGACCAGCGCTCCGACTTGCTTCCATATAGAATCATCTACCTTGACCTTCTTCTTGGAAAGCTCGTTCACAAGCATCTTTGCCAACTTCTTTCCTTCCATGTCGAAATCCGTAAGAACAATGACTTTCCTGTTTGAACCGATACCCTCCGAGAATTCAAAGAAGCTCTTGCCTTGAGCTTTGAGACATAGAATCGGTCCGTTCATCCCCAGCTTTCTAAGAGATTCTTCGTCTTTTCTTCCTTCGACGATTATGGGGGTCCCGCGACGCGACTGATCAGAAAGACGTTGAACCAGTCTAGTCAGGCGATCTAGCCTTCTTTCCAAACTGGACAATTCTATGTTTATCCTCTTGTCAACCACTTGAATTATGGTGGCTATCTAGTGACAGTCATACGTCTCGTTTCCGCCAACAATTCAGCAGCCTCGGCATTTGTGTCGAAGTACTTTCTCACCGGCTGGAGGATCTGCGCTATCGCCTTCGCAGTGGCAGCTTTTAGGTCCGATGGATGTAACTTTCTATTCGCATAGGCTTTCGACAATTCGTTTATACTAAAGAATTCTACCGTTCCCCCGTATTTCGCTGGCCTCGCTACAATGAGTGAACGCTGTTCTTTGAATACTATCTTTCTATTCAGATCCATTACAGGATTGTTTCTGACGTCGCGTGGTGGACAATAGGCGTTCGCTATCTTCTTCTCTATCTCTTCAGGAGGATCGTGGATAAATATCGCAGTTTCAGGTTGGCTCTTCGACATCTTAAGCTCTACATCCATACTCTCGTCTGATTTCTTCACCTCCATTCGCCCCGCTGCACCGAGCCCCATTAGAAGAGGTGTATGAATTGCAGCTGGCTTCTTGAACCCAAGCTTCGGTCCTATTTCGCGAGCCAAAATATGAGCGCGTCTTTGATCCATCCCACCCAAGCAGATCGACAAATCTAAGGCGAAGATATCGCTGACTTGGAGGGAAGGGTATATACATTTGGAGAAGTCGAGGGTTGCTTCTGTTGCTTTTCTTCCCATTATAGTCATGGCTCGCTTCACTCTTGCGAGTGTCATATTCTTCGCTGTCCTGATAACGAGTTCCCAGTAGCTCAGATCCTTCATCAAATCTTCAGCTGCGATGAACTCAACCTTACCCGGATCTATACCTAAAGCGAAGAGGCAGTGCTCCAGATACTTGGCGCACTTCCTTATATTCTCAAGATTCCCTCCAAGTTTATCATTTATCGCGGCATGCCAAGTCGCTTCAAGCACAATCATGTGAACCCCCGCGTCTATCAAATCGGCGACTTTCTTCGCCCATATAGTCCAGCCAATGTGGAAGAGCCCGCTAGGCTCAACTCCAATATAGCATCTTGGCATTTCAGTCGTTCCTATGATTTGGCGAAGGTCATCTTCAGTAATTACTTCTGCAGCATCTCTCGTCGCGAGGGAAATCCTTTCCTCGATTTCCATGAATATCCCTGAGTCAACGATAGAAGTCACATTAGTTTACTTAAAACTTCTCTCGCGTTATCGACGAGCGTTATATCGCCTACAACACTAACACCGAACTTCATCGAAGGACGCCGCCCTACTAAGCCCGGCTCTCTCAGAGGTAGGCCTTTGTTAACGCTCGCCGCCCACCGCTTTTCGGCGGCAGGTTTGGCTCCTTACCATTCATCGCCGAGAAGAAATGACGCGTTGGATTGAGATTAATCTTACTTTTCCCTTTGCTTGACATCCAAGAGGCTGTCTGCGTCGAGTTCAAAGGCTGCCGTCGGGTTTTCTATCTTCCAAGACTCCAAGACTTTCGGACCGATCTCACCGATGATGCCTACCTCTCTGCTCTTGACATATATCCTCCCAACTCGTCCATCTATGAAGCTGCCGTGTTTCATCTCTTTGATCTCACAAAGAATTCCTATGTTTGAGAGGAGCGAGTCCAAAATGGACTTTAATTCTGCGAAACTTGCTTTTGAGTGTGTGAGAGTGCACGCTAGCTTCTTCACGTCTCTAGACAGGTTCTCACATTTTCTATACGGAACGACGCAAAAGCCTACTTCAAATATCTTCTGAGGATAGTCGACATGTGTATTGTTGCTCAGGAACTTCATAATGCTCGGAAGAAGCCAACTTCGCAAGGAGGTAAGTGTAGTCATCTTAGGGTTGGCCACTTCGATCACTCTGCTGGGTTTAAGATTCATCTTAGTGAATAGGTGGTCGACGTTGGTCATACTGTAGGTCAACACTTCTTGGAAACCCGATCCAATCATGATGTCTCGAAGAATATCGCAGAATTTCTCTCTCGAGGTCATTGCTCCGATCGTCGGCATTTGGGGCCATCTTGATTCGATATTGTTCAATCCGTATGCTATAGCTATGTCCTCGACAATATCGACCGGATGCATTATGTCCATCCTGTAGCACGGAATCTCAACTGTCACTGTCTCCTCATCCTGTTGAATCGTGTTATATCGTGCTTTCTCGAGAAGCTTCACTATCTCGCTATTCGACAGGCCAAGTCCAAGAACCTTTTCAACATAGTGAACGTCAAGCTTCATGGATTGTGATCTAAGCTCAGGGGTTTCCAAATCCATTGCCTTCGGAGAACTATAGTGAATTATTGAATAGAGAATTTCTCCTCCTCTATCTGCAAGTGAGACAGCCATCGTGATCAATGTGTTCAATACCGTCTCATGAACTGTTCCTGTAACCTCAATCAAGACATTCTTAGTTTCTTCAGTAATCCTCCCAAGGTCATTTGAGTTTATAATCGGTGGAAACGATAGGACATCGTCCTTCGCATCCAGTATTGTAGGCCATTCTTTGTATCTGTTCACGATGTAGCCGTACTCTAAGCCTTTGGGATGCTTCTTGAGGATCTGTCTCAAAGTCATCTTCTCCGCAAATCCCAAGGGTATGAAGCTTATCTCTGAAGGCTTCGAAACCTTATAGCGCAGTGGCGGCTTGATCAGGTCAAAGTCATACAAGCCTATGGATGTCCTTCTTCTTCGCCTGCCGTAGGTTTGATCCAGCTTGTCCTGCAGATGCATCATTCCGCGTATGACAACATCCGTCAACCCTACATTTCTGACAACTGCACAAGCGATGTATG
>Ga0315312_1001474_pt1 | contig 18188 bp, 20 predicted proteins | sample TDP7_MG_FD_203629 | JGI IMG/M metagenome (GOLD analysis project Ga0315312, IMG submission 203629) | Freshwater sediment microbial communities from Lake Towuti, South Sulawesi, Indonesia - TDP7 | ecosystem: Environmental > Aquatic > Freshwater > Lake > Sediment | place: Indonesia: South Sulawesi... | reverse complement strand
GTTCTTCTTCACCTTTGAGTATGTTGCCTTCCAATTAATATTTGCGGGCATACAATTTTTGATTGTGGTATCTGTTTCACGAATGATCTAGAGCGCTGTTGCTTACTGCGGTCCTCCTGCCTTCCAACTTTCATGGCGTGACATAAAAGTTGCCATAGCCTTCTCAGTTTCGATTTCATGCATGCGTCGCCTTGCTAAAATGTAAGCCTCGGGGATGAAAGAAGTGTTGGACAATCCTTTCATGGAGAACTGTAAATCTGGCACCGAATTGGACTCATTTCCAACTATTCGGAGCGCCTTCTTAAATGAGGTGATCACTTTGTTAGAGAAAGTTCTTCTTAGGCTGTGCATTCTTCTCAAACCGAATTTTTCCATTTTTTTTACCTCCCCTTAGATTTTGTTACACAATAGTTGTGTAACAATTTTAATAGGGGTCGCGAGTCTTATAAACTTTGTGTTTTTGTTACACTTTTTTAGTGTAACAAAATTTATATGCAAGGGCTCTGCTTATACGTTATAGGGAAATCCTATGGAAAACTGGTTGCGGCTTGCAGAAACTCTGAATAAACAACTAGACCTAACTCCGTACGAATCACGAGCTTACGTTTCTCTACTAATGCACGGTCCAATGTCCCCAAGTGAAATAGCTCAAAAAACGGGCATACCCAGACCGAGAGCCTACGATGTGCTTCGAAGTCTTGTAGAAAAAGGTCTATTAGTAGAGCAATCTGGAAAACCTGCGATTTATGGCACTGTTGAACCTGCACAAGGATTAAAAAACCTTCTAATTACCATAGAAACGGAAACATCCAGACAATTGGAAGAAAAGAGGAAAGCGGCTCAAACATTAACGAAACTACTTTCACAAATGTATGAGAGAAGCAAGCGTCTTAAAATGGAAAGAAGCAAAGTGTGGTTTACTCAAAGAGACACTGCCTTCATTTCGATATATAGCGAAGCCATAAGGAATTGTGAGAAAGAAGTTATGGTAGCTTCCACAGATTTGCACCCCCCAGAAAAAGAGATACTTGAAGCTGTAAAATTTGCCCTTAAAAATGGTAAATCAATTAGGGTAGTAAGGCAAATAACAGAGTTATGGACTAACGAAGACCTGGAAAGATACGAAGAAGTAATTAAAACGGGTAGCCAAGTGAGGTACTTAGATATTAAAGAGATTCCGCTTCGGTTCATAGTATTTGATGAAAGAGACATCATTCTCGTTTTCCCTGCAGAATCCGAACCCACAACGACTCAAACCATCGAAGCCCTATGGCTCAGAATCCCACCCTTAGCAAAAATTTTACGCGGATATTTTGAAGAACTATGGAGAAAAGGCAAACCAATGCTCCCAATATTGGAAGATATTAGAAAGAGAAAACAAATGGAAAGAACAAGTTCTAGCTAACGAGGAAGCACCCTCAAAAGAGACATGTTGACGAAAATAAAAAACATTTTTTAACGAGGAAAAAAGGAGTTAAATCAAGCTTTTTTAATGAAAGAGTGGTGCGGCCGCCGAGATTTGAACCCGGGTCGTCAGCGTGGCAGGCTGATGTCCTAGACCAAACTAGACTACGGCCGCCATGTGTAATGTCTGCACCTACAGATTTAATATTGTTTCTTAAAACTTTTCTCAAAAGTGAAGAATACGTGCTTTGCTTTTGAGGATGTAAGTAAAATTGAAGGAAAGGGCCAGAATGCTAAGGAGTGATATGGTGCATATACTGATAATATTATAACGCTCCTTCTTCTAAATTACAGACATATACGTCAGTGGCATGAAATTTGAAAATCCGGAACCAAAAAAACCCAACATCTTCACGCAATGCCAAGAAATACTATATGCAAGAGGAAAGATACGACTGGGTCGAAGTAGTAAGCACATTCGCAGGATTGGAAAGTATATATCATTTTATCCGTCAAAAACTGATGCAAAAACTAATCAGACAATATAGTAGAAAAGGCTGGCACCTAGACATTGGATGCGGCACCGGCTTAGTCTTATATTGTATGCCAGCGCACACAGTTGGACTTGACATCAACAGATGGGCACTTGAAAAAGCCAAAATCCATGCCCCAAAAGCACAATTAATCTTAGCAGATGCTGATCATTTGCCATTTAGAAGAAACGTGTTTTCAACAATTACCTTTTTTGAAGTTCTGGAACATATGGATAATCCGAGACATGTTCTCAGGGGGATATACCGTACTCTTGAATCTTCTGGAGTCTTGCTCGGGTCAGTTCCAAGAGAGTCACCCTTCTGGAAACTTCGCATATTAAGTTCTACATGTCCACGAAATGAACCATTTCACAATTTGTATAGGAAACATGAATTACGTCAAATTTTTAATCCGTCAGCTCGATTAAGCTGTCATTTCTCAGTTTGGCTTCCAAACTTCTTTTTCACAGCAGAGAAAACAAATATCCCCAGAATAGACTCATAAGCCTATTTAACAGCCATTATCTTCCAGTAGTGTGGTTTTTCCGTTAGGAGTTCTATTTTTGCTTCAGTAAAGCGGCTTAATATTTTTGAAATCTCACGTCTTGTGAAGAAGTGGTGCAGTTCTTCAAAACGCTTTTCTTCAAACGCTTCCAAAATTCTGAAAGTGCTGTTTTCTACTTTCTGACCTGTTCCGTACCTTGGATCTTCCACTGAGGTAAGGTTTGCCAAGAACAAGCCTTTTTTCCTGAGAACTCGGTGAACTTCATCTACAGTCCTTATGATGTCTTTCTTTATGGCATGATGTATGACGCTTACGCTTACAACAGCATCCATGCGACAGTTGTTGAAAGGGAGGTTGGTCATCGTCGCCTGCACGATTGACGCATTCTTCAAGTTTTCCTTTTTGCTAATCTTATTTGCGATTTTTAACGCGGTTAGAGAAACGTCTACTCCGATGACATTAAAATTATTCTTTGCCAAATAGATGCAGTTCCTGCCTGCTCCGCAGCCCAAGTCAAGCACACTTTTAATTCTGTAGCGCTTGAAGACAGGCAAGGCTTCGACGACGAATGAAACTGGCTGCACAAGTCTTCTAGGCAGTCGTCCAAGTGTTGAGTAGTATTTTTCCCACATAGACCATATTCTTCCTTAAATGAAAGTGGCTGTGTTGAGTTAAAAGTGCGTAGGTTTGGTTGTGGTGCCGAGGGCCGGACTTGAACCAGCGACAACCCGGTCTTCAGCTTCACCCTCAAATAGACGTCGCTAAGTGAGTCGGGTGCTCTCCCAAGCTGAGCTACCTCGGCACTTGTTGGGCGTATGCTCAATTCATGCATGTCTTACGTGTCTTTAAGTTTTTCTTATGCCTTAGTAGTTGGAAATTAGGCGCTTCTTAAAGGCTTATATTTGTAGATTCTAAAGAGCATCGTAGAAGGCTGAGCATTGAGTTTCTTTAAGAAGCTTAAGGAAAGGGTAACAAGTCCAAAGGCTACTGTGTTCTTGAAACTTGACAAGAATTCCTATAGTTTAGGAGAGAAATTGGAAGGCGTTTTGATTGTAAGTTCGGAGGAAGAGATTGATGCCACGGAGATTAGAGCTGAAATTCGATGTGAGGAGAAAAGAAAGACGAAAATGAGTGTACCAGAAACCGTAACTCTTTCTGATGGAAGACACGAAACTCGATGGGTAGAGCGAGAGGGTTGGGAGACTAAAAAGACTTTCTCTGAAAATCCACAGTGTTCAGGACCAATACATCTCTCTGCAGGACATAAAGGAGAGTTTCCATTTAGCACAAACATTCCAGCAGGCGGGGCAGTTAGTTCCTCCGACACGAATAAAATCGTCACATGGACTATAAAGGGCGTTATCAGCGTTGAAGGGCGACCTGACGTGACAAGTTCAACAACTACTATTTCAGTGGTGGAGGCGCCGGAAATAGTCATGACACCATGCGAATACTGTAGTACATTGTTCCCTCAAACAGAGATAACTTGCCCACACTGCGGAGCAAAAAGAAAAGCCTAAAACTACTCTTTAGTGAGTTATTTTTCGTCTGTTTAGCAAAGGCAGTATATCTGCCTTATATATAGGATCCACTTTCACTCTGGAATGGTCTATTTGGCACAAATCCGAAAAGCGTCTTGAATCTTGGTGGGCCGGGCCGGATTCGGACCGGCGACTTGTGCCGCGTGAGGGCACCGTCCTTCAGCCTTTTGCTAAGTTAACCAGACTAGACCACCGGCCCGCTTCAGTTAAGGAAACATAATTTAATGGTTTAATTTAACACTTTATACTAATGCCAGAAATCAATCTGTACCATGTATAAACTATGGTAAGGTAGACACGTTCTAATGTGAAGATGAGACGGAGAAACAAAAAATGATTTTGACTCGTTTCGCACAGACCTAGACTACAATTCTTCAGTTTTATGGAATATATTTGGCTTCTACTGTTCTTCTTTTGGCTTTTTCAGTTCGACTCTTCTTTTTCCCTTTGTTAATGTCGAAACGTAAATTCTTCCTTCAACTTCCAACTTTAGTAAAGCCTTGTTCAAGTCTCCGAATCCAATTTCTTCATAGTCTTGTTTTACTAGGTCGAATAATTCATCGTCGCTTAATGGCCCCTTCCTCTCAAGAGTTTCCACTATAGCTGTGTATAATGGATGCGGTTTCCAAGTTTTGACAGACACGGAGGCACTCTCTCTTTATGCTACTGGAGTTGTGGGCTTTGACACACGCCTAACTTGTCTCATAAACCCTTTATACCATGTTTCCATGTCGGGCAAGATGCTTGGACCAACTTTCTCCATTGCTTTCTGAAAATCAGCCATTGTAACCTCTTTTGACTTGATGTCTCTTCTCAATGCTGACAACGCTGCCTCGCGACATACGCCTTCAATATCAGCACCAGAATAGCTCTTCGTTATGGTTGCAAGATGCTTTATATCAACATCCTTCGCCAAGGGCATATCCTTCGTGTACAACTTGAAAATCTCTAAACGCGCCTTTTCATCTGGTTCAGGAACATAAATCAAACGGTCAAAGCGTCCAGGCCTCAAAACAGCGGGGTCAACAATGTCTGGTCGATTGCTGGCTGCAATAACGACAACGTCTTCTAGAGTTAGTATGCCGTCCATCTCGGTTAGCAGTTGGCTTATTACACGTTCGGTTACGCCGCTGTCAGCGAAGCCCATGCCACGCCTAGGCACCAAAGAGTCGAACTCGTCAAAAAATATCACAGAAGGTGCTGCCATGCGCCCTTTCCTGAAGACTTCTCTGATAGCCTTCTCTGATTCTCCGACCCATTTGCTGAAAACTTCGGGGCCCTTAATCGTAATGAAGTTTGCTTCGCTTTCGGTAGCAACGGCTCTTGCTAGTAGAGTTTTACCGCAGCCCGGTGGCCCATAAAGGAGAATTCCTTTTGGCGGTCGAATACCCATACGTTTGAATACTTCTGGACTTTTCAGTGGCCATTCAACGGCTTCCATTAAATCTTGTTTTACTTCTTCTAAGCCGCCGATTTGGTTCCAATGAACCGCTGGCACTTCAATATATACTTCCCTCATTGCAGTTGGAGTGATTTCCTTGTAAGCGTTTAGGAAGTCTTCCATTTTGACTTCCATCTTTTCTAAAACGCTCGGTGGAATACGTTCTTCCTCCAAGTTTATTTCTGGCAAATATCGACGCAAGGCTTTCATTGCAGTTTCGCGGCCTAATGCAGCTAAGTCAGCGCCTGTGTAGCCGTGTGTCATTTCAGAGAGTTTTTTCATGTCCACATCTTTGGCTAAAGGCATGCCTCTTGTATGAATTTGCAGGATTTCGTGCCTTCCCTGTTTGTCTGGCACTCCGATTTCGATTTCTCTGTCGAATCTTCCAGGTCTTCGGAGTGCTGGGTCAAGTGCGCCTAGTCTATTTGTGGCGCCGATGACTATTACGTTTCCTCTTCCAGCTAATCCGTCCATTAGGGCTAGAAGTTGGGCAACGACTCTTCTTTCTACTTCGCCTGTTACTTCTTCTCTTTTTGGAGCTATGGCGTCTAGTTCATCTATGAATATTATGCTTGGTGAGTTCTGTTGAGCTTGTTGAAACATTTCACGTAGTCTTGCTTCTGATTCGCCGTAGAATTTGCTCATGATTTCTGGTCCGTTTATGGAGAAGAAGTTGGCTTCTGACTCGTTTGCAACTGCTCTTGCCAAGAGGGTTTTGCCGCAGCCCGGTGGACCATGTAATAACACTCCTTTTGGCGGTTCGATGCCGAGTCTTTGGAAGATTTCTGGATGTCTCAGTGGGAGTTCGACCATTTCTCGTATGCGTTGTATTTCTTCTCGTAAGCCGCCTATATCTTCATATGTTGTTCGTGGTACTCCTTTTGCTTCTGGTGCTGGTTCTGCGAGAATTTGTAGATTTGTTTCGTATGTTATGCGTACTATTCCGTGTGGGCGTGTTTTTGTTACTGTAAATGGTATAGCGTGACCTAGCATCATTACTAGTGTTGTGTCGCCTTCTACTAGTGTGCGTTCCATTAGGCGGTTTTTGACGAAATTTGTAAAGTCTTCGTCTACGTTTAGTTTCATGTCTATTGGAGCCAAGATAACGCTTGAGGCGTTTGCCACTTTAGCTGGACGGATGACCACATACTCGTTTATTGCTACTCCTGCGTTTTTGCGTGTGAAGCCGTCTATGCGTATTAGTTCTCGGTCTTGGTCTTCGCTGTATGCTGGCCATGCTATGGCGGCAGTTGTCCTCTTGCCTGCGATTTCTATTACGTCGCCCGCTGAGATGCCGAGTCTCTGCATGGTTCTTTGGTCTATGCGGGCAATTCCTCTTCCTACGTCGCGTTGTCTTGCGTCTCCAACTCTTAACTGTGTTTCACTCATGAATGCTTTCACCTATGGTGACTTAGAAATCTGTCATGTGGAAAGAACTGTTTCCTATATAAACTTTAAAGATTAAAGGTCTATGCTCTTCTAACCATCACTGTCTCTATTTGACTTATCTCTGGAATCTTTTGCAAAGTTTGTTCGAGTTCTTCTAGAGCGCCTTCCTGTTTCTCTGGCATTATTATATGCGCGATTAAAGCGTTTAGACCAAAAGCTATTGGCTCCTCAGATGTTCTGTGGATGGAAGCATATTTTGGCAGTTTCTTCTCGATTCTTGTTTTTAGCTCGTTTAGGTTCATTATGTCTGTTGGATAAATTTTGAGCGTAATGATGACTTGTGCCATCTTGCTACACCCCTTTCTTATGGCCCTATGAACCCGCACTTTGGACATTTATATGGGCGTCCGAATTTTCTGCATTTCTTGCAACGTGCAATTATGATTTCTCCGCAGTTTGGGCATGGAAACTTTGTCGCCTCCTCGCCTGGTGGAATTATGTGGCTACATGATGTGCACGTTGGCATAGCAATTATGGTCTCTGTAGTTCGCTCGGTCATATGCTAGAGCACCCTTCTTATTGATGTGACAGTCGATAATGGAGTTTCCTCCTTATATGTGCTATGTTTCCATTTAAGATATGACACAATGCGTGATAGGCTTTAGAAGTAGTAGATTATGAGAGAGAAACCTCTAAGTGAATGCCTGTAAAGCCAGTAGGTTTTCTTTGAGAACAGTGAAATATTTGCGTCTCTTTGTACACTCTCCTAGAAATGACAATTCAACAAAGCATTGATTCAAACAGGCGAAACATTCGGTTTCTTTTTCTAAATGTTCCTTTGTTAGTTCATCGATTTGGCAAATTGAGTACTGTTTTTTATAACAGGGTGTGACTCTACCATCCCAATATATGTTTACTATGTACCTTCCTCCAAAACACGGGATGCATCTTTTCTCTCCTAGGTAAGCGTGCTTTATATCGTTCAAATATGTTATAGTGTTTGCAATTCGATAGCCTTGCTTCTTTAGCAATATGAGTTCATCGACTACTTTGGATATTTCTTGTGGAGTGAAATTGTAGTTCGGGGTTCCATCAAATTCTGTGTGCTCTAATGGCCCAACACTTGGGTCTGGAAAACAAAGGATTGTGGGGCTGTCATAAACCTCGTCCATCTGAACAACCATGTCCTTGAACTCATGTAAATTGTGTCTTCCCAAAATTGTAATGGCGCTTGCTGGTATCCTATATTTCCTTAACAGTTTTATCCCATTCAGAGCAATGTTCAACTGATTGGGAAAGCCGCGAATCCAAGCTGAAATTTTTGGATTTAAAGAGTCAATTGAGACAAAAATGCTGTCTACTTTGGCTTCCCTAATTTTCCGTACGTTCTTTTCGCTTAAGAGCGTACCATTTGTTGGATTATTAACGTAGAACCCTCTCTTACTAGCCGACCTGGCAAAATCAAAATAGTTTGGATGCAACATGGGTTCACCACCTGAAAAGGCAATGGAATGTGAGCCCAAATTCTCTAATGCATCGAGCACTTTGGTGAACATATTTCTGCTCATGTATGCCTTTTTGATTCTCCAGAAATTACACATCACACATCTGCAAGTGCAATCTGAGGTAATGAGGACATTGTTGAAGAGAAAACGTCCCCTCAGAAGATCTAGTATCATTGAGAGGTATTTCTTCTTCAAATTACTTGGCATCTCCTGCTTATTTTCATGACTAGAATAACGCCCAAGCCCTGCCAGAATAATTCACCGGTGATTTGGAGTAAAATGAGAAAATGGAGTCCTGCGACAGGATATTTTCCGACTAGACATTGAAGAATTGGTAGCCAAACACCTAATGCAATTGCATGTATAGGATATAGTTTGTACCCCTGTTTTAGCATGAAATATTTTATTGGTAACATAAATATTGGTGTAATGAAATCGATGGGCCCAAATCCATGATACACGGCCATAAAACCTTGACCTATCGTGAGCCCGTAGACACAAGACAAACCAAATAGCGTGACGAAAGGATGCAGCATGCTTTCAAAACCAAAATTAGGTAATCCTAGGAACATTAGAAGAGTCGCAAAACTTGTCATGAGGCAAATCGATTTACAAGAATGACGATTCTTCATTACTTCTTTGGAACAATAACCTATGGTAAGAGTTCGTGCTATTCCAGCATGAGCAACATCTAGGAAGCCAGAAAAAAAGCGGTACAAATATGTTTCAATGTGCAAAGTCGCTGGATGCCAGTAAGAATGATTTGCCATAGGTTTCAATCTTCCTATCCTATTGTTCGGGTAATAAAGTATATGTGTGCTAAAAAGCTTTTCAAGGTTCAAAAATAGAAGGTAAAGAACATACATTTGCTATGGGATGAACGTTGAATAATGAAGTCATTGTAGTTGGCGGTGGCTCCTGCGGTTCTTTTTCTGCTTTTTCGGCAGCTAAAGCAGGTGCAGACGTTGTCGTCTATGAGGAGCATGAGGCTATCGGCATTCCCTCTCATTGCCCAGGGTACCTAAGTCTATCTGGTCTGAAGCGTTTAGGCTTGCTTCCTCTGCCGAAAAAAGTAGTTGAAAACACGTTCAGAAACGCAGTTTTCTATTCACCGTATGGCAGGGAGTTTTCGGTACGGTTTAGTTCTCCAGTGACATGTGCAGTTGACAGGGAATTGTTTGATAGGCATGTGGCTGATCTTGCAATGAAGACTGGCGCTGAATACCGCTTAGGTACGAGGGTTGATTCTTTAGTTTTAGTGAGTGGTTTTGTCAAAGGCATCGTTATTAATCATGAAGGCAAGAACGAAACTTTTACTTCTAACATTGTAATTGATGCTGAAGGAGTCTCGTCAAGTCTTCTGAAAAAGGCAGAATACCCAACTTTGAACCGCTTTGATGTTGTGAACGCTGTTAACGCAGAAGTTGACAAAATAGACGATGTGGAAAGGGACACAATCGAAGTCTATCTTGGACGCAAATATGCACATGGCTTATATGCATGGATAATTCCAAAACGAGACGGCACAGCAAAAATTGGTTTAGCAACAAAAACAGACAACCCCAAAGAGTGTTTGCAAAAACTCATACACACTCATCCAGTTGCGTCCAACAAGTTGAGGAAAAGCAAAATCGTCAAAGAAGCATATCATCCTATTCCACTTGGCGGAGCAATTCCTAGAACCTATCATAATGGGCTTCTCATAGTAGGCGACGCAGCCTCACAAGTCAAGCCTACAACTGGCGGTGGCGTAATCTTCGGATTGTTATGCTCAAAGATTGCAGGGGAAGTTGCCGCTAAGGCTGTTGTGAGCAGTGATTGTTCAGCAGAATTTTTATCCCAATATCAGTGTCGCTGGAAGAAGGCAATAGGCTTTGAATTTACCGTAATGCGCTACTTGCGCCTGATGCTTAACAAGCTTTCTGACAAGGAAGTTGACAAACTCATCGGGTTATGCTCCAAATTTGAAGTAGGCAAAATCCTAGAAGAGCATGGTGACCTAGATTTTGAGGGAACATCACTGATTAGGATGCTTAGACACTCATCTACATTAATCGTGTTCCTTTACTTTCTTCTTTCATCAGTCATTTAGCCAACATATATTGGTTAAGATGGTTTAACGCCCCTAATGAATGCTTAAATTCTATCCGAATTACTAGAAATGTAGACTTTACCATGTCAGAATTCACTTACAAGCAGGTCATCATAATACGCAGTGACTTGAAAATGAGCCAAGGCAAAACAGTTGCCCAAGCAGGACACGCAGCGGTTTCTGCAGCAGAAGAGACCAGAAAAAAGCATCCAGAATGGTGGAAAGCATGGCTCGAAGAGGGACAATGCAAAATCGCGGTGAAAGCCGAGTCAGAAGAAGAACTTCTAAAATTGATGCGAAAAACTAAGAGTTTGCGTTTGCCTTGTGCGCTTATCTGTGACAGAGGTTTGACAGAGTTGCCGCCAAACACAGTAACATGTGTCGGGATAGGTCCAGCGCCTTCAAGCCAAATTGACAAAATAACAGGTAGCCTCCCGTTGCTTTGAGGCGGTTCATTGCAAGTTCCTAAAATGGAAAGAGACATTGGAATCGAAGTTTACGCTACAAAAACCCATGGTATAGGCGGTGTTATTCGTAGTTTTCCAGAGGATTTTGTTGTTGAAGAAATCTTGGTTGACGGTTCATACGCTAGAATCACTTCCATTGAGACTCCGCAGATTGCCAATAGGGGACGTTATCTGAGATGTGTCTTAGTTAAACGCAGCTGGGACACATTACTTGCAGTTAAAAAGATTGCAGGGCAGTTGGGCATAAGTCAAGAACGCATTCAAATCGCAGGAATAAAGGACGCTAAAGCTGTGACTGCGCAGCACATTGCCATAAGCCGCTTGACACCAGAACAACTTCAAAGAATAAAGATAAAGGACATTGCCGTTCTGCCAAAGAGGTATTCAAACGAGATACTGTCCTCAAATAGCTTACTTGGAAATAGATTCCAAATCACAATAAGAGCAATAAAACATTCGACATCAACAGTTCAGAAGAGAGTGCAAAACGTTTTTGAAGAACTGTCAGCTTTAGGTGGCATGTCAAACTTTTTTGGACACCAACGTTTTGGCACAATTCGGTCAATAACCCATCATGTCGGCAAAGCACTGGTTCTAGGAAACTTGGAAGAAGCCACGCTTACTTTCTTGGCTAAACCAAGTCCACACGAACATTTGGAGTCAAAGGAAGCAAGACAGCGACTTGAAGATGAGCAAAATTGGAAAGAGGCATCGCAATATTTTCCGCGAAATTTGCATTATGAACGCTTGATGCTTAAGCATTTGTCTATGCGCAAAGGAGATTATGCTGGCGCCTTTCGGAAGTTGCCAATAAAACTTCGCAAACTCTTCATTCAAGCATATCAATCCTATCTTTTTAACAAGTTTCTTAGTCAGAGATTGAAGGAAGGCATTTCATTAAATGAACCGCAGATAGGTGATTATATAGTCCGACTTGGTGGTCAAGGGCTTCCAACAGGTGAATTTACTCAACTAACGTCGTTAGCAAATGTCATAGACCCCCGCTTATCTATAGACAGAATCTGCTTAGCGATACCGCTGATAGGGTATAGGCAGTCTCTTTCTGGTGGGGTGCAGGGAGAGATAGAAAGTAAAATTCTGGAAACTGAACTGGTGACTCCTCAAAACTTTCTTGTTTCATGCATGCCCGAATTGAGAGCAGCAGGTGAACTACGACCCGTCATAGCAAGGGTAGCAGACTTCTCAGTAAACGGCATATCTGATAATTCAGTTGATGTTACTAAACTGGAAGTGACTTTGAGTTTTATGTTGAACCGAAGTTCCTATGCCACTGTTCTTTTGCGAGAATTCATGAAACCAAAAAACCCAATAAAAGCAGGATTTTAAAGAATAAAAAGCATTCTTAAGAGAATACATTGAGGGAGACCATTTGGACATTTCAAAAGCAATAAGGTTTGTCGAAGTGAACGGCACATCAATAGAAAAATATCGTTTGCATTTTCTTTTGGGCAAGGAAAGAAATGACGAAATTCCTTTACAATACTTGAGGAATTTGCAAAACAAAGATGGAGGTTTCCCATACGATGATGAAAAAGGCAGATTGAGTTGTGTTAATGCCACTAGCGGCAGCTTAGGTCTAATGATAGAACTGGAACTCGGCAAATCTGATGTCTGTAAAAAGACAGTTGAGTATCTACTTAAGATTCAAGGAAAAGACGGCAGCTGGTGTGAAAACGAGGCAATAAAAGAGTATAATCCGCCCTTCTGGGATTTGCCAGACGATTTAAAGACCACGATGTGGTTGACAGCAAACATTACAAACCTCCTTATCCAACTAGGCTATGAAAACTTGCCAGAAGTAAAAAGAGCTGCTAGATTTCTTGTGAAAAATCGTGATAAAGAGGGAAAGTTTGCTGGTTTTCTGCATTCTACTTGGATATCGATTGGAGTTTTCGGACAGTTAGAAGGAAGCAACTCTGACATAGTGAAAATGGCGCTTAAGGTTATGGAACAAAATATTGAGAAGCTTAAAGGCAGTGCAGGCGATTTTGCATGGTGCCTCGAATGTTTCTACGTTGCAGGAATACCTAAAGAGAACCCATCAGTCAAAAAATGTATCGAGGAATTGGTTAATTCACAGCGAGAAAATGGTGCATGGAAATCGGTTGATGGAGAGAAATTCACAGTTTCCACAACAATCGTTGTGTTAAACGTGTTGAAAAAGTATGGAGTTTGGTAGATTTCTTTAACTTGTTATGGTGTGAGTCTGAATCTGTCTCTTGGAAACAACACAACCTCACGAATATTCTTCTTCCCCGTAAGCATCATAGTTAATCTTGCAAGCCCTGTTGCCCAACCCGCATGAGGCGGCATGCCATAATCGAAGACTTGCAGATGAAACTTAAACGATTCAGGATTCAACCCTTGCGCTTCTAGTCTTTTAATCAGCATTTCCTTAGAGTCGCATCTGGAGCCCCCTGAAGTTAGTTCCATCCACTGCCACATCAAATCAAACCCATAACTTAACTCTGGGTTCTTTTCTTGAGGCTTGATGTAAAACGCTTTAGCCTTAGTCGGCCACTCAGTGATAAAGTAGAAGTAAGGATGAAGTTTGCCAAACTTCCTCAACGCAGGCGTTGGAATGTCTTCACCCCAAGGAAACTTTACTCCCTCTTGTGCTAGCTCATTGAGCGCTTCATCGTAAGTGAAACGCTTGAACGGCAACTTAGGCACATCAACCTTATGTCCTAGAACCTTCAACTCTTCTTTACAATCCTCTTTTACTGACTGGCACACGTTCTGCATCAGTTCCTCAAGAAGACACATCACATCCTCTGACGTCGCAAACGCCTGTTCAATGTCGATGGAGACAAACTCGCTTGTATGCCACCGTGTATGCGATTCTTCAGCTCTGAAAAATGAGCCAATTTCAAACACTTTATCAAAACAGACAACCAACTGCTCCTTATACAACTGTGGACTCTGCGCAAGAAACGCTTGCCTATCATAATATTTTACAGGAAAAAGAGCTGCGCCGCCTTCAGTTGCAGAAGCGATAATTCGCGGAGTATTCACCTCCAAAAAGCCTCTTTCAGAAAGAAACCTGCGTATCGCACTAAGCGTAACATGTTGAATCTTGAAAACTGCACGGTTCTCACCTTGAGAAAGGTCAAGAACACGCGCATCTAGTCGAACATCGATATCTGCTGGCGTCTTACCCGTAACATCTAAAGGCAGCGGATGCTGCGCCACTCCTAAAATCCGAATCTCATTTGGGATTATTTCGACTCCTCTAGCAGTCATTTCCGTCTTTTTTACAATCCCTTTAACGCCTATGCTATACTGCCTCTGCAAATCCTCAGTCTTTTCAAGTAACTCTTTAGGAACCTTCTTGCGTACAAGAGTGATTTGCACTGTTCCTTCTCTATCCTGTAAGACTATAAATCTTATCGCGCCCAAATCTCGTATATCCTTAATCCAACCTAAAACCAAAGCTTCTTTTCCATCCAACTCAGGCTTAATTTCAGATGAATAATGAGTCCTTCTCCAATCGCCTAGTCGGTCAACTTCCATAAAAATCAGCTCTTCGCTAGTCAAATTCTACTCTAAGAGTTATATTGCGAACCTTTTTAGCTATTTCTTTAACCGCCTTGACCCTAACTGGCGGCGGAGTACTTCCCCTTTTCCTCAAAATAACTCTTGTCTCCGTTGTTCCATCAGGCAACCAAATCGTATTTATTGTCACGATGCTCAACGGAGCAAAAAGATCCTCCAAAAACTTTCTGTCATCCACATTTTCCTCTAATACACGAATCTTCTTTCCAATTTTTTCTTCAAGAATCTTTATGACTTTTCTACCTTGCCCTAAAAAGCTCGCCATGTCGCCTTTGCCGACTATTAGAGCTAAAACATCGTCTGCTTCAACTGCTTTATGAAAATGAACATCTTGAAGCGTGGGATTTGCGGCTTCAAGAGATAATAGTAAACGAGCGATTTTTAGGTCTACCTCACTGACCTCTCCTGACTTAATTTTTGATTGACATTTTGAGCACAAGATTCCGCTTTTTAGGCAGAAACTGCATAACGCTGTTTTCACCCCGTTTGGGGCCTCCCTTGGAAATAAAGGAGGGGGGCGGAGCTTCTATGGACATTTTTGCACTACTTTTTCAATGTTATTTCGATAGTGCTGACGTTTGTAGGCGAGCCACCCTCTTCAAGGGATGGTAATTGTTCTGTTCCTATGCCTACATTTTTGACTTTCACGTCTGGCAGGAATCGGCGTCTCACAACCTCGACAACATCAACGGCTCGACTGATTGCCCTGCCTCGCGCCTTCACGTTTACTTCTTCTGCTCCGCCATGGAAGAGGGTTATGCAAGCCAGTACATAGTTCATAACTGGCTTTCTTCCGATCAACACTGAGTTGCCTTCTCTAGACATTTCGCCGCCTCACTCCTTGTTTTTTCCATATTTTAGCTTGCTATGCTTTTTTGTCGGTTAATAAATATGTTGTGGTTTTTTTCTATAGTAGAATCTTATATATCGCAAATGACATGCCATTGTAAGCATGACTGCAACATACAAGGTGATTATGTGAACAAAGAAATTCCGTCTGGGCGTCCACTACGCTTACTCCGCATGCTTGTGGAACATGGCAAACCTGCAACAACATATACGCTAGAGGTTAAACAAAACGAGTTGGCGAAACGACTTGAAATCAGCCGACAAGCATTGAATGTGCACTTGCGCAAGCTTAGAGACATAGAACTTATACGCACGGGAAGAGGGTTCATTGACGTAACCGAAAAAGGATTGAACGCGTTGGGAATATCTGCAAATCCCGCCTTCGTTTTTGTTAAAGTTTCCCCTTTAAAACGAGTTGAAGCCTACCAGAAAATTACAGAGTTTCCTGTCCAAAGAATCTTTAGAGTAGCCGGAGATATGGATGCAGTTCTTGTTGTTGAACGGGAAAAACTTGAAGAGGCATTAAGAAAGTTAGCATCAGTAGAAGGAATTCAAGATACAAAATCCTACATCACAATACAAGTCATAAAATGAGGCTGCATAAATTGAAATTATACGAGTACGAATCAAAAAAAATTTTCCAAGAATACGAAATTCCAACACCACGCGGAGAAGTGACAACTTCTTCCACACTGGCAAAGGAGGTAACCGCAAAACTCGGCGTTCCAGTAACCATAAAGGCTCAAATTCTCGTTTCCGGAAGAGGAAAAGCCGGCGGAATACTCTTTGCCAACTCGCCTCAAGAAGCCGAAACTGTAGCAAAAAAATTGCTAGGCACAGAGATAAAAAGTGTTAAGGTCAAAGAAGTCTTAGTAGAAGAAAGAATCGTTGCCAAGAAAGAACTGTATTTCGGCATAACAACTGATAGGGCAAAGTGCAGTTACGTAGCCATCGCTTCTTCAGAAGGCGGAATGGACATTGAAGAAGTAGCCGTGACGACGCCTGAAAGAATAATCAAAGTCTTCATAGACCCAACGTATGGATTTCGCTCTTACCATGCATACCAGATTGCCAGAAAACTAGGCTATTCGAGCAGTCAGTTCCGGGACCTTGCCACGATTTTCCTTAAGCTCTACAAAATAGCCATGGATTACGATGCTGAATTGATAGAGATTAACCCTCTCATAGAAACAATGGATGGAAAGTTTGTTGCTGCAGACTCGCGCCTGTTAATTGACGACAACGCTCTTTATCGCCATCCAGAATACCAAAAACGCTTGGCTCCAGAAGGAGAAACCGAACTATCTGTACAAGAGATTGAAGCTCAAAAAACTGGGCTAGCCTATGTTAAACTCGATGGAAACATAGGAATCATAGGGAATGGCGCAGGGCTTGTGATGGCCACTTTGGACGCGGTTCAATTCTATGGTGGCAAACCAGCAAACTTTCTCGATGTAGGCGGAGGAGCCTCAGCTGATATGATGGCTTCAGCCCTTAACATTGTCTTATCTGACCCAAACGTTGAAGTTGTATTCATCAACATCTTGGGTGGCATAACAAGGTGTGACGAAGTTGCCAAAGGAATTCTTGAAGCCAAGAAACGTGTCGGTTTCACCAAACCTATCGTTATTAGGTTAGTGGGAACAAATGAGGAAGAAGGAAGACGAATTCTCACAGAAGCTGGCATCCACTTTTTGGATAGCATGGAAGAGGCTGCAGTGAAGGCTGTTGAAATTGCAAAAACCGGAGGATAAAGTCAGAATGGGAGTTTTTGTCAGCAAGCAAACGCGCGCTATCGTTCAAGGCATAACAGGCAGCCAAGGTAGTTTCCATACAAGGCTTATGCTCGACTATGGAACGCAAATTGTTGCTGGCACATCTCCTACGAAAGGTGGAACACAGGTTCATGGCGTTCCTGTTTATGACACTGTTGAAGAAGCCGTGAAAAGGCACGATGCAAATGCATCTATAATTTTTGTTCCCGCCCCTTTTGCGGTGGAAGCAGCCTTTGAAGCTATTGAAGCTGAATTGAAGACAGTCGTGATTATTACGGAGCATATTCCAGTGAAGGATGCGATTCAGGTTATGGCTAGGGCTAAGCAGGCGAAAGTCACTGTCATTGGTCCTAATACGCCTGGAATCATTGTGCCTAACGAATGTAAACTTGGCATTATGCCTGCCCACGTTTTTATGCGGGGAGTTGTTGGAGTTGCTTCAAGAAGTGGCACATTAACCTATGAGATTGCAACAGGGCTTTCGGTTTCAGGTTTGGGGCAGTCTACATGTATTGGTTTGGGGGGTGACCCGATTGTTGGATTAAGTTTTGTTGATGTTCTTAAAGAGTTTGAGCGAGATAAGCAGACGAAAGCCGTTGCCTTGATTGGTGAAATTGGAGGCAACTTGGAAGAGTTGGCTGCAGAATACATTGCCAAAGAGGGGTACAGTAAGCCAGTTGCAGCTTTCATCGCTGGGAGAACTGCTCCGCCTGGAAAGCGTATGGGTCATGCTGGCGCGATCATTATGGGACGCACTGGAACAGCGGATAGTAAGATTGAGGCATTTAAGAAGGCTGGTGTCGACGTTGCTGAAAAGCCCAGAGACGTTGCAAGGCTTTTGGCTGAAAGACTGGGAAAGAAAAGTATATCTACTCGTTGCAAATCTGAAAGGTAAGCAACTAGGACTATGATGAGGAAACGAAACAATGCCGATTACTGACCCATTTAAGAAGACTATAGCGCAGCAGCATAGATTGTATATGAAGATTTGCAGAGAATGTGGAGCAAGAAATCCGATGAGTGCAACCAACTGTCGCAAGTGCAGAAGCAGAAATCTGCGTTTTAAGAAGAGAGAGGTAGCTCGCTAAAACTGGTCTCTTGGTCTGGACAG
>Ga0315312_1001473_pt1 | contig 18193 bp, 15 predicted proteins | sample TDP7_MG_FD_203629 | JGI IMG/M metagenome (GOLD analysis project Ga0315312, IMG submission 203629) | Freshwater sediment microbial communities from Lake Towuti, South Sulawesi, Indonesia - TDP7 | ecosystem: Environmental > Aquatic > Freshwater > Lake > Sediment | place: Indonesia: South Sulawesi... | reverse complement strand
ATTGATTGATCATGATGACATCATTTTCTGAAAGGGTTCCTGCATAGAACTTCAGTTTCAATATATTCAATATGTAGTCGTATCGCGCCTGAAGCAGCTTGACCCTGACATTGTGAAGCTCCCTCTGGGCGTTAAGGACATCAACGATCGTCCTTATGCCAACGATGAATCCCTTCTTATTGGATTGAAGGGATGTGGATGCTGACCTGATTGCGGTCAAAAGCGTATTAATTCTAACAATGCCTCCTTTAATGCCGAGAAATGCCTCGCTCAGTTTCTGAACGTTATCTGAAAGGGCATTTTCATATTCCTTCTTTGCCTGGTCCAATCTTGCTTGCGATTCCTTCACCTTTGCCCAAATGTAACCCCCGCTGAAAACAGGTATATTGACCTGGACACCAAGAACCCAGTAAGAGAGTTCATCGGTCTTCAAATAGTCCCTTGTGTTTGTCTTTGAATATCCTCCTACCAGGTCAACACTGGGCAGATGCTGGCCCCAGTTCTTTCTGCGTTCCTCTTTATAATAATTAATATTATAGGCGTAAGATTTCAAAATAGGATTATACTCCTTTGCTTTCTCAATCCAGCCTTCAAGGCTCTCGGGCTCAGGCACCCTCAGGGGGGTCTCCTCCTTAAGAAAATTCAATCCATCAGGCTCTATCCCTACGATCTTTTTGAATGCCTGTATTTTAATCTCAAGATCGTTTTTAGCTTCGACCTCCTGTGAAAGTATTGAATCGTATCGCGCTTCCGCATCGTGGACATCGGTGATGGTAGCAACACCTGCCTGAAACATCCTTTTCGCCTGCTCAAGCTGCTCTGTAACAGCCTTCTTCTCTGTATCGACGAGTTCCAGTAAATCGCTTGCAGCGAGAAGATTGAAATAGGCTTCGGTAACTCTGAGAATCAAATTCTGTTCTGCCGAGACAAACCTCACATCGCCGATGGTCTCACGAATGTTGTGCTGCCGATATTCATAAAACTTGCGGAGATCAAAGATCGGCTGCTTGAGGTTTATCCCCTGTGACCGGCCAGTATAGTCAACATAATACCACGGGGCAGTGTGAAAATCGTATCTGGATATGGAACCGCTTAGCCAAATCTGAGGAAGAAGAAAGGATCGCCCCTGCTTTGATAATGTCCTGGCTGCTTCATGTTCATAAATGGAAGAACCAAAGAGAGGGTCATACTCTTTGGCTCTGGTGTAAGCCTCCATCAAATCCATGGCGGATAGAGAAGGATGTATGGCGGTTTGAAGAAGGATAATAGAAATCAACAAGAGGATGAGCTGGAAATGGTAACGGTCTTTTCTTCTGCAATCCATTTCAATTTTCATTTCTGTCTTGCCTCATGATTTAAATTTTAATATTAACAAACCTTTTTGCTTTTTGCAAGAAACATTTTACCCCAAATCCCGATTTAGAAACCGAACACCTTTTTCCATCCGGTCATTGCGAGCACCTGCAAGGTGCGCGGCAATCCGACGAAGTCGTTGCGAGGGCATAGCCCGTGGCAATCTCAAGAGTTCCCTCGCTTTGCTCGGGACAAGGCTTCGGTTCCCTCGCAATGACAATTTCTAAATCGGAATTTGGGTCCGTTAGGGCTTATAGCCGATCAGGGCAAAGTCCCTTGGCGCCATTATATAATCATTGATATCGTTTAGAATCCATTCTGTTGATTTGATTAGCTTTAAATCTGACCCCTCATCTAAAACAAAATAAGAGCCGGTGCGCACAAATCCCCTGCTTTCAGCAACGAAATTAATGGTATCAGGATGGAGTGGTCTTTGATGGCCGGGGTCTCTGTAAAAATCATAAGTGCTTACAAGTATATTGGCAGGGTTAGGGGTTTCAAATAGAATCATTCCACCAGATTTTAAAACGATCAGGGCCTCATCAAATAGTGCAATCAATGTCTTAAATGAAAGATGCTCAATAATATGAAATCCGGCAATGACGTCAAGGGAGCCTCTCTTCAGTCCTCTTAGATATTCAATGACATCTGATTCTGTGACATCAAGCCCAAGTTCCCTGCATTGCAGCAATGCTACCCTGTTGATATCAATGCCTTTGGCTCTATAGCCATTTTCTTGCAGAAGTTCCAGCCATTCTCCCCTGCCGCATCCGACATCAAGTATGGAGACATCCCCTTTCTCAGACTTTATATCTAAATCCCCCCAGCCCCCCTTTTCCAAAGGGGGGTGAGGGGGGATTTTCATTTTATCAATGAGCGGCATATAAACGCTTAATCTCCGCTTTATTTCAGCCCTCGTGCCTCTAAACCAATCCTCAAAGGTCATGTACATTGCATCAAGGATATGGTCTTCTTCTTTCAGCATACTTTTTATCTGCTCATGAGAAAGAGGCTCTGGAGATCGTCTTCTCACCTCCTCGAGCAGGAGGGTGACTCGCCTCTGTTGATCTAAGATGTTTAACCTGTGATCCCTTATCTGTCTTAATATACCTTGAGTTGTTGCTGCCACCTCCTCTACTGCCCCGATCTCTGCCTTGCCTGCAAGTCGAGTCCGCAACTCCTCTACTGACTCACTATCTGCCTTGCCTGCAAGTCTAAGCCGCACCTCCTCTACTGACTCACTGTCTGCCTTGCCTGCAAGTTTAGACCGCACCTCCTCTACTCCCTTAATGTCTGCCTTGCCTGCAAGCCTTGCATCGGTGAAGGCCTGATATCCATAGAGATTCCTTACTAATTTTGGCAGGTTCATGATCGCAGTCAAAAGCCGGATAAAATAGCCTGCTACAGGAATTTTATATGACTTATTCGTTAGGTATCGCAACCTTAACCCCTTTACTTTAACATTCATTTTGCGTCCTTCTTCTGACCTCCTGATACCACCCAGTATCTCAATTTTATTCAATTGTCCACTTCTGAGCCTTGAAAGCCAATCATTAAAGCCGTCAGTATCTGGTTCTCGTTTTAATATTGCCCGGTAAGCGTTTCTTATAAAATCTTCATCATTATATTTAACCAGGTCACCGATATTTACAAACTCATTCCCTATTTCTTTCATCTTCGGGGCAATAGATGATTCCGGTGCCCTGGATATTTCTATTCCTTGTTCCATTTTCTTTTCGGGTATGTCCCCTTTACGACGCATGGCTTCCTGCCGTATCCTTTGCTTGATCGTTTCTGTATTTAGTTCGGGATGGTTCATGCCATCAAACCCTTAATAATCTTATTCAATGTGACCCTTATATTTCTCGACTACCTCTTCAGGTTCTCCTTCAGCCTTTATAAATCCCTCATCGAGCCAGATCGCCCTGGTGCATATCTCTTTTATAGCAGATAAATTATGGGAAACAAGTATGGTGGTCATCCCCCCCTTTATCAACCGAAGTAAGGCTTCCCTGGACTTCTTCTGGAATGTCTCGTCGCCTACTGCGAGAATCTCGTCTATGAGGAGCAGTTTCGGATCCATATGAATCGCCACAGAGAAAGCAAGTCTGAGGTACATACCACTGGAGTATGTTCTAACAGGTAAATTGATAAAATCGCTTATCTCGGAGAAAGCGATAATATCCCCTATTTTCTCCATAACCTCGTTCTTTGTAAGACCGAGAAGAACACCATTTATCAGGACGTTCTCTCTTCCTGTAAGATCGGGATGAAACCCGGCCCCAAGCTCAAGAAGGGGTGTTATCTTTTCTGAAACGCTTACTCTCCCTCTTGTTGGAAAAACATTGCCGAGGATTAAGGAGAGGAGAGTGCTCTTTCCTGCTCCATTTTCTCCTATAATGCCGAGACATTCACCCTTCTCGACTTTAAAGCTCACCCCTTTCAATGCCCAGAAGTAGGAATTCGAATTTCTTTTAGCGAATTTTGGTAAATTCACAATAAATTCTTTGAAACCGGGCCTATCCCTCCTCATCGGGAATCTCTTCCAAACATCCGATATTTCAACAACGCAATTCATATCACCTCGTCAAGCCTTTTCCCAAGCCTTTGAAAGATGAAGATCCCACAAAAGAGAAATATTAGAGAGCTTCCAAAAGAGATACCTATATTCCCCCAGTCAATAGCGTTTGACATAAATAAATCTCTCCAGGCTGTTATAAGATAAGTGAGGGGATTTAGAATAAGAAAGGTCCGGTATTCCTCTGGAACAATATTTAGGGGATAAATAATAGGCGTCATCCAGAATAACATACTGACAACGACACCTATTAAATATTCCATGTCTCTAAAATAGGCATTTACCATGGAGATGGCTAAGCAGATCCCGATTGTTACAGTAAATTGTATGGCCATCAAAATAGGGATTGACAGAAACCAGTTTATCCCGGGTCCTTTTCCGTAAAAGTATGAAAAGCCTATTATTATAGGTAAGGCAAATATAAAGTTGACAAATTGACCGAGGATTGTTGATAGAATAAGAAAATGTCTCGGAAAGCGGATCTTTTTTATGAGGTTAACATTACCAATGAGGGCTCCTGTAGACATGGTGATCGAAGCAGAAAACCAGTTCCATGGAAAAAGGGCAGCAAGGAGAAAGAAAGTATAATTCTCCATCTGAATTCTCATAAATATTTTAAAGGCAATAAAAAGGATGAGGGTAAGAAGAATTGGATTTAATAGAGACCAGAAAATACCTAAAAATGTTCTCTTATATTTTAATGTTACCTCCTTTTTGGTAAGAAGCCAGAGGAGGTCTCTCTTTCTCCTAAATTCCCTACTATTTAAATTAAACCCTATTTCCATCTCGTCTCTCTAAAAGAACTATATAGTAAAGAACCCCGCCCACAGGGCGGAGCTTTAAAACCCAAATTCTTAAAACCAAAAACTGAGATCCCGAAATCGTAGATCCTGAACTTGCTTCAGGACCTGGTTCGGGATGACAAAAAGACCAGTACCGAACCGTCATGTCATGCTGAACTTGTTTCAGCATCTGGTTTGCTTCTTTCTGCTTTCAGCAGACGCACCTTTCATCCCCGTCCACAGGGCGGGGCTTTTAGGTGCGCTCTTAATAAAAAAGTCTTCAAGGCTTCCAACAGCTATTGACTTTCTTGTAAATAGCAGTGTTTCTTAAATTCATTAAACTCCAATTCCAATAGGGCATGCCGTTGGGCAAGTTCCTTATTGCGATCTGTCAATTTTGAAATCACCACCGAGAAATGAAGGACGATCATGAGGAGAAAGAGAAAGGTAATCATGACCACGGCGGACAGGTAAGACAGACCGGTGATCCGGGTAAAAAACTGGGAGAGAAAAAACTCCGGCCATAAACTGAATATGAAGATGGCAATCCCTGTAAAAAGCCACAAGATAGAGTATTCTTCCCGAAGTCTCTCCTTGCGAATCAGTTCGAAGGTGATCAGAAGCAGAATCACACTGAGCGTGCCAATAACGATCTGGATCTGTATTAACATCTTTCTCCCTCCTCTCTCAAAGGGGTCCTCTTTTTGAAACAATCAACAAAAATTGCCACCAAAACCTTTACCATATAGTAGATCGCCTTGATCTTTGTGATGGAAGACTCGCCAAAATATCTCTGGTTCATGCTCACAGCAACCTCTCCCATTTTCAAACCAGACCGACTGAGCAAAACCAGTGCCTCTGGCTCCGGATAATCCTGTGGATAATCGCAAGCAAATAACCGAATCGCCCTTCGATTGGCAGCCCTGAACCCTGAGGTCGGATCTGTTAGTTGCTGTCCCACAATCATTGAAATCACTTTCGAAAAGAGAGAAATCCCCACCCTCCTCATCATCGATGATTTATACTCCGCGGAATTGGCGGTAAAACGTGAACCAATCGCGATATCCCATTGTCTCTCTTCCAAAGCTCGAAGAAGCTTAGGTATCTCTTTCGGATCATGCTGGCCGTCCCCATCCACCTGAATGGCGATGTCATACCCTTTCGCATCGGCGTACTTATAACCAGCTTGCATTGCCCCTCCGATCCCCAGGTTAAAAGGGAGGTCTAAGACGAGGGCTCCTCTTGCCCTGGCTTTTTCAGAGGTGAGATCAGCCGAACCATCATTCACCACGAGGATATCGACTTCTGGCAGATGGTTTTTAACACCTTCGACCACCTTTCCCACCGCTCCTTCCTCGTTATAAGCGGGGATGAGCACGAAGATCTTCCTGTGAAATTCCATCGAACCCTCTCCAATTGTCTCCAAAACCTTTTACCAAATCAATCGGACTTTTTCAAGCAAAATCGATGTGAACTGGTAATGGCTCACTGAAGCATGGGAGAAAGCTGGTGATCGGGCAGGAATATCTCCGAAAATCTTATCAAGCGGATGATTTCAAATCATGGTTGGCAAAGGTAACCTCCCCTATCACAGCACGGTCCTTGCAATGCCCAAGGTATTCTTGTAGTTGAGAGACAACCTGAGGTTTCCGCTATAAGATTTTCTCCGACATCCCTGCCCGATTCCGGTACCCTTCCCCTGGAGAGTGAGACATTACGTGAACTGAGCCCCCTCCTTTCTAACGGGACTTACTCCTTGAGGGCGATCTCTTTTCCTGAAATCCCAAACCTTTTGAAAAGTTCATAAATTTCCTTGTCCGATACCCTCCTCTTCCTCCTCATCTGAGATCTCTTTTTGAAGACGATTGGCATGGTTTTAAAAGCGGATAGGTATACCTTCACCAAAACTTTTATCAGTTGCAATTTTGAAAATTCTTTCGTAAATCTTCCTGCCGCTCCTTTTCCAAACGATGCCCCATAGGCTTGATAGAAATATCTCTTTAAGGTATGGAATTGGCCAACGATCAAAAGGGGGATGGGAAAGTACTTGATCGCCACCCAGATTCGATTCCTCTCAACTAAGAAGGCTTTTAGGTGCGAGTAAGCACTCGAACTGGCTGAGTGAGAATGATAAACAATGGCTTTCGGGTTATAGATACACCTCCACCCAGATAGTTGCGCTCTCCAACCCATATCCACTTCATCTGCGTAAGCAAAGAAGTCTTCATCAAAAAGGCCAATATCGTCTAACATTTCTCTACGAAAAAGAGAGGCACAACCACTTGCGAAAAAAACCTCCTCTTCTACTTGATATCGTTCCGCCCTTTCAAGCCGGCCCCGGCCGATCGAAAGGCCATCCTTGCAAATACTGATTCCCGCAGCATCTAACAGGTCTCTCTCTCCATCTAATAAGATCTTGGAGGCAGAGGCCCCGTATCTCTTATCCTTCTCGATCGATTTTCTTAACTCTTCGATGCATCGAGGATCTAAACGGGCATCGTTGTTCAATATCATGACATATTTCGCCTGAGAGGCTTGAATTCCGATATTATTTCCACCTCCAAAGCCAAGGTTTCTCTCGTTCACAATCAGCTTAACATCCGGAAACCTCATTTTAATTAAATCGACTGACCCATCCGTGGATGCGTTATCCACCACAATGATTTCCAGAGGATGGTAGATTTGCGCTTGAAGGGAGATCAAACACTTCTCCACGAACCGACCGCCATTCCAATTGAGAACCACAACGCTGATGAGGGGGGAGTCTGATTCTCTCATTCCTTCAGCCCCTTTGGGAAAATGGGGACAGCCTCTGTGTCCCTAATTAAGTTTGATGCGTGAATGGGTCAATGTGTTAATGCGTTGAAACATATGCGGTTTGATTCGAATTTTATGAGCAACACGCGTTATTTATCCAAATTGGCCGGTGTCGATCCACTCCTTCTTGAGGACAGACCAGAAATCCTCTGCAAGGCCCTTCAGGATATACTCATAGGGCAACCATCCATAGCCCTCTTCTCCCCATCCCCTCCCCCACGAATTCCGAATCAGAAGCGCTCCGGTCGTCTCCTTCCCACCGTAATTATTCCTAATCTTCATCTTGTCATCATAGCCCACTGCCACAACCGCATGGCCTCCCTCGATCCTCTCCTTCGAAGATGGAAAGGGAATTCTCCCCGTCTTCTCTGCCTGCTCAATCGAATTGTAGACCGTAAATCCAAACATGGCGGGATGGCCCGAGGAAAGATAGCTTTTAACTTTCTCCAACAGGCTATTCGCTGGAGTCCCAGGAGGATCATGCCGGAAGTATTTGATCGCCTGATAATTCTGAGCAAAAGCATAACAGAAGGCAGGAGGCTCCTTGTCAAACCCCTTTTCATCATCCGTATAAGCCCAATACTCCTCCGGTGGAACTCCAAAGAAGACCATTGCTCCCATCGTCGTCCTGAGGTAAGCCCCTGTATCTCCCTTCACCTTCATCAAGTTTCGCGTCACTTTGTAGAGGAAAAGTCGTGAGGCATCGATGTGCCTCCCAAGGGACTTCCTCTCGCAATATTCAATGATCCCTACCCCTGCATGAGCTGTGCAGGAACCAAGCCCTCCCTGATCTTCTATAGGAGAACAGTGCTCCCTGAGATCCACGGAGGCCGGAAGCTTCTTAGCTTTCAGCACCCCGGTAGGCTCAAGGACCGACTTCACCTCCTCGGTCTTCTCCGTATAATCCCTGAAGTCAGGATAATCCGGAATCCAACCCATTCTGTATTTTTTCCCTGATATCATTCATCCGTCCTCCCTGGTTAAAAAAAAGCTAATCAAAGATATTTGAAATTTCCCCCTTTTAATCTCCTCCCCCTTCGATGGGGGAGGATGAAGGTGGGGGTGGACAAAAGGAACTTTCTCCCCCTCCCCTTCCTCCCCTCCCGCCAGGGGAGGGGAAGTTGTTGGGGGATTCACCTTGAAAACATTAGAAGAAAATTCTCAGATTTATATGTGTAAAAATCTAATATAATTTCCTTATATTTGTCAATGAAAATTCCGTAGCGAACCTGTTTTCATCCGGCCAGCAGAGCTGAGCGGTACTCGACAGGTTTTTTATAAATTAAGAAAAGATTTGCAATGAATAGAGAGAGCGCTACGCCCCCTACAATAAAGAGAACCTGGATCAAGGTTTTGTGGAAAAGTGCGATGAGTCCAGTCTGAATTAATGTCAAGGAAATTAAAGGATAAAGAAACCGTGTTCCATGAGTGGAGAGATGGTAATAGAGTAGAATTAATGTGAGCGCAAAAAAGGTCATATTAACTGAAAATATTTTCACCAGGGGAACACACTCCAAATAAACCTTCCCACTCAGGATTCTAATCAACAGAGAGGGAAATAGAAGACCGAATATCAAAGCCAAAATAGAAATAACCCCTCCTATTATCAAACTTCTCATCAGAGTGGATAATGTTTTTCTCCCTTGGGCCTCCAGGGATGAGAGCTTCGGGAACATGACCATGATAATGGGGAGAGGGAGAAAGAGAATGATCTTTCCCACCATCTGAGCAATAGAGTAATATCCGGCCTCAACAGGTTTGAAGAAGTGCTTGACCAAAATTAAATCGATATTGGTGAGCAGAATAAAACATAGCATCGTCATCCCAACAGTGAGAAAATAGTGATATACATCTGAAAAATAAGATAGGTAGAGTCCCTTAGGATTCTTGTCCTTCTGGATTATTCCTTCTCTCCTCGGCAAGTGGATCCCTAACATGAGGAGTGCAAAAAAAGTGGTAACGAAATAGGAGAGGACGATCGCACCCATAGCGCCCGATATCCCCCATCCCAAATAGATGAAGAGAATTCCCAAGGCAAATTTAAGGATGCCGTTCATAATGAGATTCGACGCTAAAGAACCAAATTTATGCAGGCCTTGAAGTCCTCCCCACGGAACGGGTATCACCATAGCAAAAAATAGGGCCAAACCTAAAAGGAAAACGACCCTATAAGAAGAAATCTGAAAAAAGGAAGAGAGGATCGGACCTCCAAAGGAAAGCAATAAAAAGAATGAGAAAGCTATGATGGACATTAATAAGAGAAAATGTCGAAGGAGTTCCCTTATCCGATGATATTCGTACTGAACCTGAAAAGAAGAAACGAACTTCGTAATGGTTGTCTGAACAGTGCTCGAAGGAACGGAGATGATCATAAATAGTGATAACAGGGCGTTCAGGTGCCCATACTCCGCAGGAGGAAGGGTCCTCACCATGAACAGATGGTAGAGGAGATTGAATAGATTGAAGAGGCCAATACCTACAAACATCAACCCGGTTTGTCTGAAAAACTCATCATTAAAACGTGACCGTTTCAATCGATGACCTCATAGATAAAGGTTGTCTTCCCATCTCTCGCCTTATATCTGTGCAACTCCTTTAAATCTGTCTCTTGGATGGATTCCAGAAAATCTGGATTTCTCTCGACAATATTAGTATTTACCAAAATATATTTAATTCCCTTTTGTCTTACAAAATGAATAATCTCCCTATAACTCATGCCCGGTCCTTTTAGTGTGGGAATTCCTGAAGGGATTACGATGAATTCTCGACCGGCATGGAAGACTTCCTGGGGACTATTACCCATGATGATGGCATCTTTAGAGGTATTTTGTTTCAACCACAGTCCGATCTTTTTCTGCTCTTCCCGATGCCTTCTCTCGGTTCTCAAGGTTTGGGGAAGCTGGGCCAGGATGGAAATAATGATTAGAAAGAAAACCCATTTTTCTGGGTTCGTCATTCTAATCTTTTGTAAGATCCTCTGAATTTCCAAAATACCCGCACCTGCCCAAAAAAGTGAGATCGGGATTAACGGAACGGAAAAGCGAATGGTGGAACGATGAAAGGTGGAGAGGGACAATAGGTGAAGAAGGATGAAAGAGGCCAAGTACCATTCTTCCCGGACTCCGTTTCGTCTCACCCGTATCAACCCAAATAATAGGAATAACCATAAGGTAAAGTGATAGGTCCTCAGATAATGGTATGTGGTAAACGGAAGATTATGAATAACATTATTTGCCACCTGTAGGACCTTAGAATATAAGCGTTCAGTTTCTCCTCTTTCACTCCATTTTAAGAACTGAGATTGTATTTCAATGGCCTTCTTACTTATAAACCACTCCCCTGTTTCACGATGGATGTGAATAAGGTAGGGGATGGCGAGAATAAATAGTGAGAGAATGAATGCGCTGATCAGGCCCAATTTTTTAAGCCATCCCCTTTTCAATCCATCATAAAGAATGATCCAAATCAGAAAGATAAACAAATACCCAATTCCCTCTGGCCTGGTCAGATAGGCTAAAGCCAAAAGAAATCCAGAGATCATCACCCGAAATATTTTTCTCCTCTTCAACCCTGTCCAGAAAAAATAGATGGACAAGGTCAACAGACCCCAATAGGTGGCTTCTGAAAGGAGCATTCCTGAATAGCTCACCAAATAAGGATGAAATGAATAAAAGAGAGCCGAAAAGATAGCGCCTCTTTGACCCAACATCTCCTTTGTTAGATAAAAGACTGGAATTAAAGTGAGGGTCCCGAAGAAGAGGGAAGTACATCTTCCAGCTATCTCAACGTTCGCCGGATCGAAAGAAAACAGGGAAATTAAAAAGGGATAAAAGGGATGGAAGGCCGGAGTCAGTCCTTTAAGGAATTCTCCCTTTAAAAAATCCCTTGCCATAAATCCGTAGCTGGCACTATCGTAGGCAATCCCTCTTGCCGTGGCGACGGCATAAAGCCTCAACCCAAAGGCAATTCCAATCAGAATGAAAAGAACCTGCTTTTCATTAAGGCTTTTCAGGGACGCGATATTGATCACAGAACCCCCCTTTAAAAACCATTGAAAAATGATCAATTATAGGAAACGACCTAAATTTGTTGACATTACCGAAGTGTCATTGCGACCCTGAATCAAGTTCAGGGGAAGCAATCTCTGAGATTGCCACGTCGCTTCGCTCCTCGCAATGACAACTGTCTTTGGTCGTTCACTATAGCAATGATCAATTAGCAGTTACTCTTTTGTAAAGGCTAATTTACAAGAAAAATTTTGCAATGATAATTTTGCAATGACTATTTTTCAATGATCATTTTATCGGTTTGAGTCCCATTCCTTTAGGACATCCTCTCAGATGCCACCACGTCAGATAGGCGTAGATTGAAAGTCTCTTTTTCCACTTCTTGACGGCGAAAAAAGTAAATAGGCATGCAATTCCCATCATAAACAATTCAACGATCAGTTTTATCACCGATCCAATGAGGAGAATGGACCATTGCAAACTTCCCCTATTCTTTTTAAAAAAACGGTAACGGGAACAGTGGTATTCCACCTTTGCCCTCTTCTTCTCTATCTCAACTCCCTTTCCCTGGAAATGATAAATTTGAGCCTGAGGCACATGATAAATTTTCCAGCCCGCCTTCTTCATCCGATAGCACCAATCCGTCTCTTCAAGGAAAAGAAAGTAATCCTCATCCAACAGACCCACCTGCCCTATTGCCTCCCGCCTTACGATCATACAGGCGCCGATGACTGAATCGACTTCAATGGGTTCACGATAATTCCTCTCCTTGCCTGGATATGCCTTGGGGAATAACCATCTCAAGAGGCGTTTGTTCAGAAGCTCTGTGGCTAAGGATGGGAAATTGGCGATCGAATTCTGCTTCGACCCATCAGAATTTAGAAGCTGGGCCCCTGCTCCTCCAGCCTCTGGATGAGCATCCATGAAAGAGATCAATCTCTCAACTGCCCCTTCCTTCACCTGAGTGTCTGGATTGAGGAGGAGCAAATACTTCCCCTTTGCCAGACCGAGGGCCTGATTGTTCGCCCTGGCGAATCCGAGGTTTGTTTGATTTTGAATGAACGTCACTTCTGGGAACTTCGCTTTGGCAGCGACGACGCTTCCATCGGTTGATCCGTTATCAACAACAAAGACCTCCATCTCAGTCCCTTTAACCATCTGACAAAGGGATTCCAGACATTGGAGGAGAAGATTTTTTGTATTCCAATTGACAATGACGACTGAAAGGTCCATATATTTTACACGTTTTTAAATTTTTTCGACTACCACTCCCTGAGGTGAAACATAGACTAAGCCCGTCCGCCTACTTTCTTCAATTAACCTTCGAAGGAAAGCCTTTTGGTTTCTGATGGTTGGATTGAGCCCCAGATATTCTTTAAAAAACCTGAAACGATCTGTTGTGGTCATGATTTTAGGTGTGGAGGTATTCAGTTGAAGAAAATTTTTGAATAATTTCCTTTCGTCCACCTTTTCCTCGAGCACTATATCCTCCAGATCGAGAAGATGGAATCTCCAATCTCCTCCACCCTTTGAAACCATAATATTACAGGTCTTCATATCTTTATGATAGAGCCTCTTTTTATGAAGATTGGAAAGCCACTGGGCAAAAGCCTTAACAAAAAGCCTCTTTTCCTCAACATCTTTAAAACCCTTCAATATATATCGGTCCAACTCCTGGCCATTCTCAGAGGCCTCGATCAAAAAGAAACTTTCTCTCAACCCTAACCAATTTCTTTTCTCTACAAGAGTTAGGGGCCTCAGAGAAGGAACTCCCCTCGTGATCAGACCATTCCCTGCCACCCATGACTTGAGTCCTTTTGAGTATCGAAAATGTTCTTTAAATGAATCCCAAAGGTGAGGATAACGGAACTGCTTTACGCATATCCTATGTCCCCCTTGATCTAACACGGAAACAACGACCTCTGAACTCTGTTTCACCAATGCCGATGGTCTTTCTCTAACAAGACGCAGATGCTCTTCAATTACCCTCTTTAAATGATCAAGGGGGAACTCCCTTCGATGGTAATAACGAACCCCTCTTTCCCTTAGAATCGAAAATTCTGTACTTTCTTTTAGACATCGTTTGGTTCTGCTCCTCCACTGCCTTTTTTGAAGCCGGCCCATGAAAGAATGAACCTTCTGAAGCAACTCCCCTTTTTTCTGAAGATAGGAGGAATCCCCTTCAAAATAGTCTTCAATAAATCTTGAGCGGTCTTCTTCACCCCATATGGATCTCAAGGAATGGAGGAGTTGCGATAGATTCCATAATCGTTGATCCAATGAGACGGCCTGGGTGATCTTGGCACGATGTAAATCGGTGAGAAAAAGAGATTGGCCATCCCATAAGAAGTTCCCTGCATGAAGATCATTGTGGAACAATCCAGCATCATGGATCTTCCTCACAGCCCCTGCCAATTCATTCGTCGATAGACTCTCTTTTAATATCGATAAATCCTCTATCAATGAAGTCCCTGATCCGATCGCCTCTGAAAGATAGTAGCTCTCCTTTACAAATCCAAAGCGGACCTTCTCCATCCAGCCCAGAGGTTGGGGAATGTTGAGGTGTCTCTTTCGCAACTGATAAGCGATGAACCATTCCTTTCTTCCTTTCGAGGCGAGAAGAAAATATTTTAATGATTCAAGCCACCCTTTCGTCCTATCCCTTTTTAAAAAAATCCTCCTTTCATTGGGGAGGGTGAAGATCGCAGCCCAACGAAGCTTCGACTCCTCAACCACCTTACCGCCCATCCCCTGAACTGAAAAAACCGGACCCTCAAAGAATGAAACAGGGAGAAGATCCAATATCTCCTCCCTCAACCACCCCTTGACGTCACCTCTTGAAAATCTTTTGAAGGATGGATTATCCCTCTGCATATCTCGAACCATTGTGCAGACCCTGTAAAACTCTTAGAAACTTTTCTGAGGTCACAGAAAGAGAATATTCCTTCTCAACCGTGCTGATCCCATTTAATCCCATCCTCTGCCGCAAATCAGGGTTCTGGATGAGTATTGTGATACGATCCACCCACTCTTGATGAGTGGCTGCCCAAAAACCATTATATCCATCTCTTATGATGTCACAATTGATCCCAATGGGGGTGCAAACTGCAGGAATCCCGACACTTAGATATTGAATGATTTTCAATCCACATTTGCCTCTTGACCAGAGATCGTCGTGAAGGGGCATCAGCCCAATATCGAAAGAAATCAGATCTTCATTCTCTTCTTCCAATTTCCATGGCTTTTTGATAACTGGGAGATAATGAGAATCATAAAAGTCATCGCAGACGATCTTCATTTTAATATGGGAGAATCTCTGGGCCAGAGTTTTAAAGACAGGCTCTAATGTTTTGAGGTATTTCAAATTTCCTTTTGTCCCAATCCATCCCAAAATGATTTCCTGGTGGTCAGAAATCTTCTTTTTCTTTGGGTAAAGATTTGTATCAATCGAAGTGGGAATCAGGAATACCTTTTTCCTCGGATCCGCCTTGAGGACCTCATTCTTCAAAAATTGGTTTCCCACTGTCACCACATCACTTCCTCTCACGATCCATTTAAATTTCAGCCATCTCGAAAGGGAATGAGGTCGGCGGGAACTGGAAGATCGGTACATGATAGCGTCATCGAGATCGAAAAGGACCTTTGATGATTTCCTGCGGACCCAATAAAATTCGAAAGGCGAAAATAACCTTCTTTGAATACAGACCACATCGAACATGGACAGTTGCCGGTAAATGAGAAACCGTTCTCTCAATGAACCAGAAATGGACTGCCACACGGGCTCCACCTGATGGACCATGAGGTAAGGAAAATATTGTTCCACACGATATCGGTGGCCTTGGTCATTAGAGGCTTGTGTATGGGTAAGAAAGATAATCCTCATTCTGCGCATTTTCAGAATTTGCCGATCTTTCTGTTTAATGATTAATTACACAAGTATCACTTTGAGTCAAGTTTTAATTCCCTTTTCATGAGGCCCTTTTCTAATGATTTCATAGGGAATTCTGAATGTGGCAAAATGAAAGGCCTTAAGGATCAACTTGACCCATTCGACGGCGCCAAGCCCCACCCTTTAGGGCGGGGAAGAAAGCGCCGCTCAGGGTCAACCCTGAGCAAGCCCCAGCCTTCAGGCTGGGGAGTCGAAGGGTTGACATGCTGATACCTTTCTCCTATACTCATAGCCGGCGTAAGAAAAACTGTGGGGCCAACCCAAGAGGAAAAAGAAACCGTCTCTATCATTATTCCGACGTATAACTATGCCATCTTCCTGCCAACTGCTATAAGATCCTGTCTCGATCAGACTTATAAACCGATCGAGATTATTGTCGTTGACGATGGTTCAACTGATAATACGAAAGAGGTTGTTAAGGAATTTAGTTGTAATATCATCTACCTTTATCAAGAAAATAGGGGTGTTTCTGCAGCGCGAAACAGGGGTCTTGAACTTGCGAGGGGCAATTACTTAGCATTCCTTGATTCAGATGACTATTTAACGGAGGACTCCATTGAGATAAAGATAGACATCTTCAAAAAATATCCTGATGTGGGAATTATTTTCAGCTCCACCTACTCAAAAACTGCAGGCGAGAAGGAACTCCGTCACAAACCCTGGCTTCCTGAACCCGTCATTTCTGAAAAGTTCTATGAAGACCTCCTTTTAAGAAAAATACCTTTCCAAACATCAGGCAATTTAATGAGGAGTGCCATAGCAAAAAGATTCAGGTTCCCCACCCAACTCTCCAATGGAGAGGACATCGTCTATTTCGCAAAGATCTTCTTCTCAACGAAGGGGTACTTTCTGCCGAAGCCCACTGTTGTGAATCTTCGCCATCCGGGGAGCCTTCGGCACAATATTGCGGAAATTAGGGAAGATGGTTTCATCGAAGCGATATTCGATGACCCTTTCTACAAGGGCACTCTCGATCATTTACGAAAACGTTGTAAAGTCAATAGGCACTTAGAGTTATCGAGGAGATTTTTCCTATCAGGTGAAATTGAGCTTGCCAAGAGATACTATTTGAAAGCTGTTTCAATGAGCCCAAAGGCCTTAATAAAATTGAGATATCTTGTTAAATTCATAAAAGCCTGTCTCAAATAAAAGAGGGTTTGTTTTTCTTTTCAACCCAAATTTAGCTCACCCATCTCTATGCTTTATCAGATCTTTGAAGATTGCCGTCACTTTATAAAAATTTATTTTTTCTGAATAAACCTCTGCCCTATCCCTCCCTGGATGTAAAGGATGGTCGAAATATTTCTTAATCGCCAGGCTCAATTGATTCACATCTGTCGGTTTCTGAATCAACCAGCCATCTTCTCTCTGTCTAAGAATCCCACTCGCTCCGTTAGAAGAAGAAGTTATGACCGGCAGTCCACTTGCCAGGGCTTCTAACACAGTGAGTGAGCAGGCGTCATAAAAAGTAGGATGGACAAGAAGGTCCGCTGCGCCATAATATTTCTCTGGTTCGTTCGTGGAACCCACAAAAATGACTTCCCCGGAAAGCCCAATTTTTTTAGCTAAACGAAGATAAGGATTTTGTCGATCCTTTCCCAATATGAGAAGTTTAAAAGGAGGATGGTCTTCTTTTTTAATCTTAGCTAACGCCTTAATCAAATAACCCAACCCTTTCATCCTGAAGTTGTTGGATACAAAGAGGATGATCAACTCTTCCCCGATCCCATATCGTTTTCTGATCTCTTCCCGATATTGACGGTTCCGAGGATGGAAGCGCTCAATATCGACCCCATTGTAGATCACAGTAATTAGGTCCTCAGAAACTCCATACCAACGAATGATATCCTTTTTGACCATGTCAGAGATGGCAATAATTTTGTAAAGATTTTTACTCCGATAAGGCGAATCCTCGATCCAGCCACTTACCCATTGCCTGGGACTCAAAACCCTTCCTAAAAATTTTATCGTCCAAAGAAAGGGATTATCATAAAGCCTGAGGCTTCGCCAAAACCATGCCCAATGCACACCTCCATGGGGCTGAAGAATATCTGCCTTTAAGGTATTTCCGACACCGAGGGTAATATCATAGTTCCCATGCTTCATCTCTTTCGTTGCCCTCATTGCAAAAGAAAAGAGTTGAAGGCTCTTGGGAAACGGAATGGTCCTTACGTTGTGGAAATGAATCCTCGGATCATCCTCATCCCAATGTCTGGTATAGACGTGCACCTCAAAACCCTCGTCGACCATTCGAGTGCAGAGGTCTACCAGATACCTTTCGGCTCCCCCCTTCCTCTTGGAAAAATCTAAAATGGCTGTAGCGAACCTTATCTTCTTTTCCACTTTCCGAGCGTAATCATCTCTTGGTAAAATCTCTCAACGGCCTCAACCTGCCGATCTAAACGAAATTCTCGATGAGCCTTCTCATATGCAGCCTTACCCATGGCTACCCTCAATTCTGGGCGACGAAGCAGTTGAAGCGTTGCTTCTGCCAATGCCTCAGGGCTATCCTTGACTACCAACCCTGAAACTCCATGTTCTACTAATTCCGGCATGATTCCTCGATCGGCAACGATTGCCGGCTTGCCCATGGCCATCGCTTCCCTAAGTGCCCTGGCTGTCCCATCAGAGCCTGCCATCAGAAAGACGAAGATATCCATACATGCCAGTGTGTCGATATAGTCTTCTGTCCTGTACCCTGCAAGCA
>Ga0315312_1001472_pt1 | contig 18205 bp, 16 predicted proteins | sample TDP7_MG_FD_203629 | JGI IMG/M metagenome (GOLD analysis project Ga0315312, IMG submission 203629) | Freshwater sediment microbial communities from Lake Towuti, South Sulawesi, Indonesia - TDP7 | ecosystem: Environmental > Aquatic > Freshwater > Lake > Sediment | place: Indonesia: South Sulawesi... | reverse complement strand
AGCTCACCCTACGGCTATACTTGGATGGTTACAAGGTTTCATATACGCCGTACATTCAAGCTCCAGCCGAATGCCCTTCGACGATACCGCAGCTGGCGAAACAGAGAATGAGATGGGCTGAAGGGCATACTTTCAACGTGAAGAAATACTTCTGGGAGGTTTTAAGGTCTCCCAAGATCTCAACTAGAGAGAAACTTGAATTCGCTTACTATGCCCCATATTACCTTCAGTCCTTCATATTCATGCTCGGCACTTCCTTCTGGTTCCTCTCTGAGGCAATGCATCAGTATCTACCATTCTGGACCCAAGTCTTCGGTTGGTCCCTTCTTCTCAGCAACTTGCTCGCTCTACCCTTTATGGGATTGACAGGCCTCTTCTTGGAGAGGAACGTTAAGAGAGACTTCGCTGGCATTCTATCTTTCATCGTCATGTCATACATTCTCGTCCCGTTTCAAGCGTATGCCTCGCTGAAAGGTCTGCTCGAGAAGAAGGAGAGAGGAACTTGGATTAGGACCCTCAAGACGGGAAAGATTACAGAAGTGATAGCAAAACTTCGTTTGGGCAAAGCTTGGCGAGAACTTCTCCCTAAAGGAAGAGCTGCTAGGAAGAAGAGGCTAGCGGAAGTCAAGTCAATCCGAACTTCTGACCTCATGCCCGAAAAGACCGCGGACTTTAGTGTAGAGAAGAAAACCACCGACGAATCAATCCGGAAATATCTCATTCCGACATCGCTTTCGAAGCGTCTGAGAGCAATAAACATCAGAGGACCTGTTCTACTGTTGATGATCTTATCAGCGTTTATAGGCGGAATCTGTATCTTGTCCGCGAGTGTACCTGAAGCCTCTGGTTTGCCTAGCGGAGGAACAACTTGGTACTTGAATGCGTTTTCTCTCCCCGGTTGGGGTTATTTAAACCCAAACCCGACTACTGAGAGTAGCATGAATATTAGGAAGAATAATAACTACCAGTGGTACTCCACCTCATCTTATGACGAGTATGGTTGGAATTTCCCGTGGACACTGACTCTCGTAATCACGGCCAATGATTGGCCGTCTGCTTCTTGGACTATCGAGATAAAGTACACGGGTACCCAAGGCCAAGACGGTACAACTCTCCCCGGAGGATCAACGACTTGGAACCCGTCCGGTAAAACGGGAAGCCAGACGATAACGATTAACCCGACAGGAAATCCTTCTGCCGGCTCATATTTTGTTGAGTTGAAGATCACTACGCCGAACACAAGCGGGAACCCGATAATGACTATCACGACCAATTCAACCGCGGGAAGCCAACTCTACGTTCCTGAAACTCTGCTGTTTCTGCTTTTTGCAGCGCCTCTGATACCTTTTTTCGTCCCGTCGAGAAGAAGGAAAACTTCGAGTAATTAACTTTCAATCTAGAATATGTTCAAGCTCTTTCTGCCATCAGTAGAGAGAACTGCTCAGACGATATTACGATAGTTGTTTGAGAGATTGCAAGCTACTGCCGAACTATTGTTCGTTTTATCAAGCGTTGGATCTCTCATGATTCAGGTCAGATCGAATACCAAAGACTATTAAATAAGATGTAGAAATAATCGGACCCTAGGTTTTGATCATGGATGCTTTGACGATCTTCGCTTTCGTTTCATTCAGCCTTATCGTAACCATTCTTTTCGCGACCCTTCTTCAGATCAAGCGGGAGAGCGATCCTCTCGGCCTCTCTTCATTCGGAGCATTATTGATCGTTGCTGCGGTAACGTGGTACTATTATCCTAGCATTTTTTCTGAGGCAAACAGTTTTGTCCAAGATACTGTGAATCACTACATGCTACTACCGAACCACCGTCTATTTTATCAAGCGGTCGGTTTCTCCGCTTATACCTTCGGCTTATGGTTCTTCTTCTTGGCCTGTGTTCGGCTTGCGTTGAAGCAGGGCATCGATAGGTTTCTCGGGACCATTTCTGGAGGAATGTTCATGGTTGGCTGCGGTTACGTTCTCTCAGGTTATTCCAGCGGAACTGTCACTTGGAGTATGGCCGTTGTCTTATTCATGATAGTCTTGGCTGCGACGATCATGATCAACTGCGTGAAGTGGTACCGAACTCGAAGCGGAATTGAAAAGTAATTACCGGTCCCTTATCGTCGTGCGACTCTAGCGTGGTTGCAGAGGTTGAGAGCTGGGCAGGCGTAACAGTTTGGATTCTCAGTCGTGCAGAAGTCGCGGCCGAGCCTGATTAACAAGCTGACAGAGAGTCCCCTTGTGCCTAACCTAGGCAAGGTGCCCGACAGGTCGTCGCCGTGCGGATTCCCCACAAGCCTATAGAGCACTCTGGAGGCTGTTGCGTCAACTTCGCGTTTGAGAAATCTTTCTGACAGACCGATAATACCTACGGACAAAATAGTGAGCACTAGGATGGCTCCTATCAGCCAAGGTGGATGAAGTATCACCGTAGCAAAGACTCCGATGATCCACACTGAGGCGCCTATCGTAAGCGAGACCTTGTCCGTCCAAGCTTGGAGAACTCTGCTTGACATATGGCGCAGCCTATGAAACAAAGATTCAACTATCGTCTGTTCTAATAAGAGTATTGTGTCTAACACTTGTCTTTGAAAAGTAGATGTCCAGCATGAATGAATTGAAGAAGGTGGAGGCCCCCCGTTCTCTTAAGCTTGGAAAGGGCTATGATCAGATTTCTCGAAGAGATTCATTACAAAACCAGTGAGTATGCGATTGGCTTTCTAGATGCTTTGGGCGAAAGCCTCTCGGGCAAGTTCAGTGAGGAGAAATACCCCTCCATGGGAGATTTCTATCTTTCAGTGGAAACAGGAAGATCTGGTCTGTCTGCAATCGAAGGGGAATCAATCAGCCTTTTCAGTGGGATATATGTTCTGAAGATATGCCCATTCGTTAATGCCCTAACGAAGCGTAAGCCACTGGACGCAAGGTTGAAAGAATTCCTCGAGAAGATAGTTCGAGACTACAATAAGCAGAGAAGGCTTGGTACTTCAATTGTAAATCCTTTTTGTATTCTTCATGACAAATTGAAAGGCGCATATCTGGGGAAAGTCGCAGCGGGAGGTAGGAGGCTGAAGTTCGTCATTATCGCCCGTAGATCTCCGCTTCATGAGGAACGGGTGGTCATGAATCGACAGATTATGAAAGGGTTGAAGACGAATATTCGAAGGGCTCTTCTCGAAACCATGCGAAGCTATTACTGTTGTTGCATCTATCTCCCGAGAAAAGTTTGGAGATGAAGTTAGCCTCGTCCGCAAGGACTGGCAGTGAAGTGGAGAAATCCCCCGCAAACTCCCGTATTTTTTACGGATGGTTCAATTGATAGTCATTGTAGAGTGGCAAGTTTAAAAGGGCATTCTCTGTGCGTCTTAACTACCTGAGTTCGGCTAGTACTCTCGTGATTTCATGTGTGCTTACTCCAAGCGCTGTGGAGACTCTGGCTGTTTCCTCTTTTTTGAAGTTTCGTACCGTTTTTCTCGCTTTTTCTTCTGGGTAGATGTGGAAGAGATCGCTTTTCAGCTGTGTGATTTTTATGTCGGAAAACCAGAGGAGGGCATAGATGTCGGCTATGTCCTTAATTCTCTTGTGTTCTCGGTCGCTGCTAGTCACGGAGTTAAGCTTCATTGCCAGAAGCACGTGTGTTTTTGGTAGCAAGACGTTTGTTCCGAAGAGTCTAGTGGTGTCGCTGAGTTTTTCAGTAAAAACTAGCGAAAGGAGCGGTTCATCGATTGGGACGAATCCTAGCACATCCTTGATTAGTGGATGGATGTAGTCGACAACTGGATCTACAGATAGGTGAAAGATTTGGTGCAGCGGGAGTCTAGCCGATTCTTCAGGTGTCAGTTCTCTTCCAGTTTCCAGGTCGAAATCCTTGACTAATCTGAAGCTTATTGACCTAAAACCAATGTCTTCGATTTGCCTTATTGCTGAAGAAAATTCAGACTTTTTCAGCAGTGCTTCGGACCAGTTTTTGTTGATGTGAAAGCCTATGTCGATGTCTCTTGATCCAATGTACCTTCTGCCGTTAATCTTCTCGAAGTTTTTGTTTACAATGTGGTAGGTCGCCCAGCCTCCCAATAGACAAACTTTCCCCTTGATTAGTTTGAAGACTTTTTCTAGAAAGTTTTCTGAGATCTGTATCTCAGTTGGCTCGTACAGCGTTTTTTGTCACCTTTTCAAGAAGTTTTTCGGCAGCTGTCACGCATACTCCGCCTTCTTCAAGTAGGTCGACTATAAGTTGAGGAAGTGAAACGATGTTCAGTCCTCCATGTTTAAACGAGCCGTAGAACACGTGGTCATCCGATGTGAGCAGTCTTAGGTTGCCTTTCCCAACAAGACCTTCTTTGGTTACGAGTTCGTACCATTGTTCAGCATCTTCTCTTCTGATGTATAGGTCGATGCGTGAAGGGAAAAGATAATGTTGGACTAGGTTTTCGGCCTGATAGGTTGTTAGGGCGTACTGTAGTCTGGTTCGCTTGAGTAAGTTGAGAGGAGCTCTGTGCATATATTCCTGTTTGTCGGCTTTCGTTTTCGTCTCTAGCCAATATTTCACAAGGCCTGAGTAGTCTTTTACCTTTGTCTTGTTTACCAGTCCCTTCGCTTCGAGTTTTCGTATGAATTCATGGACCCATGGGAACGAACATTTGGCCTCCTTGGAAATCCGGTACATGGTGAGCGTGCCTCTCGGCTCATTCAGAAGTATTCTTGTTACTCGTTCCCGAATTCTGCCTCTCTGTTTCATATTATTCATCCGCGATATGTCGGTAAGGCTTATAAATTGGTCAGTTTACCGATATATAGGTAAGTCAGCCTTCTAAAATATATTACCTACATAATCTAAGTACGCAATACCTCGAGACCTACCTCTAGGGGAAGGTCGGTGGAGTCTGGGTCTATGCCGGATATCGAATGAAGACGAGAAATCCCGCACTTCCTTTTTTATAACGTTTGATTTTTGCTTCTTGATCGCTCATCTCTCCTTGTATGAGCATCGGGCGGTTGCCCATCCATATGGGCATCTATACCAGAGTAGAAGCATGCGGCATGCCACCGCCCCGATGCCGTTAAGCACCTAACCTCTTTCCCATGCAGGATGCCCAAGCCCCGTTCACATCTGCATTCGATGTTCGCCCTCTCTGCTTCAGAGCACAATTGAAGTGTTAAATTAAAGTCCGTTCTCCGGAATCTGACAGAGAAGAATTGGAGAAATTGAAAGCAAAGAAATCTCTGACTGGGATTAAGAACTAGCGAAGATGGAGCTAGTAAACCTACCTGTCGGGAGTTTGAACGTTTTTCTCTAGATCCGACAAGCAAGAAGCCTTATGCTAAAGACGATGTGTCTGCTTGCACTATGAATGGTCGTTCGATCATTATAGTCTTCTCTACTTTGGGAGCTTGTCCTGCCGGCGGGGTTACTTTGAGATGAATTTGTATCTTCAAAACGTGTTCTCCATTCTCGGTTAAACCTTCCTTCGGGCCTATGATTAGCTTGAAGTCCTTGAACCCCTCGCCCTTAAGGTTGAACTCTGCTTGTTTAATGGTCTCGCCCCGCGGCGTTTGAAGGTAGAAGGTCACGGTTAGTGTAACGACGTCAACTGAAGGTTCAACATTCCTTTCTTGGACCTCAGCCCTCTTGGAGATAGCATATTCGAGTTGACTCATCTTCCCAACGGTTATCTCTATCGCCCGCTCCGTCACATCATATTGGGAGGTCTGGGCGGCCTCTAGGGTTCCACTCGCTATCGCAACCGTGACCGCTCCAGCTACCCCGCGGATGCTCGGCGCTTTAGGCGAAGCAAACATGTATAATGCGCCGATTATTGAAGACGCTATCAAGAGACCGATTATGGCAGATAGGATTATGGCCTTCTTTTGGAACGCCATTACATCCACCTTTGGGAAGGACTATTATTTTGATTACTGGAAGCATCTGGTTAATGGGGCTTTCCATCCTTCAGTGTTGGCCTATTATGAGGACTGTATAAAGACCTTTTACAGCATGTGCCAGCGCCACTGTTATCAATAGACTCGATAGGGCGATGGTGGTCAGAACAAATACGGCTGTCGAGAGTTTCATAACGACAGGTGAAAAGAGCATCTCTCCAACCGCTATACCGACTAAGCTTACTAGCCAAAGAGATAAGGGTAGCTTAAGTCGGCTGACCCTCAGATACGATTTTCGGAGCCGTCTAAATATCAAGGCTGAAGCGATCGCCCACGGAGAAAAGTAGACGACCCCTATAAGTGAGCTGGCTATAAGCCCTGTCATGATAACTGCAAACTCGGGGTTGAAATGGAAGATCGGATTCACTATCGCGGATATATGTAGGATTCCGATGAGCGGGTACAGCATCAGATTTGCAGCCGCTCTAATCTCTGGGCTACCCGCTATGGAGTGGGCTATGTAGGGGCTGAATGAATAGTAAAATTGATGAAAGACGGTCATAAACTGGCTTCCCGCAAACGTAGCTGTTATCGTATGGTCTCTGAACCCTCTTAGAAACTGAACCTCAGGCGAAAGGTCAGAGCCGTATGTAGCAGTTGCGATAAAGCAAGTAGACGGCGCCACTTCGGGGATTGTTAATACAATGAACGTGGAATGGGATAGCTCGCCACCTGTTCCAGTGATCGTTAAGGTATATGTGTCTGGAGCAGCGGTAGAGTTGACAGTTACAGTCAATGTGGATGTTACCGATTCACCCGCCACTGGGACGACTGTTTGGGGATCGATAGAGGCTGACACCCCTGACGGGAGACCTGAAATAGTCAATGACACCGTTGAGTCGAAACTGTGGAGCGGCGTTATCGCAATCTCAGAAGTCTTAGTGCCCCCAATATCGATGGTTAAGGAAGATGGGGAGGTGGCGATGGTAAAGCCTCCAATATATGCAAAGACGACATTTGGCTCCCCTGAGTCAAAGTTACTTCGGCCATACCAAACAAGCTTTCTTTCGGATGCGATAGTCGAATATGGACTTGGAGAAGCAGAGTGGACGAAATAGCCAGGAGGGTAGCTTATAATCAAGATGTCATCTTGGTAGAGGTAGAAGCCCCCTTCAAATACATCGCCCATTAGAATTCTATCGCCTTCCAGTTTGGCAAAGCCGATCCAATCAAACTCGTATTCGATCACACCGTAATTCACACTCTCGGTTTGGGTTATTCTAAGCGACATATCAAAATTGGTGGCGCTCATGCTTCTACCGGTAACGGTCTCAGCTTTTTCTACAAGCTCGGTCGTTTCGCTGGAGAACTCTTCGAGATACGCCTGCTTCTGATCCTCGAACGTCTCCACGTATGACTGAAAGAGTTCTACATCCTGTTCTGTCTCCAATATTAATCGATGTTCGATCGACCAGTGTGCAGTTCCATTATCACGCACATCGATCGAGAATATCGTATGAGCTTCCTCGACCTGTCCGCGAACAGGTTGGACTGCTATCAGGATTAAACACAGTAAGAAAAGTATCTTCATTATTCTTCCTGAGCGTGCCATATCCTCCGTCCGTCCGAGCGAAGCGGCTGGGGGTTACATTATTGAATCAAATGCTTGATCTTTGAGAGAGAAAGCATCTCTATCCATTCTAACAGGAAGTCTACTCCTATGGTTCCCATAGGCCTTGTGGAGGTTATGGTTACCTCTGTCCACGTGGCTATATCAGTCACCCTCTGTCCAAGTGGTTACATCAGTCACCTCAGTTGTGGTTGTATAAGTTACCTCAGTTGTGGTCACTTCGGTCCTAGGTGTTGTAGTCGCCCTAGTCGTTACTGTCGTCCCAGCTGTGGGCGGCAACTCAGGGAGTTCGAAGCCTCTTTTGCTCATCTCGTCCGCTATCTCCCTTCCGGTTTCAGCAAGTTCTTCCGCAAAACTCTGGAGCTCTTCCGCCAACCTTTGTGCACGATCTCGAAGATCCTCAGCCATCTCTTGATTCATCTCAGATAACGCATCTCCTAATGTTCCCATAGATGTGGCCACGGCTCCCAATTCCATTGCAAGCATCTGCATCTCCATGGCAAATTCTTCCCCAGTTATCTCTCCTGCTTTCAACTTCTCAATTAATTCCTCTCGAGCTTTATTTACTTCTTCAACCTTAGACCTCAGCTCATCCAGCTTAGTTTCCAATAGGGTAAGTCGTCCTTCCTGGCTAGTCTCCATCTGGAGGTTCGTTTCCAGAATAAAGTCTTCAATTATGCCCTGATGCTCCATAGCGATTGCTTTAAACCTCGATGCGATATCTTTACCGATTGGGTTTTCTCTCAAAGGATCAGCATTCAAGGCGCTGGAGGACAGAAGATCGTACGTGCCTACCAGCATAATCATTAAAAGGAGCACAGTTGAAACTTTTCTCAAACTAAATCTCATACGCATCAACCTCCTAATGATATGAATTATGTAGATACATTTAATGCAATGCATTTGAACAGCGTGTACAAGAATTTGTACGGCGCTTTATGGTCTTTGAAGCCAGACTCTAATAGTTTCATACCATAAGATTCCTGTTGCCAAAGCCCCGATTATCAGCCCATAGACGCTGTGGAAGCTCACCTCCTCCAGCTCTAACGCATAGTAACATAACAGAACGGTGAACATGACTGCGTAAAGCGTATACCTAGGAATGATAAGTGTCCCAAACTTCATAAATTGCCTGAGAACATCCACCTTCACCTCTTTCACCAAGCGATACTCACCAAGCTCCTTCTTCACCAGCCCCAGCTCCCTAAGCTTTTCCAAATGGTATAGAGCAAGGGTTGGACTGGAGAAACCGAGCGACCTCTGAACCTCCCTAACTCCAACCACACCGCTAGAAGATCTCAATAAATACCAGTAAACTCTAAGCGTGTTACCCTTCAGCTTAATGCTGATATCCTCCATGTCAACCTCTGAATCCTTCAACGCCTCAGCCTCACCATACGACTATCAACAAAGACGTTAGACCTTCGAAAGATGAACCTACTCGTGCACTCATTTAATGCTGTACTCACAATAAATAGTTAAGGATCGCGAGGTGCTGAGAGAGCATATCTAATATTTTTTGTTCTTATGTTTACTGGACTAAGTAGAGTCTTGATTACTTCCCTCTTGGTTGTTGGCGTCCTCCGGCTTAGTCTTGGTAAAATTGGTTTTGCTGGATTTGAGCTGTCGGTAAAACTTGATTGCTTTCACCGCTTCTTTTAACATGAAGATGCGCATGAGTGTATGTCTTCCCGGTGGTTCGAATTTTCAGCCTAACCATTCTAGCTTGAAGAAGGATTTTCTCGAGGCCTCGGCTTACTTGCAGAGGGATCTGAAGCTTCTGTCACTCCGAGGGGGAGAACCTATTTCCAATACGAGATAGCAGCTTAGTATGAAATAGTTAGGTGGCTAACCGTATAGTTTCGTTATTCCCTGCTTGTCGCCTGTGTAAAGGTCTCTCTTACTGATCTCTCCTAGACTGGCGTAGCCGTACATCGTTTCTCTATATGCTGCGTCTTGGTAAACATCACCTAGCCCCGCCCCATGGCCTAGCTCGTGAGTTGCAATATTCTGTAGATCCATCTTGCCAGCTTCACCTGATGCGCTCCAAGTATAGTCTGTGTCAAAGACTATATCGAACTCAACTATCGTCTTCGTAGCCACATTATACCAAAGAATTGTTACTGCAATAACTCCGCTAGTTGGGTAGTTTCCCCAGACCAAAGTGTTGTCGCCATCCAGCTTATCACTGGTCCACGCAAGGTCGTTATACGTCTTCGTGGAGAACTCCACGCTCACTTGGAAGAGATTTGGCGAAACCCCACCCCATTCACTGTATGCCCCGTCGTCCCATTCCTCAGCTGAAACATTTATGGCATTCAAGACTGCTGATGAATCAAGACCGCTAGGATTGGTCGGATTCATTTCAACAGGAACTGGAAAAGTCTTCCACTTTACTCCTCCGTTTATCAGCTTGAAGTAGCCGTTCTCATCTCCGCCTCCAGGCGGTGGCTTAGGCGGCTTAGCAGGATGTATGAAGACGATTCTCTGAAGCTCAGGCGGTCCTTGAGCCCAAACTGAAACCACTGACAACACTGAAAATACGATCAGCAAAACCATTACGGTGGCGAAGTACCTTTTCAATTCTACTCCCAAATCTTGCTAGCCGTAGATGGTTATTAAGCTTTTCACTTCTCCTCAACTTGACGGATCTATGTGGCGTAGAGTTAATTTTTAGGCGGGATCGAATCCTTGAAGGGGATAGGTCAAGTGTCCGAGTTAAGTTCTATCTCCTCTCTCCTGAGCCATCTATCATACTACGTCAAAATGTTTTCTTGCGTCCAGACATAGCCGCAGATTTCACATCGAAACTTTCTCTTTACTCTTCCATAGTTAGTTTTCATTCGTGTCGCTATTTGCTTGACATTCAAGCCTTTACATCTTGAGCAGATGATAGCCATCGGCCTTCTCTTACAGTTTCAGCTCATCAAGAAGGACGAGAAAACGGATTTATGGTCAGTCATATAAGAAAGAGAGTTCTAGACAAAGAAAAAGAGAGTGTCTTTAAGGCTGGGAATATCACTGGAATCGTGTCTTTGCCCTCGAACGATCTACCATTAGTTAGTTTTCCGGATATCGTTATCTCCACGTCATTGCCAACGTTCAAAGTATTCTGGACGGCTGCTCGGTTGAATTTGAGCATTAAGTCGGGAATTCCGTCGCTATCGTAATCATCGACTTCGATCGGATTGACTTCAGCCTGAACTTGGCCGTTCAGCATCAAACTTCCCACGTCAATCATGCCAGAAGAGTTAGAAACTGGGCCTCGTCCGCTTAGATACGCTACGGAAGACGCAAGTCACAATTATAAGGACGAGACCGCTAAACAGGGTCGCCAGAGTTGAAGGAAACTCCGGTATTGGAACCGCGCGCAATACCATCGATTTCCTTGAAGTCTCATTTCCCGAGACGAAGAGGGTCACTGTTACCATATAGGTCAGTCGCGTCGTTTTGCTCGGAGCGGTCCAGACAACCGCTCTCCCTGTCGTGGAATTAAAGGATCCTCCATCTGCCGACCATGAGTACGTGAGGGTTGAGCCTGAGGTTTCACCGACCGTAGTCGCCTTCAGGATGTAGGACATTCGTCCACCGGTGAACACGGTAGGTATCGCATTCAAAGCGACCGTCAGTGATCTGGAACCCGATTGGCTGAGTTCAACGTTCAAAGTCTGGACCTCTGCTCCGACGACAGATCTATCATAGGATTCGGAGAGATAGCCGGGTTCAGAGAATGTTATCGAGTAACTGCCCGGTGGGAGAAACAGTCGGTAGTATCCGTCCATCGTCGGGGTCCATCTCGAGTCTGATCTAACTTCAACCCAAGACAATGGTATGAGCTGCATGTTAGTATCGAAGCCTTTAACCATTCCTTCTATGACACCCATCTGATGAAGATCAAAGTCCGCTGTATAATTCATGCCTAGTCCCGTCAGGTGGGCGTAGACATCAGCTCTCTGCATAAACCTCCATTTGACGCCGGACTCTGGAACGGTCACCAGATAGGTCGCGTTCTCAAGCCCGTAATCCTTCAATCTCGTGCCGTCTGGAGCGACGTAGAAGAAGTGTCGAGTTCCTCCTGTGAAGCCGTAGACTTTGTAGATAAAGCCCGGGCTTCCGTTTGGCACTGAAAGGATTTGAGTTCCACTCAAAAAGCCTGTGGCGGTAGATGTTGTGTCTACTCTGGTCAACATATCTTCTATGAGGTTTGTTGGAACGTTATCCTTCTTGAATGTCACGGTTCCATTTATCATCCCAGCCCTCAGGATAGGGATATATGTGTACTCGGCTGAGCCTGGACCTGTCCAAACTACGACTTGTCTCCGCTGAACATAGCCGTATGTGAAGACCTTGACGCTGTAGCTTGCTGGAGCTAGCGTCGTAGGGATTAGCCCTTGATAGATCATCTGCTTGACAGGCCAGTTGTTCCCAGAGTAGATGACGTTCATCCTTGTGGGTGTAACGTCTGCGCCGAGTTGAACCCTCTTCTCGGCATAGCCTACCTCTGTCCCTGTTGAAATATCATAGTAGTAGACTCTCAAGTAGTAGACGTTTGGAAGGAAACGCCATGAAGTTTCATAATTGGGTTCCCCAGTATCAGGGTAGGGAACGAAAGAAGCGATCTCAGCTCTAATTCCACCTCCTTTCTCAAGTGTTATGCGAACTGTTGTGTTCCCTGCTTCAGGCACTTGAACCGTGCTTGTTGATGTTTGAAGGTATCCTCTAACCCAGACCTTAATGCCGTAGACTCCAGGCGGTAGGCCGTGGTCTTTCTGCTTCCAAACCCCAGAGAAGGTCTTGTTGTAGAATTCACTGAAGCCGAGTATGTAGAATCTTACAGATCTAGAATCTGCGTATGTGACTACGCCATCAGCTCCAGTTCTATCTAGGATTGTTAACCCGTAGAGAGTTCCGACAGCATCCAAGGATTCGGCTAGAATATTCCCGCCGAAGAATCTGCCTGTACTCGACCCGAACATCGAGTACTCCGTCGTTCTAGGTGTCTCAGGGAAGACTATAGTTCCGGATATGACAGCTCCTGTTATCTGCTCGATGAGGATTGTGGCTCTTGTGCCTGGAACGTTGAAGGTTATTGAGGTCGGATTAACTTGACCTTGCGTATACCCGAAAGCCCAAACCTTCACAGTGTACGTGTCGGGGCGTAGGCCCTCGTACTTTGATCCGTAGATCACGAAGTTCTCTCGCGTCAGGTTTTGCGAGGTGGCTGTGTAGTTTCCTCTAAGGATTCCGTTTGAGTCGTAGGCTTCAGCGGTGAAATTCAAGATGTTGAGGTTTAGCTTCTTCAGCCAAGGGTGATCGAGGGAATTGATATGTTCCTTTAGAGGATTCTTCCAGAAGATTGTGCCATTTATGATGCAGCCTCTCGTCAGCGTCATATTCACGTTCAGAAGATTCTGTCCGCGAGTTAGACTGACTGTTGTCGGACGCTTTGTCGTTATGTAGGCGTAGCCAGTATCTGCGCAATAACCTGCTGAAGCTTCAAGTTGGTAGGTACCTGTGTACAATCCTGTTATATTGAAGAACCCTGTGTTCGGGTTGACATAAGCTCTTGCGCGCGCCCCCGTAGTTGTCTCGGTCGCATAGACGATTCCTTTAGCTCTTATCGGAGGGGCTCCAAGCACCGAATACTCACGAACATAGCCGGTGATGCTTGATGGATCTTCACGCATACTCACTGGAATTGAGACCGTCTCTGTAGGTGTACTTGGAAAATCAGGTTCTCCAGTTGGCGTCAATGCTGTCGCAATATAGATTGTGAAGTTGTATGTTCCGGCGATTCCAGGTGCTTGAAGCTCATTCATAAAGACGTATTGAGGAGGGGTGAAGCTGGCATATCCCGGATTGTGGACTTCTACGCGTATAGGTGCTTCTGGATCGTAAGGAGCGATAGTCGACTCGTCCTTGACGATATAGTAGAAGCAGTCGTTTGTGATAGTTGACGAAAGAAAGATCGTGAGGTTCTCGGGCCACTGGAAAGGTGCGGGCTGAAGAAAGTCTCTTGGCATTCTTATTCTGACGGCTATGCCCGTCTGATTGATTGTGAAGTTCAAGTTACCTAACGTTCCGATGAATATCCCCCAGTTCTTTGACGGTGTGACAGAAGCTGCAGCGGGGCTGCTGTGAACGAAAGGTATAATATTCAGCGCTATCGCTGCAAAACTAGCATTAGCGAATAGAGTCAGCGCTAGCAGTGCTTTGGCTTGAGTATTCATTTTCGTTCTTTTCTCAATACGGTAGGGGCAAGATATCTGCTGCCAACTATGTTAAGAATTGAATACAGAAAGGAATCAAATGGAAGCTTGGCTGTGAATAGGTCCTTACACGAAGCAGTCAATCGCTCTCCGAACCATTGTCAGCAACAATTAGAAGATTTGGCACGTGCAATGATCTTCCCTTTATTAGCCAGCGGTCTAGTCAAAATCATGAAAAAGAGGTATTTGTTGCCTCACGCTTATTCTCTTCTGACTTGGAATCCGTCTAGTAGCAATGCTCCGCAATAGAATTTGGATGTACCTATATATTCGGGCTCGATTGGGCTTGCTAAGCCAGCTGTTCCAGCGAATACGAATGGAGTGAATCGATCCCGCTCCTCTATAGTTGCAAACGTGCAGTAGTATTGGCTCACAGTGAAGACTAGGTACGCGTAGTCCCCTGAAGCCATTGTTATGCAGCGGCCCATGAAACTCGATGCAGACCCCGTGTCAATCTGCGATCCGGCGGTCGTTTGCATCCCTCTCCCCGGCTGGACGAGATACTCGTACGTTTGGCTCATATCCGATGTCACTCTGGATTGGGAGACGTTGAGTGTTGCCCATACGGAAATTTGGAATGCTCTCTGCCCGAGCAGTTGGTATATAGTTGACATCATGAAGATGTCGCTACTATTTCCTATGTAGATCGGCGTCTCCGCGATATTGCGGAAGAGGATGCGCATCTGCCATGCGTAGTAGTTTGCACGGCCGGAAATCGTTTTTATGTTGAAGTCTGGGCTGTTAGATACATCACTCAGATGACTAGAAGGAATGCTTGCGTTCTGCCAGGACTTGGAGTCAAATGCCGCATAGGTTATGGTGCCACCGCTCTCCGACCAATCGTAGCGCGTCCTCATCGACTTGAATGTGTACGCTAGACTGCTCTGAAATTTGCTCGTCCTCGGGTAGTATGATGTGAAGAGGTTGCCGCGCTCTGTCACAAAAGTCAATGTGTATGTTCCTGATGAGGTGAGAGTGCTCTTGGTGCTATTGTATATATTGATCGTCCCGGCTTCGCCTACGTTTAAGAAACCTCCTGTAAAATAGTGGCTCCCGGAACCTTTCTCAACTGTGGTGACAGGCAAGGTGTCGAAGTATATTCTTACTAGATCTATGCTGATGCCCCCTGTATTCCGAGCCTCGATGGTTATTAGCGGTGAACCAGTTGCTGTGAAGAAGATGTTGTTTACTTCGAACCGCTCTGCTAGTCTGTCTCGGTCCCTCTGAGCCATCTTGTCCAGTTCATTCCGATAAGAGTCGTACTGAACCATCTGCCAAAGCATCAGATTGAAAGCTAGAAGCATTATGGTTATAAAGAAAGCCGCACCGATAATTGTGCTTATACCCCGCCTAGATTTAGCTGTCCTGAACATTCTTGTTCACTCCGTGCGAGACCATTTGAGCTAGAAGCCAGAAGCTCACAGCGTGTCCCTGCAATATAAATACATAAATAGGCACATAAATATGTTATATTATGTCCCGGCAACCGCTGAGGAGAATCCTCGCTTGCGAAAGATAGCGGCAGTTTTTGTGCTTCTTCTCGTGTTGACCGTCATTGGGGTTACGAGTTCGCGCCAAGTCGCCGGCGAATTTCGCATTGTGTCGTTTCCCCTAGAAGACGATTCTTGGAACGTTAAGTGGAATCCAGTGTGGAGTGTGGAAGGTGACAACGTGACCGGTACGCGCGAGATCAATATTACCGATATCATCAAAGTTGAGATTTCTCTGAAACTGGAGGCAAACACCGCTTCGGATGCGAAGCCGCATGTGTTCGAGGTGAGTCTCAACAGCAAACCAGTAGGAACGTTCAATGTTGGCAAATCTATGGGACTTGAAATAAAGACAACCCTTGAGTTCGACCCTATCGAAACGAATGGTTTGGTGTTGATTACATACGAACTCATAGATGTAGACGGTGGCGGCCTTATCATGAAAGCAGACGGGTCTTCCACAATCACGCTCAGCGATGGATTGGCTCCGAAGACAAAGAAGGATTTCGCGCTTCGGGCGCTCCGTGAGTTAAAAGAGTTGCGCGAGAATGTGGACCAATCCGGCATCGATCAAGGACCAAAACGCAGCTTACTCAGCAAACTCGATCGCGCTATTGCAAAGATGGATCAAGCTCTAGTTTACATCGATAAGGGTGATGAGCAAAAAGCAAACAACAAGTTACGCACTGCCAAGAATTCGGTTGGCTCCTTCGTCAGAGCCCTTGACGCTTTTTCTGAGAGAATAACTCCCCAATATAGTGAATATTGGGAGAACGAGGCAAGGAAAATCATTAATCTCATAGAGAAAGCGATTGAGACTCCCATTTAGAACTCGGCACCTTGTCTCCTTTCAGGTAGATGGTGCTTTCCAGTATCCTTCGATGACGTTTCCTCTTTCAGATGCCACTGCAATTCGCGTCACGCATCCGTAATCCCAGTAGTCATCTGGATTAAGGATTATTACTTTTAAGGCCTGAACTTGGTCAACTCCTATCTTCTCATTGAAGTTGTAGGCTGTGCTGTTGATGTACACAGTTCTAACGGTAATGTCTATGCTTCCGACATTTCTTATGAGAATGGTTATATTGTTTTGATCGAACCATGGGGGTCCGCTTTTGCTGAATGAAACGTATTCGACGACAAAACGTTCTTTTAGAGCTTCTCCTCTATTTACAAACCATACACCTGCGCCACCTTGGTATGCTCCGAAGCTTGACGTAGCCCATGCGAACAATATAGTACCCAAAGCGAAAACTGCCATGACCATCAACACATTGGCTATAACGGGGCTGACAGCTTTCTTAGACCGCGAACGCTTAGGCATACAGAGTACCTTTAACGACAAATATGCAACCCCTCAAAATATCCTTTTTGGATAGACGTCAACGCTTCTTAATTCGCAGCGAAGAACATCGCCACACGTTAGGAAAGCAAAGTATGGCCGTGATTGGCTAAACCCTAGCGACAAGATGGCAAGCCACAAGATGTCCTCCTCCAACATCAATAGACTTGGGCTCCTTCTCTCTGCAGACGGGAGAAACATGAGGGCAACGCGTATGGAACCCGCAACCCGATGGCGGGCTCTCAGGGCTAGGCACTCCACCCTCAAGAACGACCTCCCCTTTCCTGATGTCAGGGTCTGGAACAGGAATCGCTTCTAGCAGAGCCTGAGTATAAGGATGAAAAGGTCTCTCAAATATTTCATTCGCACCTCCAACCTCAACTAACTTCCCTAAATACATGACAGCGATCCTGTCACTCAAATGCTGGATTACACTCAAATTGTGCGATATGAAAAGGTAGGTGAGCTTCAACTTCTCCTGCAATTCCCTAATCAAATTGATAATGTGAGCCTGAACAGAGACGTAAAGCATTGAAGTCGGCTCATCAACTATTCTCTATAACAATTGTACCAAAAGACCACGTTTGGATACGCCGGATTATCTACATAGCCCCGTATAGCGGTTCTCTTGGCTCGTATATATTCTTGGTCGAAGAAGAATATTGAAGGTGCATCCTCGACCAGCTTCTGTTGCGCTTCAATATACATGCTAAGTGCTTTCTCCCTATCTGTCCCAGCGATAGCAGAACCGTCGTCTATCAGCTTGTCATATTCAGGGTTGCTGTAATAGCCGAAATTGAAGACGATAGTTTCCTCAGAATGGAACATCGGCCTTAAGAAAGTATAAGGATCGGGGTAGTCAGGCCACCAGTATGTCACAAAGATATCCTGCCTATCCTTCGGCTTCTCTGCTCTCGCCAAACCATACTGCTCCTCCCATAGCATTCCTTTTAACTCTAGCGTTATCCCAAGTTTTGCCAACTCACCTTTGAGCAGTTCACCACTTCGTCTTTCATAATCGTCTCCAGCATTGTACGTGCAAAGAAGCGAGAACCCTCCTTTCGGGTGACCTGCTTTCGCAAGTAGCTCCTTAGCCTTCGCCAAGTCGTATGTGTACTGGAATACTTCATCACTATGCCCCCACATACCATAGGGCACAGGTCCCTTCGACTGGCGAGCGAAGCCATGCATAACATACTTCACGATGTCCTGATATGGAACAGCGTAAGAAATCGCCTGTCTAACCAACTTGTTGTCAAGAGGAGGCTTCCTTGTATTCAAGAAGCCGAACATATTTCTGTACGCGGGCGTTCGAACTATCTCGATCCCTTGAACTTTTTCAATCGCCTCAATGTCTTCAAAGGGTAGTCGTTCGACGATATCAGCGTCTCCACCTTCAAGTTGCAATCTAGCCGTCGCCCACTCAGGAACTGACTTAATAACGGCCTTGTCAAAATGCTTCCCCGTCCAGCCACCCCAATAACCTTCAAACTTCGCTAGTGTCACTCGATCCAGTTCCTTATCCCACTTCTCAATCATGTAAGGTCCTGTTCCGAGATCATGCCCTTCATAGAACCATTCATGCCCGTATTGT
>Ga0315312_1001471_pt1 | contig 18206 bp, 11 predicted proteins | sample TDP7_MG_FD_203629 | JGI IMG/M metagenome (GOLD analysis project Ga0315312, IMG submission 203629) | Freshwater sediment microbial communities from Lake Towuti, South Sulawesi, Indonesia - TDP7 | ecosystem: Environmental > Aquatic > Freshwater > Lake > Sediment | place: Indonesia: South Sulawesi... | reverse complement strand
ACCTAGGCTCCATCGTCCGAATATTTCCAGGTGTGGAGTACCGTCCAGAGCAGTTTCCGGGGCTTGTTTACAGACTAAAGAAGCCTAAGACGGCTACGTTGATCTTCAGCTCTGGAAAGATGGTTTGTACTGGTGCCAAATCTGAGCGGCAGGCCAAGAAGGCAGTGATGAAGGTTGTTGATGAGCTCAAGAAGAATGGAATTGTGATCGTGGGGAAGCCCGATATTCAGATACAGAACATAGTCGCCTCGGCAGGACTGGGGGGCTCCATTGATCTAGAGAAGTCGACGTACTCGTTGAAGAGGACTATGTATGAGCCCGAGCAGTTTCCTGGCTTGATCTACCGTATGGACGATCCGAAGGTCGTTATACTCCTCTTCGCAAGTGGGAAACTCGTGTGCACGGGGGCGAAGAAGGAAGAGGAGGTTCACCGAGCCGTGAGTGTCCTTCAGGAGACCCTTGAGCAGAAAGAGCTCATTCACTACGAGTAGTGAAGGTTCGCTACGCAAGAAGCGTCAGGATGGCTATCGACGAAACTTCAGAAGACGCTTGAACGGAGCGGAGCTGTTTACTGCGGATAAAGGGGGGGAGGGGGGAGCCGTTGCCCGACGACGGCACCCTTAGGGCTTGTACGGGATCTTGACGAACCCTAGGGATGTGGCTGTTCCGTCTGAATTTCGTCGGCTGATTTGCCTTATCACTGTCTTGAAGCTGGTGCTCGTGTCTCGAATTGAGTAGCTTTGTGAAACTTGTAACTGCGGCTGGATTCTCCTCGTCAGCAGGCGCTGAAACTTGCTACGCGTTTTTGTAGTCGCTGGCATCGCGCCAGAGATATTCGAAATAGTTCTTGGCAAATCTAGCCAGACCCGCGTGGTCTGACCAGATAGCCAGAGCCGTTCCTCCCTCCTCCTCTTCGAGTAGGATCATCACCTCTTGCACATCGGACACAATGCCTCCTCCAAACATCTGACCTCGCACTTTCACTTCGGCGAACCTGCAGGCTTCATTCAGAGTCTCTTGTTCGACATTTTCCGAGGTCATAAGCTGGACCTTGACACCTCTACTCCTGAGATGGAGGAAAGTCGGAGACACTAGATCTAGCATCTCCCTAGTGAATTCCGGGACCGCCACTAGGATCTCCTTTGTGGACTTCTCCACTGTCTCTCTTATCTTTGACATTATGTTGAACTCCCCACGAACGATCCAGATGTCAGGCCTCTCCCGGGATTCTCTTTTCTCAAAGATAGGGGTCAATTCACCAAGAATCTGTGTCTCACTGTCTCTCAGAAACCTATCACGTCTGAGCCTAGTAGCTTCAAGCGCGTCGAGGGGTGATCGAGGATAGTACTTGGACGGACGGCCCGACTCAATCTCAATCCAACCTTTCCGTTCGAGACTTCCTAGAACCTCGTATATCTTCGAGTAAGGGACTGGCGCCATCTCGCTGATTTTGCTTGCAGTCATGCTTCCTCTTTGAAGAAGCGCCACATATGCCCTTGTCTCATATTCAGTCAAGCCCAGATCTTGCAGCGCCCTTCTTGTCTTCTCGCCAATCGACAAATCTTCATTTCACCGTCTAAGGATGATTCTGGTATTGTTCTCTTATACTTACGACTTTAGGTGGTAAAAATCGTGTTGACTTCAACGCCTCTGGTGCCGTCAAGCACACTGTAGAAAGGGGTAATCCTAGGATGCTTTCTTACTGTCACAAAAAGAATTTCCTCAATGAGCTTTTTATAGTTCGAAATCAAGCGCATGCAAAGAATGAAAATGTCGTCTGGTGTTGTGAAACGTTGCCGTCCCCACATTTCGAATCGTAGAGGTTCAGAACTGGGCGTGCGCAGATGTGGGATACAGTAATCGAGCAGAAGACGATGAAACTCACAGGATACGTTGTTGGAAAGTCTGGGCTCCTTGATTTCTCAGGGCCGAAGCCAGAATTAGAGAGAGCGGATAGTTTTGAGCTTCAGAGACGCATTCTAAGCGTTTCCGGGCCTGAGGCCCGAAGACTGAGTCGTGAAGAGCACTCTTCACCATCTACGCAAGAATGCTGCAAGTGATCGTAGCTTTGGAGCACGCAACAAAATCTATCAGAAGCTTCTCGATCTCGACCGGCGCACCTTGGAAACGTTAATAGTTCAAGACGCGATCTGAAAGTGAGGCGCCTTGATTTCTGATTCGAGATCTAATAGTCAGATCACAATCCTCAATGGTTTTCTTAAACGATGCGACGAGGGAAAATTGAGTGGTCTTGAGATTGTCTTTGAAGGGTTTCAGAACTTGCCGATTACAAAGCAGTTGGTCTGGGTTATTGCCATGCTGCTATCGCTGGGACATAAGAAGAAGTTATCCTATGGCGTATTTGTTTGGCTCATTGCTGTTCTCATATTTCCGGTCAACTACGGGGTTTTGCTCACATATGCAAATGTCTGGTTCTGCCCTCAAACAGCATCTAGTCTGTATTCCAAGTACTTCCCTCCTTTGGTTATTGTGACACATTTCCTAGTTACGCTATTCACTGCATGGTTTGTGAAGACTCAGTCACGTAAGTTGATAGTAACAATCCATGAGATTGCTCACTTGCTGGACTTTCCCAAAGTACCTCCATGGTCTCGCATTGTAGTAAATCGTCCTACGCTTACTGGAGGAGAAATCCTGCAGAGGTTCTTCTGGGCATTTCAAAGAATTGCCAGAATGATCTTTGGCAAAAGACACCAGAAAGTTTCAATTTCGCGGAAAATCACCATCGCCCTGTCACTTCTTATCGCAGCTTCTAACTGGATCATCTACGCCTGTTTTCCTGTCACGAGTTGGATTTTTGTGTTCTTGTACCTCATTTGGTTCACGGTAATAGGATGGTTGGTCGCAACATTAGCTTGGCATCCTCCTGACGAGTTTCGTGCAGTAAATGAAGTCCTTTGGGCCATTTTCGACAGCGGCCAGGCCATCGTACTATCGATATTCTCAACGGTCATGGTTGTCGGCATGTTGACTTATACAACAATGATTCCAAACATGACTGAAGCAGGTTTGTTCAGCAATCTATCTCCATTATCTGCCCTTCTCCTGAGATCTGAGGTTTACATTGGCTGGGGTTTTCTTTTCATGATTTTGGGAGGTCTCGGGCACATTGTCTTAATGACATCGATTGTCGTAATGTACGTGGGATGGAAGCCATGGCTCGCAAGACTAGATCCTCTTCATGAGGACGGATGCGGCGGCCTACGTGGACTGGGTGAGTTGATAGAGAGAAATGCGACCGGCCTGGCTGTACCCGCTTCCGGCATCATCATATCTTGGCTTCTAGTCCATCCTGTCAAGGAAGTCATCCCGCCATTATACATATTGATTGCAGCTTGCATTACTGTTCTCGTCATGTTTAGTTATCTGCTTCCGTTCTCTCTTCTACGAAATCAAACAAGACAAATAAAGCGCAACTGGCTTGAATGCCTGAGGTCAGTGGAGCTGGCAAGGCGTGGCCTGGATATGGAGTATATTCACCTTCAATCTGAAGGAGTGGGAGGGTCTAGGTTCCGCCGCATATCCGCAAGGGAGCTACGTGAGTTAGAGGACGAATTGGTTTCACATCAGCGAGCACGTGAGGCAATCCAAAACATGAGGGAGATCCCAATGAGTGTTGGTAGCTTCACTACTGTGCTAAGCATTTCTTTGTCTCCGTTGTTAACTGTGGCTCTCCGATTCGCTCTCTATCCATGAAAGCGTGTACCGTCTGATATTGAAAATAAACATACTCAACGATTAGGGGCGTCTCGGTTCCCGTCCGTGGACACCAGCAAGAGAATACGGACTGCGGCAATTCGCCGCACATATGGGACTGAGCTGCTTAGCGCGCGTGTCATGATAATCCACGCGTGCTAACACACATATTTCCCGTAGGTCAAGCAATAGCATTAGCCTTGGTTGTCGGCTTCTCGATATGGTCATTGCAGGAAACTGGATATGGAGGGAAGGAAAAAACTCAACATTGCGCTACCTGACTATCGTCGTCCTTGGTAGATGTGTGTGTCTATCAATGGTGCGCACACACAGAATACTGTAACGACGACGCATATTGGGAGAAGAATCCACCAAGCCCCTTCTTTCTACTAGCAAGCTCTTCCCTACATCGTGGAATCTTAGGACTGTGACATGTTGGGCAGAGCTGAAACGTTAGAAACATCACGACAGCTCAAAACGCCACTCTGGCGCCCAAACCTCCGATAAACAAGCACAAGCACGCTCTGCTACAAGGCGAACTCGATTGAGTGCATCCCTTATAAATCGACTGATACTTGCGAAACAATCACGTCTCTCTTTCCCTTTCAGTCTTCGCAAGTAGGGTCACGAGAACTCCAATGCCTAAGTACAAAGCATCGTCAAGTTCTTTACTTGTGGCGGTGCGACCATGTATGATCTTGTTGCGAACTGACAAGAACTCGCGAAATGCGTCCAAGGTGCGTCCATCAATTACTCTTCTTCTGTGCAGCTCATCAAACACGCTTGTAATTGGCAGGAATCTCTTCGCTAGATATCTCGAATCATCAGAGAGTTCAACAAGGCTAGTTGCAATCATTTCAATGCTTCCTGACAGTCTCACAAGGGCAGCTATCCGATCATTCTTCTTGGAATCAGCCAAAGAATCCAAAAGATTTGCAAGAGTATGTTCTTCGATTCCCCTTTCGGCAAGACTCTTCCTTAGGATTTCGACCGCCACTGAGGGCTTTCTCTCCCGAGTCTTTTCAAGGAGCTTTCTTACAAGATCAATGATGAGAGTCGAGCCAATGGCCACCGAAATAAGAGAGAATACTTCAAGAAATGACATCCTTAAGACCTCAGAACAATCTCCACAACGACAGTCAAAGCCCCCAGCAACAATGAAGCGAATGAGTACAGGTTAGCCCACCTGAAGTCTGCCCGTTAGCTGTCCTTCGCAAGCCGCAACGCCACTGCCCATAGAATCAAGAAGACCAAGACAACCAAGACATCAAAATCAGAGGGTTGCTTCAGTTCGAGCTTGCGAAAGACTAAGCCGAGTTGAAGAGAAGCGGCGCTAAAAGTGAGGTCAGATCCTGTGTACTGCAGTGGTAAGTCTCCCAGCCATCTAATCGCTACGCTAAACAACCCCAGCAAGAGAATCGCGAAACCGCTCAGCAGCTGTGGGGATAGCGCCAGCAAGCCGAAGCTCCATCCTTAGTCACTGCACCCAAGATAATATTATCCTTTCGTACCACCTAAGCCTCATAGCAAGTCTTTTCCAGAGTCGGTGCGCACACGCAATTCTGACTGACGAAGACGAACGACGGGTGACAACGATAACTACTGACAAGGGAGGAATCCCCTGAAACCCCTCTTTCTTCTTCTACTGTCTGCAGCATCAAGCAACGGCCTGATCAAGCGACCTATGTCCGGCCGGACAGGCCAGATTCCACTATATACTCCCAAGGCTTTCTGCTTTTTGTCGACACGAACACTTTCGATACCAAAAACGTAAGCACGCACGCAAAGAATATGACGTACGCCAGTTCAGATCGATATCGCGGAATATATCCCTGGCACTTCCACGACATGAAAAGAGAATACATGGCCTGTACAGCAAAAGCGATCAGTCCATAGAAAAGAACGCCCTGCTGCTGTTTCAAGGACTGACTCTTCAATCGTTCTGAGGTTAGTAAAATGAAGAGTTGTTCTATATGTCTCGCTTCAGTCCTTGCTGTGGCCTACTCTGTATGGTATTCTCTGCGTATCTGATCAAACCTTGCAGGTATTCAGACTTGGCCTTCTCTCTCTTTTTCTTACCGAACCTTGGCAACCATGGCCCAACTGGTGTCTCAGGGTCAATGCAATAGTGATAGAACCATTTCCAAGTCTTGGCTATCTCGATAAACGGGCGTTTGAACCTGATGTGAATGGCGGATCTCAGGTGCCACTCGTTCAATTCCACTTTCTCCGCTCTTCCAGTCTAGTGACCCACGAAGCTTGAACAACTTCGGAGGAGTCTCGCCTTCACGAAAGGATATGCTGAATGAATTAGAGTTTCAAAGATGTCTTCTGTTCCTCTCATCGAGTCTAAAGCCGTCGGCCAATCTGTAGCCTTCATTGCTGGCACAAAATTCCTCGATTATCCTGTCATAGTTCGTTGTGTAGATATCGTGCTCCCTCACTTTCGTTACGGTAGCTATCGTCGAAAAAGCTGGCCATACAATCGAAATTTGTCTCTGCATTCCGGTGGAAATTGAGGAACTGGCGGAAGGAGAGTAGTCGATGGTGGAAGCACAGTGATGGACGCTGCGTTCATCGAAGCATACAGCAAGCATGATCCGCATGATAATTCTTGGGGAAGTTCAGATCCTGAGGCTGGAGTTGGTAGAAACCGGAAGACATACGGGCTCGGCTATAAGGCGCATATTGGAGCCGATTCAAAATCTGAATTGCCTCTCGCTAACTAGAATGAAAAGAAACACGCCTACAGGCTCCTTGACAAGAACCTAGAGGTAGCAGGAGGAACGGTTGAGAAGCTGGTGGCTGAGGAGGAGTGCTCCAGCGAGAGGTTTAGGGAAGAAGCTGCTGATCGGAAGGTGGAGGCTGTGATCCTCCATCCTGCTAATCAGCGTACAAAGGAGAAAGGATTGCCACGCGTCGATGAGCCTTTCAGAACCCACGGTCCGACGCGTGAAAGATAAATCTACCAGCGGAGGATGTCGATCGAACGGATGAACTCAAGATTAAAGAAGCAGCTAGGCCTCAACAGGCATAGGGTTAGAAGACTCAGAAACATCGCTATACACGTCTTGCTATGCGTAATTGCCCTGCTCCTTGTAGCGATAGCCGCACTGAGGCTGAACCGGCCTGAGAAAGCCAGATCTATAGCCCTACTCGGCTGGTAAACAATAACTGACACCAAGTGAGCAATTTAGCAACGGTCTAGCGCGCTAGCATACTAGTGTATATTCTGTGTTGGCGTAGCTCCGGGGAGGGTCGGAGAACAAGCCTAGAACTCTAAGCGCGCAAGTAACGTACTCTGAGCCGCAAGATATTGCGGGGATGAAGGATGGGTAGTCCGCATACATCCTCAAGGTCAGCTTGAAATCATTGAGCGATTCGTTCACCAAGCAGACAATGAAGAATTGGGTCTCTGCCAGTGTTTTGTTCGAAGGCTCAGCGACTTCCAGTAATCAGAACAGTTGTAAAGTCTGCGGCAAGACGGTTCTCGGAGCAAGTGACAGGTTCTCTTGTGTCGCGTTCATAGCCATCGTTGCATGCTTGGTCTATGGCAATTGTCTTGTGTTGATGTTTGTCAGTAAATAGGTGTTCACGCCGGGCATTGCGACAGATTCCAAAGGTTCATTTTCAGTGTTGTGGACCGACATCTCCGTTTTGATAGATTATCCTCGGTAGGTGCGCTTGGTTGAACAAGCGTTATAATCTAGCGTAGCGTGGACATGCTTGAGTTTGATCAGGTCATGAGGATACGGGGGCAAACTCTATTCATATTCACTGCCTGCGTAGTAGCCGCTGTTCTTCTGTATCTGTTGCAGCAGGAATCTGTCTTTGCATATCTGGCAATTCTGGCAGGCATAGCTCAGCTGGTGGGCTTCAGCCTGAGGGATATGTTCGACAAGAAGTCTTCAGAGATCGCGTCCAGGGAGACCAAGGAGGATCTTGTCCGAAAGGAGGAGATTCTCGATGATAACCACGCACCGATGAAACCTCTCAGGGTCTTCCTAAGTTCTACAATGGAGGACTTGGAAGATGAACGAAAAGCTGTCATAGACGCACTTCTGAAGAAGCAAGACGAGCTCAGAATAGTTGCAATGGAGCACTGGGTCAGCACTAATAGGAGACCAAAACAGGTATGCCTGGACGAACTACAGAAGAGCGACGTTTATGTCGGTATGATCGGATTCCTCTATGGCTCGATTGACAAAGAAACAGGAAAATCCATCACTCAGCTCGAATATGAGCTAGCAAAGGAGAAAGACATCCCACGGCTCATCTTCCTCAAGAGTGACAAGGCCTTAGTCAAAGCGTGTTTTGTTGAGCAAGATCCAAGAAAGATAGAGTTGCTGAAATCGTTCAAGGAGCAAATAGACGAGGAGAGATTCAGGGACACGTTCGTAGATCCAAATGATCTTGCAAAACAGGTTGTAGTCGCTCTGGACAGATTGCAGGCAGATCTGATCTCTAGGCATGTCAGACCAAGGGAGTTAGCTCCTGATCTCCAAGAGCTAAAGAGAAGAGTATTGAGAATCTCGGAACATTCGTTTAATGGATTAGAAACATTTACTGAGCGCTATGATGGCAAGAGAAGGCCTGGGAAGTACAGCCCTGAGATATATGTCGAGAGAGCGAGGATTGAGAAGGGTTTTGACAACTTCATAGATGACAAGGAGACGACAGGATTCATCCTTGTTGCAGACTCTGGCCTTGGCAAGACGAATCTCTTCTGCAGAAAATACGAGCAACATCGAGACCACGACATGGTGCTCTTCTATTCTTCAACATACTCAAAGTACATAACGACGCATGACATTCGCAATAGAATTCTGGAGGACTTGGGCCTCTCAGGCGTGAGGTCTGGCTCACAAGATTTCTATGAGACTCTTTCTTCAATCGGGAAGAGATGTTCCGAGGCAGGAATGAGGTTTATCATCATTTTCGATGCAATAAACGAACATAAAGATCCGAGGGAGCTAATGTCGGACATCAACGCGATGATCGGACTATGTAAAGAGCCCTACGTGAAAATAGCTGCGTCGTGTCGTACTGAAAGCTGGAGGACAATTGGGCACCATCTTTCTCCTCATAAAGTATTTGCAGACGGCGTGTCCCCTTACTGGACACTGTCTGAGTTTGATAGAGAGCTTCTTGCAAGAGCCTATGACAAATACAAGAAAGTGTATGAGATCAGCACTCCTGACAATAAACTACCCAAGAAGGCTGAGGATTTTCTCCTGAGGAAAAGGGCTAATCCATTAATGTTGCGTTTCATCTCGGAAGCTTACGACAGCGAATCTATCCCATCACAAGCACCTGATCGAGATGTCTTTGAACTCTACTATCGGAAGAAAATACAGGTAGACGATAAGGTTGCAAGATTCTTCGAAAGACTTGTCCAGGCAATGATCGATTGCAGATCCGCGACGCCAACCATAGCAAACCTCTCAGGGGACCTAGATCTTTCAAGAGAACTTAGGGATCCCAGTGAGAACTCCCCCTATCGCAGACTGAAAGACCTGACTGTGCTCTATGAGCGAGGAGAATTCGCTGCAGAGAAGCAGGTTGTTTTCTATTATGAAAAATTCTTTGAGTTCGCATTGGCAACAAGGCTGTTCCCGAGAGAAAAATACTTGACGACAGAGGATTTCCTCCGCTGGATCAATGAAGGAAGGAAGTTCAAGTCTGTTTGGGGTGCTGTGAAGGCGGCGCTAATAGACCGAAAAGACTGGAAGATCATCGACAGTCTATCAAGGTCCGACAACATGTATGTTAGGACGGTAGTTGTCGAGACACTGGCCGAGCTTGGAGGCGCAGAAAGCACAAGGAAAGACACTGAAAGGTACTTGGAGAAAGTACTCAAAGAAGGTGTCCGCTCGCAGAAGATATTGGCCGCAAGGGTGCTGTCCGAGATCTACCCTTGTCCAGTTGGCCTGTTTGCCAACCTTGTATTGGACGACGACGAAGACATATCTCTAATTGCGATGCAGTACGCTTACTTGCTTTGGAAGAAGAGCCGCATTGATGGTCGGGCCCTTGTCAAAGAGCTTCACAGAAGAGGTTTAGATCTGATTGCGATTCCTCCCAAGGTTTCTCCAAAGGCCTTCAGGAGATCCTACCAGTTGCAGACGATGATATTCTTCAACCACTACCTTGATGAAGATGCGATTGACCTAGTGAATGACATAGCAAGGGAAGGCTGGTTATGGACCCTTAAGTTCCCAGGACTAAGCAAGATCATACACCCATTAGTCCTTCGCGAAGGCACCGAGCTAGTCAAAGACATGTTCAGTATGGTATTTGACACAGACTTCAATGTTTTCTTCGACACTTTCTTCAGAGGTGCCTCCGAAAAAGAGCGAACTGCTTTCAGACTACTTGCAGAGCACATAGAACCGAAATCGTCACTGAGCGAAATTCGGGATGATTTGCTGTATGCTACGCGAGAAGTGGCCTTGTCAGAAGGCGTAGTCAAGCTGGCGCTCGGGACACATGCAAGGATTGATCCGAAAACTGTGGAATCCATACTAAGGAAGATGATGAGCTCCGATTACCCCCACTCTAGGGAGGTAAGTCTACAGGTCTTAGCATATGCAACAATTGTCAATCCAGATTTCATCGAAATGATCAACGAGATCCAGAAAGCTGTCAAGACTATTCCCAATTTCGAAGCGCTTTACAAGGGAATCGGTGAACTTGCATTTGCAATCTGTGCAACGCACTCTAGAAAGATCACACGTTTGGATGTATTCTTCGAGATCGTTGAGAGTGCTGCCAGCGAGGGCGATGCGACGATTCTTCATGCCTCACTGAAGTCTCTCGCCTCCGTAGGAATTCGCTATCCAGAAATCGTCTTGGAGACACTACGGCCCATTGTGGCGTATGAGGGCACCTGCAGGCCAGATTTGGTGGAATGCCTTGCGAAGATCAGACTTGTGCACACAGACATGGTGGATGGGTTCCTAGAGGAATATCCCTCTATCCAAGCAGACGTTGCTGGATTGGAAGTCACTTTGCCGTACGGTGAGTGGTTTGGAATAAAATCCTTCATATTCAATTTCGTAACAGATTTTGATGAGTATAGGTCTCTTCTAGTTGACTTCATTCAAAGGATTTCGTACGTGCATAGCGACGAAGAATTCAAAGCCTTCGTTGAATATTGCTTTGACAAGTCCATAAATGCCTGGGATGATCCACAAGCTGTCCCAAGATACCGCGAATGGGCCAAAAGAAAAAAGGAGGCCGGAATGACTTGAATCATCATGTCAGGTGGTGATGGAAAAGCGAGCAACGGAAAGATCGAGGGCTTGCTTTCTTTTAGGCGATTGCACTTGCGCCTTCTATATAGTATTTCGGAGAGTAAATTCTGCGCTACCACGGAATTCACTCTTTGCACTGCTGCGTGAGTGTGAATCCCACCCGGTCCATCGTGGCGTTCAGCAGGTCTAGATTAGACTCTGAAGAGACGCACAGATATCAAGGGCGACAAGGAGACGCTGAGAACCCTAGCGAACGTCCCCACCGTTTCCGGCCATTCCCTTATGTTTCTGATCATCTCATATGGATTGCTGGCTTGCCCACGTCTCTGGAGATGCAACTGGGGTCCTTCGCGCCTCGACCGAGCATGAGCAATCCTTGTAACTTTTCCATAGTCCTTCACAGGCTTTCCGTATGGCTGCGCTTCACGTTCGAAACAGGCAGGATCACGGCTTGGGCAAGCTGATGCATTTGGCTCTTTGGTATGCCTAGTTTGGTTTCAACCGCTGACCTGTGGATTGTGTTGTACGTGCAGAACGGAATGAGCCTGCCGTCAGGTACTGCGTAATGGATAACGCACATTTGTGCTCTCTCAAGGTCGAAGTTGTATGCGTCCATGAAATGCATCATCCCCACCATTATGAAATTCTTCATCACCTTTGACAGAGCGTCATACGATCCTTCCTTGTATAGAGAACCTATGAGATCTTTCAGTAGCCCACTCTTAACATGTCTGAGACTGGCAAGAAGTTGCATCTTAGCTCTGAGATATTTACCCGCGTCTGCGTATTCAGACACTTTAGCAAGGCTCTGAATGAATCTCTCCACATTCATGAACCTGTTAACAGGGACCAATCTATCATCTTCTACGAACACGAAGGTTCCGACTCCGCAAGCGGGATGACAGCTAAAATCTGGATACCTTCTTCCCTTGATGGCTCCGACAGCACGGAAGATCGGAAAAACAAACGGAACAGGATAGAAGTCGCTCTGCCTGATCTGGCCGTCTGTTTGCTTTTCAATTAGCCTAGTCACTTCTGGGATCGTGATTCGCATCTTTCTTCTTTCCTCAGAGCTGACTCGTCCTGCCAAACTGATAGGCTGGCCATTGACACCACTGACTATGTCGCGGTTCTTGGCCGCAAACCTAATGATGTCGCCTAGCTGGTCGTCGTTGATGCCGCGGGCGATAGTAGGCACAAGCATGAATGAGTCGAATCCAATCTTTCTGGCGTTTTCAAGAACCCTCAATTTCAGATCGAGGAGGTCTAGGCCTTTGGTCTTGATGTAGGGCTCTCGTGTCACACCTTCGAAAGCTAGATATATTGTGTTTGTTCCAGCCTCGAAGATGTTCCTGAAGTACTCAAGGTCTCGTGCAAGCCTGAGTCCATTCGTGTTGACCTCTATGTGATCCATTCCCTTTGATCTGGCGTATCTGATGAGGTCGGGTAGATCATCACGTAGAGTCGGCTCTCCTCCGCTGAACTGTAGTGAATTTGGAGGTACTGGCCTGTTTGAGGCTATGTTATCTATTGTTTGCTCCACCTGCAGTCTTGTGGCTTCATAGATATGGGAGACTGTAGGGTTGTTTGCATTCGCGAAGCACACAGGGCAGTTTAGGTTGCACCTGTTGGTTAGGTCAATGATTGCGAGCACAGTGTGACTCTTGTGCTCTGGACAAATCCCACAGTCAAGGGGGCATCCCTTTAGGGTCTTGGTCCTAGGATTCTCTAGCTTGAGTCCTTCTCTTCGATACTTCATTGCTCTTTGATATTGATCATAGTCTTCCCAGTAGACATCCTCATACATGCCATGTCGGTGGCATTCTTTCCGAATCATCACTTTTCCTTCGCGTACGAAGAGTTCCGCGTCTATTACCGAGAGACATTCAGGGCAGACACTCTTTGTTGTCCGAATGGTACTCAAAACCTACACTCCCGGCGGAATTCGCATTTCTGGTGCTAGTGAGGGCATGATCCTCTGTTGCGCACTTCTGATCTTCGCATTTTCCTCAACTGAAACACTGAATTTTCTCTCAAGAAACGGCCGGTGAATCGTTTGATATGTGCAGAAAGGAATTCTAGATCCATCTGGCAAGATCTGATGAATGGGGCACATTTGAACTCTTTCCAAATCGAAGTTGTACCTATCCATGAAGTGCATTCCTCCGATGAACACCATGTGAAGTAGTAGTCTTCCCAATGCTCTCCAGTTATCCACATCACCAGCAACATCTTTCACAAGAGGAAAGAGCGTTCCTATTCCTCTTCTCTTGATACCAGTTAGAGCTCGGATCACGTTGATCTTTCCTCTTGTCTTCTTTCCTTGCTTGAAGTATGTTGCAGCCTTTTGGAGGAAAACGAAGAACTTGTCCATGTCAACGTATCTGGAGACCGGGACGAAGTCATCGTTATGAATGAATAGAGCTGTCATCGCTCCGCAGTGTGGATGACATGCGAAGCTTGGCATCCCTCTTCCCTTCCAATACCAAACTGTTTCTGCGAATGGGGAAACACAACTGATCGGAAAGAAGTCTTCTGCTCTTATGTCGCCCTTGGTTTGCTCCTCTACATCCATGAAAAGGTCACTGAGCGTGTATCTCTTCGTCTCAAGATCTCGAGCACTCATGCTTCCGGCAAACGAGACAGGCTGGAAATTGACTCCTCTGATAACGTACGATTCTTTCATCGCATACGTTATGATATCTCCTATCTCGTGAGTGTTAAGACCGTTGATGATTGTTGGAACAAGCATGATTCCTGGTGATCGCCGCTTGTCACTGTAGCCTTTCTTGATATTCTCGATAGCTTGAAGGGGGATGTGCCCCCAATTTGGGTCCCCGGTTGTTGCTTCCCATGTCCCTGGGGAGAAGCCGTTGAACTTCAGATAGACAGTTGAAAGCCCTTTCTTGGGGCTTTCATCTCCGAACATGCCCTCTAGAGACTTCGTGAGCTGTGTTCCGTTGGACGAGGCAAAAGCGATTCCGTTGGTGTTAAGCTCGATGTGGTTGATGTCTCGAAGTTTGGCTTCGTATATTATTTCATGCAAGTCAGGCCTGAGCGTGGGTTCGCCCCCAGTCAGCTGCATCGCATGAACATCGCCAGCAATAGAGTCAAGCATGAATCGTATCTGCTCGATGCTGGGTTCGTACACATATTCCTTCTTCTTATCGGACGACGCAAAACAGGTTGGGCATTTGGCGTTGCAAAGATTGGTGATGTCCATCACGGCAAGGATCGTATGGTTCTTGTGGTTAGGGCAGAGGCCACAGTCACGTGGGCACATATTCTTCGAATCAGTTTGCCGGACGGCAGGTTCCGCTCCTCGTATAGCATACCTGTTTGCTCTTTCATGCAGGTCTTGGGAAGACCAATAAATATCTTCAAACGATCCGTGCTTCGTGCATGTCTTAGAAAGATAGACCGTCCCCTGTTTGGCCACTACGTTTGCAGGAATCGCCACCAAGCATTCTGGGCAGACACTAGTCGTATCCTTGACATGCTTCGATGTCAATCTCGAATCAAATGGTGAAGTTGAAGGTCTCAACCATTCTGCCTCGATGTTGCTGTCCGTGTTTCGAGATTGTGGCTTATTAGAATTCTCCAACTTGACATAGTGTCGGAAAGGGTAATTGAGATGAGCTAACGTACTAGGGATTCTGTCTTGGCCGACCAAGTATGTGCTTGTAGGAATTCTATCGGCGTTAAATGGCTGGCACCTCGCGACTCTCGTTTCGACGGCACACGAAAGTATCGCTTAGATGCTGATATGGAGATAGAGCCTCGCAAAGTAGGTTATGAGTGGCGTAAGTGACGCCAACAAGACTCTTGCTATGACAGAGAGGTTCGAACTGGGCCAATCGCTTATTTCTCGAATTCTAGCGTATCCTGCAGCCCAATTCGAACCTAGGAACTCCGCTGAGGCGTCCCAAGTTGCTAGTTTCTCTTGCAGTATAGAGATCTTTCGTGGTCCTAGATTCCTTATCCAGTCAAGCTTGAACTCCTTGACTTGGAAATGAAGAACTAGGACAGGCAGCACGTAAGAGAACATAATGAGAAAAGTCGCACCGGTTACCAGTTGAACATAGTACGGTTTCCTAAGCTCTTGCAACGGATGTACCACCAACCACGAACCAAGCAGTATCGCAACTACGAAGGCTATAGCATAGGTGCTCTTCTCAACCAGTACACCTAAGGGTCTTAGTCCTCCTGAACCGAATTCGTCTAATGGATCTAGCCAAATCACGTATCGCCTGTGCCATAAGAAAAATATCCCCACTGCAACGGAGCAGATAACATGAGCAAGGCTCGCAAGAAATACAAACAAGAAAAGATACGCCGCATATGCCTCAAGTCGTAGAACAAAGTTTGGTAGGAAATGTATCCTCTCGAAGAACTGCCGTGCTCCCATTGTTGGCAGCGTGGTCACCCATGTTAACTCAGCAGTTGCGATCGACAAGGTGAATACTGTAGCAAGAAGCGCCTGGCGGCTCCTAAAAGCTGTCCACAGATTTCTGTTTGTCCCCTTGTATTCCTCGGGCACATTCCATGTCACTGGTGCGATAGCCCAGCTACCGACTATAAACACGACAAGGTAGAGTCCTACGTGCTGATATGCCTCTGACACGGGAAACCTCCAAGTGACCCATAGAGGAATGAATGCGACTATGAGACCGACCAAGATAGTTGACATCCTATTGAATCGGCAAGAGAATTTGTATAGGGGATCCCATAGGGCGCGAAGTAGAATCCCTGCAAATGTAACCTTATCAACAGGAGCAAGATCTCTCTCCTTTTCAGGAAAATCCAGAAGATGACGGATGTCACGAAGAGCTTTCACGTATTGACGCGACTGGTATCTTACGAACCAAGCTGAGAAAAGAACAGCCGTCGAATTGGCTAGCAGAAAGATTCTATTGAAGAAGAGAGAAGACAGCTCACGAGTGATCTCTTCCCCATAAATTCGAGGAGAGAACCAGAAGAAGAAAGTGAAGTTCAGACCATAGACGATCAAGACACTTAGAAGAACACTCACAAAATACCTTGTGTCCGGTCGCCGTAAGGGGGGAAGACAAACTTGAACGCGCGCAATCAATCTTTCCAATGGGGTCAGCGGTTCTGCGTCAGGCTTAACAAAGTCATCCATCAGTCGGTATTGCTTCTCCTTGGTTCGCGTCGTAGCCGAAGCGCTGTCGAACATAATCTTCCCTTAGCCATGTTCAGTTCCTAGCCGGTAGATAAGTATCTTGCCATTCTTCTCCCTCTTTCTGTATTGTGAGGCATTATCCAACAATGTGTAACAGCTGACGCGTATTCTTGCAGAATTGCTATCCAGACCTGTTGTCATAAGTAGCAAGAATGATTGCAAAGGATACTCAAATCATGTCTAGAGAAACTTGCCCACGTTATCGACACAAGACCAGTTAAGAACCAGCTTCGACATGTCGAATCAGATGCCGGCATAGGGATCTGATGCGAATAGCAGGGGTAAGGCATCGATGCTGCAGCCTTCGAAGGCGACATCAGACTGCAACTATGATCGTAGCTCATTGATTGCCTTAGCCCGACTCACTCGTTGTGCTTACTCTATGTCCTAACTACCTCGATGGGGCCATAATCTCTTGTTACGCAACAGAACGCGTACGCCGCTCCAGAATTTGGAAATGGTTTTCCTGTCCAACATTAGTTGGCGGAAACGAAGGCGGGGCTATGAGAGAGTGAGGCCAGCATAGATCTTTGTGAACTCTAACAACTTGCTTACAGAGACCCTTTCGTTGATGCCGTGAACGTTCCCGTAGTCTATGTCCGCGGGTCCAAGCCCTATTAGTGTAGGCACCTTTCCATCAAGAATCAGGAAAGACGCGTCGGTTGCTCCGTATCCTCCCATGATCCGCGGAGTGTAACCAGTCACTCTTCTTATCATGTCTCTTGCTTTTCTCACGACTGACTGACTCTCATCTAACTCCACTGCTTTGTGCTTTCCAAGTTTCAGTTCGTAGGACATATTGAGGTCCTTGTCGCTTCTTTTCACTCGGTTGATGACACGTTCTATGTCGCGCTTTATCGATTCCTCCGTCATTCCGGGGAGATATCGGATGTCAGATGTGGATGTGCACTTTCCGGGGATGATATTTGACTTCTCTCCTCCTTGCATTAGGGTTCCAGCTGCTATCGTTGGAGGCGTCAAGTACTTACTTCGCTTGAACGTGAACCCGATACGATCTAGCGCGATCAGCAGCTTTGACATCTTCAGGTTGGCGTTGATTCCTTCTCTTGGGTTTGCAGCGTGGGCTGTCTTTCCCTGTACGGTTAGGGTGAGGGAGGCGGTGCCCTTCATTGAATTCCGGACGAAGATCCTGTTCTTACTAGTTGAGGCCTCCAAGACGAAGCCATAGTTGGCCTTGGTGGCATAACCATTCTCAACCATGTAGTAAGTGCCCAGTTGCCCTCCGACTTCTTCGTCGCAGACGGCATGAACAATGATGTTGACTGCTGGTTCCAGACCTAGTCTCTTCAATCCTTCGAGAGCTGCTATTACGCATCCGACAGCTCCTTTGTCGTCGGCCACTCCTCTGCCATACATCCATCCTTCTGAGACTTCGGCATGGTATGGGTCGAAGCTCCAGAGCGATTGGTCGCCGATTGGAACTGTGTCAAGATGCCCGTTGAAGAGAACGGATTGTGATCGGCCCAGGTCCCATTCCCCGACAACATTGACCTTGCGTTCAGCAGACTTCACCAGCTCCACCTTAAGTCCAATCGATGACATGAGGGACGCAGCGGCTTCTGCGGCCTCTGTTGTATCTCCTGGTGGATTGACGCTAGGCTTCTCGACGATCTTTCTAATAATCTCGTGAATCCTCAGTTGATGTTCCTCGACATATGAGAAGATTCTATCAAGATGGTTCATAGTTCATCCTCCTAGGTCAGTTTGTTGAAGTATTGAATAGGCTAGTTTGAATTGAACACTTTTTCGGTAGGACAGATGCTAGTATCTACGGGCTAAGTATATCCCTAGGAAGACCATTCCCGCGCCTATGATCTGTGCTTCCACTATGGTTTCTCCCAGCCAAAGACAGGACATTGAGGTAGCGATTACAGGTATGAGGTTCTGATACACGGCGGTTCTTCCCGGACCTACTCTGTGAACTCCGATCTCCCAGATCACATACCCTACAACAATAGCTAGGCCAAAGGAGTACGCCAGACCGGCCCAACCCTCGACGGTTACTGATC
>Ga0315312_1001470_pt1 | contig 18208 bp, 15 predicted proteins | sample TDP7_MG_FD_203629 | JGI IMG/M metagenome (GOLD analysis project Ga0315312, IMG submission 203629) | Freshwater sediment microbial communities from Lake Towuti, South Sulawesi, Indonesia - TDP7 | ecosystem: Environmental > Aquatic > Freshwater > Lake > Sediment | place: Indonesia: South Sulawesi... | reverse complement strand
TCTTTCTTTGGGGGGACGGTGGGGGCTCTGATCATGACCTTCTGCTCCCCGCAAATTGCCAGGATGGCCTTAAAGTTTGGACCCCCCGAGTTTTTCGCTTTAGCTTTTTTTGGGCTCGGCATCATTATCACTGTTTCTGGGAAATCCATCCTGAAGGGTTTGATTTCGGGGATCTTCGGATTGATGATTACCATGATCGGTTTCGATCCCCTTTCAGGTGCCCCACGGTTGACGTTTGGATCTATAGAACTTCTTGGAGGCATCACCTTTATTCCGGCCCTGATAGGACTTTTTGGTTATGCCCAAGTCTTTCAAGAGATCGAAAAGATACTCACTCTCCCTTCGGTCAAATCAGAGGTGAAGAATATAATCCCGAAATTAAGCGAGCTTAAAAGTGTATTCAAAACCATGTTAAAATCCGCAGGGATTGGGACCTTCATTGGCGCTGTTCCTGGAACCGGATGCGATGTCGCCGCCTTTGTTTCTTATGGGGAGGCGCGCAGATCATCCAAAAACCCGGAAAAGTTTGGAACGGGTATTCTCGAAGGCGTGGCCGCCCCAGAGACTGGGAACAATGCGGCCACAGGAGGAGCCATGATCCCCATGTTGACATTGGGGGTTCCTGGAGATGCAGTGACGGCAGTCTTGATGGGTGCCCTCACGATCCATAATTTGCAGCCTGGACCCCTTTTATTTAGGGATCATCCGGAAGTAGTCTACCCCATCTTCGCTGGAATGATCCTGGCTCAATTTGTAATGTTAGGCGTGGGGCTGGCAGGAGTTCATTTCTTTGCCAGGATCATCAATATTGATCGCCGGGTCCTAACCCCGATCATCTTCCTTCTTTGTGTCGTCGGTTCTTACGTGATGCGCTTCAGCTTCTTTGATGTGGGGGTTTCTCTGATCATCGGAATCATCGCTTACTTCATGAACTACTATGGATTTCCCGGATCACCCATTCTCCTGGCCCTGATCCTCGGCCCCATGGCTGAGCAGAATTTGAGGAGGTCCCTGATCATCTCCCATGGCGATCCGCTGATCTTTATCACCAGACCCATCAGCGCAGCCTTTATTATTATAGGAATATTCGTCATCATCACCTCCTATTATCGGATCAAAAAGGCAATGGAGAGGGAGGAACAGATGGCGCTAACTGCTGAAAAAGAGAAAGTCGATTGAAAGGAGGAAAAAATGCCGGAAAAGAAACCGAAGTATCTTTACCACATCGAGGACATTCCTCTTGTCCCGCTGACCGAAAAAGTAGGGACCCGGTTCATCGCCGGGCAGAATGTCTTGCTCAGTTTCATAGAACAGCCGCCCGGAGCCAGTTTCCCCCTGCACCGGCATCCTTCAGAGCAGGTTCTCATCATCCTGGAGGGATCGGAAGAACATATTGTTGAGGGGGAAACCTTCTTGATGAAGAAGGGAGATGTCTGCGTCCATCCCCCCAACGTCGAGCATGGAGGCCGCACTCCAACCGGGTTTAAAGGCATCGACATTTTTTCTCCTCCCAGGGAGGACTACCTGGAATTGATGCGGAAACACTTAAAGCAAGAAAAGAAATAGGCAGGAATTCATTTCAGGCACTCTTGAACTAAAGACATAGCCAATTTTTCATGAATATTTTTTCGCCGGGGAACAATAAAAATTTGTCAAAATTCTCCTCCCCCTTTGATGGGGGAGGGCTGGGTGGGGGTGATTAGTTTTGAATCCCCCTCCCCTTCGTCCCCTCCCGCCAGGGGAGGGGCGTATTTTCTACGTAACAAGAAAGGAGGGTGAAATTATGAAAACAAGTCGGATTTTTTTGATCGCCTGGTTGATGATGGCCGCATTTCTCGTCTGCTTGATCGGCCAAAGGGCAGAGGCCCAAGTCCTTTCCCTAAGATTTGCGCATTATGGTGAGGAAACCCATCCCAGTCACTTGGCAGCGAAGCAGTTTGCCGCAAAGGTAGAGGAGCGGACCAAAGGGCAGGTGAAGATCGCCATCTATCCCGCTAATATCCTGGGATCTCCTCCGGAGCAGTGTGAGCAGGTAAGGCTCGGTGCCATCGATATGGGTCTCCCCACACAAGGAGCCCTGGATAAGTACGTGAAGGCCTTTTCTGTGGTCATGCTTCCCTTTGTTTACGACGATTATGACCACGTCTATCGAACCTTGGATGGGCCATCGATGAAGTGGCTGGCCCCCCTCGCTGAAAAGGCAGGATTCATCATCCTTTCCAACTGGGAATGGGGATTCCGCAACCTCACCAACAGCAAGCGACCTATCCTGAAACCAGAAGATGCCAAAGGGTTAAAGATTCGCACTCCGCCAGAGATTCAACTTGAGGCGGCGATGGAGGCTTTGGGAGGAATTGTTACAAAGATTGCTTTCCCCGAAGTTTATATGGCTCTTGCGCAAGGAGTTGTGGATGCGCAGGAGAATCCCATTGCTGTAATCTATCACAATAAGTTCTATGAGGTTCAGAAGTATCTGACCCTTACACGACATGTTTACAACTGTATGGTCCATGTGGTGAGTGCAAAGGCCTGGGCCAAACTGACACCAGAACAACAGAAGATCTTCAGGGAAGAGAGCAAACCAGCGGGTGCCTATATGCGCAAGGCGATCGTCGCTGAAGAGGCAGATCAGATCGCCAAAATGGAAAAGGCTGGACTGAAAGTGGCCCGCCCTGATCTTGCACCTTTCCGCGCTGCCATGGGACCTGCTTATGCGAGGATAGGTAAGTATGCTGGTGAAGAGAATGTAAAGATATTCATGAAGTATGTGGAGGATGCGCGGAAGAAGTAAGGATATGCGAGGGGAAAACCGTGATGACTTTTGCGATTTTTGCTGTCCTCATCGGCTTGATCATGATCGGACTGCCTATCGCTGTATCAATGGGTTTGACGGCAGTGATCTTTTTTGTGGTATTGGGTGAAGTCGATGTTTTGTGTATGGTTCCAGCAAGAATGTATTCAAGCACCACAGGTTTTCCCCTCCTGGCCATTCCTTTTTTTATTTTAGTCGGACAGTTGATGAACACCGGCGGAATGACTCAACGGATCTTCCGGCTCGCTCAGAACATGGTCGGCCACATAAAGGGCGGACTTGCCCATGTAAACGTGGTCAACAGCATGATCTTTGCCGGGATGTCGGGAGCGGCTGTAGCTGACGCTGCGGGGATCGGCATGGTAGAGATGGAAGCCATGACCAAGGCCGGTTTCTCCCGGAGGTTCAGCGGCGCAGTAACCGCCGCTTCCTCCACCGTCGGTCCAATTATTCCTCCCAGCATTCCCTTTGTCATTTTCGGAAGCTTGACCGGAACATCCATAGGCCGTCTTTTCCTGGGCGGCTTCATTCCGGGATTCATCATGGGTATCGCCATGATGATCACGGTTTACATCATTTCCGACCGGAGGGGTTACCCTCGAGAACGAAGGGCGACTTTGCGGGAATTTTTCATCAGCGCTATGGATGCCTGGTCTGCCTTGGCGTGTCCGGTCATCATCATCGGGGGAATCATAACTGGAATTTTTACTCCTACCGAAGCGTCAGTGGTAGCAGCGATTTATGCCCTCATCGTTACTCTCATAGTATATAAAGAAATCACTTTTGAAGACCTCCCACGGATTTTCTGGGAAAGCCTGGAGCACACTGTACGGGTCCTTTTCATCATTTCTGCAGCCGGTATTTTCGGGTGGTTGCTCATTCACCAGAGAGTTCCCGAAGCGGTAATCAAGGGGCTGATGGCCCTTAGTCACAACCCGTGGATGATTCTCCTTATCCTTAACATCATTCTGCTTGTCCTCGGCTGTTTCATGGAAGGAATCTCCATCATGATCCTGACCATTCCCATCTTCATGCCGCTCGTCAGCAAGATCGGAATTGACCCTGTCCATTTTGGGGTAGTGATGACGCTCAATTTAATGATTGGGCTGCTGACCCCTCCAGTAGGGATGGTTTTATATGCGGTGGCGAGCGTGGGGAAAGTGCCTCTTTGGGAACTGGCCGCTGAGCTCAAGTGGTATATCTTTGCCTTGATGGTATCACTCTTTCTCATAACTTTCATTCCTGGATTGGTTACCTGGGTTCCGAATCTGGTGATGGGGCCGAGAATGTGAATGGAGGGAGAAATTGGCAAGAAAAATTCTAATTGAAACGGACCGGAACATTGCTCTTACCCTGCGTTGGGGCACCATCATCTGCTTAATAGGTCTGCTATTTTTTGTTTCTGCGGGAGTATTCGTCCGGTTTGTCCCGATTTTATCCATGGGGTGGGCTGATGAAATCATTGAATTTGGCTTTGCTTGGATGGTTTTTTTGGGTACTGTAGCCCTCTGGCGGAACAGAAGTCATTTCCGGGTGGAGTTGCTACCCGGCAGGCTGGCCGGCTCCAAGGCGGGCCGGGTACTGGAAATAATCCTAAATATCTTGGCCCTCATCTTCTTTTTAGCCTTCACTTACCAGGGGGGAATAATATCCGCGATGGCTATCGACCGGTCGCCGATCTTGGAACTGCCGAGGTTCCTGTGGTATGGAGTTCTTCCAATATCCGGGGGGATTATTATTGGCTACACGATTCGAGACCTATGGCTTCTCTTTCGCGGCCGGCCTTATTGATCTTCGCATAGATAATGGAACACAGCACGGCGCGAGATTTCCCCCCTCACCTTTATCCTCTCCCCCCAATGGGGGGAGAGGGCAGGGTGAGGGGGCCTTAGGAAGCTGCATGAGATTCCATTACTTTTACGAAACGCAATAATTATTCTAAAGGGTCCAGGGATTGCAGTGAAAAGCAAGTAAAATTTTGATCCTTTCATTTGAACCCTCGGAAGCTTGGCCCCTTGAACCCTATGTTTCTTTAAGGAGGAATTAAAATGAATAATTCTTGGCTATTCCGCCAGACCCACCAAGTTAAAGGCAGGAAGCGCCTGATTGATCAATCCAACACCGGGCTTCAGTACCTAAGGTACGGACGCATTGTCCTCTCGGAAGGCGGGTCTCCGATTTCCATGGAAACAAATGGTGAAGAAATGGCGCTCGTCTGTCTTCAGGGAGAAGGGGTAGTCGAAGTCGATGGACAGCGCTTCGGGATGAAAAAATATGATGCCCTCTACCTACCGATGCAAACCCGCTGCCGTATCAGTTCTTCTGGCCTCTTCGATTTGGCTGAATGCGCCGCCCCAGTTTCTAAAAAATACCCAGTGCAATTCGTTTCCTTTCAAAACATACTGAAAGATGCAAAACTGGTCAATCGGGCTGGGTTTGAGCCTTACTCCCGCACCATTCACACCTTGATCGGAGAGGCTAATGTTAAGGCTGGACGGCTTTTGGCCGGCCTTACCATGAGTAAGGAAGGAAACTGGACCAGCTGGCCTCCCCACGATCATTCAGAGGCCAAAGAGGAGATTTACCTATACGTGGACATGCCCGCTCCAAACTTCGCCATCCATTTGAACTACTGGGATTTTGACAATGCCGAGATCGTGGCTATGGTTGGTGAAGGAGACGCCGTGGCCATCAAGAAGGGATATCACTATAACGTGGCCGCGCCCGGCACAGTGACCACCTTTCTATGGATGATGGCGGCGATCCGCGAAGAGCAGGACCGTGTTTTCACCCAGGTCACTGTCCAGCCAGAGTTCGACGGGCGGTTTAAGCTATTCTGAAAGGAACTTGGGAAAGAATCATTCCCTCCGGGCGGTGGTGTGTTTGGTCCCGTCATAGGTATAGACTACCTTCTTTTCGTTGGCCATCGATTCCAGGTGGATGGGACGATCCCACAGGTAGAAGATGTGCTCCATGGTCTTTTCCCGATACTCCTGATCCAGTTCGACCCCATCATAGCTATGTTTCAGATAGAGCTCGCGCTTGCCCTTGTAGTCTCCGTCTTCTACCATGACCAGGGGCGTTCCGAAGGTACTCAAATGGGAGACCAGGAGGCTCTTGATCTGCTTCCAATCCCTTTCGCTGATCACGTACCGTATCTCTCCCTGCTCCTGCTTCCCCTCATAAAGGTAGAGGTTCAGGTCGTGCACCAGTTTTTCTGTCAGAAATTGTTCGATAAAGAAGCGGTCACCATAGCTGCGCCTGACCTCAAAGATTTTTTCCCTTCCCTGCCCCGTTCCCAGATCCCATGTCTCCCTCTTTTTCGGATCCTGGCACTCCTCCCATTCTCTTCCAAATCGCCCCCTATTCCATCGCTCCTCGATGTCTGCAAAAATTCTTAAACCAGCAAGATAAGGATTAAGAGTACGGGGATTTGTGGCCAGAACCCGAGCGTTATAGAGGTTATAATTCCCATGTTCCTCCTCATTGAGGAGCCTTTCCTTAAAAAGGCGGTCCATGATTCTTAAGTGCCAGAGGGTGGCCCATCCTTCATTCATGATTTTAGTGCGCCTCTGGGGCATTAGGTAACGGGATTGGTCCCGCAGGACCGACAGGATGTCTCTCTGCCACTCCCGGAGAGGTTTGGGCGAATGGTTGATGATGTAAAGGAGAACGTCTCGCTCCGGCTCCAGAGGTGTCTTCTTATTGTAATAATCCAGAGATGGGCGGTCGGGCTTCTTGGGAGCAATCAGATCGTCGTATGGTCCGGAAGCCACGACTACGGGCGACGGCGTGGATAGTCTCTCCCGTTGTTCTTCTTCACTCTCCTCGTGGATGAAGAAATCTGGATTGATGTTGAGTTCAATACTCAGGCCAGAATCCAGCAGACGCTCCACCTCTTCGGGTCCAAAGCGCTTTTCGTACTTCTGAAACCGAATCGCAGCCTCCGACGCCGAAGGGAGAATATCCCTGCGGGTGGGTTTGAAATGGAGGTTGTTCTTCATGAAATCGTTGTGGGCATACACATGGGCCATCACCATCACCTGGACCGGGATGGGATTGGTATTGATCAGATAAGCCCGGCAAGGGTTGGAGTTAAGGGCCACCTCATAAGGAAGACCAAACCCGTATTCATACTGGGTTTTCTCTCTTTCGTAGTCTCGCCCGAAAGACCAGTGGGAAAAATTCACCGGAAAGTGATAGGCCAGGATTTCGAGCATTTTCTGGGCAGGAATGACATCGAACTCCTGGGGAAAGAAATCGAGGCCGAACTCTTGGGCAATCTCCTGGATTTTTTCATCAAATTCGCTGAGGCGCTTCAGTTCGGAATCCATGATTTTTTCCCCCAAATGGTCTGTCCTTTTTCAGAAACTCCCTGAGGGTAAGGTAAACATGCGATTTGTCCTTCAACACGGCCCCAATGAAAGGGGTGGCTGGATCTGTTCCCGAGAATATTTCAAACTCACCCGGTCTGAAATGGGGCTTTTCGAGGTGGAATTCCCTTTCAAAAGTAGCCATGAGTCGAGAGGAGCTGTATGGATCGGCCTGGATTTCGCCATAACCCAGCATATTGACGCCCAACTGGAGAAGTCTTCTCGCAGAGGAGACGGTTTTGGCGGGCTCAAAGTCTTCTCCATCAGAAAAATGGAAGGGGTAGATATTCCACCGAGCGGGGTTGTACTCGGTCTCGGTCAGGTGAATTGCCAGATCATAGGCTGAATGGCAGAAGGTCCCTCCACTCTCCCCTTTGTGAAAGAACTCATGCTCACTGACGAGCTTGGCCTCGGTGGTGTGGGCAATGAAGCGAATCTGAACCTGTTTGTATATCTGCCTCAGGAATTCAACGAGCCAGAAGAAGAAAGACCTGGCCAAGTATTTTTTCATGGTCCCCATGCTCCCGGAAACATCCATCATCGCCAGAACCACGGCGTTGGAATGGTATTCCACATCCTTCTCCAATGTTCGGTATCTCAGATCTTCCCTGAAAAGGGGAATGAACCCTTGCCCTTCCTCAGGGAGGTTTTCCTCGCGCAGGATTTTTTCCGCACGGAGCAAATCCCCCTGCGCTATTTCCAAGGCCTTCCGACAGACTTCTTCTGGTTCTCCAGTTCTGCGCATCAGTTCACCCACGAAGGTGGTGGTCCTTCGGATAGCCTCTTTGAGGGTTCGCTTCCTGTCTAAACGGGAGGTGACTCCGGTTTTTTCAATACTCTGAAACTTCCAACCCTTGGGGATCGCCGCTTCCGCAACAGCCTTCTTCTTGAGATTGGGGAGGCCGAGATCCTTGAGCATCATCTCGATCAGTTCTTCAATGTCGATTTCTGTCTCCAAAAAATCGATGCCCGGCTGGTCGCCAGGCTGACCGGGGCGCCCGTCGTGAATGGGCTGACGTCCAATGATATCCCCTTTTTTGCCCTCCCCCTGGCCTACACCGGTGCCACCCGAGCTCTCTTGTTTGTAAATAAAACGGTAGCTCTTGAGCCCCCGAATGGGGACCTTCACGATCTGCCCTTTTTTTCGTGTAATAATCGAGGCGTCGCTGATAATATCGGCGATATTCTTCTGGATGGACTCTTTGATCTTCTCCCGATGACGGGCGGCGTCTTTGAGTCCCCTCTGGGAAAGTTCCCATTCCTGTTTTTTAACGGCCATACTTCCTAACCTTTAATCCAGACCAGCCGGAACCAAACACCCAAAATCCGCATATCGAATTTATCCCTGCTCTTCACCCTTCAAGAGGAAGAGAATTAGGTTCTTCTCCAAATTAATACGGACGCATTAAATAATTTGACTCAAAATCGTTTCCCTCTCCCCTCGCGGGAGAGGGCCAGGGTGAGGGGGACTAGAGTCACGTCGGATTCACTCACCCTCACCTTTACCCTGTGGAGTAGTTAAGCTTACTCCACAGGGCAAGCCCTCTCCCATCAAGGGAGAGGGAGTCCATTGTCAAGATACTTCCTGCGTTTGCATTAATTTGGAGATGATCCGAGAATTATTACTCTCCTTTGCGGAGAAGATCCCCCACGAATTGCAGCAGATTTTCGGCACAGACTGGACAGTAGCCCTTCTGCTGCAAAGCCTCCAGAGCATCCTGACGCCGTTTCATAGTCTTGGGGTCCTTCCGGGTTTTGTCCGCGATGGTGAGAGAGACGACATTCTTCAGATCTCCAATCAGTTTTCGCTCGATAGCCTCCTGCAAGGGGGTGTAAGTGCTGAAAGTGAACTCCCTTCCATGGTCGATGGCGTCGCTCTTGAAGACAAAGATTCCCTGGCGAAACTCCTTCTTGGCGTTTTCCGAGACACCTATCATTTCTTCGATGCTCCGCATCAGCTTCTCATCTGGCTCCTGATCTTCATTGGTTACCGGATCCCGGATCTTTTTCTTCAGACAGAAGGCTGTGGCGTTTTTCATATAGTTGTCGAACAGGGCCTGGGCCTGATCCTCATAAGCGAACAGAAAGGCGCGGTTGACCTCCTTCTTGCCAATCTCCCTGAATTCGCTGAGAACACTGTCTTTCTCCCCCGTGAGGAGATTCAGGTACTTTGTCCTCTCTTCGTCGGTGACCCCGATGTGGTGTTCGAAATTGGCGCGCAGCGCCCGGATGGCATCCAGCGGGTTGACACACTTGACCATCTCCTTCTGCCCCAGGGCCACATTGAGGGCATTTACCACGAATCGGGGACTAATGCCTGACATTCCTTCTCCCTTCTTCTTCCCCTCCAGGCGCAGCTGAACCAGATCGACCTGGTCTTTCTCCTTGTCGGCGACAGCCTCTCCATTGTAGTACTTCATCTTCTTGATCAGGTTCGGGCAGATCTGACTTTCCGTCAAACGGGTTAGGATGGCGAACTGAGCCGCCACAGTGAGGGTGTAGGGAGCAAGATGCACCTCCCGAAACTCGCTCCGCTCGATCATCTTTTTGTAGATTCTCTCCTCTTCTCTGACCTTGAGATTGTAAGGAACGAAGATGGGATACATGCGATCGTGAAGAGCCTCATTTTCTTTGGCTGACTTGAACTTTTCAAACTCCGTTTGGTTGGTATGAGAGAGGATGACCTCATCCACATAGATTTGCGGGAACCCAGGGGCCTTGAGAACCTGCTCTTGAGCCACAGTGATGAGGATATAATGAAACTTGATGTCACATTTCAAGATCTCCACATACTCCACCAATCCTCGGTTGGCAATTTCCAGTTCCCCATCCAGACTGTAAGCCCGGGGATCAGTTTCTCCATACTGGGTAATCTTGGATAGGTCCACCCGCCCGATCAACTCGGCAATGTCCTGGTTCTTAGGATCGGCCGGCTGGAAAGTACCGATGCCGCATCGGGCCTTTTCATCCAGGCGGATCCGGACCACGGGGAACCGCTCCCACAGCACATTGCCATATCTGTCTCGATACTCTGCGTTTTCCAGGAGATTGAACCGGCACATGGGGCAAAGATCCCCCTCAATCTTGACCCCCATAATCTCTTCCCATTTGGGCCTCTGGTTCTTGGGGACCAGATGAACTGGCTCTTCGTGCATGGGGCATCCCTTGATGGCATAAATGGGCGTCGGGTCCTCCTCCAAACCTCTTTTCAGCAGAGAGGCAATGGTGGATTTCCCACTGGATACCGGACCCACCAGGATCAGAATCCGCTTGCCAGTTTCGGTTCTTCGGGCACCTGCCTTGAAGAACCTCATGATGTCATGCAGAGGTTCCTCAAGCCCGTAGAGTTCCTCCTGAAAGAAGCGGTACCTCACCATGTCGTCATAATCCGGTAGTTTGACGGAGTCATGAATAGATTCGGTTCCCTTATTCATGACCATCTGATAGAGCCTCCCCGGAGCGAGTTGGGCAATGGCGGGGTTCTCTTTCAGCAACTCCATATACTGAAGGCAAGTCCCCTCCCAGGGGGCCTCCCTTTCTTCCTTCCTTGAGTTTTCAATAATTTTTTGAAAATCGAGTCTCGACATGGTGACCCTCCTAAAACCAGAAAATCCCATCCTCTCTTTCTGAAAAAGCTTCTTAAAAAAAAGCAGGTTTCCCCCTTTTCGCACATCAGGTCACTGCAGCCAGAAATAGGGAATACCTGCTTCAGGAAATCGGTTGATTCGTTCCTACTCGAACCGAAGACTTATGAACCCGCTCAATACGACAAGGGTTTAAAAAATCATATCATGAATTTCTTAGCATGATATGATAGCTATCATATCACAAAATCAAGCCAAGTGAATAATACAAACGAATTAATTTATTTTACCCCCCACCCTCCCCTCCCCCTCAAGGGGGGAGGGTTAGGGAGGGGGTGATGTCACTTTATTTATTACGTTTGTATCAGAATTCTGCCATCCTTATTCTTCAACCACAATCACAAAATCCGGGCACAAGAGAGAGAGCACAGGAGGGCTGAAAGCAGCGGCCCAAGCCGCTGCCATTAGTATTTGCTCTGATCATTTACCGCGGACGTACTCCACCCATTTCTTGGCGACCTTGTAGCTCTCCCAATAATATTTGACGAAGTCCTCGCCTGTTATGATCTTGACCGGCTGGCCCGCACCCTCCAGCTTATCTATGTGTTCTTTGCTCAGCATTGCCTTCTTGAAGACCTCCTGGAGCTTCTTCATGATAGGCTCAGGAATCCCCTTGGGCCCAGCCATTCCCCGCGTGGAGGCAGAGATAACGGTGGGATAGCCTACCTCCGCCGTGGTAGGCAAATCGGGATAGAACTTGGCCCTCTCCTTATCCATTACTGTCAGCATGCGTATCCTTCCTGCCTTCCACTGGGTGTAGTTGTCAGCGACGGTGCAGAAGAGGACATCCACATGTTTTCCAAGAAGGGCGGTAATAGCGGGAGCAGCCCCATCAAAGTAGACCTTCCGCAGCTCTATGCCTGCTGCCTCAGCCAATTGCAAGTAGCCAATCTCGTCATCCTGTAAGTAGCCTACAATGCCGGTGGGGATTTGGCCGCGTTTCTTCTTGGCCTCATCAATCAAGTCTTTGAGAGTCTTCCAGGGGCTGTCCGGTCTCACCGAGACAGTAGTAGGATCGAGCGCCTGGCTGATGATGGGAACGATATCCTCAGCCTTAAAAGCAGCTTTGCGTTCAGGGTCCAGGACAGTGGTCAGAATATGAGGCAGGTTGATCATGCCAAGATAATAGCCGTCGGGCTTTTGCCTGGCCAGATCTGTCCAGCCTACCTGTCCTCCAGCGCCTGCCTTGTTGACCACAACGATGGGTTGGCCCAGATCCTTCTCCGCGATAGCCCCCACGATGCGGGCTCCTACATCGGTGCTCCCCCCGGCCGGGAAGGGGACCATGAGCGTGATCGGCTTCGTGGGATAATCCGCGGCATAGGCGCTGCCTGCAAAGGCCACTATCAAAACCGCAAATAAACCAAAAGAAAATCTTTTTTTCATTTTTCTTCCTCCTTATTTTTGGTCGTATTGTCAAAAGTTACCTCCCCTCTCCCCTTGCGGGAGAGGGTGAGGGTGAGGGGTGAGTTGTTGCCGGCGAAACTTGAAACCTTCTATCTGTGTGTCTCTGAGATACCTCCATAAATGCTGCTCTGTATCCGTAGAATATTTCCTGAGTCTTCTTGCCACGCCCGTCAGGCCTTTCACCCCCACCCCTGAACCATAAAAGGTTCAGGGCTTTGTCCTGCACCCTACGTGGTGCAGGGCCTTTCCCCTCCCCCCTCAAGGGGGAGGGTTCCCCTTCCTTTTCGATATGTTCCAGAGCGGTTTTCCATAGAACTTTTGAGAATATCTTTGGTTTTCCCTTGGCCTGTGCGTGGAAGCCCATGGCACTTCTCCATTGACCTCCCAATTAGTCAGCCTTTCGGGCAAGCTCCATCAGCTTCCTCGTCGTCTCGTGCAGCTCCTTTATGTATTTGGCGTATTCTTCCCCCACCATTATCTTGATGGCAAGGGCCGCTCTGTCCATCTTGCTGATGTGTTCCGGGTTGTCCATAGCCTTCTTGAAGATAGCCTGGAGCTTCGTAATGATGGGCTCAGGAATCCCCCTGGGCCCGACGATGCCCCGGCTGGAAGACATCAAAACAGTGGGGTAGCCCTGCTCTATCGTGGTGGGAACATCCGGGTAGAACTTAGACCTCTCCCGGTCCATGACGATCAGTGGCCGAACCTGCCCCGCCTTCACTCTTCCTACCCAGGCCCCCCCTACATTATCAACACCCACATCGACCTGACCTCCCATAAGAGCGGTATTAATCGGAGCACTCCCGTCGAAGTGAACGATGCGAAACTTGATCTTTGCCGCGTCTTGCAACATCAGGATGCCCAGGTGCTCGTTGCTAAGGATCCCCGTTGTAGTGACCGTGATCTTCCCGGGGCGCTTCCCGGCATCCTCCAGCAGGTCTTTGAAGGTCTTGTAGGGGCTTTCCGGTTTTACGTAAAAACAAACCGGGTCTACAACTTGATTGATGATGGGGACAAAGTGATCGAGGCCGAAGGTGGCTTTGCGCTCCGGGTCCAGAATTATACTGTTCAATGCCGGTGGGTTAACGAAACCGATGGTGTATCCATCGGGCTTCTGCTTGGCCAGCTCCGTCCACCCTACCTGGCCTCCCGCACCCGCCTTGTTGACCACCACGATTGGCTGGCCCAGATCCTTTTCCGCAATGGCTGCCAGGATACGGGCCCCTATATCAGTCTCCCCTCCTGCCGGATAGGCTACCATAAGGGTAATGGGCTTGGTGGGATAAGTTTGAGAGTAAGCGCTGACCACAATTGGCCCAATTGGGACGACTATTAGACTAAGGACTATTAGACTAAGGACAAATTTTCCCTTCATTTAGCTTCCCCCTTTCTTTTTATTTTCCCTTATCTGCCTTCCTACCTGGCCTTGCGGGCAGCTTCCACCAGAGCCTTGCACCTCTCCTGGATGTCCCTGAGGTACTTGGCATACTCGTCCCCCACTATTGGCCTGATGGCCAGGCCAGCCCTCTCCATCTTCTCAACATGCTCGGGGTGTTTCATAGCCTCCAGGAATACTTCTTGAATTTTCTTAATAATAGGGGCAGGGATGCCCTTGGGGCCCAAAATGCCCCGGCTGGAGGAGGAGATAACAGTGCCATAGCCCAGTTCCGCAGTGGTAGGCACATCGGGCAGGAACTTTGACCTCTCCCTGTCCATTACAGCCAATCCGCGCAATTGTCCTGCCTTCACTCTGGGAGCGACGCTGCCCACGTTGTCAAAGGAAACATCTACTTGCCCGCCCAAGGTAGCAGCTAACTGGGGGGCACCACCCTCGAGGTGAACGATGCGAAACTTGACCCCTGCCGCCTCTTCCATCATCAGAATAGCCAGGTGATCATCGCCGAGGATGCCCGTGGTACTGGCCTTAATCTCCGCGGGCCGCTTCTTAGCATCATCAATGAGGTCTTTGAGGGTGTTGTAAGGGCTGTCCGCTTTCACCCAGATGACACCTGGATCTATCACCTGATTGATGATGGGAACAAAAGCCTCAAGGTCGAAGACAGCTTTGCGCTCCGGGTCCAGGATAATGGTGTTTAGAGCCGGGACGCTTACGAACCCAAGATAATACCCATCGGGTTTCTGCCTGGCCGTTTCCGTCAGGCCCACCTGTGAGCCGGCGCCTACCTTGTTGATCACTACGATAGGCTGGCCCATTTTTTTCTCCGCGATGGAAGCTAAGATACGGGCTCCCACATCTGTGGCCCCACCGGCTGGCCAGGGGACCTGCAGAGTTACCGGTTTCGTGGGGTATTCGGCGGCATAAGCGCTGACCACAAAGGCCACCATGGATACCATTACTAAACCAAGGAAAATCTTCCTTTTCATTTTGCCTCCTCCCTCTTTCTTTTTGCGCATTGTTAAAGTTTAACTTTTTCTTCTCACCTCAGGATTTAGCCTTTCCCTAAGGATTCAGGCCTAATCCTTGCCAGCCCGCTTAGCCACCCCGCGAACAGCTGGACTGATCAGGACGATGGCTGCTAATATAAGGAGAACGGCTGAGATGGGCCGGGTTATGAAAATGCTCATATCCCCGCCGGAAATTTCCAGGGAGGTGCGTAACGCCCTCTCCATCATAGGCCCCAGAATGAGGGCCAGGACGGTGGGAGCCAGGGGCCAATCCAGCTTGCGGAAGATATAGCCCAGCACTCCGAAGGCCACCATCACACCCACATCGAAAACGCTTTGATTCAGGCTATAGGCTCCAAGGATGCAAAAGAGGAGTATCCCGGGGTAAAGATATTGATAGCGTATTTCCAGGAGTTTGGCCCAGAAGCCCACCAGGGGCAGGTTCAAGACAAGCAGCATGATGTTGCCCAAATAAAGGCTGGCAATTAGCCCCCACACCACATCGGGGCGCTCTTTGAAAAGGAAGGGACCAGGAGTAAGGCCGTGGATGATGAATGCCCCCATAAGCACAGCTAAGGTGGGAGAACCCGGGATTCCCAAGGTGAGCAGAGGAACCAGTGCCCCGTTGGCATAGGAGTTGTTGGCGGTCTCTGGCGAGGCCACTCCTTCAATGACTCCGGTGCCAAACTTCTCCGGGTGTTTGGATACCTTCTTTTCGACTACATAAGCGACAAAAGTAGGGATGATGGCGCCAATGCCCGGGATAAGGCCCAAAAAGAACCCTAAGATTGTCCCCCGGCCGATGGCCCCGGCAGAAACCTTCCATTCTTCCCGCTTGGGCAAGAGGTCCTTTAGCTTGGTCTTGATAATCTCCAAGACTGGCTTCTCCATGCTTATCAAGATCTCCCCAACGCCGAATAGGCCCATCACTACCGGAACGAAGCCGACGCCGTCGTAAAGCGGAGTAATGCCGAAGGTGAAACGGGGGGCCCCTCGCACGGGGTCCATTCCGATCATAGCCAGCATAATCCCGAAGAAGGTCATGATCAGGGCGGCTAACAAAGAGCGGCCGGAAAGGCCCGTTACCAGAGAGAGACCTACTACCAGGAGGGCAAAGACCTCCGGGGGCCCGAAACGCAGGGCAAAGGTGGCCAAAGGCAGAGATACCACCATGAGAGCAAAGGTGGCGAAGGTACCTCCGATGAATGAGCCGATGGCCGAAATTCCCAGGGCAGGCCCTGCCCTCCCTTGTTTGGCCATCTGAAAGCCATCCAGGCACGTTATCACAGAGGCCGCCTCCCCAGGCACATTCACCAGCACAGAGGTTATAGTCCCGCCATACATCGCCCCATAGTAGATAGCTGACAGCATGATGATGGCTCCGATAGGGTCGAGATTGAAGGTAATAGGGATGAGGATCGCCGTCCCCGCCGCCGGTCCCAGACCCGGCAGGACCCCGATGAGGGTGCCCAGGACGCACCCGATAAAGGCGAACATGAGATTCGTTGGCAATGTTGCTACAGAAAAGCCCTGCACCCAGTATTGAAACGCTTCCAAAATCCCCTCCTCAGATACCGAAGTGCCCCATCGGCAATGGTAGCTTCAGCCAGTAGTAAAAGACGTGAAAAACCCCAAAGCTCCCTGCCAGGGCAAATATCAAAATAAACCACCAGTTACGCACCCCGAGAGCCAGCGGGAGGAAAAAGAGGAACAGGAGAAGAGTAATACGGAAGCCCAGGGTCTCGAAGATAGCCAGGCCCCCCACCAATCCCACCAGAATAATCATAATCCGCAAGGCCCCTAAGCGGTCAGGTAAGAGGGTGGCGGAGCCATGAGCAGCCCTTTTGGCCAAGGTGGTCTGTAAAAACAACGCCAGCGACAATGTGCCAGTTATGAGACTCAGCCAGAAGGGAAAAAAGCCTGGGCCGGGACCCAGCCGATCCATATACGGGTACTCAAAGGATAATACCAGCGTATAAACTGCCAAGGCCACAAATGCGAGACAAGTTAGCTGCCAGGCTTTTTTCATTTTCAAATTCCCCGGCGGTCGCCCAATGGTGCTGGGAATAATAAGCTGAAATCAAAGCAGGAATAACAGCATGCAGGATAATCCTTTTCTACCATGCTCGAATATTCTGTTCAAGGAAAATCTTAATCCCTCCACCCTCCTTTATTAAAGGGGGCAGGGGGATTTTTTCCCCCTGGTCGCGGTTGTGCCGCACTAAGACTTCTATTCATCTGAAACGACGATGGCAAAATCCGGGCATAGCAGCGAGCAGAGGTCGCATTTCTTGCACTTTTCCATCTCATCGCTCTCCGGCGGGAAATAACCCCGGGAGTTCATCTTCTTGGAGGTCTTCAGAATTTTCGCCGGGCAGAATTCTACGCAGATCTCACAACCTTTGCAGTATTTATCTTCGACGTATAATACTGGCATAATCTTCTCACTTTTTAGCCACCGAGGCCACAGAGCGGCATAGCCGCAATCAAACCCACCCCCTCCCTGCCCTCCCCCCTCGAGGGGGAGGGTAAGGGTGGGGGGGAAATTTTTTTGCTTAATAAAAATTCCAGATTTTACACATTAGTAATACAGAGGACACCTCGGTGTCCTCTGTGGCAAAAATCTTATTGTTGAAAACGATCAATGATCTTCTGGTAAGTTTCCAGCCACTCGGGTTGATCTCTATCCGCAAATTCGCCCACTAAGAATTGATCCTTCTTGAGAGATTCTTTCCCTTTCTCTTTGGATAGACGCACCGCCTGAGAGCGAAATTTTTTCATCATCTTCGTGGGTTCTTCTTTCCAGTGAGTGGGGCATTGGGTCATAATCTCAATGAAAGCCAGACCTTTCTTACGGATTCCTTTTTTGATAGCTTGAATGCACTGCTGAGGATGCGCAGTGGTCCAACGGGCCACATAACTCGCCCCAGCGGTTATGGCCATTTCACAGAGATCAAAAGCGTTCTCCACATTCCCATAAGGAGAAGTAGTGGATGGAATTCCTCGGGGGGTCGTCGGAGCTGACTGCCCCCCGGTCATTCCGTAGAGTCCATTGTTCATGCAGATCAAGGTCATGTCTAAGTTTCGACGGCAGACATGGATGAAGTGATTTCCGCCAATAGCCGCCGCATCTCCATCCCCGGTGAAGACGATGGCTTTCAATTCTGGCCTGGCCAGAATTGCCCCTGTGGCTACCGCCGGCGCTCTGCCATGCAGCGACCAGATGGAATCAAATTCCATATAGTGGGAAGTCAGGCGAGCGGAGCATCCTACCCCAGTGGCGAAGAAAAAGCGGTCGCGGGATACACCATCCTGCTGTACAATTTGGTCTACCGAGTTCAAGGTGAAGTTCAATACCTGTCCAATCCCACAGCCCGGGCAAAAAATGGTTGGAAACCGGTCTCCGTACATACCGGTCTCTCGCAAGTATTTCAACATCGGATGTTTCATTTTTCTATTTTCTTTACCGTCGAGTAGAGAGCAGGCGCGCATAGGGACAGATCAATGACTTCCAAAGTATCCATCGTTTCCGATTTCGTGGCAAATGGTCATCAGATCATACCTAA
>Ga0315312_1001469_pt1 | contig 18211 bp, 18 predicted proteins | sample TDP7_MG_FD_203629 | JGI IMG/M metagenome (GOLD analysis project Ga0315312, IMG submission 203629) | Freshwater sediment microbial communities from Lake Towuti, South Sulawesi, Indonesia - TDP7 | ecosystem: Environmental > Aquatic > Freshwater > Lake > Sediment | place: Indonesia: South Sulawesi... | reverse complement strand
ACGACTGCCGATGTCGCCAAGACATGGCCTACTCCTGAAAAGGTGGGTTTGAAAACAGAGAACGAAGCTTTTCTCCTTCAATTTGGGCATGGGGTGGGTCTGAGCATCTGGGAGAAACCGGTAATCTCCAGGCTCTTTTCTTTGGATCATCCTTATCCGATCAAAGAGGGGATGGTCTTTGCCCTGGAAACGTATTGTCCCTCTGCCGATGGGAAGGGGGCAGCCAGGATCGAAGAAGAAATCGTCGTAACCAAGGAGGGCGGCGAAAGGATTTTCCGGTATCCCATTGAGGAGCTGATTTCCTGCGGCGTTCCGGGAACGATGGCCTATGGGGGATGAAAGAGAGCGTCTTCTCACGATCTGGGGGGCCTGCTTTCAGGCCGGCCTTTAGTCTCGCTGTGAAGGGGAGAATGCCATATGATTGCAGGAGTTCATCATTTCAGTTTTTCGGTCACCAATATAGATCGGACCATCGAATTCTACACTAAGGTGCTGGGAGTTCCACTGCAATCAAGGGGGAGAAATAGGTATGATACCCTCGGCACAGCTCTCTTCGGGACAAAATGGGGGATCGCCCAGCCCCAGGCGGACCTGGAACTGGCCGTGGTGAATATAGGAGGGACCCGGGTCGAATTCATTGAATACAAGGACCCGCCTGCCCGGCCCTACCACAAGAATCCTTCGATAGCTGGTTCGGCCCACCTGGCTTTCCAAGTGGAGGATATCGAAAAGGTGCGAGAAAAATTGGAGAAAGCCGGTGTGGAGTTTCACTCTCCAATCAACACTTACAGGGAAGCGGGAAGAATCGAATGGAAATGGTGCTATTTCCGCGACCCGGATGGAATCATCCTTGAACTTGTTCAGCAGAGCCAACCGTGGAAGTAGGTGTGATTAATCTCTCCCATTTTGAAATTCCGTCGTTGTCTATAACCGAGATAAAGGAGGTGATATTATGCCATTTGTGCGGGTGACAAGTTTTCCCCAGCCGAAGGAAGTTCGAACGCAGATCGCTCAGGGGGTTACCGAGGTCGTTCATAAAGCCACTAAAATCCCTAAAGAGTACATATGGGTGGTTTTCGAGCCGATGCCCCAGGACAGCTGGGCCGTAGGAGGGACGCTCGCCTCGGAAAAGAAGTGAAAGGGACAACCGATCCGTTGAGACCCGGGTCTTGGCTTTTATTTGAATCAGCTCCCTGGCTCGAGGAAGGGATACGTTTGTCCCATCTGCTTCATTCCCCAAAGAAAAGGCGAGGAGAATCCAGGTAAGGTTCGATCCAGCAGGGCTGAAGGAGTTCGAAAGCTCTGGATGAACCCGATAACGCCGGGCCTGCTAATAATGAATCTGTCCGGGACGCAGAGGAGACGCCTAACCGCCGAAGCGCATCAGCGTGCGGACAAGGCCTCGGTCACGTCTTTGGCGTGGTGACGGAGCGATCTTGAGGCCGGGATGTCGCCGCCCATGGGCCTCGTTCAGGATACCCCGCGTACAGGCGTTGGTTTCTATTTGAGCCAGAAGACGGGGAACCCATAACGAACACATCTTCTCAGAGAGGAGGGTGACTATATGAAGGCAGACTGCGTGATTAAGAATGGTATCATCGTTACACCCCAGGGAATGATCATAGGGGGCATCGCGGTCAAGGGGACGCAGATTATTGCCGTTGGATCGGACGAGCTATTGCCAGATGCAAGTCGTTTCATTGATGCCAAGGGGGGATATGTCCTACCAGGGTTAATCGATATCCATTACCATTTGGGTGCCGGAGGACCATTAGAGAGAATCGCAAGCGATTTCAAGACCGAGACGCCTGGGGCGGCACTGAACGGCGTGACGACGGTCAGCTCGATGCTGGCCAGCCTTGATTCCTACATTCCCCTGGCATCAAAGGTCATGGAATGGGGAAAAGGAAAATCCTATGTTAACTATGCGCTCCATTGTGCCATCGAGACGGCCTCTCATTTTGACGAACTCCAGCAGCTCTGCGACATGGGGATGTGTCGTTTCAAAATGTTTTATACCGCCTACAAGGGAGAAGAAGGGCGTAAGATCGGTCAGTTGGGCTGTGACGATGGTATGGTGTATCGGGCCTGCGAATTTTTTGCCGATTATGGATTTCCCGCGATGGCGACTCTTCATTGCGAAGAGCAGGATATCATGGATTTGCTCCAGCCGCGATATCAGAAAAAGCGGATGGATCTTGCCGCCTGGACAGAGGCGAGACCCGATTTTATAGAGGCGATGAGTCTTGATTCTGCTGCCTGGATCGCTAAGGCGACGGGCGCCCCTGTTCATATAGCCCACCTGAGTACAAGAGAGGCGGTGGAAGAATTGGCCCGCTGGCAGAAGGTAGGGGTCCGAATTTATGGGGAAACAACACCCACCTACCTGACCCTCACCAAGAATGACAACTTAGGCCCATGGGGCAAGATCAATCCTCCCCTTAGGGAAAAGGATGATCAGGAAGCCCTCTGGGCTGCGTTAAGGGCTGGTGTCATTACCACCATGGGTACGGATACCTGTCCCTATACTCGCAAGGAAAAGGAACAGGGTGGAGACTTGTGGTCAGCCCTTCCGGGGTTTGCCACAGGCGTGGAGATCTTTTGCAGCGTGATGATGAGTGAGGGGGTTCATAAAGGACGTCTATCCATCGAGCAAATGGTTAAGGTCACCAGCGAAGGGACTGCGCGACTCCTTAACCTATACCCTCGGAAAGGAGCCTTAGTCCCTGGTGCAGATGCGGATATTGTTATTATCGATCCCCACAAAGAAAGAACCATTCGTGCCCAGGATCTTTTGACGAGAGCAAAGGACTGGTCTCCCTTTGAAGGGATGAAGGTGAAAGGCATGCCGGTCTTCACAATGGTCATGGGGGAAATTGTTTCCGAGAATCGGGAGCTCGTTGGCCAGCCGAAGGGTCGCTTTGTACCCGTTAAGAAATCGTAAGGAGGATGCCATGAAGTTAGCTTGGATCAATCTTCTTCCAAAAAAGACCCAAAGCGAAATCGGTTTGGATTTTGGCCCGGTGTGGGCGGGATTCGAACGATATTTTCAAAGAATTACGAAAGAACGCCCGGAGACCAAGATTCAAATTTACTATCCGGAGAAATCTTCCTGGACAGTCCACTTCCCGTATATTGAGTTTCTGAATAACCGGTGGTTCGTGGAGGCAGGGTGGAAAGCCGAAAAAGAGGGCTGCGATGGTGTGATTGTGGGGGCGGCAACCGATACGGGACTTCAGTACTTAAAGGAGATATTGTCCGTCCCTGTCGTTGGGATCACGGAATCCGCCTGTCACCTGGCCTGTGTCCTGGGCGCTAAATTCGCCGGGATTACCGTGTTTCGCCGTCTCATTCCACCGAAAGCCAACTTGCTCCGATCCTATGGCCTTGAAAGTAGGGCGATTCCAAATCCAATCCGTTCCTGTGAACTGACGGGAGAGGATATCGCCGGACTTTTTGACCAGACCGTGATGGACTCAAGAATCAAGCCCAAGTTTGAAGCTGTAGCCAGAGAATGCATTAAGGACGGAGCGGAAGTGATCATCTGTAATGATGCTTGGCTTGCTCCTGCCCTTTCCTATTTTAACTATTTCTCTGTGCCCGATACGGGTGTGCCCGTTGTGGATGCCTCAGCCGCCGCCGTGAAACTGGCCGAGACCCTTGTCGATTTAAAGAACCTGGAACAATTGGGGGTTTCTCGGCATCTCACTTATCAAAGAGCAGCCGATCAAGAGATCGAGAAAGCGCGAAAGCACTATTGGGGGTGAGTTAACGGAGAAGGAGGTTGGGCGATGACTTTAGGAACGATGGCCACGGATTGTGAAATCCGAATTGATTATGAGAAGCTTCGAAAAGAGAGACTGAAGAAAGCGAACGATCAACTGAAGAAGGACGGTTTGGGCGCTCTCCTTTGTTTTGATCCGGATGCCATTCGCTATATCACCAGTACGAAGTTAAACGACTGGACGAATAATAAACTGGCGAGGGCATGTCTGTTAGCCGCGGATCAAGCCCCCATCCTCATCCCCACGATTTTTCCGATCGAATCATCCGGCCAGGGGATATGATTTACATCGACGTCGTGAACGTCTTTAATGGATACAAGACCTGTTATTATCAGACCTTCTGTTGCGGAAAGCCATCGGCAAAACAGTTGGATGTTTATGAACGATGCCACGATTGGCTTTGGGCAGCCATCGAGATGATCAAACCAGGTATCACCACGGCGGATATTGCGAGAGCTTGGCCGTCTGCCCAAGAGATTGGGTATGGGGATGAATCTGAAGCATTTGCCTTACAGATTGGCCATGGTGTGGGAATAACCCATTGGGCCAAGCCGGTTATTAGCCGACTGTTTTCGTTGGATCACCCGGAGGAGATACAAGAAAATATGGTTATTGCCCTGGAGACTTACGCGGGATCGGGAAATGATGGGGTGAGAATAGAAGAGATGCTGGCGGTCACTCAGGATGGCTACAGGTTGTTAACGAAATTCCCATCTGAGCGACTCATCTCGTGTCCCTTGGTAGGAGCGGTCTATCCATGACGGGCAGCAGGAAGGATTAAGCCGCCGGGGCCTAAATTTCGCAGAAGGGAGGGGAGAGATGGCCGAGGCAATTCCCCAAAGAATGAAAGCAGCTGTCTTGCATGGATGGCATGATCTGCGTTATGAGGATTTTGAGACTCCTCAGGTGGGACCCGAGGAGGTTCTCTGCCGAGTCGGAGCCTGCGGTATTTGTGGGACAGATGTCCACATCATGAAAGGACATTTTAAGGGCGTTTTCCCTCCGCAATTTCCTTTTATCCTCGGGCACGAATGGTATGGTGAAATAGCGGCCCTGGGAACCAGGGTCGAGGGGTTTTCGGTGGGACAACGGGTTATTGGTGAACCCCAAAAGGGATGCCGGGTGTGTCCTCGATGCATGGAGGGCCGATACCACTTATGCGTGAATGCTCCCCGTCCGGGCAAAGGATACAAACTCTATGGGCATAATGCAAATGGAGCCTATGCCGAGTATGTGGCCGTGCATGGGACGACGATCTATCCAATGCCTGATAGTTTGGGATTGGAAGAGGGTGTTTCAGCCTGCAATGTGGGGATCGGCATTGAGGCGATTCGGCGAGGGCAAATCGATATAGGTGACAGGGTGGCGGTCATAGGGGTCGGGTTGCTGGGATTGATTGTCCTTCAGTTGGCCAAGATTTCTGGCGCTGTAAAAACGATTGCCGTGGGAAGAGGGCATAGGCTGGAGATAGCGGGGAGGTTGGGTGCTGACGAGAAAGTTGACCGAACGCAGGGTGACGTGGTAGAGAGGGTGAAGAAACTCACCGATGGTGCGGGAGCGGACGTGGTCATCGAGTGTGCCGGGGCTGAGGAGGCTGTCCAACAAGCTTTGGATTGCGTAAGGAGAGGAGGTCGGGTCGTAATTGCTGGAATTACTGGCCAGAAGGGCGTTTCCTTGGATACCGATCGTATCGTGCTGGATGAGATTGATGTGGTAGGAACCCGGGGAGCACCTAACGCTCTCTCCGAGTCCATAAGGCTTCTGGCCTCGGGTCGAATTAATGTGAAACCACTGGTAACCCACCAACTACCCCTCTCCGAGGTTCAGCGAGGAATGGAGATCTTCTCCAAGCGGCTGGAGAATGTAATCCGGGTGGCGCTTATTCCTTAGGGTCGTATTTTCTCGGGAGGGAGACGCAATCATAGCCAAGGAATGATCCTGGTCGATTGAGAATATGAGTGGTCATCGAATCCCCTCATTATCCGCCTAAAAAGTGCCTATTCTTAGAAAAGTAGTAGTCTCGAGCGGGTGGGAAAACCCATTTTCGATCAGATTAAACGGGAGGAGAATTTTTGTACCCCATGGTGGAAAAATCGTAAAAGGAGGAAAAGACGATGGCGAAATGGGAAATTCCCCCTAAGGGGGGGCATATGGATCTGGCCGATGGAATCTATTTCCAGAACATGACCACAAAAGAGGTGGAAAAACGTCTCAAAAAGTGTGACCTCATCATCCTTCCCATAGGAAGCACAGAAAACCATGGTCCCCATGCCTGTTACGGGGAAGATACGTTCCTGGTTACCCGCATTGCCGAAACCGTGGCCAAGAAGACTGGCTGTACGGTCTCCCAGCCCGTCTGGTATGGAAGCCATCCTTTTCACCATATCGGAATGCCGGGGACCATCCCCATTGACGAGGACATCTTCACGGCCTATATTTCTCAGGTCATTGCCGGTTTTTGGAATGCAGGTTTCAGAAAGCAGATTGTCCTGAATGGCCATGGCCAGGAATATGTCCTTCCCACAGCAATCCATCGCTTTGCGAAGAAATACCAGGTCCCGGGCATCTTCATCAATTTGAACTGGTATTACGCCATTCCTCAGTTCATGAAGGACAAGGCCCATGGAGGCCCATTTGAAACCGCCTTTATCCATGCCGACGAGGTGGAAACCTCCTATTCGTTGGCCTTGTTTCCAGAGATGATCCACATGGAGGACGCCGTCGATACGGAGCCCCGTGGATTTATTTCTCCCGAGCATATCGATAAAGCGGGAAATCTCTACCAGAAACCGATCGCCTGGTATGGGCATGCGGGATGCGGAGCGGCTGAGATGATTGCCACCCCGCAAGGGGCAGTGGGTAAGGCCACTTTAGCCGACGGAGAGAAGGCCAGGGCAGGCCTTGAGGCCTTCTTCGACTACCTGGAGTTCCTGATCCGCGACATCATGGATAGGTTTCCTCCGGGAAAACTGCCACCCGCCGAATGGATAACCCAGAAGTACTCTGAAAAGGAATTGGAAGATCTTCTGAAAGGCCCCCTCAAAGGAGGAAAACATCTTTATACCGTCGCCTGGCCCGCGTATTGAAAAATAGGGCCACCTTCCTTTATTTGTTTCTGGAAACGAGAGGCCGCCTTGGAATACTGGTGGAAAATATGGATTGTGTCCTTATTTTTGCGCGACATGTCAAACAGAGTGTTGCCCGGACGAAATGGAAAAGATATAAGAACAAAGCGCCCTGCGGGCGAATTTAAACCGGTAACATAACTCCTCCGCACTTCTCGCAGTGAAAGCGAGGGGGAATAGAAGGGCCACCTGGATCAATGACATCAAAGAAGTTCACAACGTCCGCAGGAATATCCTCACGAGTGTTACACTGGGAACAACGATAGCTGACTTGCCCATCGTGAACCTTCCAGGAACCGCTGGGCTTTTCCTTTCGCCGAATTTTTCTCATCCAACAACTCCACTCCAGGACTGCCTCGACCCAAATCAAATAGGTCCCCATACCTCGGATGCCAGATCCGCCAAAGCTCCATCTCCTCCCCACAACGAGGACAGAGCAATGGGTCTTGGCCAAAGGTCTGGATCAACCGCTGCCTCCAGCCTAAAAACTTGGCCGGAGCACTCAAAAAGGCAAAACTCTGTTGCAGAAAATAACGACACTTACTCAGAATCTCCCAAGCTATCCCTTTGCTCCGCCGAGCATAGAGACCATAATGACGAACCATTTTAAACCCTTTGAGGGGTAGGTGATCAATCAAACGCTCGATAAACTCCCGGGCCTCCAAACGCCAGTAAACCCTCCTCTTCTCTTCATGACTCTTGTACCAAAAGGTCACCCACTGATCATCGTAACTCGTAATCTTATGTTCCGCCAAAGCCGGACGTGCAATATAACGCCCAATGTACCGCGCCGCATATCGGGAAGAACTCACAGTTCGATTCTGGGTCTCAGCACCATAAGGTCAAGGGGTTACAAGTCATTCTTATTTCTTGTGCCCCCTTTTTTATTCAGCAGTGGGAGAAATTGGGAAAAAACTCGGATTCGACGGAAAGGAGAAAAAGTGCTATATTTTGTTTTTTTGATAAATTAGGAATGGACCAAGAGATGAATTCGTCCCCCCGTATCGCCCTGCGGGGCATTACCAAATCATTCCCGGGTGTCCTGGCCAATGATCAGGTGGACCTGGATATTTATGGCGGCGAGGTCCACGCTCTTTTGGGAGAGAATGGAGCCGGCAAAAGTACGCTCATGAAAATCCTTTACGGGTTTTACCGGGCAGACTCGGGAGAGATCCGCCTCGACGGGAAACCCGTTCAGATCCGATCCCCTCATGATGCCCGCCGTTTTAAGATCGGCATGGTCTTCCAAGATTTTGTCCAGATTTCTGCTCTGAGTGCAGCTGAAAATATCGCCCTTTTCCTGCCCGACCTGCCGCCAATTCTGGACAGGAGAGGGATGATCAGGCGAATCGAGGAGGTCTCCGGACGGTACGGACTCCACGTCGACCCCCAGGCTCCGATCTGGCGGCTCTCCATAGGGGAGCGGCAGAAAGTTGAGGTGCTCAAGCTGCTCCTGGCGGACGCCCAGATTCTCATTCTCGATGAGCCGACCAGGGTTCTGGCGCCCCACGAGATCGAAGGGCTATTTGAAGTATTTGCTAACCTGCGCCGCGACGGATACGCTGTGGTCTTTATTACGCACAAATTGAAGGAGGTTTTGGCCTGCGCGGATCGGATCACCGTGATGCGTCGCGGCCAGGTCGCTGGAACACTCGCGGCTTCTGCAGCAACGGAAAGCGCCCTCGTCTCCCTGATGTTCGGGGAAGCGATCAGCGAATCCCCGCACCGCGGGGGGGAAGAGCCATCCGAGAGAGGGCAGCCAATTCTCGAATTAAGAGGAGTCAGTACCCGTGCCGAAGGCCAGGTAGGAGGCCTCCAGGATATTAATTTAACGATCCACCAGAGGGAAATCGTCGGAGTCGCCGGAGTCTCGGGGAACGGACAGAGGGAACTGGGAGATGTGATTCTCGGCCTGGAAAGATGTTCCCAGGGAGTCAAATTTTTATGGGGCCGGGAGGCAAGCCACTGGTCTCCGGCCCAGGTGCGGGCCAGCGGGGTGGCCTTCATTCCAGAAGATCCGCTGGGAATGGCTGCCTTTCCCTGGTTAACCGTGCAGGAGAACATGGCCATGGTCGACACGCGCAGGTACTCTCGAAAAGGTGGGCTGGCGATGGACTGGATGGCTGTTCGAGCGGACCTGGAAGGCTCCCTCAAGCGCCTGGGGTTCAGCCCCCTCTCCTTTTATGTCCCTCTGGGAACCCTCTCAGGAGGGAATATCCAGCGGATGATCGTCGCCCGGGAGGTAGCCCATAATCCCAGACTGATTATTGCTTTTTATCCTACCCGAGGTCTCGACGTACGAAGTGCGGTGGCTGCCCGGGATCTGCTCATGGCTTTCCGGGATGCCGGAGCTGGCGTGCTCCTCATCTCGGAAGATTTAGGGGAACTCTTCTCGCTGAGTGATCGTTTGGTGGTTCTCTTCAGGGGACGAATCGTGGCCACGAGCACGCCCCAGGAGATCACCATGAATGAGGTAGGACACCTTATGACCGGTTCGCGAGGGGAGAGTGTCCAGCGCAGGTAGGGCCCTTCAGCTAAAGAAAGGCAAGCTGGCGAGTCTAGCCCGATTCGGCGGACTTTTTGGACTGGCCTTTATGGCCTTTGCCCTGGTTTTATTGGTTTTCGGAAAAAATCCCATCCGCGCTTATGCGGACATTTTTTCCAGTACACTCGGCAGCGCTTATGGTTTCTCGGAAGTTCTGGTCAAAATGATCCCCCTGATCCTGACTGCCGTTGCTACCGCTTTGCCGGCCAGAATCTGGCTCATCAATGTTGGAGGAGAAGGTCAGCTTTACTGCGGAGCATTGTTGGCGACCTGGGGCGCCCTCAATTTCAACAACTCCCCCGCCTGGATCCTCCTGCCCCTGATCTCTGCGCTGGGATTCCTGGGCGGGGGGTTATGGGCCATGATTTCTGGATTCTTACGCGCCAGAGGCTGGGTCAGCGAAACCATCTCCACTCTTCTACTGAACTATGTGGCTATCCTGCTGTTGAATTTTTTCGTTTTCGGCCCCTGGAAGGATCCGGAGAGTGCCAATTATCCCCAGAGTGCTCCTTTTCCCGATGCGGCCATATTGCCGGCCTTTTTCGGCATGCGGGTCCACCTGGGTGCGGTTTATGCTCTCGTATCGCTTATCCTGTTTTATCTTGTTTTATCTCGCACCCGCTGGGGATTGGAGATGCGCGCCATCGGCGTTAATGCCGAGGCCGCACGAAGGAATGGCATCCCTCTTTCCCGCTATATTGTGGTGCTAATGTTTATCGGCGGAGGATGCGCCGGGCTGGCGGGGATGTGTGAGGTTTCAGCTATCCATGGTCAGCTCCGTCCGAGTCTGTCGCCCGCCTATGGTTACGTCGGTTTCCTGATCAGCTGGATGGCGGGAGGTAGTGCGGTAGGCATCTTGGCCGCAGCTTTTCTTTTGGCCGTCATTGCAGCTGGGGGAGACATTCTCCAGATGGCCCACAGGATTCCTGGGTCGGTGGTGAACATCCTGATGGCCCTCATCCTCTTCTTTGTCCTGGCTCGAAAGGCAAAAGGGAGATGATTGGATCGTTCTTAGGCGGGCTTTTTGTGGGGTCGATTCATGCGGGCACACCTCTGCTCTATGCCACACTGGCTGAAGCCATCGAGGAAAGGGCGGGTATTGTCAACCTTGGCCTGGAAGGGGTCATGCTGATGGGGGCGGTGGCAGGCTTTGCCACGACTGTCGAGACAGGAAGTGCTGCCTTGGGTGTCCTCACCGCTGCGCTTGCGGGGGGACTATTCAACATGCTATTTGGGTTCTTGGTCATTACTCGCCGGGCCAACCAGCTGGCCAGCGGCCTGGCCCTGATGTTCTGCGGCGTGGGTCTCACTGCCCTCCTGGGGATGCCTTATATCGGCAGCCAGATCAAAGGGCTGAACGAAATCCCCCTTCCCTTCCTATCCGACTTTCCCGTTGTAGGCCCCGTATTTTTCAACTATGATATATTGGTCTATCTGGTAGTCCCTATGGCTATCCTGGTGTGGTGGGTTCTTTTTTCCACCCGCTGGGGGTTGAGTCTGCGAGCCGTGGGTGAAAACCCAATGGCGGCCTTTGCGGCTGGCAAGAATCCTTATATCCTTCAGTACCAGGCTTTATTGATTGCCGGGTTTCTGGGCGGGATCGCCGGAGCACACCTTTCCATTGCCATCGCCAAGACTTGGGCAGAATGGATGACGGCTGGCCGTGGTTTTATTGCCGTTGCCCTGGTGATCTTTTCCAAATGGCATCCTCTTCGGGCAATCGTCGGAGCCCTGCTGTTTGGCGGGGCGATCGCTTTGCAGCTCCAGATGCAGGCCCGCGGAGTGCCGGTTTCACCCTTTCTGCTCGACATGCTTCCCTACATTCTGAGTCTGGCCGTCCTGGCGGTCTGGGGCGGAGCACGCCGGCACGCTGCGCCAGCAAGTTTAGGTCGGGTATTTCAAGGTACAGAATAGGAGGCGAAAATAAATTCGAAATTCGATATTTTCATCAAACTAACCAAAGGAGGCAACAGAATGAGTAAAAAAAGGTCAAACTTTGGGTTGAAACTTATGGCCATGGTCGCGGGTTTTGCCCTGGCTGTAGCATTTGCCCTCCCTGAAGCTAGTGCCCAGCAAGCGAAACTGAAAGTCGGCATCCTGCATATCGGATCCATTACCGATGCGGGTTATAACCAGGCGCATGCGGAAGGCGTTCAGCTGATGAAAAAGAACCTTCCCCACGTGGAAGTGATTGAGATTGAGAACGTCCCGGAAGCTGCCGATGCCGAGCGGGTGATGGAGACTATGATCAAGCAGGGAGCCAAGCTCATCATCCCGGCGAGTTTCGGCTACCTGGACCCTGCTTTGCGAGTGGCCAAAAAGTACCCGGATGTGAAATTTGAACATCCTGGTGGATACAAGCTCGCCCCCAACCTGGGTACATACTGGGCGAGTACGCCAGAAGCCTTTTACCTGATGGGCATTGCGGCTGGCAGGACAACGAAGACGAATAAAATGGGTTATGTGGTGGCTCTTCCCATCAGCTTCTTCCTGGCAAATATAAATGCCTTTCATCTGGGCGCCCGTTCGGTGAATCATAAAGTAGAAACCCGGGTGGTCTTTACCGGAACCTTCCTGGATCCTCCTAAAGAAGCTACGGCCGCCAACGCCTTACTGGATCAGGGTGTGGACGTTCTCGGAGTGATCGTGGACTCTCCCATTACAGTGGTGCAAATTGCGGAAAAACGCGCCGCCTACTCCGTAGGCTACCATTATTTGGGTGTGCAGAAGTTTGCTCCCAAAGGCTGGATCAGCGGCATTGCTTTTACCTGGGGCGAACTTTACACGCGTTTTGCCAAACAAATCATGGAGGGCACCTGGAAGAGCGAGAACAAGTTGGGTAACCTGGCCAGCGATTATCTTACCATCGCCCCTTTTGGTCCGGCTGTGCCTGGGGAGGCCATTAAGCTGGTAAACGCCAAGAAGCAAGACTTCATCAGCGGGAAGGCCCATGCCTTCACGGGCCCCATCAAAGATAACAAGGGCGTCGAGCGGGTGAAGCCCGGGGAAGTATGGCCCATGACTCTATTGGGGAAAATGGATTGGCTGGTCGAGGGCGTGATTGGTCAACCTAAGTAAGGCACATTGCGGAAAGACCTTCGAATTTCGAGGGGAGGGAATAAGAGCTAAGTCCCTTACCTGGCGGGCCAGATTGATGGGGAGAGAGGCCAAGCGCTTGCTGGCTATGCCGGGTTTCTCAGGCAGGGTTCTGGCGGCCTTTTCCAATACTATCTATTTATCTGGCAGGGATGGGGAGATCCTGTGGGTGTTGCAGGAGGGAATGCCGATGCACAGGCGTTGCCTTTCGGCTTCTTTTTCCTCCTCTTCTATTTGCCGGGGCCAAAACTTCTTCGTTGAGAACTCGTGTCTGCGCATCGGTAAGGGCGTAACCATTGATCTAAGCCACTCAGCGCAGTGGGAACCACCGGAGATCGGGGCACAGAAGGCAGTGCCCCTGGTGAGGGTGAACGCTTCTTACCGGCGAATGCTCGCCGCCATTTCACTACTTAACAACAGTGAAGGGCTGGGCCAAGCTATTTCCCTGCTTTCGGCCAATGCAGATGGCAGATCCATGGCAATTTTGCCAGTAAACTCCCTGGCCGCTCGGGCGCAGAGCGGGATCCTTGGCCTGGCCAGAGCCTGTCTCGACTTGGACATAGCCCAGGTCACTCAGAGTGGTCGAGACTTAGTGGGACTGGGCCCAGGCCTGACACCTTCAGGGGATGATTTTCTGGGAGGCTTGCTTTTCGTAGCCCATTGCCTGAAGAGGGCTTACCCCGAAGACTTTTACTGGGAGCCAAAAGCCGTCATGCCTCTGATCGACTGGGCGCAAACCAAAACTAATTCTATTAGCCATGCTTTTCTCAGCGATCTTGCCCTTGGCCAGGGCCTGGAGCCCATGCATGAATTGGTCACTTCGTTATTGGAGAGCAAGGATCTGGGATGCTTGATGGCCAGCGCGAATCGATTACTCGGGATCGGCCATACTTCTGGCTGGGACATCCTGGCCGGTTTGCTCACGGGAATGCTTCTGGTTGTCGGCAAGCTAAAAAGACAGCATAGAGCATAGGGTGGGGAACAATAGGCTTGGTCATTCCCGCGGAACCTGTCCCTGCAGGCTTTAAGCAGGGAGCGGGAATCCAGGCTTGTCCCTGTGCAAACAGGGAACCAGTATTTAAAGACGCTGGATTCCCCGCATCAAGTGCGGGGCAAGCTCTGCTGGAGTTTACCCCTGCGAAAGCAGGGGCAGGAATGACATCTATATTTTTCCCCAAAGGCCTTAATTTTCGTTTTTTTCGTAACAGTCTCTATTAAACTTTAGGCTATCTGCTCTTAGCTAATTGAGGAGGAGAGTTTTGATGGCCATGGAAAGTAAATCAGCCTCAGATATCAAGCAAAAGATCGAAGCCGCGAATGCGGAGGCTGTCAGACGGATAAATGCCGCAGACCCTGTCTTGGTAGACATTGCTTCAGCTGGAGAAGTAATCCCGGGCCTGGAAGATCGAATGATCCTGCATTCGGGTCCACCCACCGATTGGCAGCGTATGTGCGGTGCTCAGAAAGGCGCCATGATTGGAGCCGTCCTTTTCGAAGGTTGGGCCAAGAGCGCGGATGAGGCTTTCAAGCTGCTGGAGAGCGGAACGATCAAGTTCGATCCCAATCATAATCACCGGACGGTCGGGCCCATGGGGGGGACCATTTCTGTATCCATGCCCGTGTGGGTCGTTGAGAACAAGACCTTTGGGAATCGCGCCTTCTGCCGTCAAGTAGAAGGCCGCCAGCAGTTTGGCGATTACAGCGGTGCGGCTCTGCAAGGCCTGCGCCTTTGGCGGGATGTATGGGCCCCTGCCCTCCGAAAAGGAATCTTCCGGATGGGCGGCCTCAGCCTGAAGCCCATCATCGCCAAAGCCCTGCAGATGGGTGATGAGCTGCACAATCGCCCGGTGGCCGCCTCCAGCCTTTTCGCCAATGCCCTCGCCAGACCGATGATTGAAGCAGGAGTCCCGAAAGATGATCTTCTGAGTACGCTCAATTACATTACAAACCATGAACTGCTTTTCCTCGGCCTCTCCATGGCCTCGGGCAAGGCTTCTGCGGACCCGGCGGCAGGCATCGAGTACAGCACGGTGGTCACGGCCATGGCCCGCAATGGCACCGAGTTCGGCATCCGGGTCAGTGGCCTGGGAGACGAATGGTTCACCGCCCCCTCGCCCCGGGTTAACGGGTTGTATCTTCCAGGTTATTCTGAAAGGGATGCGGGTGCGGATATGGGGGATTCGGCTATTACCGAGACTGTGGGTTGGGGTGGGTTCGTTTTAGGCGGCGCAACCGGAATTCTCGCCCTGGTAGGGGGCACGCCGGAGGAAGCCCTGGCTTACAGCCGGCAAATGCGCCAGATCACGGTGGCCACCAGCCCGAACTACCGTATGCCGATATTAGGCTTTCAGGGTGCGCCAGTGGGCATCGATATTCGCAAAGTAGTGCAGACCGGGATCGTCCCCATCATTGATACCGCCATCGCGCACAAGGATCCAGGTCACCCCATCATCGGTGCTGGACTCGTCCGCGCTCCGCTGGAATGTTTCCAGAAAGCCCTGCGAGCCTTCGGTCGTAAATATGGAGTGAGCCGAACATAAAATAAACTCGAAATCCAAAATTCGAAACAAAGCCCTGAATGCAAATATCCCATGTCCCAAAGAACATTTCGCCCTTTTGAATTTTGGTCTTTGGAATTTATTTCGAGATTCGGATTTCGAACTTATGGTAATGGAAAAATTTGATGACGACAGGATACATTATCAGAAAGAATGAATACCATGACTCCGTTTTCCTGATGCGGGTGGGCAGACGCCTTTCCGAACACAAAGGGGTTCTGCAGGCCGCGGCTCTCATGGGGACGGAGAAGAATAAGGGCTTGCTTGCCGAAATCGGAGTCAGCGGGGCAGAGATTTCGGCTGCCACGCCAAACGATCTGATCCTGGCTGTCCAGGCGGAGAACCAGCAAACCCTCACGGCCGTGCTCGAGAACATCGATCCGTGGCTACACCCTGATGCGGGTCGCGCTATCAGACCCGCAATCCGCACCTTGGATGAAGCCATAGCCCACCAGCCCCATTCCAATGTCGCGGTTATATCTGTACCGGGCGCATACGCTGCCCGGGAAGCCCAGAAAACGCTGGAGCACGGCCTGAACGTATTCTTATTCAGCGGCAACGTTCCTGTAGAGAGCGAACTCGCCCTCAAGGAGTACGCCCGAGAGCGAGGCCTCATCGTCATGGGACCAGATTGCGGCACTGCCATCATCCGCGGGATAGGCATCGGTTTCGCCAACGTCGTTCGCCGGGGACCCATCGGAGTCATTGGCGCCTCCGGCACCGGGATGCAAGAGTTCACCACGCTCGTTCATCGTGCTGGTACAGGCATCTCGCACGCGATCGGTACCGGCAGTCGGGACCTGTCCGATGCCATCAGAGGCATCTCTTTCTTATCTGCTCTGGATGCGCTCGAGTCTGATGCGCAGAGCGAAGTGATCGTCATTCTGTCCAAGCCGCCCGGGGCGCAAACCCTGGAGATGCTCGCAGCGAGAATCCTCCGATGCCGCAAGCCAGTCGTCGCCTGCTTCCTAGGACTCAGGAAAGACCTTCCCGTGGCCAATATCCCCTACTACCCGGCGCGCAATTTGGATGAAGCCGCAGGCCTGGCCGTTCAAATCGCCACTGGTAACCCTCCGCCCTGCTTTCAGGTCAACTCCCCTGAATTGGGGGCGCTCATCCGGGGAGAAAGAAGCGGCATGATGCCCCAACAAAAATATATCCGGGGAATCTTTGCTGGCGGTACCTTTTGCTACCAGGCTCAGCAGATTCTGCAGGACGACGGCATCGTCGTAAATTCCAACGCTCCTCTGGAGGGAAATCGGCAACTATTTGACCCAATGCGGAGCGTAGAACACACCCTGGTGGATATGGGGGCAGATGATTTCACGGCCGCACGACCCCATCCCATGATTGATCCCAGTCTGCGCCGCGAACGCATTCTGGCTGAGGCGCAGGACCCGCAAGTTGCGGTTCTTCTCTTGGATTTTATCCTGGGTTTTAATTCTTCTGCGGACCCCGCTGGTGAACTGGCTCCCGCCATCGTTGAGGCTAAAGACAAGGCCAGAAGGAGAGGCGGGTACCTAAGCGTCGTTGCTTCGCTATGTGGTACGGAGGAAGACCCGCAAGGTCTTGAGCAGCAGGTCAAGCGGCTCGAAGAAGCTGGGGTCGTTGTTTTTCCGAGCAGTGCCCGGGCAGCTATGTTCTGTGCTCGGGTGGCTACAAAACTGCGAGAGGGCTCCTATGGCGAGTAAATTAGACGAACTCCTGGAACAAGGACCGATCGCGATCAACATCGGGGTGCAAGATTTTGCGGAGAGCCTGCAAAATCAGGGTGCAGAAGTTGTCCAGGTGAACTGGGCGCCCCCGGCAGGCGGCGACCCTGAGTTAATTGAACTTCTTGAGCAGTTGTTGTAATACCGGCCGTGCGGAGAAAATTCGAAATTCGAAATTTAAGAACGAGACCTAATTATCGCTATAGGCATAGTGATTTACGTTTTGCTTTGATGGGTGGACGAAGAATATGAGAAGGGATCGTAAGAGGATCGTCATTGCTCTGGGGGGAAACGCCATCAAACTTCCTCATCAAGAAGGGACTTACGCGGAGCAGCTTGCCAACGTCAGATCTGCCTCGCTTCCCATTCTGGAATTCATCAAAAATGGTTTTGAGGTCGTCATCACCCACGGCAATGGTCCCCAGGTGGGCAACCTTCTTGCACAGCAGGAGGCAGGGTTCCCGCAAGTTCCCGCCCAACCCATGGACATCTGCAGCGCCATGACCCAGGGTCAACTAGGTTACATGCTGCAGCAGGCTCTCATGAACGAACTCAAATCGTATAATCTGAATTTCAACGTTGTTACCTTGATTACCCAGGTGCTGGTGGACCGAGAAGACCCGGACTTCGTGAATCCGAGTAAACCCGTGGGCTCATTTTACGACCGCAAAACCAAAGAGAAGGTTGAGTCGGAAAAAGGCTACAGAATGAAACAGGTCTTGCCCTCGGGAGAAGCACCTTACCGCAGAGTGGTCCCCTCCCCTGACCCGATAAGGATATTGGAAATCAACGCCCTCAAAAAGCTTGTCGATGCTGGAACGATCGTGATTGCTTCCGGAGGGGGAGGAATTCCGGTCATCCTGAATGACCGGGGGGAATTTGCCGGGGTCGAGGGAGTGATCGATAAAGATCTGGCGGGAGAAAAGCTGGCTGAGGCTGTAGCCGCGGATATCTTGATGATCCTGACGGATGTGCCCAAGGTAAAGCTGGGATTCGGCTCGGCACAAGAGCGAGAAGTGGAGCGGATGAATGTAACGCAGGCCAAAAAGTACCTCCGGGAGGGCCAATTCCTGGCGGGTTCAATGGCTCCCAAGATTCTGGCCTGCATCCGATTCATCGAGTATGGAGGAGAGGAAGCGATTATTACTTCTCTGGATCGGGCCTGGTTGGCCATGAAAAATCAAGAGGGAACGCATATTGTTCCCTAAAAGGTTCAGCGATGGAACATCTTCATATCATCGAAGCGCAGCAGTTTAACAAGAAAAACCTGCAAGAGATCCTGATCACTGCCGACCGCATAAAGGAGCGGGTTGATCGCCAGTTGCCCCTGGATCTGCTGCGGGGAAAAATCTTGGGCAATCTCTTTTACGTCAAATCTATGCGCACCCAA